>Ga0335077_10003091_pt1 | contig 19999 bp, 20 predicted proteins | sample Lox_Sample_31_FD_207151 | JGI IMG/M metagenome (GOLD analysis project Ga0335077, IMG submission 207151) | Soil microbial communities from Loxahatchee National Wildlife Refuge, Florida, United States - Lox_Sample_3.1 | ecosystem: Environmental > Terrestrial > Soil > Wetlands | place: USA...
GCCCCCTGCCCTGAGCGCAGTCGAAGGGTCCGCCCCGGTCGCGAAGCGACCGTGCCCGCGGCCGAAACAACCTCATCTCCCCAACCTCCACCACCGCCGACCACAGTCCCTCCGCACAATTTCAAACCGTCTCAACCCACGCGCAATGCGCAAACCGCACCAACAGACTCCACGCCTGAGGCTCGCAAGCCCCCGCAACCAGCAGCTGCCGCTCCGAATGAACGAAAGAACGCATCTCATTCCAGCCCAGAGCGCACCCGACGGGCGACAAGGCATGGGTAAAGATGGAGGCAGACGGCGCCTGCTGAAACGATGGCGCGCTTGATAGGTGGGACTCGCTTGGGGGACAAATTGGAAATCCCCAAACTAAACGCCGCAAAACACGCAACGTTTAGTTTGGGGCACCCTGTGGAGCTTTCGGTTGGTATAAAACTGAAATCTTCTAGTGCCCGTCCATATGGCTGAAGGAGTTCATCAGGTTTATGGTGTTGTTCGTCATGATGGAATTGTGCACCGCCAGGCTATTGCTGATTGCCTGTTGGCGGCGGTAGTCGGCCGCGGGATCGGATGGTTGCGAAGCGGCCGATCCGTAACCCGCTGTACCTTGGGCGCCCGCCACTTGCAAGGACTCTTGTTGCCGGGTGGCGGCCACGACCGGCTGGATGAACTCGAGCACCGGGGGCAACACCGCCGCCCAGCTCTGCCGATACTTGTTCTGGGCGGCCGGCGTCAGCCGGGGCCACGTCACGTTCACGTTGTAAAACATCATCGGCGCATTGGCCAGGAAGGTGCGGTCCTGCTGAGGGAGTCTGGGGTACAGGTTGACCAGGTACGCACGCCAGTTCTGGCGCATCGGCTCGTCGACCTGAATCAGGTCAACGCCGCGTGCCGCGGCTGCCATGAAGTCAATCAGTTCCAGCGCGCAGTCGGCCTGCATTTGCGTGAGTCGCTGACCACCGCTGGTGACCAGGACGCTCCGATTGCCAGTCTGCGCGTCCATAACACAGGCGCTCTGTGCATTCAACAGACCGGGGAGCGAAACCACGCTCAGGATGAGAAGGGTAACTGCGTGCTTTTTCATATCGCCCTCTTCTGGTGCTTGCGTTTTGAGCCCGAAAACCTTATGTGCACCACGCGGGTGATCTTGCACCGCACCTCGCAATATGTCCATGGAGGCGACATGAATTCGTCTGAATCCGTCTGAAGACTTCGGTGGTGTCAAGTGGAGCAACGAGGCAGGATAGCCCGATCAACTCGCCTTACAGGCGGCGCCCCCGGACCAGAGCATGTTCATGATGCATGCAGTCTGTCCGCCGACGCGGATGGGCGGCATCGCCTTCGATCCCTTGTCATGCAGATATTCGATCAGGCCATCGCCGGATTCGCCCATTTGCGGGAACATGATGCCGCGGTCATCGTGCTCGTCCATGCCGGCGGCATGAATGAACTCGTGCACCACGATTACTTCTTTCTGTTTCTTTGTCCCATTCACCTTTCCGGGAAGAAAGATCGCGGCGAAAAAGATCTCTTTCGGAGTCGCGTCATAGTAGAAAGCGCGAGTCATGCCATGAAGGCGTGCAGGGCTGAAGTCGGCGCCCGGATTGACGGTTGTTCCCTGATAGGTGTATTCCGTGTGCCCGTTCGCGAGCACCAGAACAATATTCGCCGATTTCTCGTCTTTCGCCTTGACCAGGGTTACTCCGAAAGAGAGCCGATTGAACGCCTCGATGGACGCATTCACCGCATCCGTCCAGGTGTTGGCCTTGTTAAATACGCTCAGCTTCCCGCCCTCTCGAACCTTCTTGATCCACGGAATCGCCAAAACAGAGTCTCCTTCAATGTGGTTATTCGCATGGGCATCCTACTCCAGTTTCGCATGGGAATTGTCAATTCTGTTTTCGGCAGACACGGAGGCAAGCACCTCAGAGCGCCGGTCAGGTTTTCGAGAACGCATAGTAATACCAGCGACTGCTGCACTCGTTGCCGCTCACGGGGTAATTTTCGGGCAGGACTTGCAGACATTTGAAGCCGAGGCGCGTGAGTTCGGCAACCACGCGGGCAGGAATCCCCCCATACATCTGCAGGCCGCCGTGTGACGGATCCACAATATAGCCCTCCCCCTGCCAGAAAGCGGCGGTTGGCAGCCGGCGACGAGCACGTGGGATCGCCTTCACCAACGACCTTGCGACACCGAGCATGACCCGTCCGCACGTAAGTGCTGCCAGGGTCAGATTGAACAAGACTCCTTCACTTCCCGACAGTCTGTGCGCGATCCTTCGCAAACGATCCCGGTCCCACCGCCAATCAAGGAACAGGCCTCGTGGGTTATGTGACGAGAAGACATATACTCCATCAGGTTTGAGAACCCTATGACATTCGCGCAAACAGTTTTCTCGTTTTTCATACGGCACCAGGCAGTCCAGTCCGTTGTACGAGAAAACGACGGAATCGAATGAAGCGTCGGGGTACAGAGAAAGATCGGAGGCGTCCGCGACGTTGAATTGCAGATGGGGAAACTTGCTGCGGCAAGCGCGAATCATCTCTTCGGAATAGTCGATGCCCACATAGCGTGACGCGATCGCCGAAAGGTAGGGCGTAGTACGTCCTCCGCCAACCCCCAGGTCCAGAATGGTCATCCCGGGATGGAGATAACTATCGAACAGGAGTTGCTCGCAAGCGCTCGGAGAATCCATCCCTGCATACTAGCGACGATTTCGGGCTGGCTGTAGACCTTAAGATGAGCAGCGTGATCGGGTGCGGACATATCGAGATTCAAACCAATGTTGGCTCAACAAGCATTCCCTCTGGAGTGACGGATGCCAGGAAGTCGCTCATGCGGCGAAACAGATGGAAGAATGCATCAACCACGGTCTCCCCAATTGTTGATCTTGGAGAGTACACGAATAATATTGTAACGTTTCGAATCAATCACCCTGCGATACGGCGTGACCAGATGGACCACTGTGCCTCCAAAACCTTCTTTAAACCATGCTGGACCAGAGGTCGCTCCCGGCGTATAGCCTCCAAAGTCATATTCTGTACAGCCGTGCGACTTTGCCCATAGAAGTGCGTGCCACTGCAGAATGTGACCGATCGTCATGTGCTCCTCTCTAACATTCGCTCCCCAGACGAACCAGCATCTTCGACCGCACCGGGCAATAACTGCTCCCCCATGAACGATATCTCACTCTGCCAAGCAGGAGCGCCCCCCTCGATTCTGAAGCAAGCAGCCAATGAATGATGCGACGCACCTCATCGATCGCATCGGGAGTGAATCCCTTCCAGATAGCCATGCGCTCGTATACGCGCAAAAACTCATCGATCTCTGCTTCGCTGGAGGCTGGACTGACAGTGGTTCCGAATCGTTCGGCACGGCGCACTTCATACCGTGAAATCTTACGAAAATTCGCAAAGATTTCATCCTCATCGGCTCTGAGATCCAGTCGCAGTGAGGCTCGCTGTTTTCCCATTCGGTCCCAGTTCGACTGGTTCGCAAAGCTAGGATGGTCGCCATCTGTCTGCCAGATCCACTCCGGCATGACATCCAGGTAGGCGAAACTCTCTTGTCGCATATTCTCAGCGAGTTCTTCTACCACAGCTTCCCAGAGTTGATGGTCATCACAGACAGGACCTCGATTGGCGATCAGCGCGCGAATCCAGGGAAATCTGCGACCCAGTGGCGTCTGCACTCCGAATGTACCCAGCCAATGAATCTTGCCATCTTTGCGAAGCAGCACGACTTTCGATCGTGACCCTGCCCATTGAGGAAACTGAAACGGGTGTCCGGTATCCTGGCTGTCCAGGAAGTCCTGGACTTCTCTTGAGAGACCGGGCGACAGTTCGTCGGTTGGAACAGATTCCAGAGTCATTTTTTCGGAGTCAGTCAGATTCTATTTTGTCATGCGGTAGACCCATTCCAGACCGTATTTGGCCGTGCAGGCAATTCCCTTGCTGGACAAGCTATCTCTCAACTTTCTTCGCTTTTTGTGGATGTCTACTCCCATCTCATCTGCCTGCGGCAAGCCCCGGGGAGCAGAGCCATTTTTTCTTGACTCTAGATGCTCCAGAGCAACGACTCGGTCCCCGATACTATTTACACTGTCAACGAAACGATGACTCCCGAGGACCGACAGATCATGCTGGAACTGTGTCGGCGGGTCAGCAAGGAAACTGATCCGGGGCGCCTTGCGGTCTGGCTAGTCGACCTGCACAGAATACTCCAGCAGAAAATCGATGAAGCTCTAGGCAGGCGAGAGGCCGCGCATCCTGGGGCACGTTAGTTCCTGCAATTGCCGAACCAGGACCACTGACAGCTTCGAACTTGTGTGCGGAAATGGCTATCGACGATAACCGCTGCCCTTACTGTGTGGAGAATAGCGCCTTCAAGATACTGACAGCCACTGGCGATATTCTCGAATGCCAGAGTTGTGGACATGTCTCGTGGCCGCACCATCCAGGCTTCATCTGCCACTGCCGGAACTGTGAGAAGATTGCTCGCCGGTACTTGACCCAAGGGCGTTCGGCATCATGATGAAGCCCGGGCGAACCCGAAGTCTCCTTTCCCAACAATGGCGGCGGGCGCCTACCTTGTTTCGCTAGCTACGGTTTTCCCTCTAGCTCCCTGAATACGATCACTCTGCGGTCATCGGCGTGGTTTGCTGCTCTACGCTATTCCGCCTGATGCGGTTGCGATCAGGCCCTATGGCCTATCGGCCGGTGTGATTTCAGCCTCCTATTTTTTTCTCGTTTCAGGTGTACAGCGTATGGAACTATCGAGCGGCCAAGCGAAAAATGAGCCTAGCGATGGACAAATGGCGATGCGATACAAAGTGTTAATTGCGGATGACAACGCGTTTGTCCGAACTGCGTTGCATGAAATTTTCGAACGCGAGCGCGATTTCGACGTCTGCGCAGTGGTGGAAAATGGAAGCGAGGCCGTTGAGGAAGCTTGCCGCGTTCATCCTGACCTGATTGTGCTGGACCTTGCGATGCCGATAATGAATGGGCTGGAGGCAGCGCGCGTGTTGAGACAAACGATGCCGGATGTGCCGCTCATCATCTACAGCGCAAGCCCCGAGCAGGTTTCTCAACAAGTTGCAGAATCCATCGGGATCTCGGGCCTGATCTCGAAATCGGATCGGGTATCGGTACTGATTAATGCGGTGAGGGGCACGCTTCGCCGCAAAGCCGCCTGACGCTTCGCCGCAAAGGATCGTTACCGAGGGTATCATGGAAAACCAACGCACCGACGAACTACGACTCGAGCTCGACGGATTGCTTCGCAAGCAGCACGAAATCCTAGAGTCCAGAACGTTGGGCACCGCGAGCGATGACGATCTCCTCCAGTATGAGATCCGGCAGGAGATTATTCACGAACTCTGTAATATCCTCTCGCATTCCAGGGCGGCTTAGGGTTCTGTATGTGCGGGTGGATAGAAAGGCCTAATGGACCCGCTGGCCCTTATCCGGCTGATTCAATACGGTGTTCACCAGGTCTCCGAGTTGGTCGGCGGTGAATCGATTGCCTTCGATATTGGCGACCAGTTTGCCTTGCCGATCGATGATGGCCGTATGCAGCGAGTGACTCATTAGGCCTTCTTCGGGGAAGTAGTCCATGCCGAACATGCTGGTCACACGTTGGACATCAGGCCCGTCGCCAGTCAGGAAGTGCCACGTCCCAGGATCGGCTCTCCAATTCTCGGCATAATGCGCCAACTGCTCGGGATGATCACGCTGGGGATCGAAGGTCACAGTCAGCAGCACAAGATCGCGGCCAAGTTTTTCCCTGAATCGGCGTTGTAAGACGCCGAAATTGTTGGCGCTACGGTAGCAGAAGTTGGGCAGCGCACAGCTGGTGTAAATGAAGTTGAGTGCCACAACCTTTCCTGCGTATTGGGAGAGAGAGATGGGGTGGCGCACCTGGTCGATGAGCGTGAAATCCGGCACAGTCGCTCCAATGGCGAGCGTCTTAGCGGAAGCATCCGGATTGGTAATGCGATTCAGGAGTTTCAGGCGGCGGGCGGTGAGCGGATCCTGTTCGACGCTGCCGTAAGGACGAATTTGTATGTGCTCCGCATAAGAGGAACCGGCATCTACCACCAGAGTGAAACCGACGACCGCGCCTGGGACAAGGCCGTCGAGTTCCTTGACCTCGCGCACTTCAAAGGGCATGGTCATGGCCTGCATGAATCCGGGAATGCTATCGCAGGAAACCAGCAGCGACTTGTGCGCGGCATCTACCTTCAGGACGAGTCCGCTGGCGGAGTATTGCTGGCCGGCGAAGCAGGGGATTGCCGACAGCAACACTGTAACCAGGGTCCAGCGCTTCATCGTTCGATCCCTTCAACGAGGTCAATTTACGGTTGCGGGCGCCGCTCCCGGCTGCTTTGCAACCACAGGTGCATTCCGTTTTGAACCGCCCAAGCGATACGGCTTGCGGTCGAGCTTGGCGTACTGTTGGGCGAATTCTGTGATCTCAAAGAACTGATTCTTCTCTATGTTCGAGAAATGCTGGTGCGTATTGCTGGTGGGCCACCAGACTTCCATATCAAGAATCCGCGCGTTCTTTCCAAGCCCGATGTGTTGTTGCAGCGGAGACGCACCGAACGATCCGCCGCTTCCAACCGTACGATAAATGGATCTGGTTCCCTGCCCCTTATTCTCGACAGTTATCTTGATTCGAGCACCGATGGCCGCACGATTGGTTTTCGTGCCCACGAGCTTAAGGCTGATCCAATCGTTTGCGTGGCCGGGGTTCTCGAAGACTCTGAGTGCGTGACTATCGCCGGGCGTGGCGCCTCCAACTTCAAAGACGATGTCCTCGTCGCCGCGGTTGTCCAAGTCCGCAAATGCAACCGCATGTCCCCTATGCCATTCCCCGGTCCCGGAAGAAGTTGTGACATCCACGAATTGCTTCCCACCCTGGTTGTGAAGCAGCACGCTCGGTTTTTCCGTTACGTAGGAGGGAGTCCCTGTGCCAAGAAAGATGTCGGGAAAGCCATCATTATCTATGTCGCCAAAGTTGGCGCCCATGGGCATGTAGACCTTGTCGAGATGGACTTCCTGAGTAACATCGCGAAAGGTACCGTTACCCAAATTTTTGTAGAGCTTCAGAGTCGCGGCGTTATGAGGAAGGCCCAGATAAGTACGGGCTGTTTCATCCAAGGACAGAAAGTAACTGGTTGCGAAGAGGTCGGGCAAACCGTCGTTGTCGTAATCGAAAAACCAGGTCGCGAATCCACGCCCCGGACCCGGCACCCCGGCGACCTGAGTTACGTCGGTGAAGGTATTGTTGTGATTGTTGTGGAAGAGGACATTGCCTCCACTGAAGTTGGAGACGTAGAGATCAGGAAAACCGTCGTTGTCGTAATCACCCGCCGTCACACCTTTGGTGAACATCGCGCGATTGATTCCGGCGGAAGCAGAGATATCCTGAAAGGTGCCGTCCCCCCTGTTCAGGAAAAGCTGGGCGGGCTGTCCCTCGTTGCCCACGAAGAGGTCCAGCCATCCATCATTATTGATATCGACCCAAACCGCAGCCTGTGTGCTGGTGGGTTCGGCGAGGCCGCTGGCGGCGGTCACGTCGGTGAAAGTTCCGTCGCAATTGTTTCGTAACAAAGATTTCCGCTGCGGAACTTCCCATGCTCCGCGCAAGATCAGAATGTCGAGGCAACCATCGTTGTTGTAATCGGTCTGCAGCATGTTAAGGCCGCCCATCTGGTCTGATAATCCGGTCCTGTCGGCTTGCTCGGTAAACGTCCCGTCGCCGTTGTTGTGAAAAAAGTGCATGGGTCCACAGCTATCGAAGCTGGAAGTGACTACGTCGAGACGCCCGATGTTTTCGAAGTCGTCGACAATGACGCCACCCGCCATCGAAAAGGATTCGAGTCCAGCTTCTGCGGCCACATCGTGGAATCGCCCGATGTCTTCGGAAGACTCAAACGCTTTCGGCGGAATGAGATACTTTGCCGGAACCTGATCAGGGTAGCCGCCGATCGTCATGTAAGCGACATTGAGCAACCACCTCGCTTCCAGATCTTCCGGCTGTTGCTCCAAGTCTTTGAGGAAGTACTCGATGGCCTTCCTGGAGTCCTCCTTCTTTGCATATACGCTGCCGGGCTTCATGGGAAGGAGACATCGATCGCCGGGAGTGCGATACACACCGTTTTCCATCTCGGACTTATGCAGATACGCTACGCCCAGCGACTCGTCCATCTGGCCTTCGGCGGCAGTTTCTTTTGTGGTCGCGATTTCATATGCTTTCTCGTATTGCGGGATCGCGCGCTCCATGTCGCCGAGGTACGAGTAGATTTCACCGAATGAATAATAGGTATTCAGCAGGTCAAGGGAGTTGAAGGACTCGCGTTCTTTCGAATTCGCGGGAGAGAAGAATCGTTCCATCGCGTCCTTTTCGTGAGCGAGCGATTGCTTGCGGATCTCACAGATCTTCTTCGGATCGCGGTCCCAGCCGGCGGGCTTGGCGAAGTTGTACAGCCCGACTTCAGCCTCCACGAGACCGCCGAGTCCCCAACTTTGCTTCACACTGCCGATGGAATCAACGATGGCGCTCCCGGTTCCCCCGACCTTTGTTGTCGTATCTGAGGCCGGTTCTGTCTCAAATTTCAAGATGGCGAATCCGAGCGGACTCTTCACGATGGGGCTGATCTGGCCGGGAGTGAGCCCGGCGAGCGCATCGCGCAGTTCGGGTCGGAGCGTCGAGATGGCTACATTGCCGAGCGAACCGCCATTGGCAGCAGTCGAATCGATCGATTCTTTCCGGGCCACCTCGGCAAAGTTCTCTCCTTTATTCAGGCGGGTAAGAATCTGCTGCGCCTGGTCAAGCGAACCCACAACGATGATTCGCAGAAATGCGGATGCGGAATTCTTGTCGCCGGCTGTTTGGGAAGCCTGCGAGAGCAGGAGTGGGCACAAAAGAGCTGACGATAGCAGCACCTGCGCCAATGTAAACACCTTCGACGACAAGATGGAACCCCAGACGTAACGCGCGGTCGAGACTGGCTGGAATTGTCCCCTAAGAGTCGCAGCCATGACGATATTCTGAATCCACTAGTTGAAGCTCGTCTGGCCAGAGGCTGAGACTTCGGGGAGCTTAGAACATCGCGCTCCAGAAAAGTGTATCAGGCTCGGCGCTCCATTCTTGTCGCTTGCGGAGTCATCAGACGAAAACTGCGCCAGTGTAGGCAAGTCCGGATTTTCGTCCGCGGCCTGGTCTTCTGTCTTGTTCAAGGCGAGGCGGGGCGTAGCTCCTCGGGATGGTCTCGGAGATACTTGAGGAGGCGCTGTTTTTTCTCTTTCCCGCGCTCGGAGATGCCATCAGATGAACCATCGTGGTTGGAAGAAAACCCTGGCAGATGGGCAGCCACACGGTCGTAGATCAGGCCCCAGGCTTTCTTCACCGCTGACAATGAGATTCCGAGTTTATCGCTGAGTTCCTCGTCGGTCCCTCCATGCAAGGCGGTCAGAAGCAAACGTTGTTCGCTGGGACGGAAGTCGAAACGGGGCGCTTCGTAAATGAACAAAGAAGCGACCCACGACCCGACCCGCGACAGAGCCAACTCCCGAGTCATTCCGATATAGTGCGGCAATGCGAAAATCTCCCGAATAGGGCGGTCGGGCGTGTCGGTGTAATGGCCTGCGGAATCAAGCAGAGAAGCGCCACTGCGCAATGTTCCTTCGAGAAGCTCTTCGCTCATTCCGTGACCAATCATTTCCTTCAGCAAGAAGCCACGGTGTTGGTCGACGAAGGCTGAGAAAACCGCGGTATGAGCCTCCGGGCGGTTAAGAAAGTCCCGGCTCAGAGCTCCCTCCCAAGTCAACAAATTCAGACCGCCCTGGGCGTTTGCGTGGCGCACTTGCTGATCGGAGAGCAGCGGATCGTCGCCTCGGACGATTCGCCTTAGAAGTTCAGGTCCGACCCAGCGGTAAGGCGGCGTCTTTAAGTGGGTGAGGAAGGCGTCGGATACGAATGCACTCACCCCTACGCCGATAACTTCCGAGCGTTGCGAAGCATCCACCGACTCGATGACTACTGCCCGAAAGGCCTCGCGTCCCAGCAGGCCGAGCCATACCTTGTAGAGATGGCCGATCTCATCGCGATAGCGGGCGCCGTTCACGGGATGAGCCGCGATGATTTCCGCACACGCCCGGACATCCTTGGGACGCATTGGTCTCCACTGGATTCCCATTTCCCCCCAGCTCCAAACCAGACGCCGCAAGCCGCGCGGGTAGTCTTTTAGGCCACTTGCTTATAGCACGGGTTGCCGATAAATTCCATGCCCAACCAGCAGTGATCTCGGTGGCTGGGGAATCGAACTCTTCCCTCCCGAGCTCGGGTTTCGCGCCCTGTTAGCAGCTAAAAGCGATCCCTAGCTTCGTCCTCACCATTGCGTCTTGGGGCACTAATCGCGGAGGCGGTAGCCTGCCCGTCGGCAGAAAAGAACTTCACAATCGCTGCCGCGGGGTGGGCCGGCGCCTGGAACAAGGACAGACGTATGGTGGGGTAGTTGCGCGTGAGTTACAGGAGCCAGCAGAACCACGCATAAACACTTAATTCCGTTCGATGGAGGAGAAGCAGATGAGGATCAAGATTGTCCCGTTCGCGGCTGTTTGCATATTTGCGACGTCTTCGGCGGTGGCGCAGAGCATAGAAGTTGATGACATTAAGGGCGCCGGCACAACCAACTATGTCCCGGTGTTCACGGGATCTCACAAGATAGGAAATTCACTCATCTATGAGAAAGGTGGAAAGATCGGGATTGGAACGGCCGCTCCCGGTTTTCCGGTACACATTTTGACTAACAATTTGATTGCCCCACCTGGAGAGGCTCCTTCTGCGTTCGCCGTAGAAACAGCAGCCCAATCGGATATTGAGACGGTAGCCGCGATTCAGGGTCTGGCGACGTCAACCACGGGCGGTGGAGCGACCGCGATCTTAGGAACGGCATATGGCTCGAATAGCATCGCTCTGTTCGGGAATAGTACGGCAACGTCCGGAGGCGGGGGGGTGGTCGGTTCGACCGCTTCAGGAGATTTCTCGTTCTCCGCTGCAATCGCGGCTTGGGCTCTGGCGAACACCGGTAGTGCGGTGGCCCTCTTTGCGCAGGCCTATAGCCCCAATGGAACTGCTGGCTATTTCCTGAATCGCGCCGGAGGCAACATAATCGTCGGACATGTCGGCCAAAACGATGACCAGAGCGTTTTTCGAGTCGACGGTTCTGGGACAGTCTATGCCAATGGCGGCTTTCAGCCGAGCGGCGCGGACTTTGCCGAGTCGATGGCAGTCGTAGGAGATCGGAGCAAGTATGCGGCCGGGGATTTGCTTGTCATCGAACCTACCTCCAAGCGCCACTTGGCCCTGGCGCGCCAGCCTTACTCCTCTCTGGTCGCAGGGATCTACTCGACCAAGCCAGGGATGCTAGGTTCGACCCGGCGGATAGATGAGGCACCTGCCAAAGACGAGGTGCCGCTGGCGGTGGTCGGCATCGTTCCCTGCAAGGTGAGCGCGGAGAATGGACCAATCCAAGTGGGAGACCTGCTCGTTACTTCTTCCACTCCGGGGCACGCCATGCGCGGCACGGATCGCAGCCGCATGCTGGGCGCAGTCGTGGGAAAAGCGCTGGAATCGCTTCCCCACGGGACCGGCGTGATTCAAGTGTTGGTCACCTTGCAGTAGCAGCAAGGTCGAGAAGAGCCGCTTTCGGAGGAGGCGGCTCTTCTCGCATTGTCGTCAACGGGTTCAGTCAAAGTGCAACTATCTGGCACGCGCCGGGTTTCGATTCGATGCAGAATGTGGATGTTGAATAAGAAAGCAGAACGCAGTGCAAGCGCCCGGGAGCGCAACCAGTAACACCGCGCGATCAAGTAAGATGGAGCGCTTTGGGAAAGGCGGGGGCATGTCAATCCGGGTCAGACCGTTGTTGGCAGTGGCCGTGGTTGTCACGCTGGGGGCGGCTGGCTGCGGGAGCTTTTTCCAGCAGAATCACAGTTGCACTACCTGCACCGTACCCAGCTTCCTGTTTGCCAGCCAAGCGAATACGGTTTCCGGATACACGCTGGGTTCGTCTGGTGCGCCCACTCTCGCCGGAAGCCAGGCAGGTCCAAACTCGAGTGAAGGCATTGTTGTGGACAAGTCAGCCTCATTCCTGTTTGTCTCCGACTTCCAGAATGGGACCGTCGAGGCGTTCACGATCAACTCGACCAGCGGCGCACTATCCGCGGTGCCGGGATCCCCGTTTTCGGCGGGGCCGGCACCGGGAGCGGGCGGTGTCGCCGTCGACCCGAGCACGAGGTTCCTGTACGTCACGCAGGTGAATTCTTCGGCGGTGGCCGGCTTCACGATCGCGGCTGGCACCGGGGTTCTAACTCCGATCGCGGGCTCACCATTTCCCGCCGGCAATACTCCGATGCAGGCGATCGTAGATCCATCCGGGAAGTTTCTTTATGTCAGCAATTACAACGACGCGTTGGGAGGAATCTCTGCCTATACGATCGATTCCACGACTGGCGCGTTGACTCCGATTGCAGGCTCACCGTTTCCGACACAGAGCAATTTCCCGGGTCCCAATCGGATGGCGATCGGCGGAGGAGGCCAATTTCTCTATGTCGGAATGTCGGGTACCGCGAATCCGAACAATGGTGTATCTGCATTCACAATCGATCCCGGTACGGGAGCGCTGACGCAGATCACCGGTTCGCCGTTCACCGCCGGCAGTGATCCGCAGGGGATGGCAACCGATCCGAGTGGGAAATTGCTCTATACGGCGAACTCGCAGGACAACACGCTCTCTGCGTTTACGATCGACAGTTCGGCGGGAACTTTGACGCCCGCATCCGGCTCTCCCTTTGCAACGTCAGCCTCACCCCTTGCCCTTGCGATCGATCCCGCTGGGCAGTTCCTATACGTCGGAGAGTCCGCGAATAACGGGGTTGAGGCTTTCAGTATCAACGTCACAACAGGCTCGATTACCCCGATAACCGGGTCGCCGTTTTCCACTGGAAGCGGAGTGAGTGGACTATCGTCGGGAAAGCCGTGAAGGCTCGCCCAGAGATGTAACTAACCAAGGCAGGAAAAGAGGACTCAGCGACAGCTCTGGACGTCGGAATTCGCTGGAATGGGAACAACCACCGTCACGACGGTGCCGTGTTCGCTGGAGCGAATATCCAGTGTGCCGCCGAGAAGACGCAGTCGCTCCTGCATACCGCGAACGCCGACACCGGCAGTCGTTTCTCCCTCTGCCCTTTTCGGGATACCATGCCCGGTATCGCGGATTTCCATGTGCAAGCGATGGCTATCGCGTCGTATCGAAATCGAGCAGAAATTGCTGCCCGAGTGACGGTACACGTTCGTAAGGCACTCCTGCACGACTCGGAAGAGACAAATTTCGATCTCGGCGGGCAGGCGGCCAAGATCGGAATCGATCTGTAGATCCACTTCAATTTGACTGCGGTGCGCGAAGCCGTCGATATACCAGCGAACGGCGGAAGACAGTCCAGCCACATCAAGGAGTGGCGGATGGAGAAGGTGCGAGATGGTGCGGATTTCACGGCTGACCTGATCAGCCATGACTCCGCAGTCGGCGAGCAGGTCCGCGGTTGGAGAAGGAAGGCCAGGATTTTCGTTACTCAGCCGGGAAAGGTTCATGGCCAGGGCAGTCAGCAGCTGGCCAACGCTGTCGTGCAGTTCGCGGGCGATTTTTTTGCGCTCCTCGTCCTGCAGGGACTGGATGCGCGATGCCAGCTCGGCATATGACCTTTCAGAGGTCAGATTGCTGATCAGGACGCCGACCACCGATTTATCGCGGGACAAAATCGTGAGCGATATGCGGACGGGAAGGACACGCCCATCGAAGCGGCGGATGCGGAGTTCATCTTCGTGGGAACCATGCTGGAATTCATCCAACAATTTCTGGAACGCTGGACGATCATCCGCACTGATGAGTTCATCAAAGCGGCGTCCTACTACAGATTCGCCGGTCGCACCCAACAGCTCCGCCAGGCTGGGATTACAGTAGATAATGTGCCCCATGGAAGTGAGCATGGCGGCCCCCTGCTGCATGCGCTGCACCAGGGCGCTGTAGGGCAGGTCCGCATTCTGCAGCGTGTAGACGGTGTGGCCCTCTCGCTCCTCGACGACGAACGCGTCCACGCCACCCATGCGGATGGCATCGATGATCTGACTGCGATCGTCCAGAGCCAACTCATTCAAAGGAATTACGCTGTTATTCCCCATGTGACCCCACCGTTAAACGTGCCGTTGGCGACATTATCTCTTAGAATTCCCCGAGTGCAACCGTGCCGTCAATTTTTGGCGGGGCGCAGTTGCAACCCAACCAGGGCGCGATCTGTATCCCGGAGATCGCCTACGATCTTGCGGATCGGCTGTGGCAACTTGCGCACCAGCGTCGGTATGGCAAGGATCTGATCGCCGGCGGCAAGTTGCGGGTGCTTCATCAGATCGATGACCTCAATGCTATAGCGGCCCGCCAGATGCTCTTCGCAAAGGCGTTTCAGGTTGGCAAAGGCAGTAAGAGAGCGTGGTGTCTGGCCGGCGACATAGAGCCGCAGATCCCATTTCTCGGAGTCATCTGCCGACTGGTTGCGGGCCAGTTCCTCGAGAGAAAGTGGAGTTTTCGCAGAGGCTTTCTTCATTTGGAGTTCAGCTTTCTCCGTGGTCGTGTGTTGCCATTGCCTTCATCGGCACCGCGGCTGACGGCCATGGAGTACCGGTCGTCTTCCAGTCGGTCTTTTCGCGCCACTTCCTCAGAAGCCACGAGCACGCTCTCGGTCTCCTCGCTCTCAAACTCTTTACGAAGGGCAATGATTTTCGCCTCCAGCGCCTCGCGCTTGCGCTGGCGTTCACGCGCCTTGCGATCGGATTCCTGCTGCGCGGCCATGGCGGACGCGCGCTCGCGGGCCTCGAGCGACATGCGCGATGAACCTGTGAGCACGCCTTCCGGACCTACATAGACATCGAGCAGTTCCACGCCATGATCGGTGAGGAGGAATTCGCGCAATTGATTGGAATGCTTCATGCCGCGGGATTTCAGCACGTAGAGGGCGCGGTTGCGTTCGCCACCGAGTTCGATATCTCGCAAGAGAAGCCAGCTATCGACAATCGACGAGATGTCGACCGCGGTGTGCTCCAGCGTGTCACCTCCCGAAGTCAGGTTGATCAGCATCGCCGTAATGCCGCGAGCCTTCAGGAAATCGATGAGGCGGACGATCGTCAGTTGGGCGTCATGCCGGGAACCAGCCGATATGAGCGCCCCAATCGGGTCGGCCACGACGATGTCAGGCTTAAACTGCTGCACCATTTTGTGGATCAACGCCAGGTGTATCTCCAGCCCATAGAACGTCGCACGGCTGGAGTGAATGTTGAGCAGGCCTTTCTCGACGCACTTCCCCAGATCGATTCCGACGGACCGAAGGTTGCGGATCAACTGGCCGGGCGACTCCTCGAAAGCGAAATAGAGGCAGCGCTCACCGCGCTCGCAGGCTGCGTGGACGAAGTGCGCGGCCAGGCTGGTCTTGCCTGTTCCCGCGGTGCCAGAGAGCAGAACCGTGCTTCCGCGGTAAAAGCCGGCGCCACCGAGCATCCTGTCGAGCCGCGGGATCCCGCTTGAAATGCGTTCATCGCTAACCTTGTGCTGCAGGCCGAGTGACGTAATCGGCAGAACGCTAAAACCTTCTTCGTCGATAAGGAAGGGATATTCGTTCGTGCCATGCGTCGTGCCCCGGTATTTCACGATGCGCATCCGGCGGGTAGAAACTTGATCGGTCACACGATGATCGAGCAAGATGACGCAATCAGAGACGTACTCTTCGAGGCCACGGCGCGTGAGCGTGCCGTCTCCGCGCTCGCCGGTAATAATCGCAGTTACCCCCTTGTCTTTAAACCAACGAAAAAGACGGCGCAACTCGGCGCGGAGAATGCCTTCATTCTGCAGACCGGAAAAGAGCGCTTCAATGGTGTCGAGGACGACGCGCTTGGCGCCAATGGAGTCGATGGCGGCGTTCAGGCGAATGAAGAGTCCTTCGAGGTCGTACTCGCCGGTCTCCTCGATTTCATTCCTCTCGACGCGGACGAAGTCGAGAGCCAGCTTCTTCTGCCTGACGAGTTTGTTCAGGTCAAAGCCGAGCGAGCGTACGTTCTGGGTGATGTCCTCCGTCGTCTCCTCGAAGGCCATGAATACGCCCGGCTCGCGGTATTCTGTGGCGCCGCGGATCAGAAATTCCATAGCAAGCAGGGTCTTGCCGCATCCCGCGCTGCCGCACATCAGTGTCGGCCGGCCGCGCGGAAGCCCGCCGTTCGTGACTTCATCGAGACCAGGGATTCCTGTCGGCGCCTTGGGCAGCGACCGATCCGCCGAATTGCTTTGTAAGGTTAAGCTTGTTGACATCGAATGGTGATATATCAGCGAGATGTATCTCTGTGAAGCGGGAGTCCGCACGCATACACTCTCCTTTGTTAAAACAAAGGAGATGAATGCGACTTTACGTATTTTTACCTAGAGTGCAAGGGGTGGGTATCAGGGATTCCCTGTATTTACCGCAAAGTTACACGCCTAGCGATTGCGATCGCTGACGGCCGGGAGGAGCAGGCCGCCCCGGCCTTATGCGGCTGTCTCGGTGACTTCCAGCTCCGCGCGCGGCCAATGTGCGAGCGTGGCGCCTGCTTCGTACGCACTTTCCAGGAAATCGAGAAGTGCTTGCTCTGGATTGGGAACGCGACGCACGTCGTCGTACATCAGCAAGAACTCTTTCAGTTCCGGATGATAGAAAGCAGATTCCGGACGCACCTTCTCGCCGGCGAAACCTGCGGGTTCCGGGGCCATGTATGAATAAAAGGCCGGGCCGTCGATTCCCGACCCCGGCCACCATCCGGCACTGATCACCTCGTGGGAATAGGCTTCACGTGTAATGGGATCGGCGCCCGGGCGCTCCGGAGCGCGGCGTCCGGAAAAGCGCGTGACGGCCAGATCGAAGCTTCCCCAGAAGAAATGTACGGGACTGCTCTTACCCAGGAAGCGCGCGCGAAACTTCTTGAAAACCGAGTCGCAGCTCAAAAGAATGCGCCAGCAGCGATAGGCAGCGTTGGCGTCATACGCCTTGTAAAGCTGATCCTCGGCAAAAGGAACGGGATTGGGTACTTCGACCGGCTTCGGGTAGATCGATACATCAATGCCCATGCTGTGCAGCATCGACATGAATTCCCGGTAGAACTCCGCAACCGTCTTCGGTTCGAGCGGCAAAGTCTTTTGCAGGCCGTCGCAGCGATCGATGAGCAGATTGTGGTCGATGAAGTCAAACTGGACTTCAAAAGCATCTTTGCGGTATGGAATCGGCGAGGTCGTCAAGCCGCGAGCCGTAACGTAGAGTGGTACGTTCCACCAGTGGTTCGTCTTCGGCGTCAGGGCAAGGCGGACTTTCCCCACGATTTGAGTCCACATGTGGAGATTGTGGTACGTCGGCCCCCAGTCGTTGAGCGGAAGGGCTGGCCATATTTCAGGGGATGCGGTGGAGGCGGTAAGGGGTGTGGTCATGGCAGGCACTCCTGAGCGAGAGGATCTGCCTAATCTAGCATCATGGCCTAAGCGCGACCAGGTTATCCCTGGCCGAGACACGTTCCCATTGCGAGCGATGCTTCCCGCGGAGGCGGGACTTGCTGGATGGCCCTCTCGTGTGAGCCGCATCACGGCGTTTTCAGCTACTTGCGATGATTATTTCGTTGGGCGGATTGTGTCGCTTCCCCTGGCACCTGCCTCATGCGGAAGCGCCGTCAGTTCCAATGATTGGACCTCCTGAGCCTTCGGGTGCGGAAGTAATTTTTAGCCGAGGCTTCGTTTTCTCCCTGATCGTGTTTGCAGCGCTGTGGTTAGTTCTTTTCGTGTCCATGGCATTCGACATGGTCGATTTTGGCGTGGCGGTTTTACTTTTCTTTGCTTCAGCAATCGCGATGTTAGCGGCCGGATTCATGAATCATCAGTCCACAACGCTGAAGCAGAACAGGCGCGATGCTTACGCTCGGCTCGTATTCAACGCGGCAAGGAGTGGAGAAATTCAAAGATTTGCTGTATTCCTTCGGCCTTTCTATTTAACCGGCAAAGTAGTTGAGACCGAGTCGTCCTTAGACGGGGACAGCAAGTCGAGCTACGAACTTGAGCACACAATTGTTGAGGCTCTTACACAAGTGATGCCAATCATCGCATTGGGCAGACCCGGTGAAGCGGTCGGAGTTGGTCGAATATTGACTGACGAAACTGACTGGAAGACTGCCGCGGCAGAACTGATGCTTGACGCATCGTTGATCATCTGTATCCCATCCGCACATCCTGGAAGCGCTTGGGAGTTCGAGCAACTCATACGGAATGGGTGTCTTCGGAAAACGGTGTTTCTTATGCCGCGCGCTCTGGAGTCATTTTCCTCGCTCCAGGAACAAAGAAAGGACTGGGATCTCGTCGCAGAGCAGATGGGGCATTATGGAATAATGGTGCCCCATTACAGAGAAATCTCGCCCAAAAACAGAACGGCAGTCAGCTACGGACTGGCTAACCTGGGCCTCATACTCCATGACCTGCGCGCAGGACAATGGCGAGTTTTCCAGGAGATGGAAGCGGCAGCCCTATTGTTCGCAGTCGACCCTGAAGGTGGCCTCACCCAAGAGTGCGTCGACCTGCGCTATCCCGACACATTCCGACACGCCATTGAGCAGTTGACGAGCAGTGAGCCTTGCGTAGGTCGATGATCAAACTAGAGCGCCTGCTGGCCTGGTAACACGGTGGGGCTGTGCTACGTCTTGTGTGGATGGTGTACATCCGTTTACGGCCCATGTACACGCTGTTATTCGAGCAACGTCTTGACGATTTTTTCCCATTCCGCATGGAGCGGTTCTCGGCAGACGGGCTTGGCAGCGCGACTGTACCAGTAAGCCGAGTTATCCTGATCGCCTTCCTTGCGATGGAGATAGGCGTGAACCCACGAGGCGTCGGGGCCCTCGTCCTGTTGGGCGGATTCGTGCGCCCGTGTCCAATCGTTCTTGGCATCCCACCATAATCCGGCGAGGGCGTGCGTGAGGCCGTCCGGCGGCTGGCTCGCGGTGAGGGAGCGGCGAAAATCATCTAAAGTCATTGCGTTTCAACCTGGGAAAAGATCGGAGTCCTATGACCATACTACAGGGCAATTGTTGGTTTCGAGCTAGGGCGTGCACTACACTCTTCGAGGAATCTTGCGGTGCACAATGAGGACATTCATGCACATGTCGCGATCCGCTCTGATCGTCTCGATCATTCTTATTTATGTTGGCAGCGTTCAAGGCCAGTCGGCAGGCGGCGCCGTTGATTGGCGCGCGCGGCTCAATGACGAACTGCCGCTGCTTGGCCATCGCAATTGGATTGCGGTGGTGGACTCCGCCTATCCTCTCCAGACGAGCGCTGGGATCGAAACGGTCGAAACCGGCAGCGATCACCTCGACGTAGTGAGGACTGTCCTGGATCAAGTCGGCAACGCGAAGCATGTGCGGCCGGTGATCTTTACTGACTCCGAGTTAGCAGCAGTACCGGAGAACGACGCCACCGGGGTAACGGCTTACCGTGAGGCGCTGAGCAAGGTCTTGGGTGCAAGAGAAACGCAATCTCTGCCGCATGAGGAGATGATTGCGAAACTCGACGAAGCCGGTAAGACGTTCCACATCCTGGTGTTCAAGACCAATCTGACAATTCCCTACACTTCGGTATTCATCCGACTGGATTGCGGTTACTGGAGCGCCGAGCAGGAGAAGCGGCTGCGGGAAACGATGCGGAAATGAAATGTTTCCGTCACCGAGTCAAACAAGTGCTGGGGCGATGTTGTGCACCGCAAACAGCCGCCAACCGTGCAGCGCGAGCCCATATTCCAAGCAACCGTCGGAGTTGCGGTAACGGACTTCTGCTGGTTTGCCGTTTTCGTGCTGCGCAAAGCCGACCAGCGTCAACGCGGCAACGCA
>Ga0335077_10003092_pt1 | contig 19999 bp, 13 predicted proteins | sample Lox_Sample_31_FD_207151 | JGI IMG/M metagenome (GOLD analysis project Ga0335077, IMG submission 207151) | Soil microbial communities from Loxahatchee National Wildlife Refuge, Florida, United States - Lox_Sample_3.1 | ecosystem: Environmental > Terrestrial > Soil > Wetlands | place: USA...
CCGTCTGGTGTTGCCGCAATAAAGTCTGGAACATATTCCCTTTTTCACCCTCTCATCTTCGATGCACAGGGAAATCCCTTATCACTTAAACTTGGGCCGGATTGCGCGTGGTGCAATCTTCGCCGGGATGTTGGCGTCTGCGCCGCTGATACACGCTGCCAGAGTCTGGAATGGCCCGATGATTACCTACAACCAGCCGTCACCCGACCCAACCCAAGCATCAAACCAGGACCGGATCACGCCAGATGTCTGGCTGACCCGCGCTGCTTCCAAGGGTCTTTTTAACGCCTTTTCGGAAACAAACGCCACAGCTCTCAGCCCGACGAACACGGAATGGGCATTTGGCACGCTCGATAACTACGCCTCGCTCCACTACACGAACTGGCTGGCCTGGCTCAATGGCCAATCGCCCACCACCCTGGTCGGCCAACCGGCGGTCGTGCATCTCATCTCCGATGACATTTACCTGTCCATTCAATTTACGCTCTGGGGTTCCATGGGAAGCGGGGGATTTGCGTATCAACGCTCCACGCCAGCACCGGCCAATCTGTCGGGAGCAACGGTCAACAGCAACCTGTTTTTTTTCAATTATACAACGGTTGCCGGCTTCACTTACGTCGTCCAAAGTTCCTCCAACTTCGTGGATTGGGTGTCCCTGGTGACGAATGTTGCGTCCGGTAGTTCAATGTCGTTTTCGGATCCTTTCGATGCAACCGGGACAAGATTTTATCGCGTGGGCCGGCTGCTAAACCCTTGATGCAGCCCCGGTTGGTTGCAGTTTAGCCTGACAAAAAAATCCTGGAACCTAAACCGATTTGGAGCCTCACACTTGCAATGAAATCGCTTAAACCATTTTCAGTTGTTTTTCGGTGGAGAATCGCGCCGGCTTTTTTGCTGGCCGCAGTCTCTCTGGCACAGGCTTCCACAATTTGGAATGGACCAACCATTAACTTCACGCATTCAACACCGACTGGCAATCAAGTGGATCACTTGACATCAAGTGTGACATTCACCCGCAGCAGCAGCGGGGGAGGATTGTATAATACCAATGCAGAACTTGGTGCCACCGCCGGCATCAGCCCCAAAGGCACGGCATGGGCTGTCGGATCGCTCGCCAACTATAATACGCTGACTTACACTAGCTGTCCTTTGGAGGCGGGAAATCGTCCGCCGAACTATGTGGGCAAAACCTTTGTCGTGCATTTGACCAACGAGGATATTTACCTTTCTCTTACGCTCACTGGTTGGGGCGGGGCCGGCGGCGTCGGGGATAAATCTTTTTCGTACACACGCTCCACGCCGGCGCTGCCGACACCGACGATCAGCATCACCAATCCGGCCAGCGGGGCCGTGTTTGCGGCGCCTGCGAATGTGAACATCGGGGCCAATGCCACCGTCAGCAGCGGCTCGGTGACCAATGTGCAATTTTTCACCAACAACGTATCTTTGGGGTCGGTCACGGCTGCGCCGTTCAGTCTCACGGCCAACAATCTGGCCGCCGGTGCTTACGCTCTCACAGCAGTTGCTACCGCGGCGGGGATTTCCGCGACCTCAGCGGTGGCGAATGTGACAGTGGTCAACCCGGTGGCGGTGAACCTTTCTGGAGCGAATGTGAACGGCGGGCAATTCGCGTTCAATTATATCGCCAATGCTGGACTCACGTACGTCGTTCAAACTTCATCCAATCTCGTGGATTGGGTATCTTTGACGACGAACGTTGCCTCCGGCAGTCCGGTGCCCTTTTCCGGGCCATTGGATTCAAGCGGGATGAAGTTTTATCGTGTGGGCCGATTGCCCAACCCTTGATCGGTCTCAACAAGCCGGTGGCGGTCAGGCCTTGCGCTGAGCCAGCTTTGGGCATTTATGGATATGCGCCTGTCAAAGGCAAAGCGACGGCACTGGCGGACCGGACTGGGGCTGGCTGCAGGCGCCGGGTTACTGCTTTTTTTGGTCAACTCCTGTACCACGACGGAACGGGCAGTAGTTGTGCCGGTGCGAATTGAGGGCGCCACATACGTTGGGGATGCGGCTTGCGCCGACTGCCATGCAAACATCACTCGAGTTTTTCCCGCCAGTCCGCACGCGCGTTTGCATTTGGAAAAGGGAGGCATGGCCGGTCAATACGGATGCGAATCCTGTCACGGTCCGGCCAGTAAGCACATCGCTTTGGGTGGGCGGGGCGGTTTAGACAAATTTATCATCAATCCGGGCAAGGACCCGCAGGCGTGTCTCCAGTGTCATCTGGAGGTGCAGGCCGAATTTCACTTTCCCCAGCATCATCCGGTGCTGGAAGGGAAAATGAACTGTGTCCAATGCCACGATCCGCACGGCATGGACATTATGAAACCGGCAGGCGGACTGGCCATGGCGCGGTTGAACGAAACATGTGCCCAATGCCATCGGGAACAGACCCGGCCGTTCGTTTATGAACACCCGGCCCTGCGCGAAGGCTGCACGGTCTGCCACAATCCCCACGGTTCCATCAACGCCAAAATGCTCATTGCGCCAGATGCAAATCTGTGTCTCCGTTGCCATGCCCAGGTGCCGGGGCCGGCGGCTTCCGGGCGCATCTTCATCGGCGGGCGGGATCACACCACCAGCCTGGCTTTCGGCACTTGCTGGACTGCCGGTTGTCATACGGCGGTCCACGGCTCAAACGTTCACACCATTCTCCTCTATTGAAAGGCGTACCGAACAACGCGTCGCGGCGGCGGCAAATCAATCTATGCGTGATCGCGTTCATAGGTTGTCTGCGGGTGTGGGCCGCCGAGGTGGACATTTCCAAATTGCCGCCGGCCGCCGCAACGCAAGTTGATTTCGCTCGAGACATCAAACCCATTTTGGAAGCCAACTGCCTCCGCTGCCACGGTCCCGAGAAACCCAAAAGCGGATTCCGTCTGGACAATCGCCAGGCTGCCCTCAAAGGCGGTGAACAGGGTGTGGATATTTTGCCGGGCAACAGCGCCCAAAGCCCGCTCATTCATTATGTCACTCATCTGGTGGAAGACATGGAGATGCCCCCGATCGGGAGAGGCAAACCGCTCACAGCGGAACAGATATCGTTGTTACGCGGCTGGATTGACCAGGGGGCGCCCTGGAACACGGTCATGTTGACCAACAACTTTGAGTTTTCCTTTTCCCCAGTTTTGGGCGGAACGGCGGTCGGCGGTGACAGCCACAAATTTCGAGAACATTACTGGCAGAAGGAAGGGCTGAATGGCGGGGTGGATCAGTTCGAGTGGTTCGAGCAAACCAGTCCCGACACCAGGTGGCTGCTTACCGGCCATGCCCTGCTGGACGATTATCAAATCGGCCTGGCAGTGGACCGGAACGATCTGGGCTTCATCCATTCCGGCTGGGAGCAGTATCGAAAATATTTCGACGATACCGGCGGTTATTATCCGGCCCTGGTTCAACCGGCGCCGACTCTGGGTGAGGATTTGCATCTGGACATTGGCAAGGCCTGGGTTGACTTCGGCCTCACTTTGCCGGATTGGCCGCGGTTGGTGCTGGGCTATGAATATGATTACAAGCAAGGCAATGAAGCCATCACGCAATGGGGCACCGTGGGGACCAACCCAACGACCGCCCGAAACATTGCGCCAGCCGGCAAGAGCATCAACGAGGGCGTCCAGCTCCTTAAATTTGATCTGGACGATGAAATCAAAGGCGTCACGGTGGAAGAACGTTTTCGCGGGGAATTTTACAATCTGAATACCGGCTACACGAACACCGCCCTGGGTCCGATTCCGGAAAGCGTCAATGAAGGCGCCCGGTATTTTCAAGGAGCCAACACCCTCCGGCTGGAACGGAAGTTCAGCGACTGGTTCTTCGGTTCGGCAGGTTATCTTTACAGCAAACTGGACGCGGACTCGTCTTTTGCGATGGCCGAGCCGACGCTGTTCCAACAGGTGAACGTCCCGCAAATCACACTGGAGAAGGAGTCGCACATCGGCAATCTCAACGGTCTTCTCGGTCCGTTCGATGCTCTGGTGATTTCCACCGGCGTGCAGGCGGAATGGACCCGGCAAACCGGTTTTGGCAACGGAATCGTTGAAGAGGAAGTTCCGCCGCCCCCCTTCACCCTCGTTCCGTTCAACGTGGCTTCGGACTACGACACGACTTCACTTCAGGAAAACCTGGCGATGCGCTACTCGGGAATTCCCTTTACGGCGCTGTTTGCCGAAGGCCGGTTTGAGCAGCAAAACATCGGGCAATTCGATCAATTCGCCGCTGCACAGGACATTCTCAACAAGGCGGTTTTTCTGCAGCACACGGCCTTTTCGAGCCAGTCGAGCGATTTGCGGTTCGGCTTCAACACCTCGCCTTGGCGCAGTGTTGATTTCAGCGGTCACTACCGCCGTTACGAAGACGACAGCCAGTATGACAGCGACCCGCTTGTGCAACCCGTCCAGACCGGCTATCCCACCTTCATTCGTTCACGCGAACTGACCACCGATGAAGTCGAGGCAAAACTGGTTCTGCATCCGACCCCCCGTTTCAAAACCAGCCTATCCTATCAATATCAAACCACCGACTACGGCCTGAACACCATGCCTTATGTTTCATTCGGCAACGTCATTTCTCCCGGGGGCCAACTGACCACCGGCGAAGAACACTCTCATCATTTTTCCATCAACGTGATGCTGACCCCCACGCCGCGGCTTTATCTTTCCACCACCTTCTCCTATCAGACCTCGAAGTTGACGACCGCGGCGGACGGCTCGCCGGCCGTCGTTCCTTACCGTGGTGAAATTTACTCCGTCCTCGCCGATGGCACCTGCGTGCTCAACCAGAGCACGGACTTGTTCGCCGGCTATTGTTTCTCCGCCGCGAACTATGGCCAGGATAATTTTGCGGGCGGCCTGCCGTTGGGCATTCAGTACCAGCAACACAGCGCTCAGATCGGGTTAACGCGCCGATTTGGCAGGAATGTCTCAGCCAAACTGCAATACCGGTTTGCCTATTACGACGAGCCCAGCAGCGGCGGGGCGGACAATTACTGCGCCCATGCCGTCTTCGGCACAGTGACCTTTCAGTTCCGGTGAACACCCCGGGTTTTTAAGGCGTTCGCGGCGAAGGCGCAGAACAACCTTGCCGGTTCTGGATAAGGCTTCCCCGGCCGTTTATGTCGCCCGCTTGCAGTCGGCAGGACATTTCATCGTCCGGATGCAACCCGGCCGGTTCTTCGAAGCCTTTCGACTTGAACCGGACGGTCGTCGCGGCTGTGTGATTTGAAACGGCCTCGTGCCTGATGAAGATCGGCCTGTGCTCCCGATTGAATTGTTTTGGTGTTCACCCGGCCATCAATGTCCGCGCGTTCGTTATTGCTCTGCGCAGCCGGGGAAGGGAGCCGGCGGATTTCAAACCGGACAAAATCAACCGCTACAAATCGAATGGCAATGCGTTGATGAGCGTTCGCCGCATCCGCGTATGTTTTATCCATCGCGACCCGCTTCATCCAGCCTGCCGGGTGTCGGCGGGTGACGAATCCTGGCTTCGGCAAAAACCCGGTACGGGGAAGCCGGGACCTGGCCGAGGTGATTCGGTCCGCGAAAGTTGTGGAACTGCTGTCGTCGGGGCCGACAGTGAATGGGAACCCGGGTCGGAACAGCTTCGTTGGCGCACTCATAATTTCATCGGTTTGCTGGTACGAGGAATGGTCGCCGGATATGTTCCCCAAAAACTGGCAGGAACATTTGACGTCCCGGCGGCTCTTAACTTTAATGGGGCGATATGGCTGAAGCCGCGGAGTTCGAGAGGTTGGTGGCTTGTTATTATGAGCCACTGTATCAGTTTGCCTTCAGCCTTGCGCGCGACGAAGCTGACGCCTGTGACCTTACACAACAGACCTTTTGCATTTGGGCGGCCAAAGGCCACCAATTGCGTGACCCTTCCAAAGTGAAAACCTGGCTGTTCACCACCCTGCACCGCGAATTTCTGGGCACGCGCCGCCGACAAACGCGCTTCCCACATGTCGAATTGGAGCACGCGGCGGCGGAACTGCCCGTCGTGCCGCCACCTTCGGCCAATCACCTCGACACCGGGCGTGTGCTGGAGGCCCTTGCCAGACTGGACGCAATTTATCAGGCGCCGGTCGCGCTCTTTTATCTGCAGGATTGTTCCTACAACGAAATTGCTGATATTCTCGAAGTGCCGCTGGGCACGGTCAAATCGCGGCTCGCCCGTGGTCTGGGACGATTGCACGAACTGTTGACAGGCAACAACACCGGCGCCCAACGCGAATCACCCAAATCGTGAACCTGGACGAAGCCAAAACCATTTTATTGCTCTACCGGCCCGGCACGGCGGATGCCGACGATCCACAGATCGCCGATGCGCTCGCGCTGGCGAAGCGCGAGCCGGAACTGGCGGACTGGCTGAAGGAGCATTGTGCGCGGCAGGAGGCGTTGCGCGCGCAATTCCGGCAAATCGCTCCGCCCGCTGGCCTGAAGGAACAGATTATTTCCGAACAGGCGGCGCAGGAAAGAATCCTCTCCTGGCGGCGGAACGCGATTTTCGCGGCGGCGGCAATCATTGTCGCGCTGGTTGCTCTGGTGCCATTCTGGTTTCCGCCTCGGGCGAATGACGATACCTTTGCGATTCTCCGGAGCCGGATGGTGGGGGTGGCACTGCGCGGCTACAGCATGGATTTGGCGACGAATAATCCGGACCAGGTCCGGGCCTTCCTCGCAGCGCGCAGCGCCCCTGCGGATTACATTTTGCCCGCGCCCCTGGAAAAAACCGCCATGACCGGCTGCGCAATTCAGAATTGGCAGAAGGCGAAAGTGTCAATGATTTGTTTCCGGACCGGCCGGCCGTTGCCGCCCGGACAGTCCAGCGATCTTTGGTTGTTCGTGATTGACCGCACGGCAGTCAAGAATGCGCCACCGGCGGATTCGCGCCAGTTTGCCCGGGTCAACCGGCTCACGACGGTGACCTGGACGCAGGGGGACAAACTGTACATGTTGGGCATGGAAGGAAACGAACAAGCCCTGCAACAGTATTTGTAAACGCGACTGCCAGTCGCCTTTCCCCGGGTCACTGGCGATCCACACTCATGTGCTCCACCACCCAGTCGAAGTCCTGTTGCGCGCCGGCCGGGATCGAAATCGGCAGACCGGCGGCATCCGGGAATGGCGGGCGATAAGTGTCAGCCTGCAACCAGCGTCGCAAGGCGCTGTGTCCATCGGCGAAGGAAAATGCCGTCGCCCGATTATGATAGGTGGCCGGTAGATCGATCCATTGGTCACTTTTATTGACCGGGCTGCCATAGCTGCTGGCATAGGCGGTTTCCGTGACCTTCTCCAGAAAGTAGCCGTCGTCAATGCTGTCCGGATGCTCGTCGAGAAACACAAAAATGTCCGCGGGCTGCGGAATCTGCGTGATTTTAAAAAACTGTGTGTAATCAGGATTGTTGACGTTGAACCCGTTGGTGGAGAAATCACCGGCGTCGCCCACCATCGCGTTCATCGAATAACTGCGAATGCGGGCGTCCCAACCGGCTGCGCGCTGATCCGCGCTCAAGATGTCGTCGGCCGGGCAGCGGTAAATTCCCGTTGACCCGCTGTACGGTCCGAGACTGGCATCGGTGATCGTGGCGAGGTTGGTGTTGTCCGAATCCAAAGGTCCGGAAACGCCCCAGGTCATGACGTTGTTGACCCAGTTGAGCGGCGTTCGAGGCCCTCCTGCGGTCATGCCGAGGTTATAGGGCAGAAAGTCCTCGTGATCGCCTGCGTAAGCGTGCCACGCCAGCAGCAGTTGTCGCGTGTTGTTCAGACACATGATACCTTGCGCCCGCGCTTTCGCCTGCGACAGCGCCGGCAACACGAGCGCGGCCAGCACCGCGATAATGGCAATCACCACCAGCAGTTCAATCAGGGTAAAAGCCCACCCCCTCGCTGCGGTGGCAAGCGGCGAAGTCCGTGAAGCGGGCAAAACTGTCATGGCACAAAGTTGCTCAAGCTAACGGCAAAGATGTCTAATCGCTACAATTACGACAACTTTTTTATCGTGTCAATACCCGGCTGGGGTTCGGATTCCTGGACCCCGGAACTCCGCCATTGCCCCGCCGCGCCGCTTTCCCCAAAATCCCGTATCTATGGCAAGCGGCCGTCGGCAATATCCGTTTCATTTAATTGAGCCTAAATGGCAGCATTTCTGGGACATCCAGCAGATTTTTCGTGCGTTTAGCCCGGGCGACTCCGTGCCGGAGGGGCATCCCTTTGGCAAACGGCATGGTTTGAATGGCAAAGTGGCTGCCTCACAATTGCCGCCAAAATATTACATTCTCGATATGTTTCCCTATCCGAGTGGCGCGGGTCTACACGTCGGCCATCCGGAGGGCTACACCGCCACGGACATCCTCGCCCGCTACAAACGCGCACAGGGTTTTCACGTGCTGCACCCGATGGGCTGGGACGCCTTTGGCCTGCCCGCCGAGCAATACGCCGTCAAGACCGGTCAGCATCCGCGCCGGACGACCGAGGCGAACATCGCCACGTTCAAACGGCAGATTCAATCGCTCGGCTTCAGCTACGATTGGTCGCGCGAAATCGCAACGACCGACCCGGATTATTTCAAATGGACCCAGTGGATTTTCCTCAAGCTCTACAATTCATGGTTCAATCCGGAAACGAACAAGGCCGAGCCAATTAAGAGTTTAAAGTATCCAGCTGAATTGGAGCCCCTTCGCCCTTCCCTCCCCCCTGGTGGGGGCGAGGGTGGCCGCAGGCCGGGTGCGGGGGACTCAGAACTTGAACGCAAACGCCGTGAATATCGCGACTCAAAACGTCTTGCCTATGTGAGTGAACAGCCGGTCTGGTGGTGCGAACAACTGGGAACAGTTTTGGCGAACGAAGAAGTTGTGGACGGGAAAAGCGAGGTTGGCGGTTTTCCCGTTGTTCGCAAACCGATGCGCCAATGGACGCTCCGCATCACCGCTTACGCTGAAAGACTTTTGCAGGATCTCGACACGATTGACTGGAGCGAATCACTCAAGGAAATGCAGCGGAACTGGATTGGCCGCAGTGAAGGAGCGGAGGTCGATTTTACGATTGCCGATTGCCGACTGCCGATTGCCGATTCAAAAATCCGCGTGTTCACCACCCGGCCGGACACACTCTTCGGCGCGACTTACATGGTGCTCGCGCCGGAACACAAGCTCGTTGACGAAATTATGACGTCCGAAAGACGCGACGCCGTCGCGAACTACAAAATCGAAGTCGCCAAAAAATCGGACCTTGAGCGTACTGAATTGGCAAAAGAGAAAACCGGTGTATTCACCGGCGCTTACGCTATCAATCCGGTCAATAATGAAAAGATTCCAATCTGGATTGCCGATTACGTCCTAGCGAGCTACGGCACGGGCGCCATCATGGCCGTGCCGGCGCATGACACGCGCGACTTCGAGTTTGCCACCCGATTCAATCTGCCCATTGTGCAGGTTGTTCAACCGGATGACCCCAAGACTGACAGGCGCGGGTTCGTGAACGACGGCACTTCGGTCAACTCCACGGGACCGGGAATTTCCATCACCGGTCTGCCCACACCCGAAGCCAAGAAGAAAATCACAGACTGGCTCGAAGCGAAAGGTCTCGGCAAGAAAACTATCAATTACAAGCTGCGCGACTGGTTATTCAGCCGGCAACGTTACTGGGGCGAACCGTTCCCGATTGTCTGGAAACGCGACTCCGCCGGGAATTTGTATCACGAGGCGCTGCCTGAATCGGCATTGCCGGTCTTGCCCCCGGAAATGACCGATTACAAGCCCACCGCGACCGGCGAGCCGCCGCTCGCTCGCGCGAAAGACTGGGTGAACCTGCCTGACGGTTCGCAACGAGAAACCAACACGATGCCGCAATGGGCTGGTTCGTGCTGGTATTATTTGCGTTTTCTCGACGCGAAGAATCCGAACGCGTTCGTTGGCAAAGAAGCGGAGAATTATTGGATGGGAGCTTTCAGCCCACAGCCCACAGTCCACAGTCCGCAGCCTGCCTCGGGACTGAGGACTCAGGACTCAGGACTCAAATCAACGACGCCAGGAGTTGATTTATACGTTGGCGGCACCGAACACGCCGTGTTGCATCTGCTCTACGCCCGGTTCTGGCACAAGGTTTTGTTCGACCTCGGCTACGTCTCCACGCCCGAACCGTTCTTCAAACTTGTCAATCAAGGCATGGTGCTGGGCGAGGATAACCAGAAAATGTCCAAGTCGCGCGGCAACGTGATTCCGGTGGACGTGCCCGTGCAGGAAGTCGGCACCGACGCGTTCCGCCTCTATGAAATGTTCATGGGCCCGCTCGAAATGGTGAAACCATGGAGCACCCGGGGGGTTGAGGGCGTTTACCGTTTTTTGGGCCGCGTGTGGCGGTTGTTCGTGGATGAAAAGAGTGAAACAGAGTTTGAACAGGCGGAAACGGCCGAGCCGCAAAAAGGTGCCGAACGGCTCCGGATGATCAAATTCGATTCCAGCGTCAAAGAAGCACCACCGACCTCGACGCAATTGAAATCGCTCCACGCTTGCATCAAAAAAGTTACCGAAGACCTCGATGCTTTACGCTTCAACACGGCCATTTCTGCGCTGATGGTCTTTGTCAATGATGCCATTGCCTGGGAAACGAAGCCGGTTTCCGTGTTGCGTGATTTTCTGATTTTACTCCAACCCTTCGCTCCACATCTGGCGGAAGAACTGTGGGAGAAATTGTCGGTCCACAGTTCACAGTCCATAGCCAGCGCATCCACAAGCAAGCCGACTGGGAATCGTGGACTGATGACTGTGGACTTGAGTTACCAGCCGTGGCCGAAATTTGATCCGGCCCTGCTTATCGAGAGCGAAATTGAAATTCCTGTGCAGGTGAACGGCAAGCTGCGCGACGTCATCAAGGTTCCAGCCGGCGCCGACAATTCCGCGCTTGAAGCCGCCGCCAAAGCTTCTGAGAAAGCGCAGCAATTCACCGCGGGCAAGACGATCAAAAAAGTCATCGTGGTGCCCAGGAAACTGGTGAATTTGATCGTGGCGTAACGGCTTTCGGTAGAAAGCCGGCGCGCCGCTACGCCTTTTCTCCGCCAGCCAGGATGGTCTGGAAATGCGGCGGGGCTTCTTCCCGGGCGACGACGCTGATTTCAATTTTTTTGAATCCGGCCTCCTCCAGCCAGCGATGCAAATCGCTTTCCGCAAACCCCGGCCAGTGGTCGCCATAAAGCGCATGCGCCTCCTCGAAATTGTGCTTGAGCAGGTCGAGGATCATGATTTGCCCGCGGGGACGGAGGATTTTGTGAGCGGCGGCAATCGCTTTCTCCGGTGCCTCGGCGTGATGCAACGCCTGGCTCAAAATCACCAGGTCAACGGTGTTCGCCTCAACCGGTGGGTTTTGCAAATCGCCGAGGCGGAACTCCAGATTTTTCAACCCGTTCTTTTTCGCTTTGGCCGCGCCAAAGGCGACAATCTTTTTTGAGTTGTCCACAGCAATGACGCGCTTGCAGCGGCGCGCGAGCAACTCGCTCAACAAGCCTTCACCCGCGCCGAGGTCGGCCACGACGAGCGAGGGCAGGATGCGCAACAGCAGATGGCCGAATGCCTGCCACGAACGTCCCGGGCCGTACACGCGATCGAACCGGCCGGCGACCTGGTTGAAAAAGACCTGCGCGAGTTCGCGGCGCCGGCTGAGGATGCGTTTGAGATTGATTTGGTCGCCGTCATGTTCCGGCAGTTCCTTCGCCCCGCGGATGGCCAGTTGGATGAATTCGCGCGCCGCGCTGTCGGCATTGAGGTTCAGTTTGTAAAATGTCCGCTTGCCTTCACGCCGGGATTGCACCAGTGCCGAGTCCTGCAACAGGCCAAGATGCGTGGAGATGCGCGACTGGCCTAGTCGCGTAATTTCCTGAAGCTCGTTTACGGACAGTTCGTCCCGTTCCAGCAAGGCCACGATACGGAGCCGCGTCGGGTCGGACAACGCCCGCAATGATTTCAAAGTCGAAGACATATTTTTTCGCGCGCCAAAGATTTCCAAAAAACTGTTTGACGCGCTCCGAGGTTGATATATCATCTTATCTTGATACGTCAATATGACTTTTGAACCAATTGTTTCATGAGCAAAAATTTTATTTTCTCGTCCGAGTCCGTCGGCGAAGGCCACCCGGACAAGGTCTGTGATACCATTTCCGATTACGTGCTGGACGCCTGTCTGGCACAGGACAAATACAGCCGTGTCGCCTGCGAGACTTATGCCAAGTGCAATCTCGTGGTGGTCGGCGGTGAAATCACCACCCGTGCCAAACTCGATTTCAACGCGATCGCGCGCCAGGCCATTCGCGACATCGGTTATGTAAACGATGACGATGTGTTCCACGCCGACAAGGTGCTCATCATGAACGCCATCACGTCACAATCGCCAGACATCGCGCAGGGCGTGGACGCGCGCGCCGCCGAAGGCAAGGACACCGCCGAGCAGGGCGCCGGCGACCAGGGTTTGATGTTCGGCTATGCGACGACCGAAACGCCGGAATTGATGCCTGCGCCCATCATGTTCGCGCACCTGCTTGGCCGCGAACTCACCCGCATCCGCAAGACCGGCAGAATCAAATGGCTCCGTCCTGATGCCAAGAGCCAGGTTTCCGTCCGTTACGTGAACGATCAGCCAGTCGAGATCACCAACGTCGTCATCTCTACCCAGCATGCGCGCAACGCGAAACACGACACGATCAAGGAATTTTGCATCGAAGAAGTCATCAAGAAAACGTTGCCCAAACACCTGCTCACGAAGAACACCACGTTCCTCATCAACCCGACCGGCCGGTTCGTCGTCGGCGGACCGCAGGGCGACACCGGTCTGACCGGACGCAAGATCATCGTGGACAGCTATGGCGGCATGGGGCGGCATGGGGGTGGCGCATTCAGCGGCAAGGACCCGTCGAAGGTGGACCGCAGCGCGGCGTACATGGGCCGTTACGTGGCCAAAAACATCGTGGCCGCGGGTCTCGCGACCAGCGCAGAAATCCAATTCGCCTACGCCATCGGCTATCCCGACCCGGTGTCGGTTTGCGTGAACACCTTCGGCACGGGCGTCGTCAGCGACGAAGCCATCGAAAAAGCGGTTTGCGAAGTGTTCAGCTTTAAACCCGCCGCCATCATTAAACAACTCGACCTGCTCCGGCCGATTTATGCCAAGACGACCAACTACGGTCACTTTGGCAAAACTGATCCCGACATAACCTGGGAGCGCACCGACAAAATTGAGGAACTCAAACGCGCCGTCAGCAGCGCCAAATCCGCTGCGGCTGCTTCCAGTGTGAAAAAGGCCGCCCCGGCCAAACATTCGGCGCGAGCGCAAATGTCAGCCTGACCATTAACTTTCAACACTGAACTCTCAACTTTTAATCAAATCATGCCCGCCATCAAACTTTCACCGCCGCGTGTCAAACCTGCCAAAACCAACGGCAACGGCGCGAAACAGGATTATTATGTCCGCGATATTTCGTTGGCCGACCTTGGCCGCCGCGAAATTTCCGTTGCGGAACAGGAAATGCCTGGGCTCATGGCCATTCGCGCCCAATATGGCCCGTCCAGGCCGCTCAAGGGCGTGCGCGTCTCCGGCTCGTTGCACATGACCATCGAAACCGCCGTGCTCATTGAGACGCTGATCGAACTCGGCGCGTCCGTGCGCTGGGCGAGTTGCAACATTTTCTCCACGCAAGACCACGCCGCCGCCGCGGTCGCCAGGGCCGGCATCAGCGTCTTTGCGTTCAAGGGCGAATCGCTGGAGGAATACTGGCAGTTCACGCTCAATATGCTCACGCACCCGGGCGGCAAAGGCCCGCAACTGGTCGTGGACGACGGCGGCGACGCCACCCTGCTCCTGCACAAAGGCTACGAAATGGAACAGGGCGACAATTGGGTCAACACGCCCGGCGACAGCCACGAAGTTTCGGTCGTCAAAAATCTGTTGAAAAAATGCGCCAAGGAACGGCCCGGCTGGTTCACGCAGGCGGTCAAGGACTGGAAAGGCGTCAGCGAAGAAACCACGACCGGCGTGCATCGGCTTTATCAGATGCTCGAAGCCGGCAAACTGCTCGTGCCTGCGATCAACGTCAACGACTCCGTCACCAAATCCAAGTTCGACAATTTGTACGGCTGCCGCGAATCGCTGGCCGACGGCCTCAAACGCGCGCTGGGCGTGATGATTGCCGGCAAGACAGCCTGCGTTTGCGGCTATGGCGATGTCGGCAAAGGCAGCGCCCATTCACTGCGCGGATTCGGCTGCCGCGTCATCGTGACCGAAGTTGACCCCATCAACGCCCTGCAGGCCGCGATGGAAGGTTTCGAGGTGAAGACCGTCGAGGACACACTGGGCGAAGCTGACATTTACGTCACCTGCACCGGCAACTGCGACGTCATCACGTTGGACCACATTTTGAAGATGAAAGACCAGGCCATCGTCTGCAACATCGGCCACTTCGACAATGAAATCCAGGTGGACCGGCTGAACAACGCCATAGGCGTGAGCAAAGTGAATGTTAAACCGCAGGTGGACCGTTACGACCTGCCCGGCGACCGCAGTATTTATTTGCTCGCCGAAGGCCGGCTGGTGAACCTGGGTTGCGCCGAGGGCCATCCGAGTTTCGTCATGAGCAACAGCTTCACCAACCAATGCCTCGCGCAATTGGACCTGTGGAAGAACAAGGACAGCTACAAAGTCGGCGTCTATCGGTTGCCCAAGAAATTGGATGAGGAAGTCGCCCGGTTGCATCTGGAAAAAATCGGCGTGAAGCTGACGAAACTCACCAAGAAACAGGCCGACTACATTGGCGTGCCGGTCGAAGGCCCCTACAAACCGGAACACTACCGGTATTGAGATTTCCGATTTTCGATTGCCGATTGGCAATTGAAGAAAGACAGGGCGGACGGAACTCTCGTCCGCCTTTTTCATCTTACGGAAGAGGAATGTCATTTGCGGTTTCAGCCCAAAGTGTCACATTCAGCACGATTACAATGAGGATTCCAAAACAACTGGTGATGGCAGTGACCCTGGCCGGCTTTTTGTCTGCGCCGGTGTTGTCGTCCGCCGCGCCGCCGGTTTATCCGCTCAAGAAAAGTCCGAACGGCCGTTACCTCGTTGACCAGAGCAATACACCGTGCCTGCTCCTCGGCGAATCACCGCAGGCACTCATCGTGAATCTTACCACCAATGACGCCGAACTGTTCTTCACGAACCGGGCCGGGCATGGCTTCAACACGGCGTGGGTCAATCTGCTTTGCGCCACCTACACCGGCGGCCGAGCCGATGCCAGCACACTTGACGGTATCCTCCCGTTCACCACCAATGTCCCGTCCACGAGTTCCTATGATCTGACCAACCCCAACGAGGCTTATTTCGCCCGTGTGGACCAGATGATCAACCTGGCGGCGCAATCAGGGATTCAGGTGCTGCTCGACCCGGCGGAGACCGGCAGTTTCCTGTCGGTGATGCTCGACAACGGCTCGAACCGTTGCCGCGCTTACGGACAATACCTTGGCAATCGCTACAAAAATTTTCCCAACATCATCTGGATGAGCGGCAACGATTTTCAAACCTGGCGCACCCCGGGCGATGACGCCGTCGTCCGCGCCGTGGCGCTCGGCATTCAAGATACCGATACCAACCATTTGCAGACGACTGAGCTGGATTATCTCGTCAGCAGTTCGCTCGATGACTCGAACTGGGATTCCATCCTCGGCCTGAACGGGACTTATACGTATTATCCCACCTACGCGCGGTTGCAGCAGGATTACAATCGCACGAATTTCCTGCCGAATTTTCTGGTCGAAGCCAATTACGAGTTTGAAAGTCTGCAGGGGCCGGTCACCACGGCGCCGATTCTGAGAGAACAGGAATACTGGACGATGACCAGCGGGGCGTGCGGCCAGATGTATGGCAACCATTACACCTGGCCGTTCCTTAGCGGATGGCAGAGCGAACTGGATACCCCGGGCGCAGTTGAGATTGGTTATTTGAAATCATTTTTCGAGGGGCGCGCGTGGTATAACCTGATTCCGGACACCAACCACGTCGTGGTCACCGCCGGTTACGGCACTTATTCCGACACCGGTTACGTCGCCGACAACGATTATCTGACGGATGCGCGCACACCCGATGGCAGTCTGGTCGTCATTTACACACCCGTCATCCGGCAATTTATCGTGGACATGTCGCAGTTGGGCGGGCCGACAGCAGCGCACTGGTTTGATCCGGCAGGCGGGATTTATTATCCCATCGCCGGTTCACCTTTTACCAACAGCGGGACGCTCAATTTCACCCCGCCGACCAACAACGCTGACGGCGACGGCGGCTGGGTTCTCGTGCTCGAAACCAATCCGCCACCGATTCCGCCGCCACCGCCACCACCGCCGCCTCAACCGAAATTCGTGCAGCAGAATTATTCCACGCCACAGACGCCGCAAAGCCAGGTTTCTGTCGCTTACTCCAGCGCGCAAACCGCTGGAGATGTTAATATCGTAGCGGTGGGCTGGAATGACACGAATGCCAGCATCCTTTCCATCGGCGATTCCGCCGGAAATCCTTATCGAATGGCAATTCCAACGTTCCGCGGCAATGGCATGAGCCAGGCGATTTATTACGCCACCAACGTCAACATGGGAACCAACACCGTCATGGTGACGTTCAATCAACCGGCAGTTTTCGTTGATCTGCGGGCAACCGAATATTCCGGCCTGAGCACCGGCAGCGTTTTTGATGGCGGAACTTCCGGGACTGGCATCGGCACCACTGCGGACAGCGGGTTGTTGGCTGTCACCAACGTCAGCGACCTGCTTTTCGGTGCGGGCATGACGGCTGACACTTTTACCGGTGCAGGCGGAGGATTTACGCTGCGGGTGATTACTTCGCCGGACAGCGACATTGTCGAGGACCAGATAGCCGCAGCGACCGGGAGCTACAACGCCACGGCATCTTTGAACACTTCGACAGCGTGGTTGCTGCAACTGGCGGCATTCAAACCGGCGCCTCCGGCTTCACCGTTAATGCGCATTATTACGACCAGCACCAACGCGGTGGTTGTGGCATGGCCGACGGCGGCGGCGGCCTTCACCCTGCAACAGAATGCGGACCTCACCACCGCAGACTGGGCCGACGTGACAAACGCGGCAGGCATCGTGAGTGATGAGTATCAGGTCGTTCTGTTGCCATCCACGAACCGGCAGTTTTATCGTTTGAAGTATCCGTAAACCTACGCCAGCCGAGTGCCGGGAATGAGGAATGAAAAAGGCGAACGGCAATGCCGTTCGCCTGTCACACCGACACCAAAACCGCTTTACACGGCAACGGTTGTTTTTCGCAGTTTACGGTGACCGGCAAATGTCAGAGCGAGGAACCCCGCCGTCAGCAGTCCCAGCGAAGAAAGTTCAGCCGCGGGCAATGGACGCCGTGCCCTTTGCGGCCGCACGTTTAGAATCAGTTTCCCGGGCAACAGTTTTGACGCGGTATTCATGGCATTTCCCCAATTTGGTTTGTGTTCTTACATAAAAAACCCACAGTCAGGGGATAAGAGGAAGAAACCGTAAAAAGGTTCCTGAACTTTTCGCCGCAACCCGGTTGCCGGGCCTATGCCCCATAACCGGCTTTTTGAATAGGCGCTGATTCTGAGCGGCCGCGGTCCCAGGCCGGGAAAGGCGTTGATGGCGACAAGCGCAAATCGCAGTTGCAATTCCGTGGGCCGGTGCTATTTGTGACACATGTGCAAGGTCGCCTCAGTGTCCGGTAGCCGCATATCCCCACGGCGCGCGCTGACGTGTTCCCGTGGTTGGAAGCCGGAAAGGAAATTTTTATGAAACCCCTGCGTCAAAACCGTTGTGGCTTGAATCGTCGTGAATTTCTTAAAACCTCCACCGCGCTGGCCGGCGCGGCGTTGCTCTCGCCATGGGCGCTGGACGAATCCGCCGCGGCGAGCAACCCGGTTCCGGCGCGCACCGCCACGGATCAGGTGACGCTGGGCAAGACCGGCATTAAACTGAGCCGGCTGGGGTTCGGCACCGGCAGCGACAACGGCTACATACAAACCGCGCAGGGCAAGGAAGCGTTCGTCAATCTCATTCACTACGCCTACGATCGCGGCATCACGTATATTGACACGGCCCAGGCTTACCAGACGTTTAATTTGATTGCCGACGCCATCAAAGGATTGCCGCGGGAAAAACTTTTCATCCAGTCCAAGGTGGACGGTCAGCCGGAGGACGTGCTGGCCGTCGTTGACCACCACCGCAAAACGTTCAACACCGATTACGTTGACAGCCTGCTCATCCATTGTATGACGCGCGGCCAGTGGACGGACGAATGGAAACGCGTCATGGACGGCTTCAACGAGGCTCGGGAGCGGAAATGGATCCGGGCCAAGGGCGTTTCCTGTCACAGCCTGCCGGCGTTGCGCGCCGCCGTCACCTCGGATTGGACCGAGGTGCATCTGGTGCGCGTGAATCCTCAGGGCAGTTACACCGATGGCGATAGCGGTTACTGGGGCAGTCGCCGCCATGACATCGCCCCGGTGATGCAGGAAATCAAAACCATGCGCGCGAAGGGCCGCGGGGTGATTGGCATGAAAATCTGCGGCAACGGCACGTTCACGGACCCGGCCGACCGCGAGAAATCCATCCGCTTTGCCATGGGCTGCCGGGACATTGACGCGGTGGTCATCGGCTTCAAAAGCCGCGCGGAAATTGACGAAGCCATCGAACGGATCAACCGTGCGTTGAAGGAAGCTTGATCGCTCAAAGTTGAGCAGTGCCAGCATCGCCTGCCTGGCTCAGGGGTTTCGACGGCGATTGGCCGGCGGATTTTTGGCGCTGCCTTCAAAGGCAAGCCGAATCTTGTTCGTCTTTTTGCCTGCGTTGCGTATCCAATCAGACCGACCACGCAACGGCTCGTTTTCTCATCGTTTGACGCCGCTCGCCAACCGGAAATGAACCGGCTAAAATTGCGGCGTTGAGTCCAAGCACTTACGCAACCATGAAACGATTGAATTGGCGCATTCTGATGACAGGGCTGGCGCTTTTCACCGCCACCACCACCACTGCATGGCAGCCGGCGCAAGGCCCGTTGATGACGCGATGGGCTAAGGACGTGAAACCGGACAAGGCATTGCCCGAATATCCGCGTCCGCAAATGGTGCGCGCCGAATGGCAGAACCTCAACGGCCTCTGGGATTACGCTATCGTCGCCAAAGATTCCGCGCGGCCGGCGCAATGGGCCGGGCAAATCCTTGTGCCGTTTCCCGTCGAGTCAGCTCTCTCCGGGGTGATGAAGCCGCTCGGTCTCGACCAGCGCCTTTGGTATCGCCGCGCGTTCGATGTGCCGAAAAAATGGAAAGGCAAACGCATCCTCCTGCACTTTGGCGCGGTGGATTGGGAAACGACCGTCTCCATCAACGGCCGGGAACTGGGAACGCATCGCGGCGGTTACGATGGGTTCAGTTTTGATATCACCGACGCGCTCAAGCCATCGGGCAAGCAGGAGATTGACGTTGCAGTTTGGGACCCGACTGATGACGGCCCGCAGGCGCACGGCAAGCAAGTGCGCCATCCGAATGGTATCTGGTACACCTCCACGAGCGGCATTTGGCAGACCGTTTGGCTGGAGCCGGTGGCCCCCGATCGAATCGAATCTTTGAAGGTTACACCTGACTTCGACCAATCGGCGGTGAACATTGACATCACCACTTTTGCTTCGCCAGGCGGGGAATTTACGATCAAAGCGCAGGTGTTTGACGGGAAGAAAGTTGTCGTTTCAGACCAATTCCCCCTTGCAAGCGCGAAGGGCCGGGCACATTCACGATTGACACTCAAAATTCCGAAGCCGAAACCATGGTCGCCGGACGATCCATTTCTTTATGACCTGAAGTTCACGCTACAAGGGGATGGAAAAACAATAGACGACGTAAAAAGCTATTTCGGCATGAGAAAAATTTCCGTCGGCCCGGATGCTGACGGCACACCGCGTCTTTGCCTGAACAA
>Ga0335077_10003094_pt1 | contig 19993 bp, 13 predicted proteins | sample Lox_Sample_31_FD_207151 | JGI IMG/M metagenome (GOLD analysis project Ga0335077, IMG submission 207151) | Soil microbial communities from Loxahatchee National Wildlife Refuge, Florida, United States - Lox_Sample_3.1 | ecosystem: Environmental > Terrestrial > Soil > Wetlands | place: USA...
GCACACCCAGCGCGACGCCGCCCGCGTGGCTGGCTCGCAATCATCCCGACATCCTGATGGTGCGCGCCGACGGCACGCGCATGAATCACGGCTCACGCGAGCAAGCCGACTGGAGTTCTCTGGTGTACCGCCGCTACGTCGAGAAGATCGTCGAGAAGATGGCCGAGCACTACGGAAGTAACCCCACCGTGTGGGGCTGGCAACTCGACAACGAACTATCTCATTACGGCGCCGGCATGTCGTACTCGCCCGCGGCACAGGAACGCTTCCGCGACTGGCTGCGCGAGAAATACGGCACGGTCGAGCGCTTGAATCGCGACTGGGGGAATTCCTTCTGGTCGCAAATGTACAACAGCTTCGACCAGGTGCAAATGCCCAATCCGCACGAACTGGTGGCTGGCGCGAACCCGCACGCCATGCTCGACCTGCACCGGTGGTTTGCCAGCGAGGCGGCGGATTACCTCCGCTTCCAGGCTTCCGTGCTGCGGCGTCACGTGAAAAGCCAGTGGATCACCACCAACTTCATGATGAATTACGACCTGATCAATCCGGCCCTTTCGGAAAAAGATCTCGACATTATGGCCTTCACGATGTATCCGGTCAGCGGAGCTCTGTTCCGCGGGCAGCTTGGCTTCCGCATGGGGGATCCGGCAGCCGTTTCGTTTACCCACGACTTCCTCAGGAACCTGGGCAGCGGCATCGAAGGGCCGATGGAGCTGCAGCCAGGCCAGGTGAACTGGGCCCCCGTGAATCCATGGCCGCAGCCGGGCGTGGTCCATGCCTGGATCATGCGTGGGTTCGGGTTGGGCGCGCGCCTCGTCTGCGTTTACCGGTACCGCCAGCCTCTAGCCGGCGACGAACTCTATCACAAGACGATGGTTGAACCGGACGGCGTCACGCTGGCGCCGGGCGGGAAAGAGTTCATCCAGTCCATTCAAGATGTGCAGCTGCTGCGCACGCTTTTCAAGCCCAATGTGCCCCCGCCTGCGGATTACGGCGCTCGGCGCACGGCTTTCTTGTACAACTTTGAAAACCGCTGGGACATGGAGAACCACAAGCAGACCGTTCGCTGGGACAGCTTCGATCACCTGCTGAAGTACTATCGCGCACTGAAATCCCTCATAGCGCCGGTCGATGTGATCACCGAAGCGAAAGACTTCTCGATGTACCCGTTTCTCGTCGCGCCGGCGTATCAACTGATCGACAAGGAACTTATCGCGCGCTTTACGCGATACGTCGAAAACGGCGGCACGCTGATTCTGACCTGCCGCACCGGGCAAAAGGATCGGCGGGGACAGATCTGGGAGGCGCTCTGGGCCGAGCCGATCTATGGCCTGATCGGCGCGGCGATCCCGAAATACGATGTGCTTCCGGAGGGCCGGAACGGCAAGGTGATCGCCGCGGGTAGGGAGTATGAATGGGGCAGTTGGGCGGACATCATCGAACCGCGTCCGGGAACGGAGGTGCTGGCATCCTATGCCGACCAGTTCTACAAAGGAAGCGCCGCGGCGACCAGCCACCGGCTGGGCAAGGGGCGTGTTGTTTACATTGGCGTCGATTCGCTCAATGGCGAGATGGAAGCTGATCTGCTGCGGACGGTCTACGGTCCTGGCGGCGCCAAGCCAGCCCGTTTACCTCTGAACTTTATGGTGGATTGGAGGGACGGTTTCTGGGTGGCGACGAACTTCACCGATAACGACCAGACCATCCCCGCGCCGCCTGACGCAAAGATACTTGCCGGCAGCCGGACAATTCCTCCTGGTGGTGTCGCCATCTGGCAATAGGCAGGCTCCCGCCCGGACCTAACGTCATTCCCGTAGAACCGTGCAGGTTAGTCTTCTTCGTCAATGAAGCTTTGCACATAGAGCAGGCGATCGATGCCTGGGTCCCACTCTACGTTACAACTCGTCAGGTACGAAAGCGGAAGAAACCGGAATCGGATCACGGTCTCCCATGCATCGCGTGGCACCAGGTGCGATATCGGATCGCGCTCCGGATCTATCCGCGAACTGGGTGAGTAAGCTCTGGCTGTGGCTGCGCTGGTGTAGCCCATCCGATTTAACCCCGCGCATAGAATACTGCGAAACCTTCCGGGTGTAAACAGAAAATTTTCCAATGAGACGTTTTTATCTGAAATAATGCGAACGAACTATATTAAGAGATCCTGAAATCCCGTATTATTAGAGTGCCCACACATATCTCTGAATGGATCTCTGGGCCGCGCCTGCCCCGAAGGGGTTGGTCCGCCGAAGAGAGGGGGAATCATTCCGTGACCGATCATCGTGAAGTCGTGATTTTGAGCGCCGTGCGCACTGCAATCGGAAAGTACGGTGGCGCGCTGAAAGATTTTCCGCCGACTGACCTCGGCGCAACCGTGGCCCGCGAAGCTATGAAGCGCGCAGGAGTTGCGCCCGCAGACGTTGAGCACGTGGTGTTTGGAAACGTCATCCACACCGAACCGAAAGACATGTACCTGTCTCGCGTGGTCGCGGTCAAGAGCGGAATGCCGGTCGAGACGCCTGCCCTGACCGTCAACCGGCTTTGTGGTAGCGGCTTGCAAGCCGTTGTCTCCGCCGCACAAATCGTTCAACTGGGCCACGCGGATGTGGCGGTCGCCGGCGGAGCTGAGAGCATGAGCCGCGGGCAGTACTGGATTGGCGGCATGCGTTGGGGCCAGAGGATGAACCACGCTGCGGTGATCGACGCCATGGTGGGAGCCCTCACCGATCCGTTTGATGACGTCCACATGGCCATCACCGCGGAAAACGTCGCCAGGAAGTGGGGCATCAGCCGCGAGGATCAGGATGCTCTTGCCGTCGAGAGCCATCGCCGTGCCGTCGATGCCACCAAGCATTGTGTATTCAAGGGGCAGATCGTGCCCATCGAAATGAAAACAAAGAGCGGCCCTGTGATGTTCGATACAGATGAGCAGCCGCGCGCCGATACCACAATCGAAGCTTTGGCGAAGATGAAGCCGGCATTCGACAAGAACGGCACGGTAACCGCAGGGAATGCATCTGGAATCAACGACGGCGCCGCCGCTGTGGTGCTGATGGAGGCAAACGCCGCCGAGCAGCGCGGCTTCAAGCCCATCGGCCGTCTGGTGGATTACTCGGTCGTCGGCGTGGATCCGAAGTACATGGGGATCGGGCCGGTGCCGGCGGTGAGGAAGCTGCTGGCGCGAACCGGCATGGGGCTCGATGACATCGACGTGTTCGAGGTAAATGAGGCCTTTGCGGCCCAGGCGCTGGCGGTGGTCCGCGATCTGAGATTACCGATGGAGAAGACCAATCCGAACGGCAGCGGCATCGGGTTGGGACACCCGGTTGGAGCCACTGGGGCGATTTTGACCGTCAAGCTGTTGCATGAACTGCATCGCGCCGGCGGCCGTTTCGGACTGGTGACCATGTGCATCGGGGGTGGGCAAGGTATCGCCGCTATTTTTGAGCGAATCGAGAGCTGAAGTCACGAGGGCCGGATGCGGCGCTCCAGCCAACAGGGGGAAGCCATGACAGAGGGGAATGGACATGCAAATCGGTGGGCGAACCTGAAAGGGAAGGTCGCACTGGTGACGGGCGCGGCGCGCGGCATTGGGCGTGCGATCGCGCTGGAACTTGCAGACCGCGGCGCAGCCGTTGCGGTCAATTACCGGAACAGTAAAGAGAACGCAGAGAGCCTTGCGAAGCTGATCCGTGAAACGGGAAGTGATTGCCTGCTCATCTCGGGCGACGTGTCGAATAAGGATGATGCGCGCCACGTGGTGCAGACGGTTCTCGATGCGTGGAACCGCCTGGACATCCTGGTGAATAACGCCGGCATCACCCGCGACAAGTCACTGCGGAAGATGGCCGACGACGAGTGGGCTGACGTGATCAACGTCAACCTGAACGGGACGTATTACTGCACGAGCGCCGCGCTGCCTGCCATGATGGCACACAAGTTCGGACGGATCATCAACATCAGCTCGTATGTGGGACAGAGCGGTAACCTAGGCCAGGCAAACTACGCAGCCAGCACCGGCGGCATCATCGCGTTTACGAAATCGGTGGCGCTCGAGATGGCCAAATACAACATCACGGCCAACGCCATAGCGCCGGGTTTCACGTCGACCGAGATGCTATCCAAGATCCCAGCGAAGCTTCTCGAGCAGATTCGCGCGAAAATTCCGCTCCAGCGGTTCGCCAGGCCCGATGAAGTGGCCAAGGCTGCTGCATTCCTGGCCGCCGATGGCGACTACATTACCGGGCAGCAGATCAACATCAACGGCGGACTATACATGTAGCGTTGGCGAAGAGCACTAAGCCGAGCGCTTTCCCAGCCATGTATCGATGTGAGGCCAGGTTTGCTTGCTGGCGCCGCTCCCGGCCATGATGCCGATGTGACCGCCGGGAATGCGGTACAACTCCTTATCGCGGCTGCCTGCCTTCTGATGAACCGATTCGGACTGGCAGGAGGGCGTGATGTGATCCCCCTCCGCAATGACCGTCATGAGATTTGCGCGGATGCGGCGCACGTCGACGCGTTCCCCGCGCAGGGTCCACGTTCCCTCCATCAGCCGGTTATTCTGATATAGGTCCACGATCAACTGGCGGAAAGTGGCGCCGGCCATGGGGATATTGTCGGTGACCCAGGTATGCATGGCGCGCCATGCTTCCACAATTTGAGGGTTGTCGAGGTTATCCCACAGGCGCACATAGTTGCCGATGTAGTTCTCCACGGGCCTGAGCGCCTTAGCCCCATATTCGATCATCTCCGCCGGCATGTTCCCGAAAGCCGCCAGGATCTTCTCCACATCGAAATAGCGCGAGTCCGTCCACTTGCCGAAGGTAATGGCGTCCTTGTTAGAAAAATCCAGCGGGGCGGTCAGCAGGATCAGATTCCGCAAGCCATCATCAGGCCGGAGAGCCGCGTACGCCGTGGTGAGGATTGCCCCGATGCACCAGCCCAACAGGCTGAAATCTTCAAACCCGGAAACGGCCTTGAGCTTCCGGACAGCCCGAGGCATGTATTCGAGCGTGTAGTCATCGAATTTGAGGTGCCGGTCCTCAAGTCCGGGAGAACCCCAGTCAAGCAGGTAGACGTCATACCCCTTGTGGATCATGAACTCCACAAAGCTGTGTCCCGGCCGGAGATCCAGAATATCGGGCCGGTTCATCAAGGCGAAAACCAGCAGCAGCGGCACACGATGCCGCTTCTCGGCAGGAACCACGGGCAGGTAACGGTAGAGTTTGGCCTTGTTCAGGGTCCAGATCACCTGCTTGGGCGTCTGGGCAATGGCGGCGCGTGTGGTCAAAGCCCGCGTCAGCTTGCGGAGCCTCTCTTCTGCCTGAGCGATAGCCTCCGGCGCCAACTGAAAGCCTGTCATGCTGATTTGGCCTTCTTGGGTTTCGATCTCGCCGCGCGGGGCTGGGCGAACTGATCGAGTTTGGCGTCCATATCATCGAGACGCATTTCCAGATTGGACATCCGTTCGGCCAGGCTTTCGAAGTCGGCGCGTGTCGGCAAACCAAGTTGTTGGAGGGCCTGCACCATCGATTTCTGCAGCGCCTCGCGAAAAGGCGCTGATGCGGCCAAGTACGTGTCCAGCATGACGCCCGTGGTTCTGGCATAGGCATCGGTGTTGACCGCCTCTGTCATCGTCTTGGCCCAGGCCTCAAGACTCGCGTCACGCATGTTCTTCCACGCTTCCAAGGGATCGAAAGGTTTGCTGCCGCTTTCAGGTTTGTCGCTCATGGAGGTGCTCTCTCCTCAGATTACATCTGACAGGCCATGCCGGCGCTGCCGCAGGGGGAATGGGACCCCGACGCGTCAGCCGGGGTAACGGCGCGCCGGCTGGCCTGAGCGGAGAAATGTTTAGTCCGCAAGCGCGGCCTGCTCCGTGGATGGCCACGTTACATCGGACTAGTTGACTTCAACCGAAGTTCGTGATTAGCTCCTTACGGGTCTTCCAAGGAGCGGATTTGATGCTGCACCGCAGCAAATTCATTGTGGCTCTGACGGATGGGAGTGTCAAGGCTTAATTTGGATGAAAGCCGGCAAAGTAATCATCAAGAAATATGAGAATCGCCGCCTCTATGACGCGACAAACAGCCGCTATGTAAATCTGGAGGACGTCGCCCGGATGTTGCGCGAGGGAGCCGAGGTCCAAGCCGTCGACGCCTCAAGCGGAGAAGACATCACTCGCGTGGTGCTGACCCAGATCATCGTGGACGATGCGAAGGACCATGATTCCGCCTTACCCCTCGACATCCTGCGCCAGATGGTGATCGCCACCGGCAGGGCGAGCCAGGAGGGCCTCCTCAAGTACATGCGGGCGATCCTCGACATGTACCAGAATGCCTACCGCGGCTTCTCGCACGTCCTGCCGCCCTTCGACTGGATGCGCATCATGCCCGGCGGCGCGGATCCACCGGCCGAAGTGAACGAACTCCGCCGTCGCGTCGAGGAACTGGAGCGGATGGCAAGGCCATCTCCGAAAGCACGCAAGCGCGTACGCCGGAAGCCGCGCCGCCGGTGACATCATCGGCCATGCAAGGTTGAATGTTTATTGCAACGCAGAAACTAGCGGGAATGCACGGGCACGCGCTGGCGCTTGTCACCGGTCAGGCCAGCGGCATCCAGAATCCGGCGTACCTTCTTGGGCGAGATGGAAAGCTTCTGGGCAACTCTCGAAATCTTCCGCTCCTCGCGTTCCCAAACCCGCGGAATGATGATGCTGGCAAACTCTTCGGTGATCTGCTGGAAGGTCTTGTCTCCGGTCTGGCCCTCAGACCATTCCTGCAACGACGCATCAATCCGCCCCGAATGGCGGACCTTGGCCTTGAGCGTCTCGAGATCTTGCCACGTATATGGCTGGCCTCCAGGCCGCAGCAATGCGAACGCTGCATCGCAGCACCGGCGCGCGGCGTCGTGGTCCCCACGGCTGTCGTTGCAGTAGGTCAAGCCCTGCCAGACGAGGGTGCGAGCCAGCAAGCGGCGGTTCTGCGTCTGCTTGGCAAAATCCACAGCGTCGCGTGCCAGATCATGGGCCAGTTGCGCGTGGCGGGCAGTGTCTTCGCCGATCTGTTCCTCCAGCCTGGCGTTTTCTACCATGCACTGCAGCATGCGCGCCCTGGCCATGAGAATGTAGTCGCGTTTTTCCTCGCCATGCCGGAAGGCTTCAACGCCTTCGGCGGACGCGTGGTCCAGGTCGCCTTCATCCAGGTATAGGGAACCGTAATTGATGTGAACACTGCCAATGCCCCGGTGGTTGTGGTGCTGGGTGTAGATGCCAAGGGCTTCGGAGAGCTGCGCCACCGCCTCGCTCCGCAGGCGCGCGATCTGCGATCGGCGCGCGCGCAGGGTTTCGGCGGCTTTCTCCGGCAGCGAACCGGACCGGCGCCGGGCTAGTTCCTCGTCAATCGCATTTTGGAGCTCCAGAGCGATCTGGCGTTTGACGAACGCCGTGTTGACCAGCGCGCGGGCCAGGTTCACATGCTGCGGGTCGCGGCGTTTGTACTCGGCCAGCGAGTTTTCGAAGTATTCGAGCGCACGATCATACCGTCCAAGGCGGCGAGCCACCCGTCCGTATGCGGACTGAATGTTGCCCCGAGTAATAAAATCGTCGGTTTCGCTCAAGGCCGCTTCGGCTTCGCGCAGAATGGCTGTCGCTTCGTTCAGCTTCCCTTTTTGAAACAACATCCAGCTCTCGAGAACCTGCATGACAGCGGCCATCTCCGGGTAGCCGCGCTCAAGGGCCAGCGTTTTTCCCTTGATGGTGTAACTGAGGGCGTCATCGTACCGTCCCTCCTTGCGCAGGCACCGGCCGATCCAGAAATTCGAAATGGCAAGCAGTTGCGTGTCCCGGATCTCCTCTTCCACCGATTGCGCAAACTGGAAATGGCGAACAGCCTGGTCGGTCTCCTCTTCCACCATGGCGAGGAGGCCTTCCGCCATTCTCAGGTGCAAGTAATCGATCAGCGGCAGGCGGGCCCGGCACTGTGTGGGGAAGCGGTTCAGCAGGTCCCGTAGCAATTCCGGACCGTCGAAACCGATATCCACCCACTGGGCTACACATCCCACCAGGATGGCCGCTGCAGGTTGCGCGGGGTCGAGGCCGGCCAACAGAGGCCGGTTGGCTTCGAGCGACCGCATGCCACTATCGATCCGGCGAAAAGCGAGATCTTCCTGGAGTTGCCTGATGAGGGCAGTCAACATGGGCAAAGCCCCCCTTACGGGAAGTATGAGGCGGCCTGAAGACGTTGTCCAGCCCCATTTTGCTGCAGTGCAGCTAGGATACTGAGTTCTAGTAAAGTGTCCTGTGATTTCGTGACTCGTTGTAGGGGCTCAGCATGCTCGGTTGCCGCAGCCTCGACATGCTCGATGCGACATATGGATACGCACGATCTTTCCCAGAGTCGCGGCAAGGTTCCACTACGTCATGGCCGTGGCGCCGGCGGGGATGGAATTGGAGGGCGGATTCGTGGATAGCGGGACAGGATGGAAGCGATGGTTCTAGGGCTGATCCTGACCAACGGCGTCTCGTTTCCCCGCCCAAAAGAGACCGGCAACGCACACCGCCAAGCTCAATACACTGATGATGGCGCCAGCCGCGAAATACGTCGAATGATAAGTAAAGGAAAGCTCTCTAACCCCTGCCGGGACAATTATGCCCATCAACGCGTGATCGGCGCAGAAGATTTGCAGATTTCGGTCGCCCACTCGCGCGTGCCACCCCGGGAAGCAAGCGATGGAGACGCGCAGCACGCTGTCTGATGCGGCGCGATACTGCATTCGCAGCGCACCAGGTCCATAATCCAGGATTTGAACCGTCGCCGCACGGTCTTGGTGCACGGTGGGCAGGCCGTGGGGAACCAGCGCCGCCTGCGCGGGGTCGAGCGAGGCCAGGGCACGCTGGCTCGCATCCCCATCCTTAACAGCAATCAGTTGTTTGGGGAAATTGGCGCGCGGAAGTGCGTCGGGGTTGAGCTGAAATACCACTTGACCATTCGCTGGCGCGTAATAGCGGCTGATGTTCAGATCATTCCGCAGCTTCAGGTTCTGCTCCATAGCCGAAATAAATTCGAGATAGCGTTGGAGCTTTAGAGGGCCGTATCCATATGCGGCTTCCACTCTCGTGTCGAGAGGATGACTCATTGGACCAAACGTAGCTAGCGATTCGGGCGCCAGAAGGCGCGTGAGCGGCGGCACGGCTCGCGCAACTTCCCGATCAAAGAGCTCCTCCCTCTGGCCATAGAGCTCTTCGTAGCTCGATCGCGCGTACGCCAGCGGATTCGCCGCGGAATTCCAATACCACAAGTCGGCGAAGGTGAACAGGAGCACGGCTGCCGGGATCCATTTCATCCGCCACTTGCCGCCAATGAATACGAGACCCGCGCCCGCGAGCAAAGCCAGTCCCAACGCGGGCACGAACCAGATGTTGATGGGCGCGCGAATATTGCGGAAGCCTGGCAGCGTGGCGATTAAGTAGTAAAGGCCGCCTGCCTGTCCCGCTGCGTACCACGAGCAAATGACAAAGAAGAAGAGACCGGTCCAGCGAACGCTTTTGTTCCTCAGTCCGGCGATGGCGAGCGGCACAAGGAGCAGCCCGGCGTACAGGTAATATTGTGTGATGTCTTGGGGACCGCGGTAACTGCCGCTGATAACGCCGTAATAGTCAGGATAGACCAGGGTCAGGAGCGCTCCCGGCCGGATAAATCCTTCCGTCCGTGCAACGCCGGCGAAAGCCGCACGAACGGACTGGCTGGCCAGCTCCAGACCAGGCAGATTGCCAATGGCCGAAAGCAGCGTACCTCCCACGGGAATGGCCAGCGCTATCGTTAAGAACCGGAGTGACCCTTTCGGCTCGAGGAGGCAGCGGGTCAGCGCAAACAGGCCAAGGGCGAAAAAGCCGTAGAGAGCGGCCTGAAAATATCCGGCGAGAATGATGAATCCCGCAATCAAGATCGCCCAGAAGACGGAGGCGGTCTGCCTGGTTGCGGTGGCTGTTAGATAGGCCAGCAACAGCCAAGGCAGCCAGGCAGCGGCCTCAATCATGGTGGTGTGAGAGCTGTGCCCGACGAACCATCCGCACAGTCCATAGCACAACCCCGTCAGGCACGCCGCCCTCTTATGTTGGAGGAGGCGGAACGCCAGAAAATAGGCGCCCAGGCAGGCCAGGAGCGAGTGCAGAAAATTTTCCACCTGAATCGTTCGGGGCGAGACGCCGATCGCGAAGAACGGCCAGTTGAACGGATACCAGGCTCCGACTTGCGGATCTGCGAGAAACGGATAACCGGACCAGACATAAGGAGTCCAGAATGGCATTCTTAGCGCGTGTAACTCGTCGGAAAAATACTTCTGCACAACCGCATAGTAGTCAGCGGCATCCCACTGGATGGATGCTTGTGCCGAGGTGAGTGGGGTCCAGAAGAAGATCAGGTTGGCCAGGACCAACGCGAGGACCCAGAATCGGTGGGATTCCAGGAAGCGATATTGAGGTGGGGCTTGGACGTCGGCCCGCTTCTGGTGTTTACCCTTCTTGGACATTCAGCGTTCTGGCCAAGCCGGTTGCAAGCCCGTGCCGAAAATCTCCTACCGGAGGGAGGAAGCGAAATTATAGCAGACCCGTTGCTACGCGGCTTGGACCGCTGATGCCTAATTGTCCGCTATGGACGGACAACGGTGACGGAACGCCACGCAAAATTGCCGGCGGCGTCGAACGCTTTGAAGACGATGTTATTGGTGCCGGAACTCAGCGGGATGCTGGCTGTCCAGGTTATGGTTCCGGTAGCAGTGCCGGCGGTTCCCGTGGAATTGGACCAGGTAACCGACGTGACCCCGACGTTGCCGGTTGCCATGCCCCGGAACGTGATGGTGGAGGCCGCAGTGGAAACGACACTGGCTCCGGGATAAGTGATCGTAAGGGATGGAGCTGTTGTGTCCTTGGGTCCTGGCGCCGGGTTTGGCGGCGGTGGGGCAGGCGACGGAGGCGGTGGAGGCGCCGGTGCTGGCGGCTGCTGCCGCAATACGGAAGCTGTCTGACTTGCGGTATGGCCGGCCGAGTCGGTTGCCGTAATGCTGATGACATTCGAGCCTACGGCAAGCGGGACGGTAGCCGTCCAATTCGGCGATCCAGCCGCCACGCCGGACGCTCCGCTGGTCTGCCATGTGATTTGAACCGGCCCGTTTTCACCGGATATTGTGCCCGAGAGTGAAACAGACGCCGCTGTGGTGCTGGACGGCGGAGTCGCTATCGTCAGCAGCAGCGGTGAAGACGGAGTGGGCGGGGGTTGCGTTGGATTCGTGGCAGCCGCGCCATAGAGCGATTGCACGATGGCAATGTCGTTACTGCTCAGTTGCTTGCCGAACCGGTAGTACGGATACATTACGTCATTTGGATTATCGGTGTGAACCAGGCCCAGTGCATGCCCGGCCTCGTGTAGCGCCACGGTGTATAGGTCCGTATCGGCTCCAATCTGCCACCGCTCGTCGTCATCCAGATGCATGTCGCCGGCGATCGGCTCTGGATTGGGTGGAGCAGGATAAAAGGTATGGGCCAGAACCCCACCGGGCCCATCAAACGGATACGCATCGCCATGGGCTCCGCGCGCGAACAGAACGTTGATGGTGCGAAGCGCACTCGGGTTTGTCCCGCTGACAAATTGCACGTTAGCCACGCCAGCCCATTGATTCAAAGCGCGGAGAATTTCGGACTGCGCCGCACCCGCGGGGAGTTGCTCCGTAACCTGGGAGAACACATAGCTGAGCACGATCCCGCTCGTTCCTGTCACTGGCCAGCTATAGGCAGAGCCGGCGTTCTGGGCAACCGCGGCTGCTTGCACGATAGCGCCGCCGCACGCATGTACAGGCCTGTGCGAGACCAATTCCGGCGCTGCCGGAAAAATATAAGCAACCTCGTCCCACGAGGCGAGCCGGGACAAGTCGCCAGGCGCTGCGCTTACCAGCAGATGGTGCGGAGCGAGATCGCTGTTTTCGATCAGCCGCACAGCATGTTCACGCACCAGGGAACGGGCCTCTTTCATGTCGACATCGGAGTGGAACTCGACGATGTAGGCATGAAGTGAGCCGGTCGATGAAGATACCAGAGGACTAATCTTGTCACGATGTTCAAGCCGTGAAACCCAGACCACGTGCATTCCGTCGAGCGAGAAATCATCCGGCGCCGCGATGATCAGGGCCGACTGCGGCAGATAGCCGGTGACTAAGATTCCGCGATCACGCAACTGCCCGAAGACCTCGGGGCGCACGGCTCCATCGAACTGAATCAGATAGTGGGAGCGTCCCGTAATTCTGCGCTTCAGTGGACTGGCCAGATACTCGGTTCGGTCTGGCACAGGGTCGAAATCTCTTGTCTTGAGATGAATAGTTTCGGCGGCCAGTGTAACAACGCCACATGCCACGAGGATCAGACAGCGTAGACCGTTCACGCACATCTAATCGCCTCAACCTGAGACTTTCTTTAGGGCAGAACACTTAATTTACAGCTCATGAAACTTAGCACTTTCGCGATCGTGTTAGCCGGTGGTGTCTTTCCGCTGCTGTACGCCGGCGCAAACAACGCACCGCCGGTCACCTATACGATCCAAACGGTTGCGGGCAGCAGCCAGGTGGGTGACGGCGGCCCTGCACTCCAGGCTGCGATCGGCGATGCGGAGGGAGTGGCCATCGACAGCGCCGGGAATATTTTTATTGCCGACGCCTACGATCATCGTGTCCGCAAGGTCACCCCCGATGGGAACATTTCGACGATTGCCGGCGACGGCTCACCGGGTTTTCGCGGCGATGGCGGTCCGGCATCGTCTTCGCGACTGAATACCCCTTACGGAATTGCCTTCGACCGCTCGGGTAACCTTTATATCGCTGACCTGGGGAACAATCGCGTGCGCAAGGTCAGCCCGGATGGCACGATCGCAACGATTGCGGGAACCGATTCGTTAATGGCGCCGCGCAATGTAGCGTTGGACTCTGCCGGCACACTCTACATCTCCGAATTTAATGGGCATCGCGTGTGGCGCCTCGGGGCGGACGGCCTTGCGGTAGTCGTCGCAGGCACTGGCGTGGCGGGGTTTGGAGGGGATGGCGGTCCGGCGACGGCCGCGCAGCTTTCTTCTCCCGCGGGCCTGGCGTTCGACTCGGCCGGCAATCTCTACATCGCCGACAGCGGGAACGGCCGCATTCGCAAGGTGGCCGGCGGTGCCATGACCACCGTGCTGGGTCCCGATGCTGGCGGAAACAGCCCGCTCTATCTTCCCACCGCTGTGGCCGTGGATGGCGCAGGCGACCTGTACATTGCCGACTACGGCAACGACCGCATCCAACTCGTCACCGCTTTGGGGTCTGTGAGCACGGTGCCCGGGGCCGGCCACGATTTGGCGCTTGACCCGGCGGGCAATCTCTTCATCGCCAGTTGGTCGCATCTTTTGGAACTGACACCGGCCCTCGCGCTGCAGACAATCGCGGGTGACGGTTCGTATTCGTTTCGCGGTGATGGAGGGGACGCGGCTTCGGCGCGGTTGAACGGGCCGGTCGCTGTGGCACTGGATTCGGCGGGCGCTTTGTATATTGCGGACCGCAATAATCTTCGTATCCGCGTCGTCAACCCGTCGGGGGTTATTTCCACGCTGGCGGGAGACGGAAGCTCCGGCCCGGCGATCACGCAGTTGAGCTTTCCGGCCGGCGTCGCCGTGGATGACGCGGGCAACGTTGACGTTGCGGATCAGGATAATGATCGCATCCAGCAGGTGACGGCGACTGGAACGATTTTGACCCTGGCCGGAACCGAGACCCCGGGATTCAATGGCGATGGGCTGCCGGCAACCGCGACTGAGGTCTTTTCGCCCTCGGCGCTCGCGGTGGCCGGCGATCACACGCTCTACTTCGTGGACCCCGGCAACCAGCGGGTGAGGAGGATTGCTCCCAACGGACTCGTTTCCACGGTGATCGCAACAACGGCGGCCGGACTCGCGCTGGACGCATCGGGCAATGTCTACGTCTCGGACACCGGCCGGCATAGCGTGGAACGCATCGATCCGCAGGGCCAGGTGACTGTTCTTGCAGGAACGGGCACGCCGGGTTTCGGTGGTGATGGAGGGCCTGCGGCGGCAGCGCAGATCAATGGGCCTTCAGGCTTGGCTGTTGACGCGCAGGGCAACGTCTACGTAGCCGATACCGGGAATAACCGCATCCGCGTGATCGGCACGGACGGTGTGATCCGCACAGTTGCGGGCAACGGCGCCGCGGATTTCGATGGGGACGGCGGCCCGGCACTCTCGGCCGCGCTGAACACGCCGATGGGCCTGGCGGTGGACGCAAGCGGGAATCTGTTTGTCGCTGACTTCCGAAACAATCGCATTCGCAAGCTGACGCCCGCTGCCATCGCCGTCGAGCAAACCACGCCGCTGGCGATCGTTAACGCCGCGAGCATGCTCGCGGGGCCGATCGCGCCGGGCGAAATTGTTTCGATCTTTGGACTGGGTATCGGTCCGGTCACTCCGGCAGGAGGCACGCTGGATGCTTCTGGATTGGTGGCCTCCGAGGTGGCCGAAACCCAGGTGCTGTTTGACGGCACGGCCGCGCCGCTCTACTACGTGCAGGACAGCCAGATTAACGCGCAGGCTCCTTACGAGATGGCAGGCAAGAGCACGGTGGATGTCGAAGTCTTCTACCAGGGGCAATCGCGGGGAAAAGCGACCGTGGCGGTGGCTGCCTCGGCTCCGGGGATTTTCACGGTGAGCGCCGGAACGGGCCTGGCGGCTGCGCTGAATCAGGACGGAAGCCTAAATTCTCCGATCGAGCCTGCGCCGCGCGGATCGATCGTAACGCTCTTTGCCACGGGCGAGGGAGTTGACGATCCAGCCGCCACGGACGGCATGCCGGCGGCAGAGCCACTTCCCAAGCCCACGCTCCCGGTCACGTTGACGGTAGGCGGATTCCCAGTCGACATTCTCTTCGCCGGAGCCGCTCCGGGCTATGCCGGGCTGCTGCAAATCAATGCACGCCTGCCGGGCGCCGCCGCGCCGGCGGGGAATCTGCCGGTGGTGCTGCGGATCGGTGCAGCGTCCAGCCAGTCGGGCGTCACCCTCGCGGTACGATAGTCAGCAGACGGGCAGGGAAGAGCCCGTGCAGCCGTGGACACGCTGTTTGACGAGCCCTCCACATTCGATCGCGACGCATTTGCCGCGCGCCTGAAGGACCTCGCCGCGCGCCACATCTACATCGGCGGCAGCTCCTGGAAATACGAAGGGTGGCTGGGTCAGATCTACAGCCGCGGGAACTACCTGGTGCGCGGCCGCTTCTCGCAAAAGCTGTTCAACGATACGTGCCTCAAGGAGTACGCACAGACTTTTCCCACGGTCTGCGGCGACTTTGCGTTTTACCAATTTCCCAGTGAGGAGTTCTGGCGCCGGTTGTTTTTCTACACGCCGCAGGGTTTCCGATTCGCGTTCAAGGTGCCGGAACAGATCACCTGCAAAGTGTTTCCGGCGCATGCGCGATATGCCAGCCAGGCGGGAACGGAAAACGAATCGTTCCTGGATGCCGATCTGCTTAAGGAATCGTTCCTGCGGCCTCTTGCGGCGTACCGCGACCGGACGGCGCTCTTGATCTTCGAGTTTGGCGGGTTTGCCAAGAAGACCTTTGCGAATGCCGGCGAATTTCTGGAGCGGCTCGATCCGTTCCTGAGCAAGCTGCCGCCTGAGTTCCGTTACGCCGTCGAGATCCGCAATCCTGATTTTCTCGAACGCGACTATTTCCGCAGCCTGCGCAGCCACAAGGTGGCGCACGTATTCAACGCCTGGTCGCGCATGCCGGAATTGCGCTACCAGATGGCCATTCCAGACTCTTTCACGGCCGACTTCCTGGTGAGCCGGGCACTACTGCGGCAGGGCAGAAGCTATGAAGAAGCGGTGCAATTGTTCTCGCCTTACACCGAAGTCAAAGACCCGAATCCGGAGGTGCGCCGGTCCTTGCGCGACATGATCCGCATCGCTCAGGATAAGCAGACGACGGCGTTTCTTTTCGTGAACAACCGGCTGGAGGGCAACGCGCCGGCGACGATTCTGGCGATTACGGAGCCGTGATTCGGGCAGGCTCATTCCCAAATTCCCGAGCCTGCCTACGAATGCTGGCTGAACGCTAACTGTGCGGCAGAATAGGGGAATGATCGTTCGATTAACCCCGGAGCAGACGCAGCAGGCGATTCCTCAGCTCGTGGACTTGCTTATCGACGCGGTCGACAGCGGCGCGTCCATCGGGTTCATGCCTCCGGTCAATGAGGACGCCGCTTGCGCGTACTAGGAAGGTGTCATAGTGGCGATGCGAGGGGGGAGCCGCGTCTTGCTGGTGGCTTCCGACGGGGGTACCATCCATGGCTCTGTGCAACTGGCCTTGGAGATGCGGGCTAACGGCAATCATCGGGCTGAGGCGATGAAGCTCTTCGTCCACCGCCGTGCACGCCGCCGCGGTCTTGCTCGGGAGTTGATGTACGAATTGGAGTCCACTGCGACAGGTATCGGACGGACCCTCCTTATCATGGACACGCGCAAAGGTAGCGAAGCCGAGAAACTGTGTGAGTCGCTCGGCTATGTGCGCTTCGGAGAGGTTCCAGGCTACGCCCGCAGCGGAAACGGCAAATTCCACACCACAGTATTCTTCTATCGGCAGCTAACTTAGTGCGAAGCCCATCCCCATGGGCACACTGACATCGTTTTGGCTGCAGCGCCGGCCGGCTACAAGAAGAAAAAGCCATCCGGCTACCCGTTTTAGGACCTCTCATTTACCGTAGCCTCCAGTGGTCGTCGGCGAACTCGGCGATCTGCTCGTTCCAGGTTCCGAACTTGGCCGCCATTTGGCCGCCGTCGACGACGAGCGCCGCGCCGGTGATGTACGACGCCAAATCCGAAGCCAGAAACGCAATCGCGTTGCCGACCTCTTCCGGCGCTCCGCCGCGCCCGAGCGGGATGTCGCGGAAGTAATCCTTCAGTGTGGCGGGATCGTTGAAGATTTCCCCTGTAAGCCGCGTCCGGATGAGGCCGGGGCACACGGCATTGATGCGAATTTGCCACGGGCCGAGTTCGTTGGCCGCAGTGTGAAGAATTCCCAACAGACCGGCTTTGCTGGCGTTGTAGGCGACCAGCGTGGCTTCACCATCGTACGAGTTGGTGGAGGCCGTGATGACGATGGCTCCTCGCCGCCGCGGTTTCATTCGGATGGCCGCCGCCTGCACGGTGTGAAAGATGCCGGTGAGATTGATCGTGAGGATGCGATTCCAATTCTCGACGGTTGTTTCCTCGAGTGGAGCCCAGGCGCCCGTGCCGGCGTTGGCCACCAGAATATCCGGCGGGCCGCTGCGCTCGAACGCGGCGTCGATGGATGCGCGGTCGGTGACATCCACGGCGCATCCGTGGCCGCCGAGCGATGCGCCCACTTTCTCGGGCTGCTCACGCTCCAGGTCAAAGATCCAGACGCTGGCCCCGCCTGCGGCCATCGCTCGCGCTGCGGCGAAGCCGATCCCGTTGGCGCCGCCGGTGACCACGGCCAGTTTTCCGGTGAAATCGAGGGACATCTGTTTTTTCTACCACAGGCGGCGCGTCAGGCGGCCGGCGCGTTATATACTGATGACCTCCGCTCCCTCTGGTCGCGGCTCAGTAAGGCGTTGCAAAACAGAGCCGCGACCAAAGGGAGCGGTTTCGGAGGCGCCATGTGGATTCGAAAAGGACATCGTGATCGTCTGAAGGGCGTGGACTCGCCCATGCCCACGCAAGTGGTCTCCAACGAAGAGTTCATTCCCCGTCCGCAAAGCCAGCAGCAGAAGGAAGTGGAATATTGGATCGGTCAGATGGCCGAGGAGAAATCGAAGAAACTCGGCATGGACCGCCGCAGGTTCATGGCCAGTTCCATGGGGCTGGCCACCTGCTTCCTCGCCGCGAACAAAGTCTGGGGCAAGGTGTTCGACGTAGAAGACGCCGAGGCTTCCGAAGAAGCTGCGCACCACGAGAAATGGCCGAAGGGCGACTACTTTGTTCTCGACGTGCAGTCGCATTTCACCAACGGGATTCCCATTGGGCTGCGGGGCGAGATCGGCAAGATGGAATTCTTCCGCAACATGGGCTTCAAACTCGGCGAAAGCAAAGACGAATACAGCTTCCACAATTTCATCAAGGAGATGTTCTTCGACAGCGAGACCGACATGATCGTGATCTCGGGCGTGCCGGGCCGCGAAGAACAGCGCGGTAAAGACGGCAAGGTGCTGGAAGGTGCGGCGCGCACACCGGGATTGAACATCCTGCCGAGCTGGCTGATGGCGCAGGCGCGCGATGAGATCAACAGCCTGGCGCAATCCAGGCGAGCCCTCAGTCAGGGCAATCTCGCGCCCAATCATTACTGGGATCATGCCGCGAACAAAGTCGATAAGGCCGCGGTCCTCGAGCAGATGGAACGCGAATTGAATGTGTACAAGATTAATTCGTGGAAGTGGTATTGCCACACCGATCCCGGCAAGAGCGGCCACGGGTTCCAGTGCGACGACGACAATGCACAGTGGTTCATCGAAGAATCACGCAAACGCGGGATGAAGACCTTCAGCGTGCACAAAGGGTATTCGTACCAGTCGCGCATTCTGGGTCATCTCGCCAATCCCAAGGACATCGAAAAGGCGGCGCTGCGAAATCCCGATATCACGTGGGTGATTTATCATTCGGCGATCCAGCACGGGTCGAACGAGCCGAACTGGAAAGAATCGAACAAGTACGATCCCGCCACGGGCGATTTCGCGTGGCACAACGTGCTGATGGATATCAAGCGGCGCAACCCGCAGATCAATAACGTCTATCCTGAGGTCGGCAGTTTCTTCAACGCGCTGGTGATTGCCGATCCGATCCTGGCCATGCATGGGATGGGCAAGAACATCAAGACGTACGGCGTGGATCACGTGATTTGGGGGACGGATTGTTTGTGGTGGGGCTCCCCGCAATGGGCGATCGACGCCTTCAAGCGATTCCAGATCTCCGACGAGCTGTGCGAAAAGTTCGGATACAGCAAAATCACCAAGGAAGACAAGCAGAAGATTTTCGGCCTGAATGCGGCCAAGATCTACGGGATCGACGTGAACGCCAAGCGCAACCCGCTGCCTTCCGACGCGCTCTCGCGGCTGAAGACCGCATATCTTGACAACGGCGGCCAACGCTCGAACGAGGCGTTTGGCTGGGTGCGGGCGGACGCTTAGTTCGCCCATGCGGTTTTCGCGCCGCGTTGCGCTCTTCGCGCTTGGGCTGCGGCTGGCTGCGCAGGACCACGTGGGCCAGCCTGTTCCGAAATACGTGACGGGTGATGAATGCCTGTTTTGCCACCGCGTGAAGGTGGCCGATAGCTGGCAGCAGAACCCTCACGCGCGAACCATCCACCCCAAAGATGACGAGGACGCTGCGACGAAGGATTTTCCCGCCGAGGCGACGTACGTTCTAGGCGCCCACGCGCCCTTTCGCGGTCTCAAAGAAGACGGTTACGGAAAGTTCGACCTGCTTTCGAGCGATCGCAAGACCTGGGACGCCGAGGCTTTTGCACTGCGCTGCGCGGGCTGCCACGCGACGGCCGTAGATCCGAAGGCGCACACCTTTTCCACCTCGTCGCTCGATTGTTATACCTGTCACGGAGTCGTGCCGCAGAATCATCCGAACGATATCTCGCTCGTATGGTTTTCCAGCAAGCACAGCCGCGATCCAAAGCAAATCGTTTCCATCTGCGGGCAGTGCCATCTGCGCGAGGGCAAGTCGAAATCGATCGGGCTGCCTTATCCCAACAACTTCGTCGCCGGCGACGACCTGTTCCATGATTTCCAGGTGGATTTCGGAAAGGCCGACGATCACAACTTGAATCCCGGCGACCGCCACATCTATCGCAATGCCCGCGACGTTGTCTTGCGCGGTGGCGTTGTCACCTGCCTGGACTGTCACCGGGTACACGGCGACAGCGCCCGCAAACACCGGCTGGTGCTAAC
>Ga0335077_10003095_pt1 | contig 19991 bp, 21 predicted proteins | sample Lox_Sample_31_FD_207151 | JGI IMG/M metagenome (GOLD analysis project Ga0335077, IMG submission 207151) | Soil microbial communities from Loxahatchee National Wildlife Refuge, Florida, United States - Lox_Sample_3.1 | ecosystem: Environmental > Terrestrial > Soil > Wetlands | place: USA...
ACCTCGCAGGCGCTGGCCGCGCTGGGCTCGCTGTCGCAGGGGACTCGCCTGGAGGTGTTCCGGCTCCTGGTCCAGCGAGGTCCGGGCGGCCTGTCCGCAGGGGCGATCGCCGGGGAGCTCGAGGTGCCTGCCTCGTCCCTGTCCTTCCACCTCCACCAGCTGATGCACGCGGGTCTGGTGACGCAGGAGCGCCGGAGCCGGCAGCTCATCTACGCGGCGAGCTACGAGCGGATGAACGCGCTCGTCGGGTACCTCACCGAGAACTGCTGCGCCGGGACGGGCTGCGGGGTTCCGGAGGCGGTCGGCTGCGCCCCCGCCGCGCGGAGCACCCCCCGCATCCGGGCCGGGGGGCGGAGGCGTTGATGGACCTCCCACGACGATCGGCGGTCGAGGCCTGCGGAACGGGGCTGCTCCTCGTGGCGGTGGTGGGGTCCGGGGTCATGGCCGAGCGCCTGGCCGGCGGGAACGCGGGGCTCGCTCTCCTGGCGAACTCGCTCGCCACCGGCGGGGCCCTGCTGGCCCTGATCCTCGCCCTCGGCCACCTGTCGGGCGCGCACCTCAATCCGGCGGTGACCCTCTGCGCGGCGGGCGATGGCGGGATGCCCTGGCGAGAGGTTCCGGCGTACGTCATCGCCCAGGGTCTCGGAGCGTTCCTGGGCGTCGCGCTCGCCCACGCGATGTTCGAGCTGCCGGTTCTCCAGGCCTCGACGCACTCGCGGGCAGGCGCCGCCCAGGTCCTGAGCGAGGCGCTGGCCACGTTCGGGCTCCTCGGTGTCATCCGGAGCGTCGGCCGGGCGCGGCCCGAGATGGTGGCGTTCGCCGTCGCAGCGTGGGTGACGGGCGCGTACTGGTTCACGGCCTCGACCGCGTTCGCCAACCCGGCGGTGACGCTGGCGCGGGCGGCGACCGACACCTTCACGGGCATCCGACCCGCGGACGTGCCGGGGTTCCTGCTCGGTCAAGCGCTCGGTGCGGTCGCGTCGATCGGCTTCTTCCGCTGGCTCCATCACCGCTCCGAGCGCCGCGAGTCGCAGGAGCTGCTCCCCTCTCGTCGGGCGCCGGAGAGCTCACCATGACGACGCAGGACCATCCCCTCCGGGTGCTGTTCCTCTGCACCGGGAACTCGGCGCGGAGCATCTTCGCGGAGTACTTCCTGCGCCGTCTCGGCGGCCGTCGCTTCGAGGCCCACAGCGCGGGCGCGGCCCCCTCGGGGACGGTGAATCCGATGACCCTCCAGGTGCTTCTGGAGCGGTTTCACATCGACGCCGGCGACGCGCGGAGCAAGTCGTGGGACGAGCTCCGCGACGTGCGCTTCGACTTCGTGATCACCGTCTGTGACAACGCCCGGGAGACCTGCCCGATCTGGCCGGGGCAGCCGATCGTGGCCCACTGGGGGGTGGAGGATCCCGCGGCGTTCGTGGGCTCACCGAAGGAGAAGGAGCGCCGCTTCCACGAGGTGGCCCTCACCCTCTACCGGCGTCTGCAGATCTTCACCTCCTTGCCGCTGGAGCAGCTCGACCGGCTGAAGCTCGAGACCCTCACCCGCGACATCGGGCGTGACCGCTTCCCGAAGAAGGACTCGGCCGCATGAGCACACCGACTCGACGACCGGCGATCCGGGCGGCACGGCCCGGCGACTGGAGCGCCATCGAGCGGCTCCTCACCGGACGCGGGCTTCCCCCGGACGGCGCACGGGAACACCTGGCCGCGTTCGTCGTCGCCGAGCAGGGGTCGACGCTGGTGGGCTGCGCCGGGCTCGAGCGATACGCCGAGGTGGGTCTCCTGCGCTCGGTGGCGGTGTCCGGAGATCTGGCGGCACGCGGGGTCGGCACCGGGCTGGTGAGGGCCAGCCTCGACCGCGCGCGGGACCTGGGGTTGCGAGAGGTCTTCCTGCTCACGACCACCGCCGCCGGGTTCTTCCCCCGGTTCGGCTTCCGGGCCGTCCCGAGGGCAGCGCTGCCGGAGTCCCTCGGCGCCTCCGAGGAGCTGCGGGGAGCCTGCCCCGCCTCGGCGATCGCGATGCGCCTCCGCCTGGACTCGCCGGAGGGGTGAGCCGGCCGTCGTTCCCCGGCGGTACGATCTCCGCCGATGCGTTCCCGCCGCCCGACCGAGGCTCGTCCCGCGCTGGCGGTGGTCCCGGCCCAGGGGCCGCCTCTCCTTCCGGCGGACCCCGAGCCGCTCGTCCGGACCTGCCTCAACTGCGGCGCGGTCCTGGAGGAGCGGAAGTGCAAGCTCTTCTGCCGCTGCGGGTACTACGCCTCCTGCTCCGACTTCCTCTGAAGCGACGAGCCGGCGACTTCTAGCGGCGGGCGCGTGCACGCGCGGGGGCTGCACGACGCCGGGCCCGGGTCGGTCTCGCGCGCGCCGACGGGCGAGCCGAGCTCTTGCGCGCGGCGGTGAGGCTCTGCTCCAGCGCCCGGGCGAGGTCGACCACCCGGCCCGGCTGGGGCGCCGCGGGAACCTCGAGGGTCTGGCCCCGGGCCTTCTTCCGGATCAGCGCCTCCACGCGCCCACGGTGCTCGTCCTCGAACCGGCCGGGCTCGAAGCGCCGGCTCATCGATCGGATCAGCTGCTCGGCCATCTGGAGCTCGCGACCGCCGGCGGCGGCCTTTGGAGCCTCGGGGGCGGCGAGGACCTCGTCCGCCCAGACCAGCGTGGTGAGGAGGAGCCGGCCCCCCACGCTCCGGAGCATGCAGAGGTGCTGCTTGGTGCTGAGCACGACGCGCGCGATGGCCACCTCGCCAGAGCGGGCCAGGGCCGCGGCGAGGAGCGCATAGGCCCGGGCCGACTTGCCCTCGGGCACGACGTGGTACGACTGGTCGAGCAGGAGGGGGTCTACCTCCTCCAGCTTCACGAACTCCTCGATGGCGATGGTCCGGTCGCGGTCGGGGTCGGCGGCGCGGAGCTCGTCCTGGGTCAGCGTCACGACCTGGGTCCTCGACACCGCGTAACCGCGGACGATGTGTTCCCAGGGGACATCCTGACCGTCGCGCTCGCAGACCCGCTTCTCGCGGATCCGGCCGCCGTCGGCGTCGTGGTAGAGGTGGAACTGGATGTCACGCCGGCGAATCGCGGCGTGGAGCGACACCGGAACGTTCACCAGCCCGAACCCGATCGCACCTTTCCAGTACGGACGCGCCATGGTCGTCCTAGGTTCGACCCGATTCTCCCCGGATGGAAGGGGTGGCCCGTGGGGAGTGTCTGCACCCGAGTCCTGCGGTTGCGCGCCGGGAGGCAGGGGCCACCCATGGAATCAGGAGGCGCAACGTGTTCCGTAGCCTCGTCCTGAGCTGTGCCGTCAGCGGCGCCGCCTGTGGGGTTCACACCACCGAGGGCATGGCCAAGGCCCTGGTCTCCGACGAGCAGGAGGACCAGCTCGGGCTCCAGGTGAAGCAGGAGCTCGCGAAGCAGGGGACGAGGTACGTCCAAGACCCGGAGGTCGTGAACTACGTCCGGGGGGTGGCGCAGAAGATCTTCGTCTCGGCGGACAAGGACCGGCCCGGCGTCCACTGGCAGGTCAACGTCATCGACGACCCGAAGCAGGTCAACGCCTTCGCCACCCCGGGCGGCTACCTCTACGTTTACACCGGGCTCCTGATGGCGGCAGACAACGAGGCCCAGCTCGCGGGAGTGTGGGGGCACGAGTCGGGTCACGTGGTGGCGCGGCACTCGGCGCGCCAGATGGTGGACGCGATGGGGCTCGAGACGGTGCTCGGCATGGCGCTGGGACAGAACCCGAACGAGCTGGCCCAGCTGGCCGCGAACCTGGCGGCGAAGGGCGCGCTGCTCTCCTACAGCCGGCAGGACGAGGACGAGGCCGACGAGTTCGGGGCGCGGTACTCGGCCCAGGCCGGGTACGATCCCCACGGCATCATCCAGTTCTTCGAGAAGCTGAAGACGCTCGAAGGAAACCAGCCGGCGTTCGCGAAGTACCTCTCCGACCATCCCGCGACCGCGGACCGGATCACCCATCTGCAGCAGTACATCGCCGACAAGCATCTCACCGGGACCGAGCTCGGCGCCGAGCGCCTCCGCCCGGTGAAGCAGAAGCTCGTCGCCCAGGCCCAGGCAGCCGGGGTGAAGCCGGCGACCCTCCGCTAAGAGGAGCCCACCGAGCGAACGACCGAGCGCTCGATCTCCGAAGGTGTCAAACACCTTCGATCGATTTCTCCTCCGTGCTCCGAGAGGACCTGCGCATCGATGACCCCGAGCGGGCAATCGAGCGCTCGGCTTTCCGATCTCAGCGGCGTCCGGAGGTGCTGGTCAGGCGAACCCCGGCGAGCACCAGGAGGCCTCCGACCGCCACCTCCCAGCCGATCCGCTCGTCGAGGACCGCCCAGGCCGCGAGCGCCGTCGCCACCGGCTGCAGGTTGCTGAAGACCGCCACCTTCGAGGCGTCCGTCCGCCCCAGCGCCCAGTACCAGAGCAGGTAGCTCACCACGGAGGTGAGCAGCGCCAGGTAGAGGATCGCGCCCTTCACCACCGCCGAGGCTCCGAGGATGAAGTCCGGCCGGAGGATCCACGGTGCGAGCGGCACCAGCCACAGCGCGCCCGCGATCATCGACCATGCCGTCGCCCGGAGCGCCCCGTGCTCGCCGATGAAGGCCTTCCCCTCCGCGGTGTAGACCACCCAGGCGGTCACCGCCCCGAGGATGAGCAGGTCCCCGACGAAGACTCCGGAGAGCGCCCGCAGCCCCTGCGCCAGCAGCAGCACCAGCGCGCCGGCGAACGCGAGCAGGAGCCCCAGCCCAGCCCGCGCGCTCGGCGACTCCCGCCCGCGGAGCATCGAGTAGAGGTACACCCCGATCGGCGTCAGCGCGTAGAGCAGCGAGGCGTGCGCGGCCGTCGACCGCGACAGCCCCGCGAAGAAGAGTCCCTGGTTCAGGGGCCCGGTGAGGACCCCCAGGGCCAGGGCCGCCGGGACCGCGCGGCGCGGAGGCAGCGCCGGACCCGGCAGCGCGACCACCAGCGCCGCGAACACCAGCCCGCTGAACAGGAAGCGCCAGAGCACCAGCGTCGCCACCGGCACCTCGGCCAGCGCCCGCTTCGCGACGAGGTAGGTGCCTCCGCTGATCGCCGTCTGGACCAGCAGCGCCACCACCACCCCGGTCCCCAGGCCGCCCTGGGCGTGCACGGGCTCGGGGTCCAGGGGCGAGGGACCGGTCAGGGCGGTGGCAGGCGGGCGAGAGCCCATCGAGCGGCGTCACTCACCACAGCGCTCGGGTCCCGCGCCAGCGTTTCCAGCACCGGTCGGGCGCCGGCGTCGCGTGCTGCGCCGAGCGCATACGCCGCGTTTCGCCGCAGCCCGTCGTATCCCGCCCGCGCGAGCGCCGTCCCCGGCACCAGCCCGGCGTAGGCCTCCGCCGTCATCGCCGCGAGGCCACGCGCGTCGAGGCCGGCCACCGGGCGGGGCTGGAACCGTTGCCCGTGGGCGGCGAGCGGCGCTGCGTTGAGGGGACAGACGTCCTGACAGACGTCGCAGCCGAAGACGTGCGGCGCCATCGCCTCGCGGTGCTCCACGGGCACCGGGCCCTCGTTCTCGATGGTCTGGTAGGAGAGGCAGGCCCGCGCATCCACCCCGCCGGCGCCGTCCAGCGCTCCGGTGGGGCAGGCATCCACGCACAGCCGGCAGGTGCCACAGCGGTCAGCCGCGGGCCCGTCGGCATAGGCGTCCACCTCGAGGTCCAGCACCAGCAGCGCCAGCACCACCCACGAGCCGTAGCGCGGCGTCACCAGGCAGCCGTTGCGCGCCACCACCCCCAGCCCCGCCCGTGCGGCCCAGACCTTCTCCATGAAGGGACCGTGGTCCACCGAGCCGTAGGTCCCGACACCCGGGTGCTCGGCCCGCAGCAGGCGGCGGAGGGTCCGGAGCCGGTCCCGAAGGGTCGCGTGGTAGTCGCGGCCACGCGCGTACCGGGCGATGGGAGACGCCTCGGCCTCTCCGCCCTCCGTCCAGTAGTTGCACGCCAGCGCGGCGACGGTGCGGGCTCCGGGTAGGAGCCGGCGCGGGTCGAGCCGGTCCGCGGCTCGTTCTCCCATCCAGTCCATGTCCGCGGCCATGCCCGCGGCGAGCCAGGCGAGGAGGGCAGCCCCTGGAATGGGGTCCGGTCGAGCGAACCCGCAGAGGTCGAACCCTGCCTCCAGCGCGAGCGCACGCACCCGCGCCGATGCGGCGACCCGGCTCAGGGCGACGGCGTCCCGCCCGGTACCCACGGGACGTCCCTCACCCCCGCCCGGTGGTTCGCCGTCCGCGCCAGGACGAAGAGGAAGTCCGAGAGCCGGTTGAGGAAGCGGAGGGTCACCTCGTCGACCTGACCCTCGCGGAGGAGCGGCACCACCGCGCGCTCGGCCCGGCGGCACACCGTGCGCGCGAGGTGAAGCCCGGCGCTCGCCGGAGTTCCACCCGGAAGGATGAAGTGCGTCTGGGGCGGGAGCTCGGCCTGGAGGGTGTCGATGCGGCTCTCCATCGCCTGGATCCACTCCTCGCGGACGTGGGGGATGTGGGCATCGGCCCGGGTCCCCCGCGGGGTGGCGAGCACCGCCCCGACGGTGAAGAGCTGCTCCTGCAGGTCCTGGCACCAGGGGTCCAGCGCGCCAAGACCCGTGGCCCGGGCCACGCCGAGCGCTGCGTTGAGCTCGTCCACCTGGCCGTAGGCCTCCACCCGGGGGTCGTCCTTGGACACCCTGCCCCCGCCGAAGAGGCCCGTCTGCCCGGCGTCGCCGGTCCGCGTGTAGATCTTCATCCTCGGGAAGCACCCTACGGCCAAGTGCCCGCTTCACGGAAGTCGGACCCCGAGCCCCCGTCTGCTATGAGGGCGCGGGCGGCGCTCTGCCCTCATCGACGTGACTCCCGAGCACTCCGAGAACGGCGCGCGGCGCACCGGTCCCTGGCTCATCCTGGCCGCGGCCACCCTCTGGTCCACCGCCGGCGCGGCGATCAAGCTCTGCGGCCTCTCCGGCTGGCAGATCAACCTCGGCCGGTCCGCCGTCGCGGCCCTGTTCCTCGCCGTCTTCATTCCCGGGGCGCGCCGCCGGCCGGATCGCCAGCTCGGCTGGGTCGCCCTCGCCTACGCCTTCACCGTGCTGCTCTTCGTCCTGGCGAACAAGGCGACCACCAGCGCCAACGCCATCTTCCTCCAGGACACCGCCCCGCTCTGGGTGCTCCTCCTCAGCCCGGTGCTCCTCCACGAGCGCCCGACCCGGAGCGAGCTCCTCTCCGCCCCGCTCTTCCTCGTCGGCCTGCTCCTCTTCTTCCTCGATCAGCTCTCGCCCGGCCAGGCGCTGGGCAACCTCATCGCGGTGGCGTCGGGGGTGGCCTTCGCGCTCTGCATCCTGGGACTCCGGAAGCTCGGGAGCCGGAACGTGGGGGCCATCGTCTGGGGCAATGCCCTCGCCGCGCTGATGTCGCTCCCCATGGCGCTCCACGGGCCGGCGCCCACGGTGCGGGACGTCGGCATCGTCCTCTTCCTCGGCCTCTTCCAGCTCGGCGCCAGCTACGCGCTCTTCGCCCGTGGCGTGCGCCACACGCCCGCGGTGGAGGCCTCGCTGCTCGCCCTGGTGGAACCGGTGCTCAACCCGGTCTGGACCTATCTCCTCGCCGGGGAGCGGCCCGGACCGTGGGCCATCCGGGGCGGGGCGCTCATCCTCGCCGCGACGCTCTGGCGGACACTGGCCCCCTGGGTGGAAGGGCGGCGGCGGACCGCCCCCGGACAGAGCCCTTCCTAGAAGGCGGTCCGGAGCCCGAAGCGGAACACCACGTCGATCGCCGGCCCGTCGGGGTACGGGTCCTCGACGATGCCGATCCAGAGCTCGGTCCTGGGGTCGATGCGGTACATCCACCCGAAGTCGATGGAGAAGTCGGCCAGGTCCATCGGCTGCAGACCCGTGTCGTGGAACGGTGGGGTCTGCACGAAGATGTTGCCGTAGAGGAAGTTGCGCCAGCTGAGCTTCACCCGCGGTCCTCCGGAGAACGAGACGAAGAAGACGTTCTCGAACCCGGCCAGGGTTCCGGTCCTGGGCGTGAAGCCGACGCCCACGGTGCCGCTCACCGTCAACCAGCTGAGGAGCGGGGCCTCCCCGGTCAGGATGAGCCCCGTCTGGAGCGTGCCCGCGCGGTAGCCGGGAGCGGTGGAGGTCGGCAGCCCGAGCACCAGCATCAGCTGCGCGTGCTGGCCGATCATCATCCCCGCGCCGACCCGGCTGTCGCCGATTCCCAGGTCCACCGGTCCGTAGGTGAGGCTCTTCCCCTTCCCGTAGACGATCTCGTACTTGTACTTGTTGATGGGCCGGAGCTCGCGGGCCACGTACTCGACGCCGAGGATCGAGTGGTACCAGTCGAGGAACCGGTCCATGAAACCGTCGTAGGCGCCCTGGATCTGCACCTGGCCGAAGACGAACCACCGGTCGTCGATGCGCCGGGTGAGCCAGACCTGCACCCGCCCCAGCTCTGCATCGAGCGTCACCGAGCGCTCGAAGTTCGAGTACAGCTCGATGGCGCTCGCGTAGTCGAAGTTGAGGGTCAGCCCCCAGTCGCCCCGGGGCAGCATCAGGGGCGGAGCGAAGAGGACGCTCCGGTTCGCCTCGATGGGGTTCTGCGGCCCCCAGGGCGGCAGGCCCGAGAAGTCGGGCGGCTCCACCAGCGCCGGATGAACGACCAGCACTCCGAGGACGAGGAAGGAGAGCATCGGGCGTCGAGGACGTCCGGGGGGAGCCTACCTAGAGAAGGCGCTCGAACTCTTCCAGAGAACGGTTCCAGACCGGCACGCCGCAGAACCGCACCCCCTCGGGGCAGAACGGGCTGGCCCCGGCCTCCTTCCGCAACGTGCATGGAGGAACCAGGTGCGCGGCGATCCGGGGATGAACCGCCCCGACCTGCCGCACCTCCTCCAGCGAGGCCCGCCAGATCTCCTCCTGCGCCGTGTAGCAGAGGCGGTGCACCCACTTGTGATGGAAGTGCAGGAGCTCGCCGGACTCGAGAAAACGGATCGGGAACGCGTTGGGGAGCAGGTAGAGGGCGAGCTCCGGGGCGACGCCCGCGTCCACCAGCCGCTCGATGGCGACCCAGGCCTCGGCGCAGGTACGGGTGAAGAGGTCCAGTGCCTCGGGCACCTCGGCCAGGAGCGCGGGAACGATGACGTCCGGCTCGCCGGGGACGAAGGTCGCCTGCAGCACCGGACGGCTGGCCGGGGTCATCCGGTGGCGCTGGTCCTGGCTGTCGGCGGCGTGGCTGAGCTTCTTCTGGAAGGTGTAGCTCGCGTGCACCAGGGTCCGCATCAGCTTGCCCTGGGTCCCGAGCTGGAGCGCCTCGGAAAGGTAGGGGTTCTGCCGCGGCGAGAGCACCCGCTCCAGAGCCGCCGCGTCGTCCAGCGCCGAGCGAGGCAATCCGAGCACGTTCCGCACCGCCTGGGCGACGGCGGCCTCGGCCCGGGCGCTCCAGTCGACGAGGGTGCTGATGCGCTCGCCCAGCACGGCGTCGAACTCGGCTCGGTGCTTCTGGGCGTCCGCTCCGCCCACGCCCAGCGCGCGGCTGGACTCGCGAAGCGCCCGCGCCTCGTGTGTCGACTCGAGCGGAAGCGTGTCCTCGGCGTCGCGGAAGAAGAGCGGGTCGATGGCCTCGACCTCGCGAACCATGGCCGCGATGACCTCGCGCGCCTCGGTCGGCACGTCGTACGCACAGGCCAGGCGGTGGTAGCGGTGGAGGGTGAGCCCGGAGATGGTGTGGTAGAGGTGGGCGAACGTCCCGATGGGGAGGACGTAGCGCGCCACCTCCTGGCAGCGCTTCTTGAGCGTGCTGGACCACTTCTCGGGCGTGCGTCGGCGGGCGGGGAAGAGCCGGTAGAACTCGGTCTCGGCACGGGGGAGAAGGAGCGTGCCGATGCGGGCGTAGGCCGCCATCTGCGCTTCCACCACGCCGCGATAGAGCGCCTCCTGGGCCTCGGGCAGCGCGGGGACGATGACCCGCTCCGGCTTCACCTCCACGTACCGCTGGCTGACCTGCTCCGAGTTGTAGAAGGGATGAGCGTGGAGAACGCTCCAGATGAGCTGGCGGCTCACGTTTTCCAGGCTGAACTGGAAGGTGGCGTGCTGGAGCGTGGTGTGGTGGCCCGCCTGGTACGTCTCCCGGGCGATGCGGTCGCGGACCGCGCGGGCCTTCTCGTCCTTTCGCACGTCGTCCGGAGTGACGATGCGAGGGCTGTAGCAGGTCCGCGCCGTGGCCACGGCGTTGTCGAACGGCTCGACGAAGCCGTTGGTCAGCCGGACGATGGGGGCGGCGGAGCGGAAGGGGTGCGGCGACTGCATCTCTTCTCTCTTCTTGCACGCCCGGCCGACGTTCCGCCACTCGACGTGGAGCCCGTCCGGCGCGGATTGTTGCACCACCTCGAGAGGCCGTTTGCGATGGTGCCCCCATGGCGTTCGACCTGGTGGACCGTGCCCGCCGCGCCCTGCTCGAGCTGGGCTTCCTCCCCGACTTCCCGCCCGACGCACAGGCGCAGCTGGCGAAGGTCCAGCAGGCGGGAACTCCGCCGTCCCGGGGCGCCGAGGACCTCCGGGGGCTCCTCTGGTCGAGCATCGACAACCCCGACTCGATGGACCTCGATCAGCTCGAGTGGGCCGAGGCGCTCCCCGACGGCAGCGTGCGGCTGCTGGTGGCCATCGCCGACGTCGACGAGCTGGTCCCGGACGGGACGCCGCTCGACCGCCGGGCGGGGGCGAACACCGCCTCGCTCTACACCGGCGCAGCGGTCTTCCCGATGCTTCCCCGGCCGCTCTCCGAGGATCTCACCTCGCTTCTTCCGGGCGTGGACCGGTCGTCGGTGGTCATCGGCTACCGCGTCGCTCCGGATGGGACGGTCAGCGACGGCGCGGTGCGCCGGGCGCTGGTCCGGAACAAGGCGAAGCTGAGCTACCCCGAGGTCGGGCCCTGGCTCCAGGGCGAGGCGCCGGTGCCGCCGCAGGTCGCCGCCGTGACCGGCCTCGAGGCCCAGCTCCGACTTCAAGATGGCGCCACCCGGGCCCTCCGCGACGCGCGCCTCCGGGCGGGGGCGCTCGCCCTCCGGACGCTCGAGCCCCGACCGGTGATGTCCGACGGGCGGGTGCTGGACCTGGAAGACGTCCCGGACAGCCGGAGCCGGGAGCTCATCGAGGACCTCATGGTCGCGGCGAACGGGGTGATGGCGCGCTTCCTGGATGGCACCCACCGCTCGTCGCTGGCCCGGATCGTCCGGAAGCCGAAGCGCTGGGACCGCATCGTCACCCTCGCGCAGGGGCTGGGGACCGCGCTTCCCGCCGAGCCCGACGGCCCGGCGCTCTCGCGCTTCCTCCAGCAGCAGCGGAGGCGCGACCCGCTGCACTTCCCCGACCTCTCGCTGGCAGTGGTGAAGCTGCTCGGTCCCGGCGAGTACGTGCTCCGGCCCGCGGGACAGGACTCGCCCGGGCACTTCGGGCTGGCGGCGAACGACTACAGCCACTCCACGGCCCCCAACCGCCGCTATCCGGACCTCGTCACGCAGCGGCTGGTGAAGGCGCTGCTCGCCGGCGACGCGGCACCCTACCCGGACCCCGAGCTGGACGGCATCGCCCAGCACTGCACGCGGATGGAGACTGCCATCCGGAAGCTCGAGCGGCTCATGCGGAAGGTGATCGCCGCGCTCCTCCTCCATGGTCGGGTGGGGCAGACCTTCGACGGGCTGGTCACCGGCGTCACCGACCATGGGACCTTCGTCCGCCTGCTGAAGCCGCCGGCCGAGGGGCGGGTGGTCCGCGGCGAGCGCGGGATGGACGTGGGCGACCGGGTGCGGGTCAAGCTGCTCTCGACGGACCCGGAGCGTGGCTACGTCGACTTCGCGCGGGCCTGAACCCGGCACCCGCGGCGACGGCCCCGTCCGGCCGGTCCGCTGCCTCGAGCTCCGGGCGCGGAGCTAGGGACCGAGCCGATCGGCGCTCGCTCGCCCCGTGGTCCGGCGGAGTTTCCGTGCCTCTCGCGGGCGACGCAGCGGGCGCCCGCTTGCGACCCGCGCTCGTCCCCCCGCGGCTGTTTTCCCTCCGCCGAGGACTCGGTCGAAGAGGTGAGGCAGCCTGCCGGAACCGCCTGGCATCGCCGGGGGAGGGGGGCCACCAGCCCCCCGCCCTCGAGTCCGGCGACAGGAGGCGTGCCTCCCCGTGCGCTCCGCCGGCGAGGGTGAGCTCGCCCCTCCCGCGACCCGCGTCCAGGACGTCGGCCGGCCAGCGCGCGCCGCATCGGAACGAAGAAGGTCGAGCGGCGCTGGCCTAGCGCCCTCGCAGCACGACGGGCATCCGGCGGCCGCCGAAGTGCTCCGCCTCGGAGGAGAAGCGTCCGGGCAGCCGGTACCCGCATCCCGGACAGCACCCGTCGGCCGTCAGGCGGTAGTCGAGGATCTCGTACCAGTCGCGCGCGACGAGCATCTCCCCGCACTCGGGGCAGCCGGTGGTGTCCCCCTCGGCGTCGTGCACGTTGCCGGTGTAGACGAAGCGCAGACCCTCTGCTCTGGCCAGCGCCCGCGCACGCCGGAGCGTCGCCCTCGGCGTCGGCGGGACGTCCCTCAGCTTGTAGTCGGGGTGGAAGGCGGTGAAGTGGAGCGGCACGTCCGGGCCGAGGTGCTCATACGTCCACCTCGAGAGCGCGCGCAGCTCGTCGTCCCCGTCGTTCAGACCGGGGATGAGGAGGGTGGTGATCTCCAGCCAGGTCCGGGTGTGGTGCTTCACCCACTCGAGCGTCTCCAGCACCGGTGCGAGGTGCGAGAGAGTGAGGCGGGCGTAGAAGTCCTCGGTGAAGCCTTTGAGATCGACGTTGGCGGCGTCCATCCCCGCGTAGAAGTCGCGGCGTGGCTCGGCGTTGATGTAGCCCGCGGTCACCGCCACCGTCTGGATTCCCTGGACCCGACAGGCCTCGGCCACGTCGAGCGCGTACTCGGCAAAGATGACCGGGTCGTTGTAGGTGAAGGCCACCGAGCGGCACCCGAGTGTGCGCGCGCGCCGTGCGATCTCCCCCGGCGTGGCCGAGTCTTGAAGTCGGTCGGCCGCGCGGGCCTTGGAGATGTCCCAGTTCTGGCAGAAGCGGCAGCCCAGGTTGCAACCGGCCGTACCGAAGGAGAGCACGCTCGAGCCGGGGAAGAAGTGGTTGAGGGGCTTCTTCTCGATCGGGTCGACGCAGAACCCGGAGCTCCTTCCGTAGGTGGTGAGGACCATCCGCTCTCCGACCCGCTGGCGGACGAAGCAGAAGCCGCGCTGTCCCTCGGCGAGGCGACAGTCGCGGGGGCAGAGGTCGCACTGGAGCCGCCCGTCCTCCAGCGGGTGCCACCAGCGCGCGGGGTGGAGCGCGTTCATCCGGTCCTCGCGACGTTCCTCAGGCTCGCCGCAGGCCTCTCCACGACGGCGAACGCCCCGTACCCCACGACGCGCCCTGGATCTCCGGCGGTGTCCGCCGAGTTCCGCAGGTCGAGCAGCGCGGTGAAGAACCCGTTGCGACGCGCGGCGAGCAGCAGACCCGCGAGCGGGTGGTGACCGCAGGCCATGTCCGGCTCGAGGGCCTCGAAGTCCCCGGCGAGGACGAGGCTCGAGGTGCGCGAATCCACGTCGCGTGCCTCGTCCGCGGGCAGGTAGTGCGACAGGTCGGTGCTGACGACCACCAGCGTGTCGGGGAGGCTCCAGGCGAACGCGACGACCTCGGCCACCTGGCCGGGCGTGGTCAGGCCGACGGCCAGCGGCAGCACGGTGAACCCGCGGCGGAGGACCGTCTGCAGGAACGGCAGCTGGACCTCGAACGCGTGCTCGCGCCGGTGCGCCTGCTCCGAGCGAACGACCTGCGAGAACTTCTCCTCGAGCTTCGCCGCGAGCGGGTCGACCGGAACGACGCCCAGCGGGGTCTCGAGGCCGTCTGCGTGGGGCAGCGCCAGCCCTCGCACTGCAGCGAAGTGCGAGGGTCCGAGGAGGAGGATTCTCCGTGGCGGCGGGGAGGTCCGCGCAAGGACGGCGTAGCCGCTGGCGGCGATGGGGCCCGAGTAGACGTAGCCGGCGTGCGGGACGATCAGGGCACGCAGCGCCCCTTCCACCAGCGGCGGATCGGCGCCGGCCAGGAGCTTGCCCACCGTGTCCCGGAGCTGCTCCGTCCGGGCCGGGTAGAAAGCGCCGGCGACCGCCGCGGGGCGAACATGGCTGGGTGGGCTCGGATGCATCGCCCGAAGGAGACGCCTCTCCGGGCGGCGCCGCAAGTCGGGCGCGACCGGAGGGCGTGCAGACGTCGTCGAGCAGGCGTCAGCGCGAGGTCGTCACTTCGCCGCCTTCTTCTTCCCCTTCACCTGTTCCCAGACCTTCTTGCAGCCCTTGCTGAGCGAGGCCTCGTTGTCCTTGAGGCACTGCATGACGCGTCCCTCGCCGCGCTCGACCGTGGCGCAGAACTTCTCCGCGTCGGGCTTGCAGGCCTTGTAGAAGGAGACGAGCTTCTTGCTCACGTCGTCCTTGCAGGCGGGCGAGAGCTGGTCCGTCTTTCCTTCGAGACATGCCAGGATGCGGCCGTGCCCGGGCTCGACTCCGGGGCAAAGCTTCTCGAGGTCCGCTTTGCACGGCTTTCCGGGCTCCGAGCTCTGCGCGAGCGCGAGGGGAGCTGCGAGCAGCGCGCCGGCGCCCAGGAGCGCCGACCAGGTGGACCGATGGCGGAAGAACATGGCTTTCCTCGTTCCTTGGCGAGAGCGGGTGAACGGGTCTCGCCGCGGCATGACTCCCGCGGCGCCCGGGGATTGTCCAGCGACTTCGCCAGGGCGTGTCCCCCACCCCACCCGGGGCCTCACCGGCGTGAATGCCAAACTTGCTCACCGATGGGCCTCGCCCGGCCGTCCTCCCTCGCGGCGCGCCTGGGTGGAGCGTTCCTCTCCCTGGGACTGCTCACTCACTGCGCTCACGGCGCCGCGGCGCAGGAGCGCGAGGAACGGGAGATCCGGCTCGCGGCGGAGACGCAGCTCGTCCGCGACCTCACGAGTCATTCTCCCGGCATGTCCCTCGTGTACTGCCTCGGGTACGTCCGCATCCTCGGAGAGGAGCCCCCGATCTGGGAGCTGGCCGACGAGGCTCCCGAGGTCCTGGCGGCGGTGGCCGCGCTCCAGGTCACGGTCGCTCCGGCCTCCCGCTGCGCGCGGAGTCCGGCGGCGCCGCCGGACGGGCCGCCGCTCGACGGGGCAGTCCACCTCACCGTCGAGCGCCTCGACCGGCCCGACCCGGACACTGCCGTCGTACGCGTCGCCCTCTGGCGAACCCAGGGGACCGGGCCGTCGCGCGGAGGCCGCGGCGAGGGCAGGAGCGTCCGGCTGGCCCGTGTCGCGGGGGCCTGGGAGGTCACCGGGCGCGAACGAACGTGGTGAGCGCTCGCCCTCGTCAGACCAGGGCCCAGCCGCCCGCGGCCTCGCGGACGACCCCCTCGCCCCGGAGCTTCTCGAGGATGGCCAGGGTGCTCCGCTCGGCGAGGTAGGGCGGCGCCGTCGGCGTGTCCGCGTAGGCGTCGGCGGCGAGCTCGGACAGAGGCCGTCCCAGCGTGCTGAGGGCCGCGGTCACCCGCCGCTCGCGCATCGCCCGGTGGTCGATGACCAGGGTCAGCGCGCTCGGACCGTCAGGCAGCGGCGGCCCGTGCGCCGGGTAAACCGCGCGGACCGGAAGGTCGCGCAGCCGCGCCAGCTGGTGGAGGTATACCGCCATCTCGCCTTCCGGCGGGTCGATGAGGATGGTCCCCTGCCCGGCCACCATGTCCCCCACCACCGCCGCCCGGCTCTGGGTGTCGACGAGCGAGATGTGCCCCCGAGCGTGACCGGGCGTGTGGAGCACCCGCCAGCGCATGCCCGGCGCTCCCGCGAGCGCCAGCTCGTCCCCCTCGTCGAGGAGGCGGTCCGCGCGGAACGCCAGCCGGTCCGCCGTCCGGGCGTGACACCAGACCGGGATGCCCAGCTGCTCGCTGACGGCCTGCGCGCCGCCCACGTGGTCGAGGTGGTGGTGGGTGAGCACGACGGCCAGCGGCCGGCAGTCCTCGGCCGAGAGCGCACGGACTTGGGTCACCAGCCGCTCGAGCTCGGCCGGGTCCGAGGCGCCGGGGTCGACGATGAGCAGCTCTCCGGTCCCGAGAATCCAGGAGTTGGTGTGGGTGGCCGGGAGCAGCGTCGGCGTCCGGAGCGCGACCAGCCGGACGCCACGCTGGAACTCGATGCGGGTGTCCGCCGCCGTCGGCGAGGCGAGCCAGGCCACCGCGTCCACCGTCCGCCGCACCCGGGAGAGCACGTTGAGGGCATGGCGGTTCGGCGGGTGGAGCAGCGCCCTGCCCTCCTGCCAGAGCGTGAGCGCATCGGCGGGCCGCACCCAGCTGCCCTCGGCCGCCTCGCCGGGCCAGACCTCGGCCCGGGTGCCCGGGGGCACCTCCACGAGGAAGAAGCGGGCGTCGAAGCGGAGCGGCATGAAGGGCGGCGTCACCCAGCGCCCCGCCGGCTCGAAGTCCAGCGCGTCCACCTGTAGCCCGAGCCGGGCGAGCACCGCCCCGAACGTCTCCTTGCCATCGAGCAGTGCCTGCCGGGCCGCGGCGAGGGTGGAGGCGTCGGGCGTCCGCCCGCGAGCGGCGAGCACGCCGGTCTCCTCGAACAGCTCCCGGGCCGCGGCGGCCACGAGCCTCGAGTCGGGCGGACCCGCGCCCTCGATGGGAAGCTCGGCGTCCGCGGCGTCCACCCGGCCCCCCGGGAAGGCATAGAAGCCCGCGGCGAAGGAGACGGTGCGCTCGCGGCGGAGCCAGAAGGTCTCCAGCCCGCGTGGCCCCATGCGCACCAGCACCACGACTGCGGCGTCTCTCGGCTCCGCCGGTGGCGGCGCCTCCTGCATCCCCGGGATCGCCTCGCTCATCGCTTGCCGGCGGACCCTACCGCATCGCCGAGCTTCGCTGCGGTGACTCCTGCGAGCACCTGCCGGGCGCGATCCAGGCTCTCTGGAAGCACGTAAGCCCGGGAGAGCCGGACCGGCGAGGCGTACCGCTGATACAGCGGTGTGTAACGGGCGACCGGGGTCAGCCGGCCGGACGATTCATCCAGGACGTACAGGCTCGGGCCCTCCCCCTCGTCGAAGTAGCGGGAGAGGGTCTCCCGGCTCTCGACCGTGAAGTGCTCCACCCCCGCCTCGTGGAGGGCCGCCGACAGGGCTCCCAGGTCGTAGCCAGCGTCCCGCTCGGTGAACTGGGCCAGGAGCTTGAACCCCTGGCGGCGGACGATGCGCTGCGCCCAGCGGTTGGAGGAGCCCCGGAGCGCCCAGAGCAGGGCCACGTCGTCGGTACGGAGGAAGCGCGCCGGGTCGGCGGGGATCTCGAACTCGCCCGGGGCCTCCCGGTAATAGGCCTCGAGCATCCAGTCGAAGCTCACCGCGGTGTGGTGCAGGTACACCGACAGGAACATGTGGTGCCGGCTGAGGAGGAAGTCCTCGAAGGCGAAGACCGCGCTCCGGGAGAGGGCGAGCTCCACCTGACCGTCCCGCTCTGCCGGGTGCAGGTTCTGCACCAGCCAGTCCAGGTCGAACCGGCCGTAGTTCACCCCGGTATAGAAGGAGTCCCGGAGCAGGTAGTCCATCCGGTCGGCGTCCAGCTCGCCCGAGACCAGCGCCCGGAGGAGTGGCGCCCAGTCCGCACCTCCGTACCGGAAGTCCAGCCCGCCGGGCGGCGTACTCCCGGTGACCAGCGCGGCCAGCGCCTCGCCCGAGATGCCCTGATCCCCCACCCGGGCCCGGAGGAGGTCGGCCAGGTCCGTGTCGAGGAGCACCTTCACCGTGAAGTCCTCGTGACGGGCCTGTCCCCCGTCGGTCCCGGTCCACGCCGGAAGCCCGAGCGCGGCCCGAGGGGGAGCGATGCGCTCGCTGGCGTGGCTGAGCGGCATGTGGCCCAGGTCGTGGCAGAGGACCGCCAGGCGCAACGCCGTCCGGAACCGCTGGCGCTCCGCCTCGGGCAGGTCGCTCCGGGCGGCCAGCGCATCGAAGAGACGTCCCACCACGTGCATCGCCCCGAGCGAGTGGGCGTGCCGGGTGTGCGTCGCCCCCGGGAAGGACAGCTCCCCGAAGCCCAGCTGCCGGACGTGGCGCAGCCGCTGGTACCAGGCGCTGTCCACGACCGCCGCCTCGTCGGCCGAGACCGGGAGGGTGCCGTGAATCGGATCTCGAATGCGCATCGTGTCGGCAGATCGTGCTACATCCACAAGACAACTGCATGCACATCACGCTCCTGCACAACGCGGACGCCGATGCACTGGAGGAAGACCCAGGACGCGAGGCGAGGGCGGACGTGGAGCGGGTGGCTGCCGAGCTCTCCCGCACGCTCGTGGTGGACGGCTTCGAGGTGACGGTCCTCCCCGTGGGGCCGAGCCCCGCGGACATCGTCGCCCCGCTCGCCACCCGCCCCACCGACCTGGTCCTCAACCTCTGCGAGTCCATCGGAGGGGATGCCCGCGGTGAGATGGCGATCCCCGCCCTCCTCGACCTCCTCGGGCTCCCCTACTCCGGCTCGGGCCCCCTGGCGCTCGGGCTCGCCCTCCACAAGGACAAGGCCAAGGAGCTGCTCGTGGCCCGGAGCGTTCCCACGCCGCCGTTCCGGGTGGTCGAGCGGCTGGCCCAGCTCGACACCATCGAGCTGCCCTTCCCGCTCATCGTGAAGCCCTCCCGCGAGGACGCCTCGGTGGGCGTGGACTTCGACTCGGTGGTGGAGGACGAGCGCTCGCTCCGCGACGCGGTCCGCCGCGTCCTCCGCACCTTCAAGCAGCCGGCGCTGGTGGAGCGATTCATCCCCGGCCGGGAGGTCTACGTCTCGCTGCTCGGCAACACGCCGCGGACCGCGCTTCCGCTCTCCGAGATCCGCTTCGGGCAGACGTTCGCGGGGAAGCCGCACATCGTCAGCTACCGAGCCAAGTGGGAACCCTCGTCCCCCGAGTGCGTCGATAGCCCCTCGGTTCCCTGCACCCTGCCGCGCGAGCTCGAGGCGCGGGTGGTCGACACCGCGCTCGCGGCCTTCGAGGCGCTCGGCTGCCGTGACTACGGACGGGTGGATCTCCGACTCTCCGACGACGGTCGGCCGTGGGTCATTGACATCAATCCCAACTGCGATTTGCATCCCGAGGCGGGTTTCGCCAGGAGCGCAGCGGCGGCCGGGCTTCCGTACTCGGCGCTCGCGTTGCGACTGGTGGATGTCGCGCTCGAAAGGACCCATGGACATCCGTCCCGCCGTCCCAGAAGACAGGGAAGGCCTCGCGAGGCTCCTCGACCGCATCGAGAACTTCTCACCCGACGAGGTGCGCTGCGCGCTCGAGGTCATCGACCTGGCGTTGCAGCCGAGTAACCCGGACTACCACGTCCTGGTGGCGCTCATCGCGGGGAAGCTCGCCGGATACGTCTGCTACGGCCCCACCCCGATGACCGACAGGACGTTCGACCTCTACTGGATCTGCAGCGAGCCGTCCCTGCGGGGCAAGGGCATCGGGGCCGGACTGGTGGCGGCGATGGAGGGCGACCTCCGGCGGAAGAAGGCCCGGCTGGTGCGGGTGGAGACCTCGGCCACCGAGGACTACGGGCCGGCGCGCGGCTTCTACCAGTCGATGCGCTACCTGGAGGAGGCCCGGTTCCGGGACTTCTACAAGGTGGGGGACGACCTCATCCTCCTGAAGAAGAAGCTCTAGTGCGGACGTTCCACGCCCTCGTCGTCCTCGCCGCGCTCACGGCGTCCCCCGGTCTGCTGGCGGACGGAGCGCCGGCGGCGACGGCACCGACGTCGTCCGCGGTCTCGGACGTGCTGCGCGTTCCACGGCCGCAGGGGGGCGAGTACTTCGGCGTCTACCTGGTGAACAAGAAGGTCGGCTGGTTCTTCAGCGACCTCGCGCCGGTGCCGGGCCACGCCCAGGTCAAGACCGTCTCCGAGCTGGTCTTCAAGGCGAAGGTAGGCACCGGCACCTCCGACCGGCGCCACTACGAGGAGCGGATCTACG
>Ga0335077_10003098_pt1 | contig 19985 bp, 16 predicted proteins | sample Lox_Sample_31_FD_207151 | JGI IMG/M metagenome (GOLD analysis project Ga0335077, IMG submission 207151) | Soil microbial communities from Loxahatchee National Wildlife Refuge, Florida, United States - Lox_Sample_3.1 | ecosystem: Environmental > Terrestrial > Soil > Wetlands | place: USA...
GCCCGGGACTTCCAGGAGCGGCAGGCGCAAGGCCTCGAACAGTCGCTTGACGTACGGGATCTGGCTCCGCAGGTCGTCGGGCATCCCGGGGCGCGTCTCCTTGTACGCGGTGAAGCGCTCTTCCCGGAACGTCGGGCCGGGCGCATCCCAGGCGACCGCGAAATACTCCGGCGCTTCCTCCCTGAGGAGCTTCCAGAGCATCGTCGACATGCCGAATACCGCGTGGCAGGGCTGGCCCCGGGAGCTCGAGAGGTAGGGCAGCGCGTGGTAGGCGCGATAGAGATAGCCGGGTCCATCCAGCACGAACACGCGTTCGCTCACGGGGCGCTCCGTCGACACGACGTTCTCGATCTCGGCACTCGGCAATTCACCGTGGCACCACCTGGTTGTACAGCGCACGCACCCCGGCCGTACGCCGCCGGTAGTCGTCGAGAAACGCCGTGCGCGAGGGATAGTCGAGGCTCTTCGCCAGGCGGCCCGGTATGGGGCCAGCCGGTTCCAGCGCATCCGCGGGTCGGGCGCCGAACAGACGGAGCCCGGCCGAGACCCGTCTGAGGAACCGATAGCTCTCGATGAGCCTGTCGCAGTCGTCGGTCGGCAAGAGCCCGGCCGCCTTGACCGCCTCGAGCGCCCCGATCGTGTTCGCGCGTCGGAGTGAGGGCACTCTGGCGCCGTGGAGCATCTGCAGGGCCTGCGTGATGAACTCGACGTCCACGAGTCCGCCGCGTCCGAACTTGACGTGGAGGCGCCCGGGGTTTTCCTTCCCCAGCTCACGCTCCATGCGTTCGCGAAGCCCGCGCATCTCCTTGAGATCGGGCGGGGGGGCGAGCGGGCCGTAGACGAGGGCGTCGAGCTGCTTTCTCAGTACTCGCCCGAGGGCGGGGTCCCCGCCTATCAGCCGGGCGCGGGTCAGCGTCTGACGTTCCCAGGGATCGGCCCACTCGCGATAGTATTGCCCGACGGCATCGAGGCTGGTGGCGAACCCGCTGCCCTTGGAGCCGGGACGGAGACGCAGGTCGACCGGGAAGGCGATGCCGGCCGGCGTGATATCCCCGAGGAACTCCGAGAACCTCTCCACGGCGCGATCATAGAACACGTGCGCCTCGACCGGGGTCGCTCCGTCGGTCCATCCGGGGCCCTGATAGACGACGAACAGGTCGAGGTCCGATCCGGTCGTCAGCTCCCGCCCGCCGAACTTGCCGATGCCGATGATGGCAGCAGGAATCGTCCGCCCGGCGTCATCGCGCGGCACGCCGTGCTCGGATGCTGTCTCCTCGAGTGCCATGAGCCAGGCCGCGGCCACGACCGAATCGGCAAGCCGCGTCATCTCTTGGGAGAAGCCCTCGACGTTCGTCACGCCCAGCAGCATCCGCCACGTGATCCCCAGCTCCTGGCCCTGCTTGGTCTGTCTCAACCTGTCCTTCCGCTCGGCCCGGGTCAGTCGTGGAGCAAACACGGCCGCGAGGGCCCGGCGAAAGTCCTGCTTCCGCCTCGACCGGACCACGCTCTCGTGATCCGTGAGCGCTGCCAGCAGCTCCGGATGGGTGACGAGGAGCTGGCTCAGAACGCCTCGCGCGCACAGCTCGACCACGTGAGCCAGCAGATCCGGGCGTCCGGCGAGGAGCTCCAGGTACGCCACGCGCGGTCCTGCCGCGGCGATCAGGCGCTCGAACTGGTTGAGCGCCTCGTCGGGATCGGGGCTTTGCCACAGCGCGTCCAGCAGCACGGGGAAGATGGCGGTCAGCGCGCGGCGAGCCGCGTCCGGGTAGGGAACGAGCGGGCGCCCTTCCAGCAGGAGCCTGAGGTTCTGCCGCGCGCGATCCGGGTCCGCGAAGCCCGTGGCCTTGAGCGAGGTGTAGCTCGGGATGCGGACGGCGGCCCGCGCCGCGGGAGGCGCGGCGAAGAAGCGCCGGAACGCCGCGTGCACGCCCGCGGTCACCCGTCGATGCCGCGCGAGGAAGGTGCGCGCGGCCGCCCGGGGCGGACGCACGATACCCAGACGCCGCGCGAGGAGTCCCAGCGCCGTGGGGTCCTCGGGCAGGGTGTGGGTCTGGAACTCGTGGAGGATCTGCAGGCGATGCTCGACGGTGCGCAGATGCACGAGTGCGTCACCGAGAAGGCGGCCGAGCGCGGGCGAGAGATAGCCGCGCTCCGTGAGCCGGAAGATGGCGCGCAGCGTGTTGCGCTCGCGGAGCCAGGGATCGTCCCCGCCATAGAGGAGCTGGAGCCCCTGCACGAGGAACTCGACCTCCCGAATGCCGCCGACGCCGAGCTTGACGTTCCGGCGCTCCGCGTCCTTGCCGCGGAGCGACTGGTCGATGGCGCGCTTCATCCGGCGGATCTCTCGCACGATGCCGGGATCGAGCCCCGGCCGGAACACGAAGGGGCGGACGAGATCGAAGAATCGCGCCGCGACGGCGGGGTCACCGGCGGAGACGCGGGCCTTGATGAGCGCTTGCCGTTCCCAGAGCTCGGCGCGCTCCGCGAGGTACGCGCGATAGCCGTCGAGGGACAGGATGAGGCCGCCCACCCTGCCTTCCGGCCTGAGCCTGAGGTCCACGCGGAACGCGTATCCCTCCTCGGTCACCGACTCCAGGGCGCCGACGATGGCACGCACGCCCTCCGCGAAGAACTCGCCGTTCGCGATGCTGCCGGCTTCGCCCCCGGTCGTCCAGCCGTCCTCGCCATAGACGAAGATCAGGTCGATGTCCGAGGAGTAATTCAGCTCGTCACCGCCCAGCTTGCCCATCCCGATCACGGCAAGACCGGTGGGCTCGCCGTCAGTCGAAACCGGAACTCCGTAGCGGGCCTGCAGACCATCCTGGGCCCAGCGCCACGCTGCCGCCAGACACACATCCGCCAGACGCGAGAGCTCCTCCGTCGTGACCGTCAGGTCGGCGTCGGCGAGGATGTCGCGGCATCCGATACGCAGGAGCTGACGGTACTTGAACCGTCGGAGCGCGTTACACCATCCGTCGCGGCTCGTGAACGGCGCGAGACTGGTGGCGAGAGCTTCCTCGAGCTCGTCCGGGAGCCATTGCCGCATCGTGCGAGGCTCGAGGAGCCAGGGGACGAGGGTGGGATGGCGGCGCAAGGTGTCGGCGAGGAACTGGCTGGTGCCGCACAGACGAGCCAGCAATGGGATCGCGCCCGGGTGAGACCCGAGCAGCGTGAGGAACGCCGCGCGATCGCCTTGCCCGGCCAGGCGCTCGAGATTGTTGAGCGCCATGTCCGGATCGGGCACGTCCGCGAGCTCGGCGACCAGCCGCTCCACGGCAGGCGACAGCAGCTCGCTGTCCCGCGGGGTCGGTGCCATGCCGTGGAGATTGCGGAGCGCGCCGGCAGGGTCGGCAAACCCCAGCCGCCTGAGGACGCCGACCGCGCCCCGATCGTCAGACGCGGCTGCCAGGAGGTCGATCATCGCCAGGGAAGGCCCGGCCGGGGCCGCCGAGATCTTCCACTCAGTTCAGATCGCTGCCTCACCCTTCTCGCCGGTACGAATCCGCATCGCCTCGCCGATGGGCAGGACGAACACCTTGCCATCACCGATCGAGCCGGTCTTGGCTGCCGCGCAGATGGCAGACACCACCTTCTCAGCCAGGGTATCCGGCACCACCACCTCGACCTTCACCTTGGGCAGGAAGTCGATGGTGTACTCGGAGCCCCGATAGAGCTCCGTGTGGCCCTTCTGGCGGCCGAAGCCGCGCACCTCGGTGACGGTCATCCCGACGACACCGAGTTCGTTCAACGCGTCCTTGACATCGTCGAGCTTGAAGGGCTTGATCACCGCCTCGATCTTCTTCATGGGAACCTCCGGCTCACGCGGCACCCATCACCTTGAGCGCCTTGCCGTACAGCGTGACGTATTCCCTGGCCGATGCGTCCCAGGAAAAATCCTGGGCCATGGCGTTGCGCATCAACGCCTTCCACAGCGACGGCTGGCGATAAGCGGAGGCCGCCCGACGCACGGCGTCGAGCAGCGCATCGACGGTGAACGGATCGAAGGCAAAGCCAGTGCCCGCTCGACGGGCGGGATCGAACTCCGCAACCGTGTCCGCGAGCCCGCCCGTGCGCCGGACGATCGGCACCGCGCCGTACCTGAGCCCGATCAGCTGGCTGAGACCGCAGGGCTCGTACCGCGACGGCATCAGCAGGCAGTCGGCACCCGCGTAGACGCGGCGAGCCGTGTCCGACTCGTAGCCAAGCTGGACGGCCACCTCCCCCGGGTGTTGCCGCGCGGATTCGGCGAAGGCGGCCTCTAGCGCGGCATCGCCTGATCCGATGAGGATCACCTGGCAGCCTTCCGCCAGCATTCCGGGGAGGGCATCGAGGACGAGGTCCATCCCCTTTTGCTCCACCAGCCGTGTCACCATGCCAATCACGGGTCCCGGCGCGCTCTCGAGGCCGACCTCGCGACGCAACGCTTCGCGGCACGCCGCCTTCCCGGCGAGGTCGTCCACCGAGTACGGCTGCGGAATCGCCGGGTCCTTGGCGGGATTCCAGGCGTCGTAGTCGAGCCCGTTGATCACGCCGTGCAGATCGTGACTGCGCTCCTCCAGCACGCCCTCGAGCCCGTTGCCGAACGCCGGAGTGCGGATCTCGCGAGCGTACGTCCGGCTGACCGTGGTGAGCAGGTCCCCGAAGACCAGGCCCGCCTTGAGGAAGTTGAGCTTTCCGTAGAACTCGATCCCGGCCGGCGTGAACAAGTCCCAGCCGAGGCCGGTCATCGGCATGTCGTAATGCCAGAACACGCCCTGATAGGCGAGGTTGTGGATCGTGAAGACCGTTGCGAGCCGACCGAGGCTCGGATGGTCCCGGTACAGCGTGCGGAGGTAGACGGGGACGAGCCCCGTCTGCCAGTCGTTGCAGTGAACGAGCTGGGGCTGCCAGGGGGTGCCGTCGGGTTCTCTGATCTGCAACAACGCTTCGAGCGCACCCCGGCAGAAGAAGATGAACCGCTCGCAGTTGTCCCAGTAGTCGCCATCGGCAGTGCCGTAGAGACCCTCGCGGTCATAGTAGTGGTCGTTGCCAAGGAAGTAGACCGGGACGTCCGCGGATGTGCGTCCCTCGAGGAGCACCCCCTCGACCTCCCGGTCCCCCAGCGGAACGGCGAGCCTCGACACCACGACTCGCGCGTCTCCCGCGTGCGCGTCGACGCCGCGGTACCAGGGCATCAGGATACGCACATCGTGGCCGAGCGCTGCCAGCGACGCCGGCAACGCGGCGGCGACGTCGGCCAGCCCGCCGGTCTTGGCGAACGGCTCCACCTCGGAAGCCATGAAGAGGATGCGCAGTCGGCGCCGCATCATTGCGCTCGCGGCCCGGCCTCGGCGCCTAGACCTCTTCCAGGATCGGGAAGACGAGGGCCGTCACGTGGGACGAGATCCGCTTGAGGTTCGTGAGCACGTCCAGATGGATCTCGGAGGTCTCCCGGGATTCCGCCAGGCCCCGCCGCAACCGCATCAGGTGCGACTCGCGCAGCTCGCGGTCCCGCTGCCGGACCACCGGCCGCTGGTCCAGCACCTCTTGCGCCAGACTGCGGTCGTTGGCGGCGAATCCGGCGATCGCGCGCTCGAGGTTCTTCGAGACGAGGGCGTGGAACTCGATCAACTCTGCCTCGCCGGCTTCCGAGAAGCGCCGTCCCTGGTAGAGCTTCTCTCGCGCCAGCTCCATCAGGTTCTTGTCGATGATGTCGCCGATGTTTTCCAGATTGCCGATGAAGGAGATCCGGCCGATCTCCTTCTGCGCCAGCTCCGAATTCATGGTCTCACGTCCGAGGCGGGAGAGGAAGAGTTTGATCTCCCGCTCCAGATAGTCGAGCTGGTCGTCCCGCCGCTCCACGTCCTCCAGCAGTTCCTGGCGCCCTGGCCAACGCGCCGGACCCGACAGCCGCCAGTCGGTTGCGCGTCATGCCGGTGAGCAGGTGTCGAAGGTGGGTGCCCGCCGCGCGCTGCAGTCCCTCGCCGATGAGCTGCATCCCGTAGAGGAGCAGCGCCAGCCCTCCGAACAGCGCGAGCAGCGTCATGGGAGGACCACCCTACGGCGAGAGTCCAGGTCCGCCTCCGGAGCCATCGACGGAGGAGAGATGCGCCGTTTCGTTCACCGAGAGGACGCGCGGCGGCGAGACCCTGCTCACCGAGCCATTGCCGACCGTGAGCCGCCAGATGGAGGAGAGCGGCAATCCCAGCCAGTGAGCCAGACATGCGCTGATGACACCGCCGTGGGACACCACGAGGACCCGATCGCCGTCGGGGTGGCGGCCGGCAATGGCGTCGATGGCGCGGAGCGCCCGCTCCTGAACGTCGGCGAGGGGCTCGCCGCCAGGCGGCACGTGACGTACCGGATCTCGAACCCATCGGGCGTACGGATCACCAGGCTGGGCGCGAATCTCGTCGACGGTGCATCCTTCCCACTCGCCGAGCGACAGCTCACGCAGATCGTCGACGAGCGTGAGCGGCACGCCCAGCTCGGCCACGACGGCTTCGGCCGTCAGCCGCGCGCGCACGAGCGGGCTCGCGTACACGTGGCTCAGGCGTCCTGGCCGGAGCGCGGCGCCGAGCGCGGCCGCCTGACGCCTGCCCAGGTCCGAGAGGGCCACATCCTGGCTGCCTTGAAATCGTCGGACGGCATTGGCCACGGACTGCCCGTGACGCGCGAGGAGGAGCATTCGCATCGCTCACCTCCCCCGCGGGCGACGCGAACGGCGCGGCAACGCCTGCCTCATGCAGGCACGCGCGCCTGCGCGGCCCGGAGCCGCGCGAGCGTCTCCGTCTTGCCGAGGATCGACATCACCTCGAAGATCGGCGGGCTCGCGGCCTTCCCGGTGATCGCGACACGAGTGAGCTGGGCCAGATCCACGAGCTTGACCTGCGCTTCGGCGGCCAGGCCGCGATACAGCATCTCGAGCGACTCCGTGTCCATGACCGGATGCGCCTCCAGACGCCTGATCACCAGCGCGTACCGCTCCTTCGCGCCTCCTGTCCAGAACTTTGCCGTGGCCTGCGGATCGTACGACTCCGGCGCCTTCAGGTAGAAGGTCGCCTGCTCCGCCATCTCCTTCAACGTTTTGGCTCGCTCCTTCAGCGTATCGACCACTCGCCCGAGCCAGGCGAGATCGGTCGGGAGCGGCAGTCCGAGCCGCTCGAGAAACGGCGCCAGATCGACGGCCACCCGCACGGACGGCAAGCGGCGTAGCCACGTCTGGGAGAGCCATTCGAGCTTCGCGTAGTCGAAGATGGCGCCAGCCTTGCCGACCTGGGCCAGATCGAACTCACGGACCATCTCTTCCCGGGAAAAGATCTCCTGATCGCCGTGAGACCAGCCGAGACGCGCCAGGTGATTCACCATGGCCTCCGGCACGATTCCCGCCTCGCGGAACGCCTGAACGGACGTGGCGCCGTGGCGCTTGGAGAGGCGGCTCTTGTCGGCGCCGAGGATCATCGGGATGTGAGCGAAGACGGGCACCGGATAGCCGAGCGCCACGTAGCATTGCAGCTGCTTCGGCGTATTCGACAGATGGTCGTTGCCGCGAATGACGTGGGTGATCTTCATGCTCACGTCGTCCACGACGTTGCAGAAGTTGTAGGTCGGCGTGCCGTCGGTGCGCACGAGGATCCAGTCGTCGAGCTGGGCATTGTCGAAGGCCACGACCCCGTGGATCACATCGTCCACCACGGTCTGCCCCTCCCGGGGGGTCCGGAGCCGGAGCGCATGCGGCTCGGTCGGAGGTACGATGACCTCCCGGCACGTGCCGGGGTAGCGGAAGGTCTCCCCGCGCTGCTGGGCATCCCGACGAAGCGCGTCCAGCGTCTCGGCGCTGCAACGGCACCGATAGGCGCGACCATCCGCGAGCAATCGCTCCGCGTGCGCCCGGTAGATCTCCGCCCGCTCCGTCTGCCGGTAGCCGACGCTCGGGGGGCCCTCGTCCCAGTCGAGCCCGAGCCAGCGCATGGCATCCAGGATCAGGCCGATGTACTCCTCGGTCGACCGCGACCGATCGGTGTCCTCGATCCGGAGGATGAAGACGCCCTCGTGACGACGGGCATAGAGCCAGTTGAACAGGGCAGTCCGGGCCCCACCGACGTGCAGGTGGCCCGTGGGGCTGGGAGCAAAGCGGACGCGCACCGGCTCTGGCATAGGACCTCATTCTACTCCGAGCGAATCGGTCGAGACGCGAGGTCGCGGGCTCAGGGCGCCGCACCTGGCCCGCTCCGCTCCGGCGCCGACCGTACTCGCGGCCAGAGGCGATGATCCTCAGAACTTGAGACGTCGAAGGACGAATCGCGGCAGGGCACGGATGACGAGCATCACCCAGCGCCAGATCGCCGGCACGTAGACCACCGGGCGACCGGCGGTCATGGCCGCGAGGACCGCGCTGGCCACTGACTCGGGCTCGCCCGCGAAGGGCGGGACGGGCAGGCCCGCCGTCATTCCGGTCTTCACGAAGCCGGGTCGGACGCAGACGACGCGCACCCCGCGATCGGCGTAGGCCTGGCCGAGTCCGTCGAGAACGGCGGAGAGTCCAGCCTTCGAGGCGCCGTAGAGATAGTTGCTCCGCCGTGATCGATCTCCCGCGACCGAGCTGAAGGCGCAGATGGTGCCGCCACCCCGCCCGGCCAGACGCTCGGCCACCATCTGACAGAGCACGGCCGTCCCGGTGAAGTTCACATGGAGCATCCGCTCGAGTCGGGCCGGATCGGCAGCCAGCTCTTCCTGGCGAGCGAAGAGACCGCCAGTCACCACGAGCGTGTCGAACCGGTCGAGGGCGGCATCCGCGGCATCCAGCGCTGCCGGGAAGCCCGCGGGGGTCGCGAGGTCCAGCACCGCCGTCTTGACGGGGACCGCGGCGCCGCGAGCCTCGAGATCGCGAGCGGAGACGGCCAATTCCCCCGGGTCCCGGCCGAGCAGAAAGACTCGAGCCCCGCGCTCGGCCAGGAGCTGCGCCAGGGCCCGACCCATGCCTCGCGTCGCGCCGACCGCCACCACCTTCACGCGTGATCTCCGAACAGACGCACCGACTGAGCAGACCGGAACCGACGATGAGGATCCCACCGGTCGCGCACGGCCTTCCACTGCTCGAGCCGGGGTTTCATCATCGAGGCGAAGTCCTCCGGGCGCGTCACGGCGTCCTTGGCGAGATAGATTCGACCACCCGCCTGGATCACGACGGCGTTCAGCTCGTGGACCAGCATCTCGGTCTTCTGGCCGCGGTACGGCAGGTCCAGTGACAAGGTCGTTCCCGCCAGGGGGAAGGACAGAAAGGCGTCCGAGCCCGGCCCGAAATCCTTGATGACCGCGAGAAAGGACGCGGCCCCCCGGGCGGCCAGCTTCTCGAGCAGGGACCGCACCGGGGCCGCCCCCGCGGAGTTGGGAATCACGCACTGGTACTGGAGGAACCCGCGGGCGCCGTAGAGACGGTTCCAGTCGTGGAGCGCGTCGAGCGGATAGAAGAACTGCTCGCAGGAGACGACGCGGGGCTTCCGGATGGCCGCGTGGCGCGTGTGATAGAGGCGGTTGAACAGCCGCATGAAGATCGGGTTCAGCAGCCACTCCGGAGCGTCGCACGGCACCGTGAAGGCGCGGTGACGCGGTGGCGCGAGCCCCCGCGTCTCGTCCAGCGAGGCGTGACGCCCGCGCATCAGCACACCACGGCCGAGCGCGCTCCCCCGAGCCAGACAATCGATCCAGCCGACCGTGTAGATCCAGTCCCGCGAGCTCTCACGCAAGCCTTCCACCATCTCGTCCAGTGAAGCGACCGACCGCACGTCGAGGACGATCCATGGGCTCTCGACGCGGCGCAGCCGGAAGGTGACCTCGACGATCAGCCCGGTGAGCCCCATTCCGCCCACGGTGGCCAGGAACAACTCGCGCTCGACGTCGGGGCCAGCGTTCACGAGCATGCCGTCGGCCGTCCAGAGCCGCAGGCGTTCCACGAATCCGCCGAAGGTCCCCTCCCGATGATGGTTCTTGCCGTGGACATCGCTCGCCACGCACCCGCCGACCGTGACGAACTTGGTGCCGGGCGTGACGGGGAGAAACCAGCCTCGCGGCAGGAAGACGCGGATGATCTCGGCCAGGCTCAGCCCGGCCTCGCACGTGAGACGCCCCGAGGTGGGATCGAAATCCAGGATGCGGTTGGCACGCGCCGTCTCTATCACCAGGCTCTCGGCCGAGGCCGGCACTGCGGCGTCACCGTACGCGCGGCCGAGCCCGCGCGGCAGCACGGGCGCCACGCTCGCGGGGAGCGCGAGGCGCTCGGATCGCAGGACCCGCCCCGGCCGCACCGGGCGCCGTCCCCAGCCGCCGATCTCCTCGACGGCGGGAGCCATCAGGCGGGCGGCCAGAATCCCCACACGGGGCCGTAAATGATGGCGATGAGCGCCGCCATCCACAGCAGGGTGTTCACGAGGAGCGCTCGATCGCTCAGCAAGAGATCGGACGGGTTGCCGCCGAGGTCGAGATGGTAGAGCAGGTAGAGGTAGCGAAAGATCCCGTAGAGAACGAAGGGAAAGGTCAACGGCAAGAGCCGCGTGTGGAACTTGCTCACCGTTTCCGGCCACATCGTGTAGAGGGCATACGCCATCGCGGTGGAGGCCGTGACGACGGCGATCATCTGGTCGAGGAACCCCTCGCTGTACTCGGCAAGGATGGGGCGGTGCTCCACGGCCGCACCCTCGAGGGACAGGAACTCGTGCCGCCGCTTGCCGAGGGCCAGGAACAGGGCGATGAGAATCGTACAGATGACGAGCCAGCCTGAGATATCCACGTCGACGGCCTCGGCGCCTGCGATCGCGCGCAGCACGAATCCGATGGCCACCGTCAGGACGTCGACGATCACCAGGGACTTGAGCCAGAACGAGTACGCGATCAGGAGGACGGCGTACACCGTCGCCACGAATCCAAAGGGCCGGGCCAGGGCAAAAGCCGCCACGAGGCTCGCCACGACCAGCAGCGCTCCCAGGAACGCGGCGGCCGAGCGCGGGAGGGCGCCGGAGGCGATGGGGCGCAGGCGCTTGACGGGGTGGCGACGGTCCTTGTCCATGTCGGCCACGTCGTTGATGAGGTACACGGCGCCCGAGAGGCCACAGAAGATCACGAAGGCCGCCAGGGCCGGCCAAACGAGCGGCGTGAACAGCTTCTGGGAGAAGACCACGGCCGCGAAGACGAAGAGATTCTTCACCCACTGACGCGGGCGCAGCGAGACGAGGACCGCCGTCGCGAGGCTCATCCGGTCGGACTCCCGGCGGTCGTTCGTCACCAGTCCTCGGCGGGCGATCGGCGGTCTCACTGCGTGTTCGTTCCGATCTGGCCGACCCCCAGCAGGCTGATCGCCACGTGGAACTCGTTCTCGTTGCCCTTCCGCTGGACGTATTCCGCGCTGATGACGAAGCACTGGAACCGCCAGTCGAACCCGATGCGGTTCTCGATCGACTTGCCCGCCTGGATATCGTAGTTGACGGAGAGGTGAGCGTCGAGGTTCGACAAGACCCTGGCCGCGACGCGGGTCTCGACGAAGTTGGACCCCGAGATCGCGTTGAAGCGGTAGCCGGCGGTGACCACGACGTCCTTGTACGTGCCCTGCACGTCCGCGCTCGCGGACCGCCACCCCAGCCCGTAGGGGTTGTAGTCAAAGTCGCCCCTGAGCCGGAAGAGCGGGGTGGGATAGGGCTGGACGATCAGGTCGCCGACGAAGTCGCCAAAGGGCTGGGACTGGTTGATGGCCTTGCGAATGTCGAAGGTCTGGTTGAACGTCAGGCGCGCCATCTCCCAGCGCACGGGCTCGCCGTCCGGACCGGACATCTTGGCGTTCAGGCGATTGATGAGCGAGTAGGCGACCTGGTTGATGTGGCCGATATTGTCGATGTCCCGGTCGTACTGCGGACGCGCCTTCTGGTTGACGCCGTTGATCTCGAGCAAGGTGAGGCGAGGCTCGATGATGTGCTGGAGCGCGTTGATGCCCGCCCCGTCCTCCAACTGGAAGACGCGCGCGGCGCGGCTCTCGAGGATGAAGCCCTCTTCAATCTGCTGCCGCACGCTGTTCTGGTGGATCACGTCTTCCACCCAGACCCCCTCGGCCACGAAACTGGTCCCGACGGCGCGGGTGTTGTACAAGGTGAACCGCGGTCCCATGAAGGGAGTGATGGTGAAGTAGCCGCCCACCGGAATCGGCACGAAGAACCGGGGGTGAAAGTCCAGACGGATGCCGCCGCTGCCGACCACCCGCAAGAAGTCCGTGAACGACGCGTCGACCTGATACTGGACCTGCGGCAGTCCCGGCACGGGCTGCCGGAGCCCCTGGAGCCTGATCTCCGGCACTCGCTGCAGCTCGATGGCGGCGGGTGTGGTGAGGTCCTGGTACCAGAACACATTGCTCACCAGGCTCCACCGGTCCCACCGCTGGGTGAGCGAGACGTTCGTCTGCGCCCACTGCAGGGCGCGATCGTGCAGCTGATCCCCGTAGTCCCGAAACACCTGGTCGTCGGTGGTCGCGCTGGCATCCACCCTGAACGCCAGCCCGGACGTGACCTGCCAGTTGTGCTTCCAGAAGAAATAGCCGCGATTTTCCGGCGTCCCCTGCTGCTCGCGTTGATCGTTGAGGAACTCGGAGATGAAAAACCCGTTGAAGTTGCCGCGGTTCTGCTGGGACAGGATGTACCGGTACTCGCCCTCGATGCCCTCCCCGCGCTTGGTGAAGGTATCGAGCGAGACGGTCAGATCCTGGCTATCGTTGATGGCCCAGTAGAACGGCACCTTCAGCTCGAACCCCTTCTTGTTCGAGCTACCGAACTCGGGGTAGAGGAACCCCGACTGCCGCTCCTTCCGGATCGGCGCCGCGAAGAACGGGAGCCACGGGATGATGGGAACCTTGTCCAGCAGCCAGAACTGCGCGTCCTGACCGAAGGCCATGCTCTCCATGTCCACCGTGCCCGAGCCCATCTTGAACGCCCACGCGGGCTCGTCTCCCTCGCAGGTCGTGAAGGCCCCGTTGTGAAGCTTGTAGAGCCCCGGTCCGATCCGGTCCATCCGCTCGGCCGAGAGACGATAGTACGGCGCCGAGAACGTTTGTGCGTTGTACACAACGCCCGTGCCAGTCTTGAGATTGTAGTCCACGCGATCGCCGACCAGACGATCCTGATCGTCGAAGAACACCACGCGGCCCTGCGCGACCGCTTCCCCGGTGTCCTGGTTCAACTCGACACGGTCGGCCAGCAGGCGCGTTCGGCCATGCGTGATCTCGACGTTACCGGTCGCGATCAGCAGTTCGTTGGCGCCTCCGACCTGCTGGATGTGGTCGGCCAGGATGACGGCTTCCTCCCCGCCCGCCTGGACGGTCACCCGGCTCGCCGGCTGGGCCCAGGCCGGCACGCCTCCCAGGACGAACAGCGCGACGATGATGAGCGCGCTCTGCGCGCCGAGCGCCGGGCGGAGGCGCATCCGGACGCCCCGGTGCGACAACCACGCCGCGACGACCCGTCCACGCGCCGCCCCCTCGATTTCGATCGCCGGTGCTCCCGCCGCGCCCATCACGACACACGAGGCCCTTGCTGACAGAGGGCGAGCGCCTCCCCGATGAGATAGAGGGATCCGGCCACGCAGATGACAGGGGTTCGTGATTCGTCCATCGCTCGTGACAGCGCGTCGCGCAGCGATTCGGCGATCTCGACCTGTGCGTGCGACGGAGGCAGGAGCGCGCGCATCGCGCCGGGGCGCGCCGCGCGCGGGCTCTGATACGCGGTCAAGACGATCCGAACGGCGAGCGGGGCGAGCGCGGCCAGGATGCCGGCCTGGTCCTTGTCCGCCGAGATGCCGATCACGAGCGTCAGGGGCTCATGCGGGAAGTACGCGCGCAGGGAGGCCGCGAGGGCACGAGCTCCGGCGGGGTTGTGGGCGCCGTCCACGACCACGATCGGATCGCGCTGAACGATCTGAAAGCGGCCAGGCCAGTCCACGGCGAGGAGCCCGCGCCGGATCGCCGCTTCCGAGGCACCCAGTTGTCGGGCCGCCGCCACCGCCAGGAGCGCGTTTCCCGGCTGGAACAGGCCCAGCAGGCGACAGCGCACGTCGTGCATGCTCCATCCCGGGCCTTCGAGATTCAGCCGATGTCCGCCCAGGTCGAAGCCTTTCACGTGAACACGGAGCTCACGACCCTCGAGCGCAAGCGGGACACCCGCCTCGGCGGCCCGGCGGATCAGGACCTCCTCGACCTCGGGTCCCTGCCGGGCGGCGAACGCGACACCGGTGCGGATGATGGCGGCTTTTTCCGCCGCGATCTGGGTGAGGGTGTTGCCGAGATGTGCCTGGTGGTCGAAGTCGATCTGGCTCAGCACCTCCACGGCCGGCTCGCCTACGGTGGTGGCATCACCCCGGCCGCCGAGCCCCACCTCGAGCACGGCGACGTCCACGCCCTCACGCGCGAAGTGGTCCAGGCCGAGCGCGGTGGCGGCCTCGAACATCGTGGCGTCGAGGCGGGCGACCAGAGTCCCGATAGCCTCGACGCCATCGACCACGTCGGTCTCCGAGATCAGCGTCCCGTTGACGCGGATCCGCTCGCGGAAGTCCGAGAGATGAGGAGAGGTGTAGAGGCCGACCCGGTGTCCGTCCGCCTCCAGGATGGCCGCCACCATGGCCGAGACGGAGCCCTTGCCGTTGGTCCCGCCCACCTGGACGATGCGAAAGGCGCGCTCGGGGTTGCCGATCGCGGCGAGCAACGCCTCGATCCGATCGAGACCGGGGCGCATGCCGCTGATCTCCCCGCCGCGCAGTGCGAGGATCCTCGCGACCGCCTCGCGATACGTCATGGCTCGATGGACGGGCCGCGCCGGGAGAAGAAGCCGAGGAGGCGGCGCAGGGTTTCGCGCAGCTCCCGGCGCTCCACCACGAGATCGATCTGTCCATGCTCCAGCAGGAACTCGGAGCGCTGGAATCCTTCGGGGAGGGGCTGTCGAATGGTCTCGGCGATGACCCGCGGACCGGCGAAGCCGATGAGCGCACGCGGCTCGGCCAGGATGATATCGCCCAGCATCGCGAAGCTCGCCGTGACGCCGCCGGTGGTCGGGTCGGTCAGGAGGGAGAGATACGGCAGCCGCGCCTCGCCAAGGCGCTGGAGCGCCGCGGAGGTTTTCGCCATCTGCATCAGTGAGAGGATGCCTTCCTGCATCCGCGCGCCACCCGACGCCGAGACGATCAGCAGCGGGAGCCGCTTGGCGATGCAGAGCTCGATGAGCCGCGTCAGCTTCTCTCCCACAACGGAAGCCATACTGCCGCCGAGGAATTCGAACTCGAACGCCGCGATGGCCACGGGATGCCCGCCGATGCGGCACAGTCCCGTGACGACCGCCTCCTCCAACCCGGTCTTGCTGCGGGCGGCCTTCAGGCGGTCCACGTACTTCTTGGTGTCCTTGAACTCCAGTGGATCGCGGGAGCGCAGATTGGCCTCACGCTCCTCGAACGAGCCCTCGTCCGCCAGCGACGCGATGCGCTCGCGGGCACCGATCCGGAAGGGGGAATGGCACTTCGGACAGACCCGACCGGCACGGTCAGCCTCGGCGCGGTAGACGATCTCCTTGCAGGACTCGCACTTGATCCAGAGCCCCTCGGCGAACACCATCTTCCTGGGGCGTTCCTCGCCGAGGTCGTTCCTGCGCCGCCAGAACCACGGCAAATCTAGGATCCTCGGAGCGGGGCCTTGAGCGAGGCGATGAATTCGCCGACCCGGGTCGGCAGCTCGGGCGACCCCGCATGCTGCTCGACCAGATTGACGATCGCCGATCCGACGATCACGCCGTCGGCGTGGCGACCGACGAGGGCGGCCTGCGTCGGCGTCCCGATCCCGAAGCCCACGCAGATCGGCTTCGTCGTGACGCGGCGAAGCGCGGCGAGGTGCGTCTCGAGATCGGACGGCAACTCGGTCCGCGCCCCGGTGACGCCCGTGAGAGACACCATGTAGATGAAACCGCCGCTCGCTCGGGCGATCTTCCGCATCCGCGCGATCGGCGTCGTCGGCGCGACGAGGTGGATGATGTCGAGACCGGCGGGCTCCGCCTCGGCGCGGAGCGGGCCCGCCTCCTCGAGCGGGAGATCGCCGACGATCAGGCCTTCCACCCCGGCCTCGACCGCTGTCCGGCAGAAGGCCTTGAGGCCGAACGCCAGGATCGGATTGTAGTACGTCAGGAAGATCAGCGGCACGGCGACATCCGCGCGCATCTCGCGCACGAGCTCGAGCACCCGCGGAAGCGTCGCGCCAGCGGCGAGCGCGCGCTGGGTGGCGCGCTGGATGACGGGCCCGTCGGCGAGCGGATCCGAGAAGGGGATGCCCAGCTCGATGAGATCGGCGCCGCGCCGGGCCGCCTCGACGACCAGCCGGCGCGTCATCGGCAGCGACGGATCTCCGGCCGTGAAGTACGGGATGAGAGCCCGCTCTCCACGGCTCCGCAGCGCCCGGAAGACTTCCGGAATTCTGGTCACGATTGACACTTCCCGGACGCGGTCATCGCTCGACCGGCCCGCTCGAACTCGTCACACGAGAGCGACGCGAAGGGGCGCGCATCGTTCGGTGTGCCGCAGGCGCGGCCCGCCCGCCGAGGGGGGAGGTCTCGGAGCGCGCCGTCGAGGCCTCCTCCGAGAGGCAACTGGACCGGTGTCATCGCTCGGGAACGGTCTTGGCGAACACCTTGCGGGGGACGGTTCGAGCGCCGGCGCCATCGAGGCTCGAGGCCGAACCGGCCTCCGAGGGTTCGAGCGCCTGTCCCACCGTGTGGACGTCCTTGTCGCCGCGTCCTGACAGCCCGACCACCACAGCCTCGGTCTTCTTCATGCCGGCCGCGGCGCGGATCGCGTACGCCACGGCGTGCGCAGACTCGAGCGCCGGCATGATCCCTTCGAGCCGGGCCAGCACCTGGAACGCGTCGAGCGCCTCGGCGTCGGTGACCGACGAGCACTGGAAGCGGCCGAGCTCCTTGTAATAGGCGTGCTCCGGCCCGACTCCCGGGTAATCGAGGCCCGCCGAGATGGAATGCGCCTCGGCGATCTGGCCATCGTCGTTCTGGAGCACGTAGCTCATGCTGCCGTGGAGCACGCCGACGGCGCCGGCCCCGAGCGCGGCGCCGTGCTTGCCCGTCCCGATGCCGTGACCGCCCGCCTCCACGCCCACGATGCGGACCGAACGATCGGCGATGAACGGCCAGAACAAGCCGATGGCGTTGGAGCCGCCGCCGACGCACGCCGTCACCAGGTCGGGCAACCGCCCGATCGCTCGCCTCGACTGCCGGCGCGCCTCGTCGCCGATCACGCGGTGAAAGTCGCGTACCATCATCGGGTACGGATGCGGCCCCATCGCGGAGCCGAGCAGGTAGTACGTGGTGCGCACGTTGGTGACCCAGTCGCGCAACGCCTCGTTCACCGCGTCCTTCAGCGTCTTGGAGCCGCTCTCCACGGGGATGACGGTGGCCCCCAGGAGCCGCATGCGAAACACGTTGAGCGCTTGGCGCGACACGTCCACGCTGCCCATGTAGACGTCGCACTGCAGCCCGAGGAGCGCCGCCGCGGTGGCGGCGGCCACGCCGTGCTGACCGGCGCCGGTCTCCGCGACGATACGCGGCTTCTTCATGCGGGCGGCGAGGAGCGCCTGGCCGAGCACATTGTTGATCTTGTGCGCACCGGTGTGGCAAAGGTCCTCGCGCTTGAGATAGATGCGGGCGCCGCCGGCGTGACGGGTGAGGCGCTCGGCGAAATACAGCGGGGTCGGTCGACCCGCGTACGTGGTCAGCAGCTCCCGCAGGCGGCGACGAAAGGCGCGGTCTCGCATCGCGCTACGGTAGGCGCGCTCGAGGTCGATGAGCGGACTCATCAGCGTTTCGGGGACGAACCGGCCGCCGAAGCGTCCGAAGTGCCCCTCGGCGTCGGGAAGCGAGCCGGGCGCCAATCGCATGTGGGTCACGATGGCGTCCAGTCCGCCGCCTTCGCCGCCTCGACGAAGCGCCGGAGCTTGTCCGGATCCTTCTTGCCCGGGCGCGCCTCGACCCCGGAGTCCACGTCGACGGCGAAGGGTCTCGCGACCCGCACGGCCGCGCTCACGGTGTCCGGCGTCAGACCTGCAGACAGGATGATGGGCGCGCGAGTGGCCGCGCCGCGGGCCAGCTCCCACGCGATGGGCGGGCGCCGCTCCCCTTCGCTCCAGCGCGCCGGAGAGTCGAGGAGAAAGGCCGAGACGACATAGCGCTCCATCATCGTCAGGCTCTCGGGACCCGAGACCTTGATCGTCTTGATCGTGGGGAGATCGGAGCCCGCCAGCGACTCGGGCGGCTCGTCGCCGTGGAACTGGAGCGCCCCGAGGCGGCACTGCTCGGCCACCGCCGTGACGTGAGCGGGGGCATGGTTCCAGAAGACCCCCACCGGGGTCACGAATGGCGGCAGCGTGGCGATGATCCGAGCGGCCGCCTCCGGAGTGACGAAGCGCGGCGTGCCCTCGACGAAGATGAACCCGAGGGCGTCGGCGCCGGCGGCCACGCTCGCCTCGGCGTCCTCCACATTGGTGATGCCGCAGATCTTCACCCTGACCACGTCATCCCGCCTCGAGGAGCAGCTCCGCCACCTTGGCCGCGACGTCCGTCGCGCGCACGAGCCCTTCCCCGACGAGCACGGCGTGGGCCCCGGCGGCCACCACGCGCTCCACGTCGGCGCCCGTCGTGATCCCGCTCTCGCTGACCACCACGGGGCCGGTCGGAATGAGCGGCAGCAGGCTGAGGGAGGGCGCGAGACTGGTCTTGAGCGTTTGCAGGTCGCGGTTGTTCACGCCGATCACCGGCGCCTGCAGGGCCAGAGCTCGCTCCAGCTCGTCGACGGTGTGCACCTCGACGAGCGTGGCGAGCCCGATCGCGCTGGCGGCCTGCATGAGATTGGCAAGCGTAGCCTGATCGAGCGCCGCCACGATCAGCAACACGGCGTCGGCGCCCGCAGCTCGCGACTCCCAGAGCTGGTACTCGTCGACGATGAATTCCTTTCGCAGCACGGGGATCGCGATCGACGCGCGGACCGCGACGAGATCCTCGAGGGATCCGCGGAAGTACTTCTCGTCAGTGAGGACCGAGACGGCGGCGGCACCAGCGCCAGCATACGTGCGGGCCTGCGAGACGGGATCGAGATCAGCCTTGAGCATGCCCTTGGACGGCGACGCCCGCTTGACCTCGGCGATCAACGTGACGCGCCGCGGACTCCGGGGCTTCAGTGCCACCCTGAAATCGCGCGCCGGAGGGAGACCCCGACAGTCCGCCACCAGCGTGCCCTCCGAGCGGTGGGCCCGCTGCCGCGACAGCTCGGACCGCTTGTGCGCGATGATCTCGTCGAGAACTCCCATAGCACTCCCAGGGGTTCCGCCGCTCGGAACCTTGTGTGGTTATTCGCTGAGACGCAGCGAGTTCGCGGCGCCGACAGGCCCGCCGCACGATCATCATAGCCCACGAGTGCGTCAGCGCCAGACGGCTGCAATCCCGCCAGGAGCTCTCGGCGCTGCAGAGGAATCCGGGCGGATCCTGTGCCTCGACGCCCCGCCCGGGCTAGTAGTCGGCGCGCAGGCCCCCCTCCCGGCGTGCCTCGATCTGGATCTGAGCCATCTGCTCCAGGACGTACTCGCGCAGTGTGCGAGGTGGGGGCAAGTCGCGCACGATGCGTCCGTCCATGATGAGCGGCTTCAGCAGCCCCTCGGCGGGCCGTCCGTCGGGGCTCACGGGCGCCGGTCTGGCCGCGGGCAGCACCACGTTGTGCACGGTGCCGGGCAGACGCCAGACTTGCTTCGACCCCGAGCGCTTTCCGCGCTTGGCCATGGGCTGCCCCTCGATCTCCATGATGTCGAGCGCGAAGGACAGCACCGGGGCATTGGCGATCGAGGTGCCGACGCCGTAACCGTCCACCAGGGCGTTCAGCTTCAGGATCTCGTACTCGTCGATGCCTCCCGACGCGAGGATCTTGACCTGCTCGAAGCCTCGGATGTC
>Ga0335077_10003099_pt1 | contig 19980 bp, 12 predicted proteins | sample Lox_Sample_31_FD_207151 | JGI IMG/M metagenome (GOLD analysis project Ga0335077, IMG submission 207151) | Soil microbial communities from Loxahatchee National Wildlife Refuge, Florida, United States - Lox_Sample_3.1 | ecosystem: Environmental > Terrestrial > Soil > Wetlands | place: USA...
TTATGGCGTCGGCGCGCACGATTCGGTTGGCGGCTGACATCGGTGGAACCTTCACCGATGTCGCGCTTGAAGCGGTCCACGGCCGCGTAACTGCCAAGGTATTGACCACGCCCGAGGCCCCCGAGCGCGGGGTCATGGAAGCCGTGATGGCAGCCGTCGCCAGCGCCGGCTGCAGGCTCCGCGACATCGATCTGATCATCCACGGGACCACGCTCGCGACGAACGCGCTCATCGAACGCAAAGGCGCGCTCACGGCATTGATCACCACGGAGGGCTTCCGCGATTCGGTGGAGATCGGTTACGAGCACCGCTTCGAGCAGTACGACGTCGACCTCGAAAAGCCCGAGCCGCTGGTGCCGCGCCGGCTGCGTTACACCGTTCCCGAGCGTATCAGCGCACGTGGCGAGGTGTTGCACGCGCTCGACGAGCGCGCCGTGCGCGCCGTGGCCCCCATGCTCGAACGGGAAGGCGTCAGCAGCGTCGCGGTCGGGCTGCTTCACAGCTACGCCAACCCGGCACACGAGCAGCGCATCCGCGAGATCCTGCTCGAACATCTGCCCGGACTGTGGGTGAGCCTGTCTTCAGAGGTCTCGCCGGAGCTGCGCGAGTACGAGCGGTTGTCGACCGCATGCGCGAACGCCTATATTCAGCCGCTGATGGGCAGCTATCTCGATCGGCTCGATCGCGCGTTGCGCGAAGCCGGTTTCGCGGCGCAGCTCCTGCTCATGACCTCGGGCGGAGGGGTGATCGGCCTGGAGGCCGCGCGGCGCTTTCCGGTCCGGCTGGTCGAGTCTGGCCCCGCGGCTGGGGCGATCTTCGCGAGCCGCGTCGCACTCGAGTGCGGGCTCGAGCGTGTCCTCTCGTTCGACATGGGCGGTACCACCGCCAAGATCTGCCTCATAGACCAAGGCCAGCCGCAGACCTCGCGCGCATTCGAGGTCGCGCGCGCCTACCGTTTCCTCAAGGGCAGCGGGCTGCCGCTCCGCATCCCCGTAATCGAGATGGTCGAGATCGGGGCGGGCGGCGGCTCCGTCGCCAGAGTCGATGCGCTCGAGCGCGTCGCCGTCGGCCCGGACAGCGCCGGTGCCGTGCCTGGACCCGCCTGTTACGGCCGAGGCGGCGAAGCCGCCACCGTCACCGATGCGGATCTTGCGCTCGGGCGGATCGATCCGGGCGCTTTTGCCGGCGGCAGCCTGGCGCTGGACAGCAGCGCCGCCGGCGCGGCGATCGATCGATCCATCGCCCAGCCGCTAGCGCTCACCACGCCGCTCGCGGCGCTTGCCGTCAGCGAGATGGTCGACGAGAACATGGCGAGCGCCGCTCGCGTGCACGCGGTCGAGCGCGGCAAGAGCCTCAATGAGTGCACGCTGGTGGCGTTCGGCGGTGCCGCGCCGTTGCATGCGGCCCGCGTCGCCGCCAAGTTGGGTATCCGGCGCATCGTCGTGCCGACCAGCGCCGGCGTGGGCTCGGCCATTGGCATGTTGACGGCACCGGTCTCCTACGAGGTCGCGCGCAGCCTCTACCAGCGCGTGCGGGAGCTCGATCCGGCCAGGGTGAACGCCCATATCGAGGCCATGCGCGTGGAGGCCTACGCCGTGGTCGAGAAAAGCGCAGGCGCGACGCCGCTCGTCGAATCACGCACGGCTTACATGCGCTACATCGGTCAAGGACACGAGATTGCCGTGGCGCTGGACGGACGCCCGCTCGAGCTCGCCGATCGACAGCGGCTGCAGGAAGCCTTCGAGTGCGAGTACCGAGCACAGTTCGGGCGCATCATCCCGGACCTCGAGGCGGAGGTGCTGAGCTGGGCGCTCAGCGTGAGCACGCCAGTGGAACCGCCGGCGCCCGTGGCGCCGCCATCGAGACAAACTTCTCCGGCGCCGAGCGGACGGCGGCGCGTGTCCGATCCGCAATCCGGAGATTTCGTCGAGGCGCACGTGTTCCGTCGAGCCGACCTGGAGTCCGGCGCGCGCCTTCAAGGCCCCGCGCTCATCGTCGAGGACGACACCACGACGGTGGTGGCACCGGATTTCCAGACCACGGTCAACGCGCTCGGATATCTCATCCTGGAGCACACGCCACCGCGTCAATTGGAGAGGCCAACATGAGAGCCGACTCTGCGCTGGGCCGCATCCGGGCCCAGGTCATGTGGAACCGCCTGATCGCCGTCGTCGAGGAGCAAGCCCAGACGCTTGTGCGCACGGCATTCAGCGCCAGCGTGCGCGAGGCCGGTGATCTTTCGGCCGGCGTGTTCGATCTCACCGGCCGCATGTTGGCGCAGGCCGTGACCGGCACGCCGGGGCACGTGAACTCGATGGCAGCCGCGGTGGGCCACTTCCTTGCCCGCTACCCGGTCGCGCAGATGCGCGCCGGCGACCACTATCTCACCAACGACCCGTGGCTCGGCACCGGCCACCTGCACGACTTCACCCTGGTGTCGCCGACGTTCCACAAGGAGCGTCCCGTGGCGCTGTTCGCCTCGACCGTGCACGTGGTGGATGTCGGCGGGCGCGGTTTCGGGCCCGACGGCCGGCAGGTATACGAGGAAGGACTGTGCGTGCCGATCATGCCGCTCGCTCGCGCGGGCCGAGCGAACCAGGACCTGCTGGCGATCGTGCGGGCGAACGTGCGCGAGCCGGTGCAGGTCGAAGGCGATCTGTTCTCCCTGATGGCGTGCAACGACAAAGGCTCCGAGCGGCTGCGCGAGATGATGAGCGAATTCGGCATCGACCGTATCGAGGCGCTGGCCGATCACATCTTCGAGCATTCGCACGCTGCCACGCTGGAACAGATCGGCAAGCTGCCGTTCGGCATCCACCGCAATTCGCTAATCATCGACGGCTACGACCATCCGATCGAGCTGAAGGCTGCGCTCACCATCTCCGAAGGCGGCATTCACGTCGATTTCACCGGGACCTCACCGGTGAGCAGCTTCGGGATCAACGTGCCCATGCTCTACACGACCGCTTACACGTGTTTCGGCGTGAAGTGCCTGGTCGCCCCGGCGATCCCGAATAACGCCGGCTCGCTCGCGCCGATCACGGTGAGTGCGCCGGAAGGGTCGATCCTGAACGCACCGCGGCCTTGCGCGGTGGCGATTCGCCACGTGATCGGACATGTGCTGCCCGACGTAGTCTTCGGCTGCTTGCACCAGGCGCTTCCTGGCGGCGCCCCAGCGGAGGGAGCTTCCGCACTGTGGATACCGCAGCTGCGCGGCGGGCACGGCGTCAGCGACACGGTGGCCGGCGGCACACCGTTCAACGTGCTCTCTTTCCATTCGGGTGGAACCGGGGCGCGGCCGACCAAAGACGGGCTTTCCGCAACCGCGTTTCCGAGCGGCGTGCGCAGCGTGCCGGTCGAGATCGTCGAATCGATCGCGCCGGTGGTCATCTGGCGCAAGGAGTATCGCACCGACTCCGGGGGAGCCGGCCGCATGCGCGGCGGACTCGGGCAGGTGATGGAAATCGGCAGCGCGGAGAACGCGCCGTTCTCGGTGTATGCCATGTTCGAGCGCATCGAGCATCCGGCGCGCGGGCGCAACGGAGGCCGGGACGGTGCCCCGGGGCGCGTCTCGCTCGTCTCGGGGAAGGCGCTGCGCGGCAAGGGTCAGCAGACCATCCCGCCCGGTGAGCGACTGCGGCTGGAGCTCCCCGGCGGAGGCGGCTTCGGCGATCCGCGCGAGCGTGATCCCGAGAGGATCAGGGCCGACGTACGAAACGGGCTGGTGTCAGCGGACGCGGCGGAGAAAGCTTACGGAGCAGCAGGTGTAGGACTGGCGCAAGATCGAAAAGGTTAGAACATAGACGGGCTCTGTACGGGACGGCCACCCCGGCCGCTGCTCCGGTAAACTGTGCACCTTTCCCGGTTCCGCGCATCTCCCGTGATCAACATGCTCAACCCGGCGCCCGCGACGGTCTACCTCAAAGACTACGCTCCACCGGCGTTTCTCATTTCCACCGTCGACCTCGACGTCGACATCCAGGACGAGCTCACGCGCGTCACCGCCACGCTGGACATCCGCCGCAATCCGAAATCCGCCAACAGCAAGGGCCCCCTGGTCCTGGACGCCGATGAGCTGGAGCTGGAGTCGGTCGCCCTGGACAGCGTGCCGTTGGCGGAGTCGGCTTACACCGCGGACGCGAAGCGGCTGACGATCGCCGCGGTGCCCGACCGGTTCACGTTGCGGACGGTCTGCCGGATCCACCCCGAGCGGAACACCAAGCTCATGGGGCTGTACGTATCCAAGGACGGCTGTTTCACCCAGTGCGAGGCGGAGGGCTTCCGCCGCATCACCTACTTCATCGACCGTCCCGACGTGATGGCGCGCTACACCGTTACGATCCACGCCGACAAGGGCTACCCGGTGCTGCTGTCCAACGGCAACCTGGTGGCGAGCGGCGATGAGGACCCCTCACCCCACGCTCACCCCCGGATCACGTCCGGGGCAGGCTCTACCCGCTCCCAAGCTGGGAGAGGGACCTCTTTGTCTGTTGCCTCTCCCGCGGGGCACACCACCCCGGCGCTGCGCGCTACCCCTGCTGAGGGAGGAGAGCACACCACACCGGCGCTGCGCGCCACCCCTCCTCGGGAAGGAGGGGAAAAGGCCGCGCGGCACTGGGCGCGCTGGGTCGACCCTTTTCCCAAGCCCTCCTACCTGTTCGCCATGGTGGCAGCGAAGCTGGACAAGCTGGAGGATCGCTTCGTCACGAGGTCGGGACGCGAGGTCAGCCTGCAGATCTATGTCGAGCCGGGCAAGCTGGACCAATGCGGCTTCGCTATGCAGGCGCTCAAGAAGGCCATGAAGTGGGACGAGCAGGTGTTCGGGCTCGAGCTGGACCTGGACCAGTACATGGTCGTGGCAGTGGGCGACTTCAACATGGGCGCCATGGAGAACAAGGGCCTCAACATCTTCAACACCAAGTACGTGCTGGCCCGCCCCGACATCGCCACCGACTCCGACTTCATGTTCATCGACCGCGTGGTGGCGCACGAATACTTCCACAACTGGACCGGCAACCGCGTCACCTGCCGAGACTGGTTCCAGCTCTCGCTCAAGGAAGGTCTCACTGTGTTCCGCGATCAGGAGTTCGGCGCGGACATGTACTCGCGCGCGGTGGTGCGCATCCAGGAGGTGCGCAATCTACGCGCCGCCCAGTTCCCCGAGGACGCGGGGCCGATGGCGCACCCGGTGCGCCCTCAGTCCTACATGGAGATCAGCAATTTCTACACCGCTACGGTGTACGAGAAGGGCGCCGAGGTGGTACGCATGATCCACACCTTGATCGGACGCGAAAACTTCCGCAAGGGCATGGACCTTTATTTCCAGCGCTTCGACGGCCAGGCCGTGACCACGGACGATTTTGTGCAAGCCATGCAGGACGCGAGCGGCCTTGATCTCGGCCAGTTCAAGCGCTGGTACGACCAGGCCGGCACGCCTCTGATCGAAGTGAGCAGCGTCTACGATGAGAACGCCAAACGCTGCACGTTGACCGTGAAGCAATCGTGCCCGCCGACACCGGGGCAACCAGAAAAGGCGCCCTTGCACATCCCGTTTGCGGTCGGGCTGGTTGGGCCTGGCGGCGAAGACATTGCGTTGCAACTCGAGGGCGAACCGCAGGCCGGCGGCAGCACGCGCGTGCTGTCGCTCAGATCGCAGGAGGAGCGCTTCGCCTTCGTCAACGTTGCGCTCAAGCCGGTGCCCTCGCTGCTGCGCGACTTCTCGGCGCCGACGATCCTCAAGTACGCGTACACCAGAGACGAGCTGACGCAGCTCCTGGCCCACGACGGCGACGCCGTCAACCGCTGGGAGGCAGGGCAGCGGCTGGCGCTGGAGATCCTGCTTGCCGCGATTTCGGCCCGGCGGGCGGGAGTCGAGTCCGCATTCCCGGACGGTTTCGTGGCAGCCTTCGGGCGCGTGCTAGCCGACGGCGCGAGCGACCCCGCGTTCGCCGCCGAAGCGCTCTCGCTACCCTCCGAAAGCTACATCGCCGAGCAGATGCAAGTCGTCGACCCCGACGCCGTTCACGCGGTACGCGTGGAGCTGCGACGGCACCTGGCGCGCTCCCTGGGCGAGGAACTGCTCGCCGCCTACGCCGCGCTGCAGACAAGCGGCCCGTACAGTCCGGACGCCAAGGCAGCGGCGCGGCGCGGCCTGCGCAATCTATGCCTCGGTTACCTGATGGAGCTCGATAGCCCCCAGATGCGCTCGCTGGCGCTGCAGCAGTTCGACGGCGCAAACAACATGACCGACGCCATGGCGGCGCTCTCGGCACTGGCCAACTACGACTGCCCGGAGCGCCGCGATGCGCTCGATCGCTTTTATGCCAGATGGAAAGCGGAACCGCTGGTGGTGGACAAGTGGCTCGGCGTGCAGGCAACCTCTCGCCTGCCAGGAACGCTGGGCGAGGTCATCCGGCTCATGTCGCACGAGGCGTTCAACATCAAGAACCCGAACAAAGTGTACTCGCTGATCGGGGGCTTCCGCAGCAACCAGGTGCGCTTTCACGCCGCCGACGGTGCCGGCTACCGCTTCCTGGCGGAGCAGGTCATCGCGCTGGACTCGCTCAACCCGACGGTGGCGGCGCGCATGGCACGCGGCTTCGACCGCTGGAGGAAGTTCGACGCGGGGCGGCAGGCGCATGCCAAAGCCGCGCTGGAGCTTATCCGCGACGCGCACGAACTGTCCACGGACACGTTCGAAGTCGTGAGCCGGGCGCTGGCGTGAGCGGCGCGTCCGATACGGATCGATGAGCGCGAGCGTTTCACAGCTCGAGGCGTTGCTGGACGCCCTTCCCGACGCCGCCATCGTGGTCGATGACACGGGACGAATCGTATTCGCCAGCAGCGCGGTGACCTCGCTGCTCGGCTACGAAGGCCACGAATTGACGGGTCAGCCCCTTTCTCTGCTGGTGCCGCAGCGCTTTCGCGCGTCCCACGAGCGGCATGTGAGCGAATATGCGGCGCACGGCAAGCCCATGCCGATGGGAAGCCGGCCCGTGCTGTTCGCCGTCCACAAGTCCGGCGCCGAAGTCCCGGTGTCGATCTCGCTCTCCCGCCTCGAGGTGGAGAGCCGACCCTGCTCGGTGGCCATGCTGCGCGATGCGTCGCGGTTTCAGGAGAAAATCGGTGAGATGCTGGAGCAGGCCGAGCTCGATACGCTCACCGGCCTGGGCAACCGGCTCCACCTCGCGAGCAAGCTGGCGTCCTCGCGCTCTGCCGGTTTCGCGCTGCTGTACCTGGACCTCGCTCAGTTCAAGCCCTTCAACGACAAGCATGGCCATCGCGTCGGAGACGAAGTGCTGCGCATCGTCGCCCGCCGCATCAAGGCCACCATACGAGCAACGGACACGGCAGTCCGCGTGGGCGGCGACGAGTTCGTGGTCGTACTCGAAGGGCTCACCGATACCGAGCAGGTCGAGGCTCGCGCCATGGCCGTCGCCGAGAGCATCGTCAGACCCGTGCAGGTCGGCTCCGTCGTCGGAGAGATCGGCGTGAACATCGGCGGCGCGATCTACCCGCTGCACGCCGCCACGGTGGATGAGCTGCTGGAGCGTGCCGACGAGGCCATGTATCGGGCAAAGCGATCGATGCAGACGTACTGCCTGTTCGGCAGCTGGCCGCGCCTGGAGCGGGCCCTCTGATCTCGATAGGGTGGGTGGCAGGCGGATGCGCAGAATCGAGCGGCTGCGAAGCCTCGGACCTTGTTCAGACCCCCAACAAGCTCATCGGCGCGGCAGCGATGGCAAGCACCACTGGGATCGCTTTCGCAGGACCGTCCGGGTCAGTCAGCGGGAGGCTTCGCCTCGCGCGGCGCGGTGTCCACCTCCAGCGCTTCGGCGGCGGCGCCACCGGACTCGGACAGCAACGGGTTGGTCTCCTCCTCAGACCCCAGCCCAGCCATCAGAAGCCGGTAGCGCAAATCCGATGCGCTGCTGCGGCACGGCGGCGGCGTCGGCACTATTCTGATGATGCTGCTGCGTGACATTGATGTGACCTTCCCGGGGTCGGGCCGCGAAGGAGCTGACCAATCTCAACTCGCATGCGAACGGCGTGCCCGCACCATCTGCAGCCGCTGAACGGGAGTGTCACAAGGACCAGCGGATGAGCGGATAGGGCGTGCCGACAAGCGGTGGGCCGGTCGCACCGCGCCCAGCCTCCGCTGGCCGTCCGGCGTCAGGTCCAGATGGTGTCGACGCTGCCGCTCAGGGAGATCGCTTCGCGTTCACGGCGTGCGATGCTGCACACCGTACTTCGCGTAGATCCGGTCGACCGTGCCATCGCCCAGCATCTGGACCAGCACCGGGTTGATCGCTTCCACCAGGGCGTTGTCGGCTTTGCGCATGCCGACAGATACCGTCCAGCCTAATTCGGGCTCGTGGTCATAGGCGTAGGCGAGCCCCAAGGGCCGCTCGGGGTGGGTATGGTTGTAGTAGGCGACCTTCGCCGGACTGATGGCGGCGGCCTGGATGTCTCCGTTGATCAGATCTTCGATCATGTCGCCCTCGAACGAGTAGGGCGAGGTTCGCAGCCCCTTCTTGCCCAGCACGACGCTGGCGAGCGACTCGATCATCACACCGATCTTCTGAGGAGGACGCACCTCGTCGAACGTCTCGACCACCGGGATTCCGGGCGCAAGCGCAAGCGCGACCCCCGATTTCTGGTATGGAATAGACAGCTTCAGCTTGCCATCGTGCACCTCCGGATCGCTGAATGCGTCCATCACGATGTCGCAGTTTACGAAGTTCGCGCGGTAGTGCGGATAGATCCAGTCCACCCGCAGTTCGACACCCAGCCCCTGCGCCAGGGCGCGCGCCAGCTCGATCTGGAAGCCGGGCGGATCGGCCTTGTCGCTGGCGTATGGCAGAGCGTCGGGGTTGGCGCACAGCTCCAGCGTGCCGCGCCCTTTTATCTCCGCGAGCGTTCGCGCTTGAGCCTCGCACGCCACCAGCGCGGCGAGCGCCATGGCTACGACGCCCAAGCGCGCGCACGCCTTTGCCATTTCATGGCGAATAGTCATTGAATCTCCTCTGAGTCGAGTCGAATCGTTCGGATGGAAATGTTGCGGTCCGACCCGCGGCAGCGGGGCAGAGTCGAAGCCAACGACGCGGGGATTCAGCGATCCTCAAGCGATTCTCCCCCGCGTTCCAGTGCCAATTATATCAGGGCAAAAGCAAACGCCTCGGGCGCGCCCGAGCTGTCATCCGTCTTCGGTTCTGACGAGCGCATTTCACGCTACCAGGGTTCAGCCGGACCGCGGCTCGGTGCCGGCCGCTAGCGCCTCCGCGTCAAGCCGCTGGCCACGCGCTCCGCCCGGATCATCTCCGACGCTTTCTCGGCGATCATCACGGTGGGCGCGTTCGTGTTGCCCGAGGTGATGCGCGGCATGACCGAGGCGTCGACCACTCTCAGCCCCATCACGCCGCGCACGCGTAAGCAGTCGTCCACCACCGCGGTTTCATCTTGCCCCATCTTGCAGGTGCCCACGGGGTGGAAGATGGTTGTCCCCAGATCCCCGGCGGCGCGCGCGAGCTGCGCGTCGGATTCGACGCCGGAACCCGGCTTCAACTCGCCCGGCTCGTACCTCGCCAGCGCCTTAGCCGCCATGATCCGGCGTGTAAAGCGGATGGAGTCCACCGCCACTCTGCGGTCCTCCTCGGTCGACAGATAGTTCGGCTTGATGGCCGGGTGCGCTTGCGGATCCGGGCTCTTGATGCGCACGTACCCTCGACTGGTCGGCCGGACGTTGCACACAGAGGGGGTAATGGCGGGGAACGGATGCAGCGGCTCGCCGAACTTGTCCAGCGACAGCGGCTGCACGTGCCACTCGATGTTAGCCGAGGCCTGTGACGAATCGCTGCGGGCGAAGGCTCCGAGCTGCGAGGGCGGCATGGTGAGCGGCCCGGTCTTGAACAGCAGGTATTCCAAGCCCATGGCTGCTTTGCCGCGCAGAGTACCGGCGCGCTGGTTGAGCGTCGACACGTTGCTGACCTTGTAGACCAGGCGTATCTGCAGGTGGTCGTGGAGGTTCTCGCCCACGCCGGGCAGTTCGAGGTTCACAGGAACGCCGTACTGCCGCAGCAGCGCGGCAGGTCCGATCCCGGATAGCTGCAGTATCTGGGGCGAGCCGATCGCGCCTGCCGACAATATCACCTCGCGCCGGGCCTCGACCACACCTTCCACGGCCCGCGGCGCACGCAGCTCGACGCCGGTCGCGCGCTTGGTGCCCTCGCGCGTCTCGATGCGGACGCGCTGAACGTACGCGTGCGTCATGACCGTGAGATTGCGCCGGCGCAGCGCTGGACGCAGAAAAGCCCGCGTCGCGCTCCAGCGCACGCCCCGGCGCTGGTTCACCTGGAAGTACGCATTGCCGAAATTGTCGCCGCGGTTGAACTCTATGATCTTCGGGATGCCGCATTCCACGGCGGCCTCCCGCCAGGCGTCCAGGATCTCCCAGCTCACGCGCCGCTCCTCGACGCGCAACTCGCCGCCCGCGCCGTGCAACGCGTCGGCGCCGTGAACATAGTCCTCGGTGCGCTTGAAGTAGGGCAGCACTTCGTCCCAGGACCAGCCGCGGTTGCCCAGCGCAGCCCAGTGATCGTAGTCGCTCCTCTGCCCGCGCATGTGGACCATGGCATTGATGGACGAGCATCCGCCCAACACCTTGCCGCGGGCGTAACCGATGGAGCGTCCATTGAGACCTTCCTCGACTTCGGTCTTGTAGCACCAGTCGGTGCGCGGGTTGCCGATGGTATACAGGTATCCGACCGGGATATGGATCCAGAAATAGTCGTCCTTCCCGCCCGCTTCCAGCAGCAGGACGTTGACGTCCGGGTCGGCGGACAGCCGGTTCGCGAGCACGCAGCCGGCGGTACCCGCACCCACGATCACATAGTCGTAGGTGCCCAGCGACCTGGGAACCATTTCCCCTCCTGCTTCTTGTTCTGCACGGTTTGTGTCACTCCGGCTTGTGTAACTGGCGCGGGTCGATTCCGAAGGCCGGAGGAGCAAATGTTACGCGCATGTGGATGGCTGCGGCCCACGGGGGCGAGGCTCGACAGTAAGCCGTAAGAGGGGCTCCAGGCAAGGAAAATGCATGAGGAAGCCGTCGCGATGCCGTAAGGCCGACACCATGACGTTACCCATCCACCAGAATGCGTTATCGCTGGGCTCCATGCTGATGGAGTACAGGCTCCAGTCTGTGCTCGGCGCGGGCGGATTCGGCATCACCTACCTGGCGCACGACACGAACCTCCAAAAGGACGTGGCGATCAAAGAGTATCTGCCGGGTGCGATCGCCGTGCGCGGATCGAGCGGCAGCGTGCTCCCGACCAGCTCCGGTCTGGAGAAGGACTATCGCTGGGGCCTGGACCGCTTCATCCAAGAGGCGCGCACGCTCGCCAAGTTCAGCCATCCGCACATCGTGCGGGTCAACCGCTTCTTCGAGGCCAACGGCACGGGCTACATGGTGATGGATTACGAAGCCGGCGAGCCGCTCAAAGCCTGGCTCCAGCGCAACCCGTTTCCCCCCGAGCCGACGTTGAGGGCCATGCTCGCGCCCCTGCTGGAGGGTCTCGAAAAGGTCCACGCTGCGGGCTTCTTGCACCGGGACATCAAGCCCGACAACATCTTCATCCGCAAGGACGGCGGGCCGGTGCTGATCGACTTCGGATCCGCGCGCCAGGCCGTGAGCGGTGCAACGCAGACCCTGACCACGATCGTTTCGCCGGGCTACGCGCCCTTCGAACAGTACACGACCTCTGCCGAACAGGGGCCGTGGTCCGACATCTACTCGCTGAGCGGCGTGCTGTACTTCGCGGTCACGGGCCAGAGCCCGCCCGATGCCATCACGCGCATGAAGTCGGACGCGTTGAGCCAGGGGCTGGGGGGGGCTCGCTTGCGCTACAGCGGGCCCTTGGTCGACGCCATCGGCTGGGGTCTCGCGCTCGAGGAAGGTTCGCGTCCGCGCAACATCGCCCAGTGGCGCGAGGTCCTGTTCGGCCAGCGCGTCATGGTCCCGCAGAGCGCCGCGGTCGGCGCCCAGCCTTCGCAAAAGAACGCGAAGAGCACGCAGGTTTCCGCCGCAGGGTCGACCGGCAGAGCGGCTGCGAGCTCAGCAGCGGAGCGCATCGAGCGCGCCGCCGCATACGCAGCAGCGCAGGCCGCGTCGCGCAGCTCACTCCAGTTCGAGCACAGGAGCACATTTCCCTGGAAAAGCGTCGCGCTGGCTGTCGTCGCTGTAGCCATGGTGGGCGTTGGTCTGCGCACGATGCGGCCGGACCCGAGGGCGCATGCTGCCCGACCCACAGCGGTAGTACTGAGCATGCGGCAACTGGCTGGCCCGAGTGTGGACACACCTTCATCCGCTACGACGCTGCAGCAGTCGCAGCAATCGTTTTCCGTAGTCGCGCCCCCACAGCAGCAACGGTCGCCCGCCGCCGAGGCGAACGTGGCGGCAGCAGCCAGCGAGACCTTGTCTGCGAACCCGCAGCCGGCTCCCGCCTTACCCTCCTCGGAAACCAGCGCGCCTGCAGCCTCCGTCGAATCGTCTGGCGCAGACGCTGGCTCCCACACGATCCTGCCCGCGGAGCGACGAGTCGAAGCCCGTTTCCGCGCGGCTGACCCGGAGAACACGGGGCTGACGCGGGAGGAGATGGCCAGAAACTTTCCTCGCCTCGCCACCCATTTCGACGAGATCGACACCAACCACAACGGACGCATTGAAGCGTCGGAGCTGAGCCGCGCACTCCAGCACATGACATCCCAGGCGCGCGACACGCAGTAGCGCGGCCGCCCGGGCGGCACCGAACCTCTCCCACGGCTGCGCGCATGTCTTTCGGATACCGGCTTGCCACGCGCGAGTCCAGCCTTGAAAATGCCTAGAACCTAGGTTCTAGTCCATTCCGAGCTTCCCAGAGTGAGTGCAGCGGCTGTTTTCGAGTGCCTGACCCGCACGCGGGTGATTCCCGTGCTGCGCCTCGCAACGCGCAGTGCCGCTGCAGCCGCCATTGAATGCCTGATAGAGGCCGGGTTCGGCACGGTCGAGCTGACGCTCACCACGCCCGATGCGCTGGCTCTGATCGGCGATTTGCGCAAGCGCATGGACAGCGCGTTCCTGGTCGGCGCCGGAACCGTGCTCGACCTCGACACGGCGAGGCGTTGCCTGGATCAGGGCGCCGACTATTTGGTATCGCCCTGTCTGGTCGCGGGAATGGCCGGCCTCGCGCACGATGCGGGCCGCGCTGCGCTGAGCGGGGGCTTCTCCCCCGGCGAAGTGTTGGCGGCCTGGCGCGACGGTGCGCAGATCGTGAAGGTGTTCCCCGCCTCGACCGGCGGTCCTGGCCACCTGCAGGCCATTCACGCGGTCTTCCCCGAGATCCCGCTCTGCCCCACGGGCGGGGTCTCCGCGGCCAACATGCTCGACTACTTCAAAGCGGGCGCGACTCTGGTCGGCATAGGCAACAACATCGTCGACCAGGGTGCGCTGGCGGCGGGCGACCGCGCTCAAGTGATCCGGCACGCGCGCCAGTTTCTCGACCTGGCGCACAGCGCTCCGCGGTGACGATGGGTGCCGCCGTCGACATCGTCTCCCTCGGCGAGCCGCTGTACGAATTCAGCCAGATCCGCGGCGAAGACAAGAGGTATCTACAGGGCTTCGGTGGCGACACCATGAACGCGGCCATCGCGGCGGCACGCCAGGGGGCGCAAGCGGCCTACATCACGCGCCTGGGCGACGACGAGTTCGGCCGCCAGTTGCTCGATCTGTGGCGCAGCGAAGGACTCGACACCTCCGGCGTCGGGCTCGATTGCGAAGCGCACACCGCCGTTTACTTCATCCACTACGGGCCGCAGGGCCACGTGTTCAGCTATCTGCGAGCCGGCTCTGCGGCCAGCCGCATGCGGCCGGAGCATCTGCCGCTCGACTTGATCCGGCACGCGAAGTTCTTTCACGCTTCGGCCATCTCACAGGCCATCAGCGCCAGCGCCTGCGATACCGTCTTCGCTGCGATCGACACGGCTAAATCCGCCGGCGTGAAGTTCGCCTACGATTCGAATTTGCGCTTGCGGCTATGGCCGTTGCCGCGGGCGAAAGCGGTGATCACCGCCACCATCCCCCTTGCCGATTACTTCCTGCCCAGCCTGGACGACGTGAAGGCGCTGTCCGGGCTGGAGCAGCCCGAAGCGATCGTGGACTGGAGCCATCGCTTGGGCGCAAGGCACGTCGCGCTCAAGCTGGGCGCCGACGGCGCGCTGGCGAGCGACGGCGCGCGCCAGGAACGCATTGCGCCGCATCAGGTGGAGTGCGTGGATGCAACCGGGGCGGGCGACTGCTTCGCGGGCTCATTGCTCGCGCGGCTGTGTCTCGGAGACGACTTCTGGCGCGCGGTGCGCTACGCCAACGCCGCGGCCGCACTCGCCACCACCGGCTACGGCGCGGTGGCACCGCTGCCGAGGCCGGAGGCGGTCCGCAAGCTCCTCGCATCACAAGCGCAACGCTAGAGCGTAGCCGGTCAACTCGAGATACCCGCGCCCGACTTCTCGGCCCTCCTGCATTGCCCGGACCGCGCCTTCCCAGTAGATCGTTCCGGTGCTGGCGCGCGAGTCGAGCTCCTGGTCGTCCATGAGAGGAGCGAGGTGGAGCGCGATGCGTCCCGCGCTCAAGCGCATCTCGACGGGGTATTCGACTTGCGTCCGCGGTGAGCGCCAGCGGCGTACCGGCGTGAATTCGATCTCGCCCGGCGCGAAGACCTTGACCCTGCGCGACGCGTCGCGCCATGTGCCGCCGGCCCAGAGATCGTTCCCGTCCTGACCGCGGATGCGGAAAGCCATGAGCGCGCCGCCGTCCGCCAGGTTGATCCCGGCCCAGTCCCAGCCGGCGGCTTCCGGCGCAAGGTAGTGGCTCGACCACTCGTGATCGAGCCAGGCCCGGCCCGCGACCGGAAAGGTCTTTCCTCCCATCGCGATCATACCGCCTACTGCGAGATGCGGGCGGCTGTAGTAATGGCTCGCCTGCCCACGCATCGGCCCCTTGCGGCTGAACCCCTCTTCCCCCTCGAGCAGGATGGGCTGTGTGGGCCCGAAGGTGAGCTCCAGGTCGAAGTCGCGTGCGGGAATGCGCGCGACGTACCCATCGGGGGTGAGCTGCAACGACCACTGTTCTATCCACACCCGCGTGGTTTCCGACTCGGCCCCGGCCAGACCCAGGCCTTCGCGCGCGGCGCGCTGGTCGTGGCGCAACCTGCCCAGCTGCGGGTCAGCCACCGCGGCGTGAGCGAACAGCAGCTGCTTCGGAGCAAACGCGCTGGGGTTATCTTCCTGCACGCCAGGCCGGTTGCGGAAGAAGGTGATCTGCACGCCGAGGTCGCCGCCTCTCGCATCCTTCACCCACCCGGTGATGTACCACCACTCGGTGCGGTATTGCGGATGCGCGCCGTGATCCCGCGGAAAGACCAGCGCTTGGGAACGCCTCACTTCCGGATAACCGGCCCATGCCCGCGCAGCGCACGCCAACGTGGGCAAAGCGAGCAGGAAGCGTCTCCGGGCCCTCTTCGTCTGCTCACTCATTCACTCATTCACCCATTCGCCCGCGCACTCTGGGCTAAACTTACTGCCGACTCGAGCGCATGCCCTAAGCCCAACGACCGTTGCTCCGGGAGGACGAGCCCATGATCAAGCCCTATACCGCCGTCGGCCTCATTCCCACCGTACGCGGCATCCGCAAGCGCAAAGACATCATGCTCAACCTCGAGCACCTGTCGCACCTGGTGAAAGCCGCCGCCTGGCTGTCCAGCCTGGACCTGCCGGTGCGCTTGATCGCATTCCCCGAGGGCGCACTGCAGGGCTTCAACGACGAAGTGCTCGATCTGGATCACGTGCAGTTTGCGCGCGAGGGCGCGGTCGACATCCCGGGCGAGGAAACCGAGTACCTGGGCAACATCGCCCGCGAGTACGACGCTTTCATCATGGCACAGGCCAAAGCGCGCCACCCCGACATCAAGGACCGCTTCTTCAACGTCGGGTTCATCCTCGATCCCAAGGGCGAGGTGATCCTGCAGCACTACAAGGTCTCGCCGCTCTTCCCCGTCGAGCACTCGGTCTGCCCGCACGACGTCTACGACTGGTGGGTGGAAAAGTACGGGCGCAACCTGCAGGCGTTCTGGCCGGTGGTGGACACGGAGATCGGGCGCCTCGGCATCATGATGGCCAACGAGGGCTCCTATCCCGAGAACGCGCGCGCGCTGGCCATGAACGGCGCCGAGGTCGTCTATCGCGCGTCGTACCCACACCCGGGCACCGGCAACGAGCTGTTCGAGATCCAGAGCCGCGCCCGCGCATTGGACAACAACATGTACGTGGTCGCGCCCAACATGGGAACCTACTACTTGTTCGCGGAGGAGACCACACCCATCGACACTTTCGGCGGCCGCTCCTTCATCATCAACTATAAGGGCCAGATCGTCGGGCGCCAGGATTACGGGGCGGGGTCGACTTACGTGGGCGGCGTGATCGACATCGAGGCGCTGCGCGACCATCGGGCCCGCGCGCAGTGGGACAACTGGATGAAGGACCTGCGCACGGAGCTGTATCAGATCCTGTACGAACAGCCCATCTACCCGAAGAACCTGTACCTGAACCGCGTCCCGATGAAGCACGCGGAGTACCGCGAGAAGGTGATCGACAAGCAGATCCAGTTGATGCACGCCCGCGGCATCTGGAAGAAGCCTCAGCGGTAGGACGCGCAGGCAGAGGCGCTTGCGCCCGGGACACAGAGCCCGTTGCGCCGCCGTAGCGCCGGCGCCTTACGAACCCGGATTCACACGTGCAGACTGGCGTTCACGCCGTTGCGGTCGTGCGGGCTGAGCGACTGGGGGTTGAAGCGTACGGGAGGCGCGGCGCGGCGGAACGGGAACAACAGCTGTCCTAAGAACGTGTCGGGAACCTTCGTGCTGCTCGTTCCAAAGCGGCTCGGTTGCACCCCCCTGGGCATATGGAATGTGCCGAACGCGAGATCCAGGAAAGGAAACAGCGGCGCGTAGTTCTTGTTGAGGCCCTGCTCTTCGGTCGTGTGATGCCAGCGGTGAAACAGCGGGCTCGCGATGACATAGCGCAGCGGCCCGAAGGACCAGCTCACGTTGGCATGCAGCAAGACGGCATAGAAGGTCAAGAACGGCACGTACGCGGCGAGCGCCTTCAGAGGAAACCCGAGACAGGCCAGCGACACAGCCTGCACCAGCCTGGAGGCCACGTCGTTGACGGGGTGGATCCGCAGCGCTGAGAGCCAGTCCAGCTGCGTCGAGCTGTGGTGCACCGCGTGGAACTTCCACAGGCGCCGGCCGTGAAACCAGCGGTGAGTCCAATAGCCGATCAGGTCCCCCAGCAAGAACAGCTCTAGCAGAATCAGCCAGTGCGGCTGACTCATGACCGGACCGAACCCGTCGGCGAGGCGCGGCCCGAGCCGGCGGCCCAGCGCAGCGAGCACGATGATGACCCCGGCCACGCTGACCGTCTTGGAAATCGCCCGAGTGACGAGCGGCGTGAGCAACCCGTACAGCAGATCCACCGTGCTGTCCTGGCGCCATAGCGGCTGCGCTCGCACCGATGGAAAGAGTCGCTCCGAGGCGTAGAGCACGGCGCCTAGACCAGCGAGCGCCATCAGAATTCCGAGAAACTGCACCATGGTCGGCATCTCCTTGGGGAAGCTCCGACAAGCCCTGTACGAAGCAGGAAATGCTCCCGAGAAACCGCTGCAAAAGTGCTCCGAAGCACACATCCTCACTACGGGTCTGCGGGTATCGGGCCTTCGCTCCGATGCCGCGGCACCGGGGCGTTGCACTGCCAGAAAACGCCCTCGAGACAGTGCGTTGCTCGAACTGTGCAATGGCCTTCTTTTTGCTTCGACAGCGCTGGATCCCGCGCCACATCATCCGACCGAGCGCGGCACGGGAATCTCGACACCGGCATAAAGGGCGTCCCGCCGACGAGATACTCGCTCTTCATCACTGGCGCCTCCGCCACGGAGCGGCAAGGCGGGACGCCCCCGACTTTTCCCGAGGCAGAAGCGGTCCCGATGAAATGGGATGCGATGAAGGTTCGCAGTCTCAGCAGCAGGCTGGCGCTCGTGTTCGCGTTGTTGTTCACGGTTGTGCAGGCCAGCGTGCTGCTGCTCGTCGACCGATTCAGCGCTGGCATCGCACGGGACAGAAACGCCGAGGAACTGCAAGTCGGCGAACGGGTGTTTCTGCGCCTCCTGGACCAAAACCAACAGCGACTGCTTCAGGCAGCGGAAGTTCTATCCAAAGACTTCGCGTTCCGGCAGGCCGTTGCGACGGGTGACACGCCCACCATTCCCTCCGTACTGCATAACCATGGCGCTCGGGTCCAAGCCAGCGTCATGATGCTGGTGTCACCCGAAAACGTGCTCATCGCTGATTCGCTCCATCCGGGAGCGGGACGCCGGCCGTTTCCCCGGCCCGCCCTGATCCACTCTGCTCAGCAGCGAGGCAAGGCCTCGGCCCTGCTGATGTTCGACAACCGCCTGTATCAAGTCGTCGTTGTTCCGGTGCTGGCACCCGACCCGATCGCGTGGGTCGCCATGGGCTTTCTCATCGACGCGGCGTTCCTCAGCGATCTGCGCGCCATCACGTCGCTGCACGTCTCCTTCCTGGGACAGGATTCGAACAATGCGTGGCAGGTGCTCGCCACCACCCGGGCGCGCAAAGACTTGGAAGCATCGCTGTCCGCGGTCGCGATGCAGGACACGTTGAGCGGCGCACCCTTGCAGCTGGGCGGATACGACACGACCGTGGCCACGCTCACGAAACAAGGCAGCGACCCGCTCAAGATTGTCCTGCAGCGCTCCATCTCGGAAGGCATGGAACCTCTCGACCGGTTGAAGTCGCTGCTGTTGCTGCTGACCCTGGCCAGTATCTGCGCCTCGATCATCGGCAGCGTCATTCTGGCACGCCGGATCACTCACCCGCTGGCGGCGTTGACTCAGTTCGCAAAGCGCGTGCGCGATGGAGATTACAGCGGGCGCATCGAGCTCAAACGCGGCGACGAGGTCGGGGCGGTGGCGACCAGCTTCAATCACATGCTGGAGGGTATCGCCGCGCGCGAGGCCGAGGTTATGCGCCTGGCCTATGAGGACACCCTGACCGGCCTTCCCAACCGGGCGATGTTCAACGACCGGTTGACCCAAGCCGTGAAGCTGTACCGCCGCTCCGGCACGCCGGTCGCCGTTCTGGTCATGGACCTGGACCGTTTCAAGTACATCAACGACACGCTGGGCCACGGCGCGGGCGATGTCGTCCTGCAAGAGGTCGCCAAGCGTTTGCGCAACGCGGTGAGAGAGTCCGACACGGTGGCGCGGCTCGGCGGAGACGAGTTCGGAATCCTGCTTGCCACGGGCAACTCGGACCGGGCGCTGGTGGTGGCGCGCATGATCGACGCCGTCCTCGAGGAACCGATCGAGATCGATGGCCAGCCGGTCGATGTGGGATCGAGCATCGGCATCGCGCAGTGCCCGGCGCACGGCGAGGAGGCCGGCGTCCTGCTGCGGCACGCCGATGTCGCCATGTACGAGGCGAAGCAACAGAAATCGGGCGTGGCGGTGTATGAGCCGAGCTACGACAAGCACCGCGCCGAGCAACTATCGCTGCTGAGCGACTTGCGCAAAGCCATAGCGGCGCACCAGCTCAAGCTGCATTATCAGCCGAAGATCGACCTGCGGCGCGGGAGGTTGGTCGGCGTCGAGGCGCTGGTGCGCTGGGAGCATCCCGACCGCGGCATGCTGCCGCCGTCCGAATTCATCCCCTTCGCGGAGCAGACCGGTGTGATCAGGGAGGTCACTCGCTGGGTGATCCCCGAAGCGATGCGCCAGTGTGGCGTCTGGCTCTCCGCAGGCATGTCCTTAAGCGTCTCGATCAACGTCTCGACCCGCGATCTGCTCGACCGCGAGCTTCCGGGGATCTTCGGGGCGGCCAC
>Ga0335077_10003100_pt1 | contig 19973 bp, 18 predicted proteins | sample Lox_Sample_31_FD_207151 | JGI IMG/M metagenome (GOLD analysis project Ga0335077, IMG submission 207151) | Soil microbial communities from Loxahatchee National Wildlife Refuge, Florida, United States - Lox_Sample_3.1 | ecosystem: Environmental > Terrestrial > Soil > Wetlands | place: USA...
GCGGGCCGGCAAGAAGGTCGTCTTCGAGCAGGCCGATCTCGACATGGTGAAAGAGACGGCCCCGCTCGTGAAGCACGCCTGCCTGGAAACCGTCCGCCGGCCCGGCATTGCATACGGCAACCGCATGATAGGAACGGCCGCGGTCCGCGGCGTCTGTCCTGAGTACGGCGAGATGCGCAACGAAGAGCCCTCCGAAGGCCGCTGGATCAACTCGCTCGACGAACTCGAGCGCCGTCGCGTCGTATTCCTCGGTGGACGCGTGCGAGAGCAACTCTTCGGCGGCCGCCCCGCCGTAGGCGAGAACGTTCTGATCGGCGGAGTGCGCTTCACCGTCGTCGGCACCATGGGCCGCAAGATCCAACTCAGCAACTACTTTTCCAGCGACGACGATTCCGCCTGGATTCCCTACTCGGCCGCGGGCGATTTGTGGAACACCAAATATGCCGCCGTGTTGATCTTCGAGCCGATCGCTCCCCAATTCGAGCAGCGCGCCATGGCCCAGGTGCTGGCCGCGGTTGCCACGCGCCAACAGTTCTCACCGACCGACAAAAAAGCTATCCAGATGTTCGGTCGCGAAGAGTTTCGTCCCGTCATCAACGGCATCACCATCGGCCTGCAGGTGCTGTTGATCTTCATCGGCATCCTCACACTGGGCATCGGCGGCGTCGGCGTGATGAACATCATGCTCGTCTCCGTTGACGAGCGCATCCGCGAAATCGGCCTCCGCCGCGCTCTCGGTGCCCGCAAATGGCACATCAAAGCGCAGTTCCTGTCCGAAACTCTTCTCATCATGCTGTTGGGAGGCGCGATCGGTGTTCTCGTTTCCTATATTGTGGCAGCGGCCGTCGGCACTTTGCCTCTGATGGGCCCGCTCTTCGAAGACGATTCTGGCAAAGCCGACATCCACCTGAAGATTTCCTTCTTCACCCTGATGATCTCCACGACCGTCCTGCTGGTCGTCGGAGTACTGAGCGCCCTCATCCCCGCCGCCCGCGCCGCCAACCTCGATCCCGTCGAAGCGCTCCGCTACGAGTGAGCATCTCAAGCCTGTCATGCTGAGCGGAAAGCGCCCGAGCGAAGCGAAGGGCGCTTGGAGCCGTAGCACCCCTACTCCCCTTACGTGCACTCAGGGAGAAGTACCTGCCTCTGTCCCGCAATCTCGATAATTTCCCCAACGTCATTGACTCCAACCCCCCGCCGCGATACCTTGCGCGTGAGCGAGGTCCACGTGCCCCTGTCCGCTGTCGACTCCATTCAGCCCGCGATTGCACACACCAAAGAGCAACTATTCACCCGATTTCGCTGGGGACAGTGGCTACGCCTGGCGCTCGTGGGTATCCTCGCCGCGGAACTCCACGTCGGCGGCTGTAACTTTGGCAACTTCGGCCAGTTCATCCAGCGGCCGAAAGGCCAACGGGACGAATTCCTCGCAGCGCCCGCGTTTCCTCACATCGATCCCGCCCGCCTCGCGCAGTTCGCCGGACTCATCGCGACCATCGTGCTCCTGGCCGTCATTCTGTTCTTTGTGTTCCTTTACATCAGCAGCGTTTTCCGCTTCATCCTGTTTGACTCGGTCGTGCGGCGCGAATGCTCCATCGGCGAAAGCTGGGACCGCTGGCATCGCGTGGGCCGCCGTTTCTTCCTGTGGCAACTTGTCTTCGTGATCAGCGCATGGCTCTTCTTCGGCCTGATCATCGGTGTCCCCCTTCTCCTGATGGGGGCAAGCAGATGGATAATGGACCCCTCGAGCCACCTCGCTGGGATGGCAGGGAGCTTGTTCCTGCTCTTGGGACTCGTGCTCTTGTGCGCGCTCGTGCTCGCCGTCATCCAGGTGCTGGCGAAGGACTTTCTCGTGCCGGTCATGGCGCTCGAGGATGTCGACTTCGCCGATGGCTGGAGCCGACTCCTCGCAATCATGGGGGCCGAACCGGGTAACTTCGCGATCTACGTCCTGATGAAGATTGTGCTGGCCATCGCCGCCGCCATCGTGTTCGGAATCGCCGCGATCATTCCGGCCCTGGTCGTTGTGACCCCGTGCGTGCTGATCGTACTCGCTGCCATGGCAGCCGGCGCCACCTGGACGGTCACCACCGTGAGCCTGGCCGTGATCCTCGGTCTGATGGCCCTGTTCATACTGATCTACCTGACCGCGCTCGTGTCGGTGCCCGGCACGATTTTCTTTCCCGCCTACGCCTTGTATTTCTTTGCCGGACGCTATCCCAACCTGGCCACGTTGCTGAACCCAGTCCCCGCGCCGCCCGTAGCGCCCACAGTAGTGCCTCCACCCCTGCCGGAGATGTCTCCGCCCCTACCGCCGTCGCCCGAGCCGATCGGCTAGGCAGGACCGGCCACATATCCAGCGCCCACCGACACGAAATTCCCTGGAAGCGCGCCCACTTGCCGCGCCGGGAACCGGCATCGCCCGCCAGGTGTCCAATCCATCAGACACGCGTGCCCAAGAGGAGAGACTCGGATGGCATTCTCAACGGCAGGCGGTGGTGCGCCTCAAATGAACGTCACGCCCCTGATTGACGTTCTTCTGGTGCTGCTCATTATCTTCATGCTGGTCGTGATCCAGGAAAAGAAGACGGGCCTGGAAGCGCAGATTCCGGAGGAGACAAAGAAGACCGACCACGTCATGCCCGGCCCCGACCGCACCATCGTAATCCAGGTGCGCGACGGCAAGAGCAAAGATCGTCCCGCGGTCAAGATCAACGACGAAGCAGTAACCTGGGATCGTCTCCGCGACCGCCTGATCGAGATCTACGCCGGTCGCATCGAAAAAGTCGCCTTCGTCAAAGCCGACGACGACATTGACTTCCAGCGCGTCGCCGACGTAATCGACGCCGCTCACAACGTCGGCATCGAGCGCGTCGGCCTGCTGCACGATGAGACCGCCGCCGCGCGCGAGCATCCGGGCATTCCGTAGCAGGAACTAGCTGCGAATCTTTAGACTCTACTCAGAACCCGTCAATGCATGTAATCGCCTGATTTCAGACATTGACCGCTATCGTGACCAGCAGCGCCCTGACGCGGTATGCTTTTGTGCAATGTCCGCTACTGACTGGCTGATCTTGGCTCCTGCCATCCCAGTTGTACCCATCTTCGCAACGTGGATACTTCCATGGGAAAGGTGGATACCGTGGACAAAGTTGCCCAAAGCCGTCCTCGGCCCATACCTGTATCTCTTCTTCGTGGCATTCCATTTTGACGATAACCACCGATTTTGGTGGTTGTACTACGGTTGGCTGGCAATTGCAGGCGCGGTCGTATCAATTCTGGCCGTGCTTGAGAGGGTTAAGGGAAAGATGGAGCGGCCTAAGAAGCCATAGCAGTTGTTAGATCGCCATTAGACTCATCCCTCTTCTCGGACCCAATTTCCTCCCGCTCTCATCCAATCCTGTCAGGAGGGTGACGCCAGATGCATCATGTCCGCCAGGAGAACCTGCCCTTTGTTGGCAGTTCCCATGAGTTTGTCGGAGCCGAGCAAAGCAACACCAACGTTTCGGTGTTCCTGTTCCATGGAAAGCCCGGCTCCGGGCCGGGTCCGCACCGGCATCCTTACGACGAGATCCAGTTCATCCGCGAAGGCCGCGGCGTCTGGACAGTAAACGGCAAAACCTTCGAGGGCAGCGCCGGAGACATCTTCCTCATCAAGGCCGGCGAGATCCACAGCTTCAAGGCGGTCGGCGACTCATCCCTGGTGCAAGTCGACGTTCACCTCAGCCCCCGCTTCATCCAGGAGAATCTTTAGCAGGCTGCGGAAAAAACGCGCGTCTGGGCCGGAGCGGGAAGGGCACGAGTTCCACTCGTGCCGCTAAGTCGCTGATTTTACGCTCGCGCTTTAGCGCCTGAGGTGCGCTCTCGATGCATCTCGGGACTTTTTGCGCAGCGTCTTAGAAAGTTGGGTGCAATGCGGCGGCGTCAAAATCGTCGCCACGACCCGCATCACAAAGCTCCCTGTCATCTTGATCGAAGTGAGGTGGAGCGAACCGCAGCCGAACGGAGTCGAAAGATCCTTACCGCCATGCATGCCCCCCGTGGGTCGTGAGCCCTGCCGACGGTTTGCTTTTTTTCGTTCGCGACGATAGAAAAAACGAACATGACAGAACCGTCCGCCCAACGCGTCCGCAACAGCTTCGCCCAACAACAATTCATGAAAACGCTCGGCGCGACGCTCGCATCCGTCAACCCCGGCGCCGTCGAGATCACCGTCCCGTTTCGCCCTGCCCTCACCCAGCAGAACAGCTTCCTCCACGCCGGCGTGATCACCAGCATCCTCGATTCCGCCTGCGGCTACGCCGCTCTGAGCCTCGCCCCTGAAAACGTCGGCGTCCTCAGCGTCGAATTCAAAGTCAACCTGCTTTCTCCCGCCGTCGGCGACCGCTTCATCGCCCGCGCCCAGGTAAAACGCGCTGGTCGAACCATCACCGTCTGCTCTGCCGATGCATTTGCCATCAAGGGAAAAGAAGAGAAACTCGTCGCCACCATGCTGGCCACGATCATGACGATGATTCCCATCAATACGCCGGCAACAACTCGGACGTCGCGAGAAAGTGGACACGATTGACGCATGGAGCCGCAAAGCGGCGAAAGAATGCAGCCCACGACGCAAGCCGTGGGTACCAGGGGGAATGAATGCAAGCCCCGAAGGGGCGAAAGAAGGTTGTGACACAGTCTCTTCAAGGCGCGTCAGAGATCATCATTCGATGGAGCGTTTCGCCCTGCAACGTCAACGCGCCCGGTTCTTGATCCAGATCGGCGTCCCCATAAACCCAAACGCCTTCCGAATCTGGTTCTCCAGAAAACGCTCGTAAGAAAAATGCAGCTTTACCGGACGATCCGTAAACAGAATAAACGTCGGCGGCGCCACCGCCGCCTGTGTCATGTAATAGATCTTTACGCGCTTGTTCGCCGGCACCGAAGCCCGGTCAAAATCAATGACCTTGAGAAACCGGTTCATCTCGCCGGTCGTAATCCGTTTGCGGCGCTCCGCAGCCGCCTCCTCGATCAGCGGCAGAATCTTGTCCGTACCCCGGCCGTTCTCCGCGGAGATAAAAAGCACCGGTGCGTAGCTCAGGAACTTCAGTCCGTACCGCAGGCGCTCCTCGTAGAGTTTCCGATCCTGCGGCCGCTTCGCATCCTGAATTCGCGCCGCTTTCGACTGGCTGATCGCCCGCTTTTCGCCGCTCGCGATCAAGTCCCACTTATTCACGAGAATAATCACCGACCGCCCACTCTCGTGCGCGTATCCCGCAATCGTAGCGTCGAGCCCGCTCACACCCTCCGTCGCATCGACCATGAACAGCGCAATATCCGCCTCTTCCAAATGCTTGCGCGACATCACCACCGACAACTTTTCCGCCATCAAGTGCGTTTTGCCCTTCCGCCGGATCCCCGCCGTGTCGACAAAACGAATCGTCTTGCCGTTGTATTCGACGACTTCATCCACCGCGTCGCGCGTAGTTCCCGGAATCGGCGAAACGATCGCCCGCGATGTGCCCGTCAGTTGGTTAAGCAAAGTTGATTTGCCCACATTGGGATGCCCAATGATCGCAACTTTGATTTCACCGGGCGCAGTCTCCGCTTCAGCCTCCGTGTCTTCCTCCGGGCCCTCCGTCTCCCCCGTGGTCAGAGGTTTTGCTGGCAGCACGGCAAGGACCGCATCCAGCAAATCATCCAGCCCGCGAGCATTCTCCGCCGACACCGGAAACACATTCCGGATCCCAAGCCGATGAAACTCTCCAATCAGCCCTTCCTGTTTGTCGCTGTCAATCTTGTTGGCCGCCAGAAAGAGCGGCTTGCCCGTGCGCAGCAAAAGCCGCGCCAGTTCTCGGTCCGGGCCCGCAATCTCCGCGCGCGCGTCTACTACCAAAACGATCGCTGCCGCCTCATCTAAGGCAACCCGCGCCTGGCGGAAGATTTCCGCGGGAATATGCTCTTTATCTTCGGGAATGATTCCACCCGTATCCACCACCCGAAATTCCCGCCCACGCCATTCCGCAGTTCCGTAAAGCCGGTCCCGCGTGATGCCCGGCTCATCGCCGACAATCGCCCGTCGCGATCCCGTCAATCGATTGAACAGCGTAGATTTCCCCACGTTCGGCCGGCCGACGATGGCAACCAGAGGGACCACTTCCGGACGCGCGTTATTTTGTGCCAAATGAAAGCCTCTTCCTCAGTGAGAGCGATGCTTCTTGTTGCGTCGCTGGGAGTCAGCAGGGGTACCAGTCTGGGCGAGCCTGCTAATCCAGGAGAGCGGAATGAAAGCCATCAGAATGACGAATACGCCGATTGCGAGCAGCCCGGCAGAATATAGGGGTTGTCCTGTCCAGTGCCTCACAACGAGTTCACCGAGTCGCAGCCTCCCGATTCCGACCAGGGCAAGACAGCTCCCGCTCGCAACTAGCACTAGCCGACCCTTTAGGCCTGCAATTCGATCAGGAATTTGTATCCAAGGACGCATGCATCCGTTCAATCGGATCACTATTATAGAGACTCTGTGCCTTCCACTTCTCAATCCACGACCAGCGGCGCGACGTTCACCTTCTACCAGTTCTTCGCCCCCGGCGGCCTGCTCTCGAAAACCCACCCTGCCTACGAATTCCGCCGCGGCCAGCTGCAGATGGCGCAATCCGTAGAAGAAGCCATCGCCGAGAAACGCCACCTGATCGTCGAAGCCGGCACTGGCACCGGCAAAACGCTGGCCTATCTGTTACCAGTGATCCGTTCTGGCAAACGCGTCATCATCTCCACCGGCACGAAGAACTTGCAGGAACAGCTCTTTTTCAAAGACGTGCCGTTTCTCGAGAAGGCATTACTCGGAGACAGTAGCGCGGGTGCCCCACTCAAGCCTGCCGTTGGCTTGAGTGGGGAAGTACCCCGTCTTTCCGTCTGCTACATGAAGGGCCGCAACAACTATCTCTGCCGCAAGAAGCTCTACGACCTCACCGACCAGCCCGTTCTCAGCGGCCTCGAAGAGATCGAGCACTTCCGCGCCATCGCCGCCTGGGAGAAGACCACCCACACTGGCGATCGCGCCGAACTCGCCGAACTGCCCGAAGCCAGCGCCCTCTGGCACAAGCTCGACGCCCGCGCCGATACCTGTCTTGGCCAGAAATGCAAGGAGTACGACCGCTGTTTCATTACCGAGATGCGCCGCCGCGCCGCCGAAAGCGACATCATCATCGTCAACCACCACCTCTTCTTCGCCGACCTCGCCATCAAACTCGAAGCCGAAGACGCCCCCGACGCCGGTGTCCTGCCCGACGCGGGCGTCGTCATCTTCGACGAGGCCCACGAACTCGAAGACGTGGCCGGCAACTACTTCGGCATCTCCGTAAGCAATTTTCGGATGGAAGAACTCGCCCGCGATCTCGAAACGCTCCTGCAGCGCGAGAAGCTCTACACGCCCGGAATCTCAGGCGCCATCAAAGCGCTGCGTGATCGCTCGCAACTGTTCTTCTCCCTGCTGCCCATGCACGAAGGCCGCTTCGCGTTTGACTCCCGCCGCGAATTCCTGGAAGAGAACGGCGAGGAATACAACGCCCTGCACCAGGCGCTGCGCCGCATCGTGGCCGAACTCGAACAACTTCCGCAAAAGCCGGACCAGGTGTTCCAACTCGCCCGTCGCTCACAACAACTCCAGGTTCAGCTCGGCTTTGTCCTGGAGAACGAAGATCCGAACACTGTCTTCTGGATCGAGCGCCGCGGCGCCCGTGGAGCGTCGGGCGCCCTCGCCCGCCAAAATGTGAGTGGAGTTATGGGTGGAGGCAAAGGGGAAGGGCACGGCTTTAGCCGTGCCGAAAAGGCCTCCTATAAGACTGGGGCTTTAGCCCCTGAGGGACGACACGGCCGCACCAACGTCTTCCTCCAGGCCACTCCCATCGAAGTTGGTCAGATCCTGCGCGAATGCCTCTGGTCAAAAATGGAGACCGCCGTGCTCACTTCGGCCACCCTCGCCGTCGGCGGCGGCTTCGACTACATTCGCCAGCGTCTCGGCCTCGACCACGCCCGCGAATCGATCGTGCCCTCGCACTTTGACTACGAGAGCCAGGCGATTCTCTACGTTCCGCCTGACCTTCCCGACCCGCGCACGCCGCAATTCGCAGCCCAAGCCTCCGACCGCATCCGCCGCCTGCTCGAGATCACCCGCGGCCGCGCCTTTGTGCTCTTCACCAGCTATGCGCAGATGAACGAAATCTATGATCGGCTTTTGGGCTACCTCGAATTCCCGATGCTCAAGCAGGGTGACGCGCCCAAATCCGCACTGCTCGAAGAATTCCGCATCACGCCGCACGCGGTTCTGTTCGGCACGTCATCGTTCTGGCAGGGCGTAGACGTGCAAGGAGAGCAGCTCAGTTGCGTGATTATCGACCGCTTGCCCTTCGCTGTACCCAGCGATCCGGTGGTCGCCGCTCGCATGAAAGCCATTGATCATGGCGGCGGCAACGCCTTCTACGAATACCAGGTCCCGAGCGCGGTCATCACCCTCAAGCAAGGCTTCGGACGCCTCATCCGCTCCCTCCACGACCGCGGCTTACTGGCCCTGCTCGACAACCGCATTCTGAAGAAACAGTACGGAAGAGTATTCGTGGACAGCCTGCCGCAATACTCGCGCACAACGGACCTGCGGAAGGTAGAACAGTTCTTTGGATTGAAAAGCTAACCGAGTCTCCAAGAGGACGTCACAACCTGACCTGAGAGCTGACGCTACTTCTTCGCCAGCTTCTTGGCGATTTCTTCCACGATCTTGGGGCGCAGGTCGGCGAGAACGCTGTCGACGATGCTGGCAATCGCGCTGGCCTCGGATGAACCCTCCGACGCAGCCGCTGCCGCCATCGCTTTCGGCGCCTCTTCGGACTGCTTGGCTGCCTCCACGACGTCGGTTTTCGCTGCCGTCTCCGGCGTCGAGTGGATCTGATGCCACTTGCCCTTGCCTTTCGCGTCCTTTGCCATGTCGTCTTCTCCCGCCTCGTCTTCGGAACTCGAAACATCGACCGCTGAACTCGTCGCGACGTTCTCGTCCTGATTGCGGATCGCATCCGCGAAGGTCACTGCCTCTACTTCTTCCTGTGCCGCTTCCTCCGCCGGTCGCCGCGGCGAAATCTCCTGGGCCGCTTCCACGCTCGCAGCATCGGCTCTTGCGGTCACTTCCTGCGCTGCCCCCTCCGGCGAAGTCTCTGCGCGCGCTTCCGCCACGGCTTCTGCAGCTTCCACGGCGGCTTCCGCAGCCTCTTCTTCCGCATGTCCCACGGGTTCGTTCGCCGGGACGTGACGCACGGCCGCCGCATCATCGGGACGGGTCGCAAACGTCTTGAACATTTCCGCTTCCAGCGACACCGACGCTTCTTCGGGACTCAGCGCCACCGTCTCCGCCACCCAGCGCGCCCCTGCCACCGGATCTCGCCCCAGTTCTTCCGCCAGCGCCGCCCCTGCTTCGGCCAGAGTCTGCCCCGTCTGCGACGGCGTAAGCAGTCGGAGTGCTTCTGCCAGTTCTTCGGCGCTCGGCGTGGGCGCGGACCCTTCGACCGGAACCGGTACGCTTTGCGCCACCGAAGCCGGTTCTGGACTCGCCTCGACCGGTGGCGCCTCCGCGACTTCCTGTTTCTCTGCATGTACGGTCTCGAACTCTGGCGCCTCCGTTTTTGCCGGCTCCGCAACCGCACTCGACTCCGCACTCGCCACAACCTGAAATTCTCGCGTCTCTTGCGAGGAAACCTCTTCAACGCCGCTCGCTGCCGCAAATCGCGGCTCATCGCTCTCGGCTTTGGACGCCTGCTCTTGTACAGTTTCAGCCGGCGACACCTCAGCCGCAGACATCGGGATTTCCGGCGTTTCCGCAGCTGGCGCGACTTCCTCTGCTGTCACTTCCGCCGTTGCTGCGGCCGGCGCAGCCTCCGGCTCCGCCGCCGGCACTACTTCCGGCGCACGCGCCGCGTCCGGTTTGACTTCCTCCTTGCTCGAATCCTGCTTCGCTTCACTCAGCGCTATCTGTTCACCGAGCGGCGCGACGTTCTCTGCCGCCGGAATCGGCCCATCCAGCTTGGCCACCAGTTCGCTCAGCGCGTCCAACTCTTCCGGAGTAATGTCGCGCGGAATGTCAGGAACCAGTCCCGGCTCCTGTCCTGCCGCCGGCGCCCCGCTGACCGCGAAGGATCCTCGTGCCGGCGCTTTTCCGCCGCCCTTCTTGAAATCGCGGTACGGAGTCGTGCCAAAATCTTCTTCCGGTGCCGGCTCCGGTTCCTCTTTCTTCTTTTTCGACGGAAACCGCAGCCGGTTCTTCCATCCCGTTTCTTCCGGATCGGCTTCCACCTTTCGCATCGCCGGATCGCCGCTGAAACGCTCAATCCCCGACACCGTTGTACTGAAGCGCGCGCCCTCCGCCTGCGGAACCATGCGGTCTTCCAGACGCGTGAGCGCGCTCAACAATTCGCTCGCTTCGAAGGGTTTGACGATGAACGCGTCGGCTCGCACCCGGCTGGCTTCTTCGGGTTTGAAAGGCTCCAGTTTGCCGACGGTAAGTAGAATGGGAATGCGCGCAGTATCGGGCGCATCTTTGAGCCGGGCGCATACTTCCAGCCCGCTATATCCGGGCATGTAGACGTCGAGAACGATCAGGTCGGGCTTGTGCTCGCCCACCCGCTTTAGGGCCGCAGATCCGTTGTTGACCGTGACCACGTCGTACCCGGCGTCGGTCAGGATCTTGCGCCCCATGTTCTGGGCTGTCACGCTGTCATCGGCGAGCAGTATCTTCCGCGCCAAACTGGCATCCTTTGATAAAAGGAGAGATAACGCGAAAGTACCTTGTCCCCTACACCAAGTCAATGACTCCGGAGTAGGTAACACGTTACGACCGTTCTAGTCTGTTAGGGATTCGCATGCTTTCTCTGGAAAACCCGGAAGTTGGGCGCACTCGACACACCGGAAGGGCATGTACCAGTGAAGTGGCCACTGCCGGTCATGAACTCAGAAACTGAACCCACATGGAAGATTCGATAACAGTCGAAACCGATCTGTTTGAGCACCGCGAAGTCAAGCCCCACTTCATCAATCGCTGTTGTTTCGGTGAAGATTTTGCAGCTTGGCTAAGAAGCGAACTGTTGCCGCTGACCGTATCGGGCTTCACGTTCTCCGAGATCATCCAAGAAGACTACGGTTGGGGTTTCTGGGGTCACTTCGGAAAGGATCCTCTCTGGATCGCTTTTTCTTATGTCGGCGAAGGACCACAGGAGACTCCCGCAGAGTGGGTGGTCTCGGTGACATATGACCCCGGTCTCAATCTCTTCAAGCACCTATTCCACAGACCAGATGCCCAGGCATTTGCCCGCTTGCGAGACCAGATCTGGCAGATCCTGAAATCGAATCACGGAATCAAGACCACCGCGTACGGAGACCCGAGAGCTGACAGCTGAGGAGTGCTGTCCTTTCACTTCTGCAAACTGACTTCCCGCTTCTGCAATCCCTAAAACGGGTTCAGCTTCTTCAACCCCTTTTTCTTCGGCTTGCTCGAAGACAGATCCACCAATTCGTCGTCTTTGCTTGAAGAAGTGGCGCTCTTCGCACTGCCCGTGCCATCGCTGCCCGCCATCTCGTTGGGCTGGGTTGGAGGGGGCAGCGCGTTCGAATCCGACCCCGCCACGTTCGGCTTCAGCTCATTCGAATCGGGAACATTCGGTGCCAGCTCATTGGCCGCAGGCTGCTGCTCGGGCGCTTGTGCCGGCGGTTGGTCCGCAGTGGAATCCGGCGTCTGCGATGCAGCTTGCGCCGGCTGATCGCCAGCGGCGGTCGGCGGAGCATCGGAGCGTGGCGCTTCCTGGTTCGCGCCAGGTTGTACATTGACCTGCTCGGCCGCGAGTTTGGTATCGCCCGAGCTCCCACTCATCGCCCCGGCGGTCGCTCGCACGACATCCGTAGCGATAATCGTTCGCCCGTCTGTCATCGTAGGCTCGCCGACCTTCGCTGCCCGCTCCGTGCCCGGATGTCGATTGAAAGCACCCCACATGCTCGAGACCATTCCAGGTTCGCTCCGGCTGGCCATTTCCTTCTTGTTCTGCTCCATCGCGGCACGCGTCGGTTTCGGCACCGGTTGATTCAGAGCCTCAAGCCGCGCCTTGGCATCGAGCGCCCGGTCCATCGCCGGATATCGCTTGATGATTCTTGCGTAGGCTTCGGCGGCCTGTTTGGTCAAGCCCGAGATCCCGTTTGCCTTTGCCTCTTCATTAATGCATCCCACCACATGCGCCGTCTTGCTGCACGTCGGCGCCAAACGCAGCCGGGCGATTTCTCCTTCGTTCGACTGCCCGATCAGATACAGCGCTTCATCCGCCCCGCTGTATAACGGATACCGTTCCACCAGCGTTTGCAGTCGCGCGATCGCCGCCGGAAAGGACTGCCGCAGATAATAGAATCTCCCGATGTTGTACTCGCGCTGCGCCAGCACTTCCTGCACTTCCATCAGCCGCTGCTTGGCTTCTTTCACCAGCGGCTGCACCTCGGGATAATTCTGAATCACATTCCTGTATTCTTCCTCGGCCCGCATGGCATGGGTGAAGTCGCGGTCCGCCTTCTCCATTTGCTGGTAATGGATATTCGCAACCTTCAACTGCGCTTCGGCCGCTTCCGGCATATTCGGAAAGAACGTGATGAAGTCTTTGTACTCGATCTCCGCCTGCTGCAGAGCCGTCGTGCCGCCCTCGGCGTACCATGAATCCGCCACCGCCAGCTTGGCGCGCGCGATGAACTCCGAGTCCGGATACGTGTTGATCAGCGTCTGCAGCGTCATCCGCGCGACATCGAAGCGATTGTGCTTCAACGCATCCATGGCCCGGTCAAACAGCACCTTGTCAGGCTGCTTCGATCCCACGTTCGCCAACGGATTGTTGACCTTCTTGTTCGTGCACGCCGACGTGATGGCCAGCACACCCAGCAACCCGAGAATCAGAACTCTACGCATAATTTAGGTCCCACCTCTGCAATCTGACCTCCGACCTCTACACTCTTTGCAGACTCGCGCTCCGCGCTCCTTCCAGCAGCGCTGACGCATTCTCTTTCGGATCCCCGTGCCCGAACACCGCATTCCCCGCTACCAGAATCTCCGCCCCGGCCCGCACGACCTCGCCGACCGTATCCAGCGCAATTCCGCCATCGATCTCGATGCGGTAAGAATAGCCTCTCTCCGCCCGCCATTTCGCCAGCTTTCTCAACTTGTTCAGAGTCGCCGGAATGAATTTCTGCGCCCCAAATCCCGGGTTGACGCTCATCACCAGCACGTAATCGACGATCTCCAGCACTTCCGACAGCGTTTCCGCCGGGGTTGCCGGGTTAATCACCACCCCGGCATGGCAATCGTGGCTCTTGATCAGGTGCAGCGTGCGATTCAGATGGCGGCAAGCCTCCTGATGCACGGAAATCCAGTCTGCTCCCGCCTCCGCAAACTCGGGAATGTATTGGTCAGGATCCTCGATCATGAGATGGCAATCCAGCGGCAGCCGGGTTGCCTTGCGCAGAGATTTCACCAGGGGTGGCCCAATGGTCAGATTCGGTACGAAATGCCCATCCATCACGTCGCAATGGATGACACTTCCACCTCCGGCCGTGGCCCGTTCTACCTGCTCCGCCAGATGGGCGAAGTCCGCCGCAAGAATCGAGGGTGCGAGTTCAATCAATGCCAGGAACCTGGTCCAGCTACGGGGGATATCTTCCGGAATTCTAGCACGTACAGGTGGACGTAGCCGAGAGACGGCTAGGCAACCCCGCCGGGGTCCGGCCCAACGTTCCTAACGCCAGCCCGCCGATTTGCCGATCCTACCTATGCGACATGCCTGACCACAAACCTGCCATCGCCCCGGCCGAGCGCCGGCTCCACCAGCGCCACTCCGTCCAGGTTCCCATCCGGATCCAGCCCGAGGACGAACCCACAACCATCGCCGCCGCAACCACCAACCTGGGCCTCTACGGCTGCAGCGTGATGCTGACGGATCAGCTTTCGGTGGGCCTGCGGGTGCGCATCGAGCTGTCGATAGCCGACCAACCCGCATTCGTCCGCGGTCGCGTCATCACCCGCCATCCCCAATTCGGCAACGGCATCATGTTCCTGAAATTCGACGACGACGCAGAAGATCGCCTGCGCAGCTTCCTGGAAGCGCTCAATCAATAACACATCGAGAGACTCCGAGGATTACCAGAGCTCGCCCTTACTTCTGCCTTCTGACTTCTGACTTCTGCATTCCCGAGCATTCCCCGCACGGACACACTTCCCGCAAGTAGGCCCACGAATAAATCCCCAGATCATGATTGTCGTTCCAGTGAAAGCGCAGCGCATACTTCCCGACCTGCTCGACTGACACCGGCTTAGCCGCGGCTTTGAACATGGGCAACGCTCCGGGAGCCACTTGGGGCGGCTCTCCCGGCATGCGCCGCACCTTCGTCCGCTCATCGTCACACAGAGCACACGGACAGGCATCCCGCAAGAACTGGAACGTGTAGTGAGACCGGTGTCCGTCTTTCCATTCGATATCAATCCCGGTGCCCGCGGTCAGGTGTACCTGCACCGACTTGGGATCGATCGCCAGGCGTGGCGTAGGATCAAGCAGCGGCATCAATCCAGTATCGCACCAAGCATAGCGCCCGGGGCTCTGGCCGCGAGCCCGGCGATACAGTCCCCCACCCTTCCGTGTTTTTTGCGGAGGGTGGGGATCTCTTCGACCATCCGAACCGTCAAGACTACTGCTTGTCGTACACTCCCACGTTCGTAACCTTGTTGCCCTTGGCATCTGTTCCAGTGGACGTCACGGTGCGAGTCTTGCCATCCGCGGACACGACGATCTTCCCGCTCAGTACGACCTTGCCATCCTTCTTGTTGGCAAGCTCTAGGGTATGGTCATCCACTTTCTTGTAGGACCGCATGTCGGCAGTCGGATCGCCCGTAAGTGGATAATCTTTCCCATCGAACATGCCAGTCCACTCGTTGTGTGTGGGCTTGCCATCGGCATCGACGCCGTCCACCGTGACTTTCACCTTGTCTCCCGCCATCTCATAGACGACGGTCGTGTTCTTCGCCGCCCCAGCCAGTTTCGACTTGGCTTCATTCAGTTTCCACGTTCCCATATTCGGGTCCTCTGCAAAGCAAACTGCTCCTGCAACAAGACACACCAATACAGCCATGACGATTGTTCTGACTTTCATGTGTCCCTCCTGATTTGGGAAGCAAACGATCGATCTGATTTAGGCGCGGGCCATTTTAGACCCGGCAGACCAGTTGAGCAACGAGCGCCCTCGCGGCATTACCGAGCCCAGCCCACAGGCCGACCCAGCCCAAACCAGCAGGCCCGCTCCGATAGGCGCTAGCGGACGCCTAATCAAAGCCTGCGGACCATCTTCGGTTGATGTTGTGAGTGCAATCGCCCAGGTTTCAGCAGTTGAGCCGGCTACTTGCTCTTTCTTGCGGTGTCATATTCTGACAGGTGCGGAGGTGCCATTCCAGTCCTACTCTCTTCCGTGGGTTGTGGGAAGGAGATCAGAGAAGATGGCACAAAAAGTGCGAGAGATGACTAAGAAGCCGAACATCCTTGTGATCTGGGGAGATGACATCGGCATCCAAAACCTCAGTTGCTACAGCCACGGAGTCATGGGCTACCAAACTCCCAACATTGATCGTCTTGCCAAAGAAGGAATGATGTTCACCGATTCTTATGGCGAGCAAAGTTGTACCGCCGGCCGGGCGTCGTTTATTACGGGGCAAAGCGGATTCCGTACCGGCCTTACTAAGGTGGGCTTGCCCGGAGCCAAGGTTGGACTGAAGGCTGAGGACGCGACCATCGCGGAGCTACTGAAGCCGCTGGGTTATGCAACGGCGCAGTTTGGCAAGAACCATTTAGGAGATCGCAACGAATTCCTGCCAACTGCTCACGGCTTCGACGAGTTCTTTGGGAATCTCTATCACCTTAACGCGGAAGAAGAGCCGGAATTGCCTGACTATCCGAAGGACCCCCGCTTCAAACAGCAACTCGGTCCTCGCGGCGTGATGCATTGCTGGGCAACGGACAAAGATGACCCAACCGAGGAACCCCGCTGGGGACGAGTCGGAAAACAGAAAATCGAAGACACCGGCCCACTCACCAAGAAGCGCATGGAGACTTGCGACGACGAATTCGCCGCTGCCGCCAAGAATTTCCTTACCAAGCAGAAGAAATCGGGAACGCCGTTCTTCTTGTGGCTTAACTTCACGCACATGCACTTGCGCACGCACACCAAGCCGAGCAGTCTTGGACAGGCGGGCCCGGATCAGTCTCCGTATCACGACACCATGGTCGATCACGACAAGAACGTCGGCGATGTGCTCGATCATCTCGACAAGTTAGGCCTCACTGACAACACCTTCGTCCTGTACAGCACAGACAACGGTCCTCACATGAATACCTGGCCGGACGCGGGTATGACGCCTTTCCGCAGCGAAAAGGACACAAACTGGGAAGGTGCGTTTCGAGTGCCGCTGATTGCACGCTGGCCAGGTCACATCCCAGCCGGCGTCGTTTCGAACGAGATTGTTCAGCATCACGACTGGCTCCCCACGTTCCTCGCAGCGGCGGGGGAACCTGACATCGTTGCGAAGTGCAAGAAAGGACATAGGGCAGCGGACAAGCTCTTCAAGGTCCATATCGACGGATACAACCTCTTGCCCTATCTCACAGGTAAGGAAAAGAAGAGTCCGCGCCCAGGCTTCGCCTATTTCGACGATGACGGCAATCTCGTCGCGTTGCGCTATGGCAACTGGAAACTTGTGTTCATGGAACAACGTTGTCAGGGAACCATGCGCATTTGGGGGGAGCCCTTTACCGAGCTACGCCTTCCGAAGCTATTCAACCTGCGCACGGACCCGTTTGAGCGTGCCGACATCACGTCGAACACGTATTACGATTGGTTCATCAACCACATTCCCAATTACATGCAAGGAATGGCGTTGGTCCAACCATTCATCGAGTCATTCAAAGAGTTTCCGCCGATTCAGAAAGCGGCGTCGTTCACACTTGATGATGCTCTTGCCAAAATGACGGCTGCTGGAACTGGTGGTCCTTCGTCGGCATTAAGCAAGACCGCTTAGAACTTTGTTGGGCAAACACTCAGGGCTGCTCTCGATGTCAACCCCGGGGGCGGCCCATCGTTGTCTCTTTGCCCGTGGCCCTCAGCAGCTTTCATCAATGACCACATCCACCGGAACCATCGTGAGGCCGGACTTGATCTTCCGTGCCAACTTTTCTCGCAGTTGATGGTCGCCCAGAGATTCCGGATCCGTGACCACCAGATCACGAAAGTTCCCCGCTTCTTTCCATCGCCACACGATTGCCGCACCGTCACCGTGAATGATGGCAAAGAGCGGCTTCGGAATTCCCGCCTCGTAACCGATTTGTTCGAGTCGCTGATCTGATCGCATGGCCTAGAGCCTAGCTCCCTCAGCGCAGAGCGGAAAGCTGACTAGGGTACAGAGCCAGTCGTACAGCTCTCGATTCCGCGAAAGACTCAACTCGGTAGCATTACCACGGACGCCGGGAGGCTGTTCGCCGGCTCCATCGCCCTGGCTGGCTGCCGGACACAAAACGGCGATACTATATCGGCACTGTGCGAATCACTAAGTTGGGCGAATTTGTCGACGCCATTCGCGGCATCGTCCAGGAATGGACTTTGCCGGGCGCTGCCTGGTATCCCGCACCTTGGTTTCGAGGTCACAGCAATTCGAAGTGGAGGCTTGACCCTAGTCAATTCCGCGTCGCCCGGCGCCACGGTGGGATCGGCTCTGACTGGTATAACGAAAGCACTCTCCTTTCTGAGTTTAAATACCGCGCTCCTACCTACCTCCAATCTGCCCGATTACCAACCGACGATTGGGAGTGGCTCTTTCTTGTTCAGCACTACGGTCTACCCACTCGTTTGTTGGACTGGACAGAAAGCGCTCTCATCGCCCTGCATTTCGCTTTGCGAGACAATCGCGGCGCCTCCGATGCCTCCGTTTGGATGCTCGATCCCTGGTGGCTGAACAAACAAAGTCTCGGAGAATACGACATTCCCTACGCTGGTGATCCCAGGGTCTCGCGCTGGGCTCCTGGTATGCAGGAACTCAAGGATCAACTTCCTGTTGCCATCAAACCGATGCAAGCGAGCCCCCGGATAACCGCACAAAGGGGATTTTTCACCATTCATGGCACAGAGCGTCTCGGACTGCATCAAATTGCCGAGAGCGCAGCCAGGAAAAACGAGCTCCACGAGTTAGTGATACCTGTGGAGTACGTAATCGCAATGAAACGTGATCTTGCCCTGGCCGGAATTTCCGAGACTACCGTCTTCCCCGAGCTTGAAGGACTCTGCCGAGAGATGAAGGAATGGTTCTACGGTGGATAATGTGGAATAGCTTGAATTCGACCTTACCGAAAGCCTTGTGCGAACTGAGGGCTGCAACGCTCGTCACAGTGGCGTGTGACCGTCAGCGCCTTAACAGGTATGAAGTGCCAGTCCCAATCGGAAGGTCGATTACAACAACTATGGCCAAAGCTCCCCCGAGTGGGTTTTGAGTGAGATGGGGATATTACGTTAGTTGGTGCTGTCACTTCGGTGCATGCCAACGTGCAGCTGTACTCTTTGACCCGGTTTCGCACTCAGTGTGAGTCTACTCGGCGGCCGAATTAGCAACCAAAGCCACCTCAGTCAGGTCAGGGTCGAGGTTGGTCGCGAGCAGCTTCTCCCACAATAGGTCCGTCGACGCGTTCGCCGATCCCGCTCGCAACACGCACTGATAACCGACCCTTGTCGATCCTCCTCGAAAGACGCACTTTGAGCCCGCGCAACAAGTCGACTGTTTCGGGTTACAAGGTCGTCCCGGAAGTGTACAACTGGCTGCAATGAGGGTTTTGCTCAAGGAGACCCGCGAGAGCTCGTCGCCGGTGACGGTGGGCTGTTGATCGGGATACCCATGCCCGGTAGGCGGGGCGGGAATCGCCAACAAGGCACAACCGACGGCTAAAACTATGCATATGGCAAGTTTGAAATACATGGAGGGCCTCCTTCGATTGTTTGTGAATCCCTAGGAGTATCTTGCTGGCCCTTTGCTCGGATGGTCCCTTTTCGCGACAGTAAATGTATCTCAGAAATCAGCTACTGTAAACAGGCGTTTTCGCTCACTACGACTCGCCAAGGCCCCGGCGGGTTCTGAGTGTAATCGGAATTATTCGTCAGCTATTCGTGTCGTCTTCGTCGTAACTCCACTCGCAGCCGCAATCATCGCATTTCCAAGCTACCTGAGGCCCACCAACCTCGTCCGTAACGGAGGAGACTTTCATCGAGCCACAATGCAGACACTTTGGTTGATTGTAGACGCCTGAACCTTCCACCTCGAATTGCTCCAGCATCGGCGAATTCAGGATCGCTAACGCTTGCCCCTCGTCCTTAGCGGCTACTTCAAGTCTCGCGCCGCCTGTTTGCTGGGAAAGTACAGACGATTCATGTTCTCATCTGCAACAAAGCACTCGATCCCTGCAGAATCGAGCGCTGCTTTTGCGAGTAAGGCTTGGGCAAGGTTCAGGTAACGCCCGACTGTAACCAGACCGCCGTCGGTCTGATTTGGTTCTGACTGGGGAAGTCCCATTGAATCCTCGAAGAATCATCCTTTCCTATCCGAATCGGCTGTCTCAGCTGCGATGACGGTGGCCAAAGCAAGCATCAGAAAAGATGCTCTCTCCGCCCAACCTCTCATGCGGAAAGGTTATGCCCATTCGGCGATGGAATGCCAAGGAATTATCAACTGTTGAAATCAGATTACACTCAGAACACCCGATCCTGCCCGAACTTGGTGAAATCGGGATTAATGAGATGGTCCGCCGCCGAGTAGCATAGCGGCTCGGCAGTTTAGATGAGGAGGATCATCTATGCACATCGCATCTATCGGCATCGACCTCGGCAAGACCACCTTTCACCTAGTTGCATTA
>Ga0335077_10003101_pt1 | contig 19973 bp, 18 predicted proteins | sample Lox_Sample_31_FD_207151 | JGI IMG/M metagenome (GOLD analysis project Ga0335077, IMG submission 207151) | Soil microbial communities from Loxahatchee National Wildlife Refuge, Florida, United States - Lox_Sample_3.1 | ecosystem: Environmental > Terrestrial > Soil > Wetlands | place: USA...
GAGGAACTTGGCGTGCATTTGATTGCCAGCGCTTCGCTACTGCAAGGGCAAGTGGCGCAGAATCTTCCGCAATTTGTGGCGGAAGCGCTGGGACTGGAAAACGACGCGGAACGCGCGCTGCAATTTGTGCGTTCGGCGCCAGGAATCACCACGGCGCTGGTGGGGATGTCGCGCACGGCGCACGTGGGAGCGAATGCGCGGCTGGTGCAAGCGCCTCCGGCAGGAATCGAGCAGTTCAGCAAGCTTTTTTCGCGAGGGGAGAAGGCCTAGAATTTGCGCAGGCCGGGGTAACGATCAAGAATCCAGTCGCAAATGGCGCGGTCGAGTTCATGGAGATGACCGGCAAAGAAATGATCGGCGTCCTGGACAAAGACCAACCGCGTGTCACCGGCCATGCGCGCGACAATGGATTCCACGGTCTCCCACTTGCCGTGTTCATCTTGCGTGCCGTGAACGATGAGCTTCGGCTTGTGGCAGCTCTCGAGATAAGAAAAATCCGAGCTGTTCACGGGAATCCCGAGTCCAATCAATTCTTTTACTCGCTCATCGCTACAGCCGACGCGCAGGCCCACCCAACTGCCGAAACTGAATCCGCCGAGGAGCAAAGGGCGGCCAGGAAATTCCTGAGCGAGAAAATCGAGCGCGACCTGCACATCACCTCGTTCACCGATGCCGCGATCGTGTTCGCCCGCGCTCAAGCCCGCGCCGCGAAAATTGAAACGCAGTACTGGAATGCCCAGGGAATCGAGGGATTTGGCGGCCTGATAAATCACTTTGTTGTGGAGCGTGCCACCGAAGAGGGGATGGGGATGGCATAGTAGCGCAGCCAGTGGCGGCTGCTCAGAGCGGGTGGGAGTCCAGAGGACGGCCTCCAGCCTGCCAACGGGACCATCAAGAAAAAGTGAGCGGGATTCGTGATGAATGTGCATGAGGGCGAAGAAAGTGTAGCCGAATTATCCGGTGGAAAGGCAGGGATTGAGAACCGAGAGCGAGAGAGGTAGTCCTATGCGTGCCACTACGCGAAATTGGTGGTACTAGAGCCATATTGTTGGAGATTCGCGTTGCAGTTCGATTCGTTGGATGTTACTTTGAGCGCGGTTCAGGAAAAAGGGGGCCCGTATGGGCGATTTGTCAGACCGGCGCGAGGCACGACGATTTGTGATGACGTTGCCCGTGCGCGTGCTCGCTCATGATGCGAACAGCCCGGAGCTGAAGGCGCACACGCGCGACGTGAGCTATCGCGGACTCTATTTCCTTGCGGAAGCCAACTTCACCGACGGATCAGAAATCGATTTCATCATCACGCTGCCGCACCAGATGATCTCCGCGGGCGACGTGAACATCCGCTGCCACGGACAAGTGGTACGCGTGGAGTCGACCGACAACGGCAAAGTGGGGATCGCCGCGCGGATCGACCGCTACGAATTCGTGCCGATTCGCGCCTCTGCCGCGTGACCTTCCCCGCTTGGTTCCGAAAACTCCCGTTGGTGGGTCTCTTTTCGATAGAATGAGCCTCACTGAGCTGCGTGCCATTGGCTTCCGCAGCTCCTGGGGGACGGCCATGTATCACTACAATCCGACGCAGGCACTGGAAGAATTGACGGAAGAGGGGCTGCTACCGCATCCCGTGAAGCTGAGGGACATGATTCTGCGCAATCAGCTTGCGCCGCAGGATGCGCAACTGCTGAATCAGGAATTCCAGGAATATCTGGGACGCTTCGGCGAACTGCAATCGCTGGGGCGCACGATTCTGGAAAAGCTTTCCACCGGTCAGCGTAAATCCGCTTCGAAATAGCCAGCCGATGACGCCCGACTCATGCGCCGCGAGCGCTGCCGCTTTCCGCGCCGCCGTGTGCCGGCCACGTGAGCGCCGCGCCAGGTCTCGAAAAGGCAGCCGCCCGCGCCATCGTCGAAGATGCCTTCAGGCTGTTACACTAATTTGCGGCGTAACAAAAAAGGCATGAGACGAAACACGCTACTGATTGACGCGGACGACACGCTCTGGGAGAACAATGTTTTCTTCGAGAAGCTGATTGAAGATTTCATCAGCCTCGTGGAGCCTTCGGGCTACAGCCGGGCGTACATTCGGCACATTTTGAACGAGACGGAGCGCAAGAATATTCGTCAGTACGGATATGGCGTGCGGAGCTTCGGGCGTTCGCTGGAAGAAACGTATCTGAAGCTGGCTGACCAGATGGCCAAGCGCGAGGTGCTGGCGGAGATTCACAATCGCGTGGTGCAACTGGAGCGCACGCCGCCGAAGATTCTGGATGGCGTGCCCGACACGCTGGCGTACCTGACGAATCGTCACCGACTGATCCTGTTCACCAAAGGAGAGCCCGCGGAACAAGCGGCGAAAGTGGAACGCTCCGGGCTGCAGGGTTTCTTTGAAGCGATTGAAATCGTGGCCGAAAAGGATGCCAAAACGTACGCGGCGCTGGTGAACAAGCACAAGATCGTGAAGACGCAGGGCTGGATGATCGGCAACAGCCCGCGCAGCGACATTAATCCGGCGATGGAAGCGGGATTGAACGCGGTGTATATTCCGCACGTGAATACGTGGCAACTGGAGCACGAACCGGTGGTCGCGGGTTCGGGTAAACTGGTGATCCTCCCGGCATTTCGTGAATTAAGAAATCATTTCTAGACTGGGTCGGCGAAAAGACTCCATCGCTCGGGGTGAACTGTCGATGAGCACGGAAAACACGAAACCGAAAGTTGCGGTTGTCGGCACGGGAGCGGTCGGCGGCTATTTTGGCGGGATGCTGCTGCGCGCGGGCGTGCCGGTGGTGATGATCGGGCGGCCGGCATTTGTGGAGGCGGTGCGGAAGTCCGGGCTGTTCCTGGACACTACGCAGTTCAAAGAGACGATGCATCCGGAAGTTACCAGCGAGCTGGCCGCGGTGGCCGGTTGCGAGGTGGTGCTGTTTTGCGTAAAGACCTCGGACACGGCCGAGACGGCGAAACAACTTGCGCCGTACCTGAAAGACGGCAGCACGGTGGTCAGCCTGCAGAATGGGGTGAACAACCTGCAAGACATTCGCGATGCTTCGGGGATCGAGGCGGTGGCGGCGGTGGTGTATGTGGCCGCGGCGGTGCCGGAGCCGGGAACGATCAAGCAGGGCGGGCGAGGCGACCTGGTAATTGGTCCACCGAGCCCGCGCACGGAACGCATCGCCAACCTGTTCAGTACGGCGAACGTGCTCTGCCGGGTTACCGAGAATATTGAGGCGGAACTTTGGACAAAGTTTGTCTGGAACTGCGCGTTCAATGCCATTTCGGGATTAGGCCTGGCTACCTACGATCAAATTGCGCAGGATCACGAAGCGCAGAAAGTTGTGGAAGCGGCGGTGTATGAAACGCTGCGCGTGGCACGGGCCAAGGGCATTCAGCCGGCGCGATTCGAGGATCCGGCCAAAACCATCGCCGCCGCGTTCAACGTTACGGAATGGATGATGGGAACGCGCTCTTCCACGGCGCAAGACATGGCGCGGGGCAAGCGTACGGAAATCGACGCGCTGAATGGGCAGGTGGTGAAGCTTGGCGAGCAACTGGGAATTCCCACGCCGGTGAATCAGACGCTGTATGCGCTGGTGAAGTTACAGGAACTGCGTATTCCGTAACCAGGCAGGGGATCACTCGCGATCCGGTCCCTTGAACGGGATGTGCACGATGGCCTCGAGGGCCACGGGCTGGCCATTTTTGGTGGCCGGTTCGAAGATCCACTGCTTGAAGGCGGCCACGGAATTGGCGTCAAGCAGTGGGTCGAGCTTATGCACGACCTGAATGCTGTCCACGCTGCCATCGGGGCGAATCACGCCGTAAAGAATCACTTCGCCTTCGACGTGTTCCTTCATCATTTCCTGCGGATACTTCGGATCGATTTTGCGCAATGGCGCAGGCGCGTTGATATCGCCGTTTCCGGCGGACACGCCAGGCTGATGCAACTCCACAAAGTGAATGATCCAGCTGCCAGTGACGCTGTTCAGGTTCGGCATGTTCACATTCATCGAATAGACGCGATGAGACTGAAAGACCTGTTCGGGCGGCGCTCCCGGCGGGAGCGAAGCGAAGTTGGGCGGACCAGTGCGAGCTGGCGGTTCTTCAATGGTGGAGTAGGAGTCCGGGCGCTTGTAGAGTGCGCCGGAATGCGGCGAGGTAAGCTTGGGCGCGACACCCAGGCCGGAAATGCCGGCGTTGGGTTTAGGATTCCCGCCGCTAATGCTGATGCCGACGGAATTGTTGCCGGCACCGTTGCCGCCAATCGGATCGCCGCTAGCCGAACCGGAGGGCGCAGTGCCCGAACCTTTGGCGGTTCCGTTCCCTTTGCCTTCGGGCGAAATGGCCACACTGGCGGCCAGATTTCCCTTGGGAACTTCGACAACCGGGGCAGGAGGCGCGGGAGACGCCGAGAGAGCGATGACCGTGGAGGGAGAACCGCTGCCAGTTCCCGGGACAGGGTTCGCTAACTCCGGCTCGGCGGCAGACTCGCCGGCTTGTTTGTGTTCGGCAAGACGGGGCGCGGAGCCCGCGTTGATTTCCAGCTTTGGACGAGCGGGGCCGTTATCCGCGGTGGCAAGACTGAAGTCGGAGGCATGCGTTTCGAGATTGGGCGCATCGGGGGGCGGCGTGTCGGTGGTGGCTTTGCGCTTCGCTTCCCTGGGGCGCAATCTGGCGAGTGCCTGTTCGCTGATTTGAAGGTGGGGCTGCGCCGGGCCGGAAGTGGTGGCAAGCTGCACGAGGTTCGGCAAGGGCGTGAGAACTTTTGGCGCTTCCATCGGGGCGTCGCTATTGACGAGCGTTTGGCGAGGATGAGTCGGGTGGACAGGATCGGTGTAGATACGCTGGCGGGGATGAAACGCTTCATCGTTATTCGCCTGGGCATCGGAGGGCGTTGCTTTGGCGGCAGACTTGGGCGAATGTTTCGGAACGTTGAGCAGGGGCAAGTCTTCAATCGGGCCCGACCAAGTCAACTCGGTATTGTCGAACGCGCTGTTGTGCTTGGGCGCGACAGGAAACCTCGGCCAGGGCACAACGAAAAAGAAAACGTGCCAGAGAGCGGCGGCGAATAATGCGCGCAAGGGAATATTCCGCTTGATGCGGCAATCGTAAAAAATATCGTCCTTCGGATCGATTTTCGGGACGCGGGTCCACTGAAAGAAGGCAGGGATTTCGCTCAAAAAACTCTGACGGAAGCTCTTCCACTCGATGGAGAGCTTTGGTTCGACAGTCCCCGGCAGATGCATCGCGATGGGGTAGATCTCGTTCTGCCCGAGCAAATCGAACGGATTGACGTGAAATCGTTTGAACATCAGCCTTTCAGTATATCGCGCTCTACCCTGGGACCGGCGGGATCCGGGATGAGGAAAAGGGGGCTGAAGAATAGATGAAAGAGGGCAGCGAGGGGTTTACTGACGATTCGGGATGCTGGCCTGGGAGTTGCGGATAACTCGATAGAAACTGAGGCAGGCATCGCCCTGCTTCAGGACGCGAACGCGCTGGAGATTGCCGATGGTCTCCGGCAGGTCGAAATTCTTGCGATGCTCGGCAATGACCAGGCTTTGTTCGTCGAGCAATACGGCAAACCCGAGAAAGGAGAGAACGCGATCGTAGTCTTCCGTGTTGCCGTAAGGCGGATCGAGGAAAACGATGGTGGGCAAGCGGGGCCCGCGTTCGAGCTCTTGCTCGAGGAGTTCCAAGCCGTGGAGGGAGTCGACGGAGAGGACGCGCGCGCCGGACCCGATTTCGAGGGATTCGAGGTTCATGCGAATGAGAGCGGCGGCAGGCGCGTGGCGCTCGATGAAGATGGTTTCGGCAGCACCGCGGCTGAGGGCTTCGATGCCGACGGCACCGGTTCCGGCAAAGAGGTCCACGAAACGAGAGCCGGCCACATGCTGGCCGAGAATGTTGAAGAGGGTTTCGCGGAGACGGTCGCTGGTGGGACGCAGCGCCATGCCCTTGAGGCTTCTGAGCTGGCGGCTGCGAAATTTTCCGGCGATGACGCGCATCTGGATTCTCCGAAGCTAGCCGATACGGGCCAGATGATAGCGCCGCTGCCATTCGGCCGGTAGCATACGCAAGGTGGCCTGCAAGGTTTCTTTTTGGGCGGGATCGCCAGTGAGCGCGAAGGCTTCCTTGCGCGCGAGCTCCAACATGGAGCGGTCACGCAGCGGGTTGGCCACGTGAAAGCCCAGCTCACCGGATTGGCGGGTGCCGAAAAATTCACCGGGACCGCGAAGCTGCAGATCGGTTTCGGCAATTTCGAAGCCGTTGTTGGTGCGCACCATGGTTTCCAGGCGGGCGCGGCCCTCGTCGGTAAGGCGCGCCGGGGAGACGAGAATGCAGTGCGACTTATGCGCGCCACGGCCGATGCGACCGCGAAGCTGGTGCAACTGAGCGAGGCCGAAACGCTCGGCATGCTCGATGACCATGACGGTGGCGTTGGGCACGTCAACGCCAACTTCGACGACCGTGGTGGCAACAAGGATTTGCAGGTCATTGCGGCGGAATCGTTGCATGACGTCGTCTTTTTCCTCGCTGGAGAGGCGCCCGTGCAAGAGACCGACTTTCAACTTCGGGAAGATGAGTGTGGAGAGACGTTCATATTCCTCGATCGCGGCTTTCAACTCGAGCTTCGACTCTTCGATGACGGGATAAATGACATAGGCCTGATGGCCCGCTTCGACCTCGCGACGCAGAAATTCCCAGACGCTTTTCAAGTGTGACTCGCCAGTCATGCGCGTTTCGATGGGCGTACGGCCGGGGGGCAGTTCGTCGATAACCGAGACATCGAGGTCGCCGTAAAGAGTGAGGGAGAGGGTGCGGGGGATGGGGGTGGCGGTCAGGACCAGCACATGGGGCGCGTGGCCATGGCGAACCGCTTTGTCCATGAGGCGCTTGCGCTGCAAGACGCCGAAGCGGTGTTGCTCGTCGATGGCGGCGAATCCCAGCTTGCGAAATTCCACATCTTCTTCGATGAGCGCATGAGTGCCGACGACTAACTGCGCTTCAGCGGAGCGAATGCGTTCTTTCGCCGCGGCCTTCTCGGCGGGCTTCAGGCCACTGATCAGCAGTTCAACGTGATAGCCGTCTGGAGTAAGGATGCGTTTAGCGCTGAGGTAGTGCTGAACGGCAAGAATTTCGGTCGGGGCCATGAGCGCGGCCTGGCAGGCGTTTTCTATGGCGATGACCGCCGCCTGCAGAGCGACGATGGTTTTGCCGCTGCCCACATCGCCCTGGAGAAGGCGGTTCATGGGCACAGGTTTTTCGAGATCGGCGGCGATTTCGGCGAGGACGCGTTTCTGCGCGGCGGTGGGCTTGAAAGGCAGGATTTTCTTGAGCGCTTCGCGAATCGCGTCTTCGCGCACACGAAAGGCAATGGCATTTTCCTTGCGGGCAGTTTTGCGGCCGAGCGCGAGGCTGAGCTGGTAGAGGAAAAACTCTTCGAAGATCAAGCGCTGCTGAGCGGGAGAGTGGAAGGTATTGAGCGCTTCGAGGGATTCCATCGGCGGGGGGAAATGAGTTTCGATCAGCGCCCGGCGGCGGCCGGGAAAGGCGAGGCGCTTCCGCAACTCCGCGGGGAGGACGTCGGGGATATTCGGATCGAGATTCTGGAGCGTGGAATAAACGGCGCGGCGAATCTGGCGCGAGCCGAAGGTGCCGACGGCTTCGTAGATGGGGACGATGCGGCCCATTTCCGTGGAATCGATTTCGTCGGCGTCGGCATTCAGGATTTCAATCTGGGGATTCACCATTTCGCGGCGGGCGGGGCGATTCTTGTCGATCTCGACTTTGCCGTGAAGGATCAGCTGCTGGCCGGGCTTGAGGCGGCCCTCGAGATAACCGCCGTGGAAAAACTTGCAGGGCAGCGAGCCGGTGTCGTCTTGAACGAGCAGGTGATAGATGGCGTCGCGGCCGTACATGCCGCGGACGGCCTGGCCGCTCATGACGCGGGCGCGCAAGGTGTAGGTGGCGTTCGGCTGAAGGTCTTTAATTTTGGAAAAATGGATGCGGTCTTCGTAGCGGAATGGAAGGTAGTTCAGCAGGTCTTCGAGAGTGTAGATGCCGCGCTGGGCCAGCAATTCCGCTCTTTGCGGCCCAACCCCTTTCAGCATGCGGACGTCTGTTCTGAGGCTGATATCCATCGCTTCCTTCTTTATATCATCCCAGCAGTAAGCTCCGCTTTTCGCGAAACTTGCGCGGTTGGCATGCGTATCGATAGAGTGGCGTTTGGTGGATTGGACCGAGGAGGCCCTTTGGCGGAAGCACGATTGACAGGAAGCGAGAAGCGCGCGCTGGCGCTGTGGATCATTTTCGGGATTTTCGGCGTGATCTTCGCCCACAAATATTTCTTCCAAGCGTTCCCGGAAGCGTCCATCGATTTCAAGGTGACGCAGCAAGAGGCGCTGAAGCGGGCCACGGCGTTTCTGGACGGCATCGGGGAAAACGTAGACGGCTACAAATCGACGGTGGTGTTTTCGCAGGATGACGACGCGAAGACGTATCTGGAGCGCGAACTCGGGCTGAAGCTGGCGAACCAGCTGATGTCCGGCGAGGTGAGCACGTGGTATTGGAACGTGCGCTTCTTTAAGCCGCTGCAGACGGAAGAGTACCTGGTGCAGATCAGCCCGGCGGGCCAGGTGGTGGCGTACAACCACAAGATCGAGGAAGCCAAGGCTGGTAAGTCGCTGAGGCGCGAGGAAGCGCTGGATGACGCACAGCAGTTCTTGCGGAGCAAGCTCGCGGCGAATCTCGAGAATTGGAATTTCCTGCCGGAAGAGACGAGTTCCAAGGCACGGCCGAACCGCCTGGACTGGTCGTTCACGTGGGAAAAGAAGAACTTCAAGGCGAAGGATGCGCCGTACCGCCTGGAAGTGGGGATACAGGGAGACAAGATCGGGGGCGAGCAGGAATTCCTGAAGGTGCCGGACGAATGGTCGCGATCGTACGACAGGCTGCGGTCGCTGAACAATCTGTACGAAACGATCGCGCTGATTCCCTACGGATTCCTGCTGGGTGGAGCGCTGTGGCTGGGGTTCACCATGTGGCGGCGCGGGCAGACCACGTGGGCGCCGGGATTCAAGATTGGGGGAATCGTCGCGGCGCTGTATCTGCTGATGCAGCTGAACTCGTGGAGCACGCTGAATCCAACGTACAACACGCAAGATGCGTATGCCGGATTCGTGGCACAACGGATATTCCTGGCGGTGCTGGTGTCGGTGGCATCGGGGCTGATGGTGACGATCGTACTGCCGGGCGGGGAGCCGCTGTACCGCGAATCACAGCCGGACAAACTGCAGTTGTACAAAACATTCACGCTGCGGGGATTGCGGTCGAAAGAATTTTTCAGCGCGTCGGCGGTGGGATTGGCGCTGGCGGCGGCACACATCGGGTTCATCGTGGCGTTTTACATGATCGGCAGCAGGCTGGGGGCGTGGGCGCCGCAGGACACGAATTATTCCGATGCGTTCAACACGGCGATTCCGTGGATTGGCGGAGTGGCGATTGGCGTTACCGCGGCGACCAGCGAAGAATTTCTGTTTCGGCTCTTCGCGATCCCCTTCCTCCGGAAATTAACGGGCTCGCGGATTCTGGCGATCGTGCTGCCGGCATTTTTCTGGGGCTTTCTGCACAGCAATTACCCGCAGGAGCCGGGCTACGTGCGAGGGATCGAGGTGGGGCTGATCGGGATCGTGGCGGGGCTGGTGATGCTGCGCTGGGGTATCGTTGCGACGCTGATCTGGCACTACACGGTGGACGCGTCGCTGGTCGGGATGCTGCTGATCCGGTCAGACAATCTGTACTACAAGATTTCCGGCGTCGCGGTGGGACTGGCAGCGGTGGCGCCACTGGCATGGTCGGGGATTTCGTACCTGGTGCGCGGACGATTCGAGCCGGTGGACGACTTGCGGAACTCGGCGGCACCGGCGCCTTCGTTCGATCTGAGGACGCCGGGGCACGCCGAGGAGGAAACCACAACTGCGCGGCGCTACGCACCACTGACGGTCGGCGTGCTGGGATTTCTGGCGTTGTGCCTTGTGCTGGGGCCGCTGCTGGCGTGGCGGCTGAAACGCGAGAGGGTGGGCGAATACCTGCAGTTGAGCGTGAACGCGGCGGAAGCGAAAGCAAAAGCAGACGAAGTAATGAAGCAGCACGGCCGGAACCCGGAATCGTTGCGAAGTGCGGCGGAACTGATTGACCTGATGGACCCGGTGAATAACGAATACCTGCGACGGCGCATGTCGGTTGAGCAAATCAATCAGATCTATGCGACGCAGGTGCCGGGCGTGCTGTGGCGGGTGCGCTACTTCAAGGATTCCGATCCGGAGGAGTTCGCGATCGTGCTGAAGCCGGACGGCAGCATGCACGCGTTCCGGCACACGCTGGCGGAAGCGGCCAAGGGCGAATCGCTCGATCAGAACGCCGCGGTGGCCATCGGTGAGAAGTTTCTGCGCGAGGAGAAACAGATCGATCTGAGCGAGTGGAAACTGGTGTCGGATGAGGCGAAGAAGCAGCCGAATCGCACGGATCACACGCTGACGTGGCAACAGAACGAGCCGCTCGATCCGCCGGGCCCGGGCAACCAGGCGGTGAACCGAGCGGAACACGCGTATAAGCGCGTCGAGCTGTCAGTACTGGGCGACGAAGCGGCCAACTACCGGACGTACATCAAGATTCCCGAGGAGTTCACGATCAAGATTGGGCAGCGGTCGTTGTTGCGGACGCTATTTGGCTTCGGGAAGGGTATCTTGTACGTGGTGTTCGCGCTGGGAATTCTGGCCATGTACTTCAAGCGATCGCGATCGGACTCGGAATTCCGCGTTCCCTGGCGAAAGCTGGTGGTATGGGGGATTGTGGGCCTCGCGGCCTACCTGGTGCATTCGCTTTGCGGCACTGGTATCACCAGAATTTTCACGTCGTACCCGACAGCGACACCCTGGAAGATTTATCTGGCGGGAATGTTTGTAGGCCAGGGGATTGCGTGCGCTTTGCTGGCCGGCTGCCTGGTTCTGCTGTACGGACTGCTTTGGTATTTTGCGGCACGCGCCTTTGGGAAAGATGCACTGGCCACAATGACCGGGATGCCTGGCGACTATTACCGGGATGCGTTCTGGCTTGGCGTGGGAGGCACGGCCGCACTGGTTGGCGCGGAGCGGGTGATCGCCGCGGCAGGTCAGCTGTGGCCTACGATGGAGCGCATGTTGCCCGCGAGCGTGGGAACGGACTTCGATGCAACCTATCCGGCGGTTTCGGTGATTGCCGGCGCTATATTGGGTTCGCTGTTCATCACCGGAGCGATAGGGCTGGCGGGGGCGTTTATCGGGGCGGAGGTGCGGCTACGGGCGGTGCGGTTACTGCTGCTGTTCGCCGTGGCGCTGGGATTCATCGCCACGTGGGGCTCGCCGCTGGATTTCCTGAAGCATTTTCTGCAGAACATTGCGCTGGCGGCGTTCGTAGTAGCAGGTATCATTCGCTTAGTGCGCCTGAACATGGCGGGCCTGTTCTTGATCGTGACGAGCGCCGCGCTGCTAGCAGGGGCCGTGCCGCTGCTGGGACAAGCCGACGGTTATTACAAGACGCAGGGGTATTTCGTACTGGCAGCCACACTGGTGCTCCTGGCTTTGCCGTTGATTCAGTGGCGGTTGTGGGCGAATCGCCCCGGAGGGATGGCCGAGCCGGAACGACCGTAGCCGGGCCCGGTGCATCCAAGGAAAGACGCGGCAGCACCCGCGGGGAGGGATCCCGGTACGCTCACCCCAGGTGCGGGCAGCCGTCTAAAACAAGAGCGGCGGGGTGCGTTCCCCTGCCGTTTAGCGCCGAATCGCTGAAGTCGACCAATCGAAGCAGCTATTCGCAATTCGGCAAAGAGAAAGCGAACATGTCCTTACCGCCGTGGGCTCTGACTTTGGCAAATGAATCCGGTCCCTCCAGCAAAGCGGATTCGGCGATGGCCGCTGTGAGCAATGCAGCCGGTACCGATGAACGTGCGCTTGTGGAGCACGCACAAGCCGGCAGCCGCGCGGCGTTTGAAGAGCTGGTGCGGCGGTATGATCGCGACGTGCTGCGGCTGGCACTGAACCTGATGAAGCGCACGGAAGATGCGCGGGACGTGTACCAGGAAGCGTTCCTGAAGGTTTACCGAAACCTGCACCGGTTCCGGTTCGAATGCAGTTTCTATACCTGGCTGTACCGCATTGTGACGAATGTTTGTCTGGACCACCTGCGGCGGCGGCAGGCGCGGCCGGAAGATCAGGCGCCGGAGATCCGCACCATACACCAAGAAGAAGGCGGCACGGATTTCTTCGAACGACAACGCGAGCACCGCGCGACGCTGGATCCTGAACGACACCTGCTGGGGCAAGAGATCAAAGCGAAGCTGGCGGCCGCGATGGAACGGCTCTCGCCGCGCGAGCGCATCGTTTTTGAGATGAAGCATTACCAGGGCTTGAAGCTGCGCGCCATCGGAGACGCGCTGGGAACCAGCGAAGAGACGGTGAAGAATTCGCTGTTCCGCGCGACGCGTAAATTGCGCATCGAGCTGGGAGTGTTGCGATGAGCGGCGAAACTCCCCATGTGTGCAAGGATGTGGCAGAGCTGCTGGTGTTTTACGCATGCGGCGAAATAAACGAACAGGAACGCGCGGCGATCGAAAAGCACCTGGCCTCGTGTGCGGGCTGCAAGGCGCAGCTGGCCAGCGAACTGGACTTTCAGAACGCCCTCGATGCCCTTCCCCACGCCTCGGAAGAGCTGGACCCTTCGGGAATTTTGCTGGGGCAATTCCGCAGCGAACTGGCGGAACAACTGGACGAGATCGAGCACCCGCGGAGCCGGGAAGTGCGGGGACTGGGCTGGCTGAGGCGCTGGATGGGGCTGCACCCGCTATGGAGCGCGGCAACGCTGGTGCTGCTGGGGCTGGTGGCGGGCGTGGAATCCACACAATGGTTTACGGGCCGGGATAATGCGAATGCGCTGGCTGTGGTGAACGTTCGCCCGAGCGGACCGCACCTGACGGAAGATCAGCTTTCCAAGATGGCCGTGGCGGGCGTGAACTTCATGCCCTCGGCGAGCAATGCGGGGGCGAGAACGGTTCGCGTGCAACTGAGCGCGGAACAGCCGGTGGAGTTGAGCGGAAGCGTCGAAGATACGGATGTGCGCAGCGTGCTGACCTACGTGGTTCGGAACGGCGAGCGCTTCGATTCGGGTGTGCGTCTGGATTGCCTGGATGCGCTGAGGACCCACGCGGAAGACAGCCAGGTCCGCGGGGCCCTGCTGGCCGCAGCGCGCAAGGATCAGAATCCGGCGGTGCGGCTGAAGGCGCTGGAGGCGTTGCGGGAGACCACGGCTGACGCTGCAGTGCGCGAGACGCTGCTGGAGGCCTTGCAGCATGATTCGAATCCGGGCGTGCGCGTGGAAGCGGTGAACCTGCTGGTTCGGTCGATTGAAGGGGGGCCGGCGGGGGTGGTGGTGACGGGGGGCAGCGCCGAGATTCCGGAAGTGCCGCACGATGTGGTGCAAAGCAGCGCAGGTTCCGCGGAGAACGATTCGATGCAGTACGTGATCCGCGCGCTGGAGGAATTGCAGCACAAGGATCCCAGCCGGTACGTGCGGATGCGCAGTGCGGCGGCATTGCGGGAAATCAGCGTACGCAGCGATCAGTGAGGGCGCGAGTTCCGGACGGAGTGTGGTTCTCTCTCATGCAGGGTTTTTCCAATAATTCGGGAAGTCCGGGCCGGCGGGAGCATGCGGTCATGCGCTGGCGAGTCTGGCTGCCTTATCTGACGGCTGCTTTGATGATCGCGGCACCGGGACGGGCGGAGACAGCCGCCACGCCAGCACACGCTTCGGTGGACCGTTCGGGTGAATTGCGGGTCAGTAACGGGATGACGCTGCGGTTGAGCGCCGATCTGGGGAACGTGCGCGTCGAAACGCTACCGGCGAACGCGGCTCCAGCGGTGCGGTACTCGGTTCACATCGAGACGGATGCCAGCGGGGCAGTGGGGCAGCGCTTGCTGGACGCGTATTCGCTGGAGACACGCGAAACGATGGACACCGTAGTGATCTCCGGGACACTTCCAAACATCCGGCAGTTCAGCGTGGTGCATCGCGCGTCCTTGAGGAACGCGCAATTCTGGGTGCAATTCGTCATCACGGTGCCTTCGGCGTTCGACCTGGATATCAGCACGGGAGCGGGAGAGATTGCCACCGGTGATGTGGCAGGGCGTGTCTCGCTGGTCAGCCAAGGCGGCGACATTTCCGCAGGCCGGATCATGCCCCCCGGTCCGCAGGGTCCGCGAGGCGAGAGAGTGGTGGCACGAATCGTGTCGGAAGCGGGAGGGCACATCACTTTGAAGGATGTGGGCGGCGATGTGGATGCGTACACGGGCGGCGGTCACATCGTGGCAGGGAACATCGACGGAAACGCAAAGCTGGTCACCGGCGGCGGGAATATTCGAGCGGCGAGGATCAAGGGAACGGCGAATCTGCAGACGGCGGGAGGAAATATTGCGGTAGGCGAAGCGGGATCGTATGTGGGAGTGCACACGGCGGGCGGGCAGATCGATTTCGGCGAGGTGCGTGGCTCGGTGCACGCGCAGACCGGCGGCGGCGGAATCCGCGTGATGTACGTGTCGGGCCCGATGGAGGTGGTGACCAGCGGTGGGAGCATCTGCCTGACGCGGGTGGCGAATGCGATCCATGCGGAAACGGGCGAAGGCAAGATCACGGCATGGATCAATCCCGAGGCCAGCGAGCGTGGGCGCAACGTACGATTGCCGGGACCATCGCAACTGGCGTCGCGTACCGGCGACATCGCGGTGTTCCTGCCGCGTAACATCGCGATGACGATTGAGGCCACGATCGATTCCGGGGATGCGGGACGAATCGAAGCCGACCCATCGCTTCCTCTGAACATCCAGACACGCCCTGACGGGCCGGTACGCGCTATGGCAACGCTGAACGGGGGCGGTGCGCCGCTGAAGCTGCACACAGCGGGTGGAAAGATTCAGCTGCAATTTCTGGATTCACAAGCTTCGCTGAGGCAGTCGCTGGTCGATGAGCAGAAGCAGAGGCTCGCGGAAAAATTCGGGGACAGTGGGTTCACGCAGGTTTCTCTCTCTTCTCCCCGCGGCACGCCGGATGCCAACCAGGCGCCACCGCTTTCGCTTTCCGATTCGAGGGGCGATTGGTTTGACATTGCCAGGACGCGCCTGCAAGTGATCTTCATGGGAAGCGTCCGGGAAGATGCCAAGGATTTCAAGAAGCGGCTGACGGTCGCGCCGGTGCCGGCGTATCCAGCGCTGGCGAGAAAGGCAGGCGTACAAGGCCTGGTGATTCTGGAGGTGCGAGTGAAGACGGATGGATCCGTGACCGTGGACAAGGTCGTGGCCGGCGAGCCGTCCCTGACCGAAGCGGCGGTGAATGCGGTCCAGAAATGGCGGGCGAATCCCGAACAGATTGCCGGGAAGAACGTGGAAGTGGTATCGACAGTGACATTTGATTTTCAGATTCCGAAGTAGGGTTGCGGTGAATTGATGGTGATGCCGATTTTCTGGTTTACCTTGAAGGAGGAAACATGAAGTCTCGCTCCAGGATCCTTCGCTCGTTTCTCTCTCTGTCGTTCGCGCTTGGGGTTGTTACCGTTGCAGCCCAGGGCACCGCAACAACGCGCGAGTTCACCCAGACCCTGCCGCTGAACGCCGACGGGTCGTTTGAGCTGAACAACGTGAATGGAACGGTGAGGATAGAGGGCTGGGACCGGGAAGAGGTGGAAGTGCGTGCGATCAAGACTACTCCGGAGCGGGCGTCCGCGCTGGATCAGGTGTCCATCGAGATCGAGTCGCGGCCGGACGCCGTATCGGTATCGACGCGCTACCCTCAGGACGAAGGTGTGGAGGTGGCGGTCGACTACATCATCCACGTGCCGCGGCATGCGCAACTGAACCGGATCAACAACGTCAACGGCACATTGCGGGTAATGAGCTCCGATTCCATCGGAGATTTGCATACCGTGAACGGCAATATTGAAGTCTATGAAGGCAGCGGGAACGTCCACGCGCATACCACGAACGGTAACGTTTATCTCGAACTGAAACATCCAGCCGATTCGCGGGGGGCCTCCGCCGAGACAACGAATGGGTCAGTACTTCTGGCGATTCCAGCGGACCTGCCGGCGGAACTGGAAGCGCGCTGCATGAACGGAAACTTCTCGAGCGAATTGCCGATGGTGACGAAGGGAGCGGACCAGCCCCGCGTGGTTCACGGACGGATGGGAAGCGGAGGAGCACCGATCCACCTTGGCACGGTCAACGGAGCGATTCGAGTTGTGGCGCTGCGGTCAACGGTTTGATTTTTGCCACGTCTAATGGAGCAAGGAGAGGGTAGAACATGAACTCGAAACGACTGTTAATGATTTTCGGCTCTGGCGCCCTGGCGGTGACACTGGTGGCGCTACCAGGTTCTTCCGAGCACAAGCAGGAAGCGCCGCAACAGAAGGTGGAGAGACGGACGCAGATCGTGACGGCGGACGGCAATATGGCGCTGGTCGGGGATCTCGACGCCGATGGCGAAGACAACGTGCAGGTGTTTGTTGGCGGTGGAAGCGGGTGGCTGGGAGTCGGCGTCGCGGAAGTGAACGCGGACAAGGTGAAGGAACTAAAGCTGCCGGCTGAGCGTGGCGTGTTGCTGGGCAAGATCGTGCCGGAGAGTCCTGCGGCTAAGGCGGGACTGAAGGAAAACGACGTAGTGACCGAAATCAATGGCCAGCGCGTGGAGGGCACGGAACAGTTCCGGCGGATGATCCGGGAAATCCCCGCTGGGCGGACGGTGCAAATGACGGTCTGGCGGGAAGGCCATTCACAGACCGTGAACGTGACAGTAGGAAAATCCGAAGCGCGCCATACCCAGGCAGTGGTTTCGCCGGGCACATTTGCGTTTCACATGCCGGATATGCCGGAACTGAACGGGCTGATGGAACTGGCGCCGTGGGCGCCCGGCCGTTCGCGCCTGGGCATCGATGCGGAAGATCTGGAAGGCGACTTCGGCAAGTACTTCGGAGCACCGGAAGGCGAAGGGGTTCTGGTTCGTGGAGTATTTGAAGATATGCCGGCTGCAAAGGCCGGGCTGAAGGCCGGCGACGTAATCACCAGCGTCGATGGCGAGCGGATCCGGTCGATTGGCGAGCTACGCGAAAAGCTGGTGGAAAAGAAAGGCGAAAAGACCATCAAGCTCGGCGTGATCCGGAACAAAGCGCCGCTGACACTTGCGATCGAACTTCCGAAGCCGGTGCAGGAACAGGAGCATCACAGCTCTGTTCGCACAAATATCTGATTGCCTGAATCATAAGGACAAGGCCCGGCTCCGGATCGAATGAGCCGGGCCGTTTTTATTTGTGCGGAGGCAGCTAATTTCCCGAGCCGTATTTGCGGATTAACCGGAACGGGCGCCTGACCGCGCCCCAAAGCCATGAGCGGCCGTGTTGCGTGCCGTGCTTCCAATCCTCTTCGGTAGGCAAGAGCGAGAGGCGGAGCAAATAGGAGATTCCTGCAAATCCACCGCCTGAAATCCGCACGCGGTAAAGAGCGCGGTGAGCTAAAGAGGGCGGCGCGCCAGCGCCAAAGGGCAACCAGGCCTCGATTTCGGCGCACAATTGGTGGCAGGCATGGTCTCGTTCGATAGTGCCCGCGATGGCCGGCGGCAGTGGCGAGCGCAAGACTCGATTGGCCAACAGCAGGCCGACGTTCAGCATGCGCGCGGCACCGCAGTCTGCGGCGCTGCGCTGGATTGCTGACCAATCGAGTTCAGGATGATGGTTTGCCAACGCCGCGACGTCGCAGATCCACATCAGGCGTTCCCAGAAATCCTTGGCGGCGTGAACACAGTGAAAGACAACCTCATCGGCAAGGCCAAGCGCGGGAACTTCACGGCCTTCGAGGGAAACCGTGCGTTTCCGGCGGAAGATTTCGTCGATAGGCAGGGCGTTCGGGTAATAGCGAAACGTTTGTTCCGTGTGAATTTCCACCATGCGATTGGTGACTGGGCGCCTGAAGACATATTCGCCCGGTACTTTGCGCGCTTCGATCGCGCTGTCGGGAACATCGGCCTCAAAACCCTGGGCCTGCATTCTGTGACTGGCGCGTGCGATGTCCTTTTGGCGAAGGAGGAGGTCCACATCGCCAAATGCGCGCAGGGAGGAATCGCCGTGGGCGACTACCGAGGTAACGGGGCCTTTGATGACCAAGGCTTCGATACCAGCGGCCGCGAAGTCGTCGAGAACGCGAAACAGTTCGGCAGTCATGCTGAGGGTAAAGAGATGCTGAGCGCGCATGCGAACCTGGAGTTTTTCGCGCGCGGCGGGTGGCACGCCTGCAAATTGCGATTCTTGAAGGCGTTTCGCAAGAATTCCCTGGACGGAATGTTCTTCCGCCAACTGCAGCAGAACATCCCAATCGAAAGCTCCCGCCAGGGCCCGAGATACGCGTTCCCCACTGGAGTATGGCGAGACGCAGGCACACAACAGCGGCCACTCGTTGTACAAAAATTGCGCGCCGGACGAGAAACGCTCGCTCAAATGGATGGCCTCGCTTGTTTGCACAAGTGTACACCGCGCGAGGAACGGGGATGCGAGGTGCGCGCTAAGGTGTCACCAGCACATGGCGCGCGTCGGATTCAATCAATTCGCAGAGTTGCGGGATTTTGAAGGGGTCGCTGTGCGGCACGAGACGGCGTACGGGAACCTGTTGCACCAGGTTTCCGAGGACGTTGAATTCTTCGGCACGTTGCTCGCGATCGAGCAGCCAGTTCATATAAGTATTCTTGACAAGTTCCAGCAGCGCGTCTTTCGGCCGCAGGGGCTCGACGCGCGGGGCATCGGCGGCAGCGGACCTGGCGGCGATGACGTAAATTAATCCGACCGGGAGCTTCGCACCCACAAAACGAGCACGCACGCCGTCGAGTGGCAGGTAGCGCTTCTCCCATACGGGAGTGAGCTTGGGCAGGGCATTCTCGTCGCCGGCGAGATGGGCGACGGCATCGGGCCACAAGCAAACGCGCGGGTAGCCCGGGACAGCCCAGAATCTGCCTGCTGTTAACTCCAAAGGCACGATATCTTCGCTCAAACCTGCAGCGCCGCGCAAGGCCAGGGCCGCGGCCGTGGTGGACTTCCCGTGGCCGGTATCGGCGCAGAGCAACACGGCGCTGTTGTGCAGCTCAACGCCGCTTGCATGGAGGCAGGTGATCTGTTTTCTGCGCAATAGGAACCCCATGACGGGCCCAAGGAAGTAGGTGGCGAGATCTTCTATCGTCAACGGCGGCTCGAAGGTTCCCCAGACGCGGTCGGCGGAGCGGTTCACCACGAAGCGCGCACCATCGGAATACGAAAGTTCGCAGCAATCGGCGTCGCGGTATTCTGTCAGAACGAAAGAGGGATCGGCGGTGCGCTCGCCAGCAGGCAAGTGAGAGACGACTCTGCCTTGGGTGGCCCGCTTGACCCAGGAGGGCTCAGCGCCGCTCTCCACCTCGAGGCGTAGATCGCCGGGGCACACATCGACGAGCTCAAGGCCTGGGATATTGATAGTGGAATGAATTCCAAAACCGTATGCGCGGTAGGAATAGCTCACGGCTTATGGGGCGGTCTCCCAGAATAACCAAACAGGGGACGATTCAGCGGCCGCTTCGACGTTTCGTAATCGGCCGGACGCCACCGTCCAAATGCCCTTTACTTCCGACGGCTTGCGTCATCTGCGTCAAATCGCCGTAGACGAGCAGCTTGGGAGGTTGATAAGGTTTTTTCTTTGCTGATATTTCCGACGGCTGCTTCATCCACGCCCCTCGAGAGACAACTCTACTTAATCCCCATCTGTCCGTTAGGGCCGTGCGGCCCGCGAAATCTCATGAAAATCACTTCAGGGTAAGATCGCAACGGCCGGAGCGGCAAGGTCGCGTTAATCAGTGGAGAGTTCGAGACCGTCCATCTGTCT
>Ga0335077_10003103_pt1 | contig 19967 bp, 15 predicted proteins | sample Lox_Sample_31_FD_207151 | JGI IMG/M metagenome (GOLD analysis project Ga0335077, IMG submission 207151) | Soil microbial communities from Loxahatchee National Wildlife Refuge, Florida, United States - Lox_Sample_3.1 | ecosystem: Environmental > Terrestrial > Soil > Wetlands | place: USA...
GTCGGCCTTGGAAGTAATGTTGGCGGGCCCATTCTCATTTGCCACGTCAACCGGCGGCTTCTCCCCCAGCAGCGCGCCGCCGATCATGTAGTTGATGGTGGCGATGTGCTTGACCTGCAGGGCAAACGTGCGCACGCCTTTGAAATCGCCTGGCCCAGCAGGTGCGAAGTTGAATTTGTCTTCGGGCATGGCATCGGCCGCGTCTACCATCTCTTTCTCCACGCTCGAGATCAGGCGGTCGTAGACCAATGCGAAGGTAGGCTTCTGTTGGGCAGAATTCGCGGATTGCGGACTGGCAGCCCAAGCTACGTTGCTCAATGCGATCGCAGCTAACGTCAAGCTGGCGACAACGAAGAATCGTTTCATCGTTCCTCCTGAAGAAATTGAAAATGCCGGAAACCGCGCTCGGTATTCTAATGCACTCTTCCGAAAGAGGCGTCGCTCTAGGGACGATCAGCAGCCCTAACGGTCTGAACCGCAAACGGCCACTCCCGCCTGCGCCAACTTCGGACGAGATAGATTGCTACCCCGACCACCGTGATCACGACGGCATAGCGCAATTCGCGCATGGAATTCACCCGCGCGAACAGGATGAACAGGAATCCGGCGATGGCCAGCAGCGCCGGAAGCGGGTAAAGCCACATGCGAAATGGGCGCGGCACCTCAGGGCGGCGGATGCGGAAGACGATCAGTCCTATCGCCTGAATTATGAATTGCAGGCAGATGCGAATGACGACCAGCGCGGCGATGACATCCGCCAGCCGCAGCAGACAAAACAACATCGCGACCAGCCCGAGCACAACCAGTGAAACCGTCGGAAAGCGGTGACGCGGATGCAGGGTCGCAAAGCTGCGAAAGTAATTGCCGTTCAGCGCGGCGGCATACAGTACGCGTGAGTATCCCAGCAGCGTTGACAGCACGGAGCCGAAAGCTGTCCAGATGATGAGCACCGAGATAGCGCGACCCGCCCAGCTTCCATAAATGCGCTCCATGAATACCGACATGATGAAGCCGCCGTGCTTTTCCGTGTACTGCGACATCTCGCGCCAGGGCACCACGCCGAGTACGCTGAGGTTCATCAGCAGATACATGGCCGCGACCAAGAGAATGGAGATGACGACCGCGCGCGGGATGGTGCGACCCGGGTCCTTGACCTCGCCTCCGAGGAAGCACACGTCGTAGTATCCCCAATAGTCATAGGTGGCGATGAGCATGGCGCTGCCCATTCCCAGCAGGAAGTTGCGCGAGAGGTGAAACGCTCCCGGCGGGAAGTCGAAAGCGCGCGCTGCGCTGAAGTGACGGGCGCCGGCAACAATGATCCATGCCATGGTGAAGGCAACGCCTATCCATATGAGCTCGGCAGTCTTGCCCACAGCGGTGATTCGTCGATAAAGGAGGACCACCGCGAGCAGCGCCGTTACCATGGCAAGGGCTGTGCTGGTCTTAACCAGGATCGTTAGCTCGAGCGGACCAAGCAGGGGCACAGCAGCGTGGAACGTCCGTTCCAGCACAACGCGATTCAGCGCCGGCCAGAGAAATGACGAGTAATCGCCAAGGCCAATGCATCCCGAGGCGATGGACAGCGGCGCGCTGAAGGAGAGCTGCCAGATGAAGAGAAACGACAGCAGCCGTCCCCATCGGTGGGGACCGTAGATTTCCTTGAGATAAAAATAGGATCCGCCGGCTTCTGGCATGGCGGCGCCGAGCTCCGCCCACACCAGTCCATCGCAGAGCGCGAACAGGGCGCCGAAGATCCAGCCGAGCATGGCCTGCGGCCCACCTGCCGCGCTGATGATGAGCGGCATGGTGATGAACGGCCCCACACCGATCATGTCGATCATGTTCAGCGTGGTCGCCTGCGCCAGGCCGACGCCGCGGATTAATTCAGGACGGCGATGGCTGTCATCGGGGAGCATGTCCCACGCTCAGCAGGTTGACGAATAGGCGAATCGCGCCGGGAACTCCAACCGGCAACTGGCGGAAGAAGGCATAGCCGGTGTAGATGTAATAACCGTTTCCATACTTTGCAACCAGCAGCCCACCCTTTTGTGGCTGCTCGCCCGGATCGTTCGAAGCCAGCAGCGGCGCGTACTGCGGGTCCCACTGGTCCATGAAGTACAGTCCGCGCTCCTGCACCCATCCCGCGAAGTCCGATGGTGCGATCGGGTTGGGATAATGGAAGACCGCATTCTCCGGCTGCAGCAGGGTAATGGGCGCGTTTTCGTCGGTGACGCGGTTCCGGCTCAGGTTCGTAGGATACGGCGTGTAGTGCCCGGGATTAAAGTCCCCGGGCCCCGTGTTGTACTGCACCAGCAACGTGCCGCCGTTCTTCACGTAATCGAGCAGCCGCTGGTTGTTTTTCTTCACGTCTTCGCGGGTGTCGTAGGCGCGAATGCCGAGTACGATGGTTCCGAAACGCTGCAAGTTTCCCGAGCCGACGTCCTCGGGCGCGAGCAGGGTTACGTCAAGCCCGATCTCGCGCAGCACCTCGGGTATGTCGTCGCCCGCACCCATGATGTAACCGATCTTCAAGCCGGGAGGAATCTTGACGCCCACAATGCTGGTACGCTGCACGGCAGGCTCGTAATAGAAGAAGCCGCCAATGTCAGGACGAGACACGAGGTGATAGCCTTCGCGGAACTCGCGGCCGTTCGATGCCACCAGCGCTGATACCTGATAGCGTCCTTCTTTCGCGCCATCGGGCAGGACCTTGAATTCAGTGTTGTGCTCGCCCTGCTTCTCGAGGTTGACCCTCTCCGATTGCGGCTGCACGTTCCATCCCGCAGGTACCTGCGCGCGAACGTCGCCGGTCGGATGCTCAGCCGTCGACCGCACCTGCGCGTTGAGTTCGGCCGAGGGATTCGGCTGGGCCGCAATGATCTGTGTCGCGGGCAGAGTGTGGACTGAAAACTGTGGCACGACGGCCAGCGGCATCGACCAGGCGTCGCCATGCTGATCATGCAAGGGCGTGCGCGCCGCCGCGCGAATCACGCCTTCGCGATCGCCGAGCGCGTAGACCACATGCGCATAGACCGGAGGCGGCGGCAGAGGCAGCGTCTGATATTGCGGCTCATCGATGGCGTAAACCGAATCGGTCTCAGGATCGTCCCGATGGAAGTACGCCTTCGTGATCTGCGCGTGGTCCGGAGACGTGACGCGGAAAGTGATGGCAATGCCCTGTCCAGGGCCGAGGACAGCGGGCACTTTGTCCATGAAAAGCTCAGACTTCCAGCCTTGGGGAACATCGAGCGCGAACTGCTTCAGGGCGATGGGCGCGGTGCTGCCATTGCGAAACTTCGCAACCAGAAGGAAGCTTTTTCCAGCGGTAATGACCGCGCCAAGCACGGGTCCGTTACCGGAGGTGGCGAACTCCTCGGCCATAGGCCGGCCGTCGGGCGTCCCCGGCCCAGCGCTCAGTTCCAACCCTAGCGCTAGGTTCGCGCCACGCTCGAACTGCTCTTCCTTGGTACGCAGATGATCGAGCAGATCGGCTTTCCCAATTGCGCTGAGTGAGGATGAGTCGATCTTAGCGATCAGCTTCCGGGTCAACACTAATCCGCGCAACAGGTGGACAGCGGCAGCTTGGGGCGACTGATCGGCGGCAGCCGTTGCATCCTCGATGGCGTGCTGGATCCAGTCCAGATCGACGCGCACCCATGCCGCCTTGTTCTGATCCGGCCCTAGGCGATGCCACAGCGAAGGTAAAGAAGTATCGATACCATCGAAGAAGTCTTTCTCGTGCGCATTGCTGACCGGAACATTTGGCAGAGTCGAATCGATGAGCTTGTAATAGCTGGTGCGGCGGCCTTCCGTGAGGTGCCATGTGCCGGCGCCCTGGGATAGCTGGTGCTGCAGGCCCTGAAACGCGAATTGCACGTAGCTTTCGCCCAGCAACGGATCGGCCTGCGAGGTCTCGAGCTGCACGTTCCAGTCCTCGTTGGCGCGCACATTGTCCATGTAGAGCTTCTTGGCCTGCCATGGCGGAAGCCCTTCGCGGATTTGCTCAGGGAAGCGTGTTGGGTCGGCGGCAGCGCGAAATGCCTCGCGCGTCAGGATGCCCGAGGCTTGATGATTGCCGTGGCCATCGCGCGAGTCCCCGCGAAATCGCGTGCAGATGACATCAGGACGGAAGGTGCGAATCACGCGCACCATGTCGCCGAGAGCGATGTCGTGACCACCCCATTTTTCAAACGTCTCGTCGGGCGTCTTGGAGAAGCCAAAATCGGCAGCCCGGGTGAAGCGCTGGTCGACGCCGTAGTAGCGATCCGCGGCGAGCAACTCCAGCGTGCGAACGATGCCGAGTTCGTCGCCCAGGTCCGCGCCGATCATGTTCTGGCCGCCTTCGCCGCGGTTGAGTGTCAACTGCAGCGCGGTTACACCATGGCCCCGCGCTTCCAGCGTCAGCATGCCGCCGTCTTCGTCGTCGGGATGCGCGACGGTATGCATCAGCCGAGCCGTGGTGTGCAGTTGGCGCAGCACCAGCTTCAGCCCGGTCTCGCCTTCATCGATAGGCAGGGGCTTGGTATCGACCCAGGGAGAGGGAACCTGCGCAAACGAGGAGCAGCAGAAAAGAACGAGCAGAAGCCCGGAGCACAACGCCCGTCGCGCGTGCCCAGACAGGCGTGACTGGCTGAGGTAAGGGTTCATGGATGACGGAACTGGCCCGGAAAAAGAAACAGTATACAAATGAAGCGGGCTTCAGACATACGCCCGGTCGACGTAACACCACTTCCAGTCACCGCCATCGTGGGCTTGCATCACAGCGTGTCCGGTTTCGTTGAAGCGAGCGGTGGCGTGACGCCCGGCGGAGGAGTCGCAGCAGCCGACGTGCCCGCATGTCAGGCAGCGGCGTAGGGCGACCCAGCGCTGCCCGGTCTTCTCGCATTCCTCGCAGCCTTGGGTGCGGGCCTGAACGTTGGGATTGATGTGGTTAACGTGCTCACAGTTTGCCATTTCCCGTCTCCTGGGCTGAAGTGCTTTGGATGTAATAGGGTGCGGGTGGGATTCGGATGATGGTAGGCCTGGTAGCTCGCTAAAACGAACTGCGGGTCCTTCGACTGCGCTCGGCGTGCGCCTCGCTCCGCTCAGGATGACACATAAGATACTGCCTCACTCGCCAGAGCGGCCTAATCTCTCCAACTGCCTTCGCCAGTCAGTTTCTTCCACGAAGGCACGCGACTCGCGCCAGTTGGGCTGCACTTTTACGAAGAGTTCGAGGAAGACCCTAGTATTCAGCAGCCGTTCAATTTGCAGTCGCGCGGCCGTGCCAATTTTCTTGAGGGTGGCGCCTTGCTTGCCGATGAGGATGGCTTTCTGCCCGGGACGCTCGACATAAATCGTGGCTGCGATCCGCGTGAGCTTCTGGCCCTCTTCGTACTGGTCGATCAGCACAGTAGTTGCGTGTGGAACTTCCTGCGAGGTGTTCATCAGCACCTGCTCGCGGATGAGTTCGGCGGCGAGAAAGCGCTCCGGCTGATCGGTAAGCTGGTCCTTGGGAAAATAACGCGGTCCTTCCGGGAGGGCCTTGATCACGGCCGCAAGCAGCGTGTCCAGCGCTTGCTTCTTCAGCGCAGAGATAGGGATGACTTCGGCGAAATCGTGAAGTTCTTTGTAGCGCGCAATCAACGGCAGCAGCTTCTGCTTCTCGATGGCGTCAACTTTGTTCAGCAGGAGAAAAATCGGCAAGCCGGTTTTCTTGGCGAGGTTGAGCGCGGCTTCGTCGCCGGGCCCGAACTTCGCCGTCGCATCGACGATGAGGAGCAGCAAGTTACAGCCTTCCAGCGCGTCGTAGACTTCCTGCATCATGCGGCGGTTAAGCGAGTTGATGGGCTTGTGAATGCCGGGCGTATCGATCAGAACGATCTGCCCGGCGGAGTGCCCGGTCTTGCGCTCCACGTTGACCATCCCCAGGATTCGGTTGCGCGTGGTTTGCGGCTTGCGGGTAACGATCGCGACCTTCTCGCCGACGAGCGCATTCAGCAGCGTTGACTTGCCTGCGTTCGGCTTGCCGATGATGGAGACGAATCCGGAGCGGAAGGCCATCTTAGGCTTTGACCTGCGGTGCGGTAGGACTGGTTTCCAGGCTGATACGCACGCGATCCACACGGCGATCGGTGGAATCGAGTACTTCAAATCGCAAGCCGTTTTCTTCGAAAATCTCACCGGGCTTAGGGATGTGTCCGGCCAGTTCGCTGACCAGCCCGGCAACCGTGGTTGCGTCCTTCTCGTCGGGACGCACCCCCAGCAGCTTCTCGATCAGATCGAGATCGGTGTTGCCGTTGAAGACGTAGGAGGTTTCGCTCTCTTTCACGATTTCCGCCTTCTCGTGCTCATCGCGGATTTCACCGACAATCTCCTCCACCAGATCCTCGATGGTGACCAGCCCGCTGACACCGCCGTATTCATCGACGGCGATCGCCAGGCGGACATTGTCGCGCTGCATCTCGCGCAGCAGATCGCTGCCCAGCTTGGTTTCCGGAACGAAGAATAAATCGGTCTTCATGAGGTCGCGCACGGTCTTCGTCGCGGCGTCTGCGTCCGTCACCTGCAGCAGGTCTTTGGCGTAGACGATTCCCTTGATGTGGTCGAGATCGCCTTCGTACACCGGAATGCGCGAGTAAGGATATTTGTTGATGAGCTCGGTGAACTGCTGAAGGGTAGTAGTGATGGCTACCGCGATGATCTCCGGCCGGGGCGTCATGACCTCGTGCACGGTTTTGTCGCCGAACTCTACGACCGACTGAATGAGGTCGCGGTCACTCTCTTCCAGGATGCCTTCTTCCTGGCCGGCCTCGATGAGCGCGTCGACGACTTCGGCCGGCGTTTCCGGCTCCTGCTCTGCTTGTTCGCGAGTCAGAGACGCGACCGAAAGGGCGAAGCCGAGGATCAGAGTCGCGGGCATGGCAATCCAGATCAGGATTCGTAACACCGGTACAAACCGCACCAGCCATTCGCCGCGCGTACGGACGAAGAACACATACGGCAGCAGGCGATTGAAGATGACGATGATGAAAACCAGGCTGACAACCGCCTGCACCACGTCGAGCGCCACCCAGCGCTTTTCCATGAACAGCAGCCAGCCGATGATCAGGCCGATCCCCGCCATGCAGAGCTGGTTCAGTACGGCCATGGAGAGCGCGGCGCGCTGGGGCATCACTTTCAAGCGCGGCTCGACCCGTTTCTCGTAGGCTTCAATGTTCTCCTGGAATTCGCGAGCCAGGAATTTGCCCATCTCCGCATAAAGCCGGTCAACGTAGGAGACCAGCGGCAGAAGCGCGATCAGGATTACCAGCGTGAGGGATAACGGGAGGTTCATGCGCGGCGGCCTCCGCGCTTGGAGGGGCGCAGCTTTAGCTGCGCCGAAACAACACTATCCTCTTTGTCATCCCGAAGCGACGTATGTCCCCGAGGGACCTGCTTTACCGGCCGGCCAGAAATCTCGCTCCGCTCAATCAGTCCGAAGGGCAAGCCCAATTGCTTGCGCAGCTGGGTTTCGCGCGCGGTCATCTCCCCGTTGTCGGATTCGTGATCGAAGCCCGCGAGGTGGAGGAGTCCGTGCAAAATGAGGATCTTCAAGTCTGTACTGAGCGAATGGCCCAGGCTGCGTGCGTTCTCCGCGGCGATTTCACGCGCGATCGCGATGTCGCCGCCTTCGGTGCCGAGGGCGGGAAACGAGAGCACATCCGTCGGCTTGTTCTTCCGGCGGAAGCGGCGATTCAGGGTCTGCAGCTCGCGGGCCGAGGTAATGCGAACGCTCAGCTCTCCGCGCACTCCCACGGCATGCCGCGCCTTACGCGTGAAGGCGCTCAACTCGCCCGGGCTGATTTTCTCAGGTGATGGATCGCTGTCGTTCACGGGACTGAATAGCACAATGGGAGGGCACCTCGCCCTCCCATCAAATGGTAACAAGATTAATCGGAAATGGAATCCGGCAGCGCGGGATCGGCCGTAGGCGGCATTTCGACCAATGGCGTATCGCGTTGCGCGGGGGAAGGCAAGGTAACCATCTCCGCCGTCCGCGTTGTCGCATATGCGCTTGCCGCCTTGGGTTCCAGGGCCAGCGACAACTGCTCGTTGCGGCCCTTAGCGTCCTCATAGGCACGGATGATGCGCTGCACCAAGTGATGGCGCACGACATCGCCCTCATCGAAGTGGCAGAACCGGATGCCTTCGACATTCTTCAGAATGTCAATGGCTTCGATCAGGCCGCTGCGATGCGTGTTGGGCAAATCGATCTGGGTGATGTCGCCGGTGATCACCGCCTTGGAGTTGAAGCCCAGGCGGGTGACGAACATCTTCATCTGCTCGGAGGTCGTGTTCTGCGCTTCGTCGAGAATCACGAACGCGTCGTTCAGCGTTCGGCCACGCATGAAGGCGATCGGCGCAATCTCGATGATGTTCTTCTCGAGATAGCGATCGACCTTGTCGGGCTCCAGCATGTCGTAGAGCGCGTCATAAAGCGGGCGAAGATAGGGATCGACCTTCTCCTGCAAGGTGCCCGGCAGGAAGCCCAGGCGTTCGCCGGCTTCGACCGCGGGACGCGCCAGAATAATGCGGCTCACCCGCTTCGAGACCAGCGCCGAGATCGCCATGGCTACCGCGAGGTAGGTTTTGCCGGTTCCGGCTGGACCCACCCCAAAGACCATGTCGTACTTCTCGATGGCGTCCAGATAGCGCCGCTGATTGATGCTCTTGGGCTGAACGCTGCGCTTGCCGAACGAGCGCTGCTTGCCGGCTTCGGCCAGTCCGCGCAGGGTTGCCGTCGAGTCGGTGACCAGGACCCGTATCATGGAGCCGAGATCGCCGTTCACGAACGTATATCCGTTGCGCAACAGATGCTCGTAGTCGGTGAAGACCTGTTGGGCGCGCGCCACGTCGCTGGCTTCCCCTTCGATTTCGATCGAATCGGAGCGCAGAACGATGGTGACGTTCAAGCCGTCTTCCAGCAGGCGCAGATTTTCGTCGCGGGTTCCAAACAGGGTCTCAAGGTTAGAACTGATCTCGATGTTCTTCTTCATTTATGGCCGGGGGCTGTCCTCCATGGGCCCGAGTTCTGCTGCGCGCGGGCAGGTGCGCAGCACAAAAATTTGGATGCATGACAGTGCGCTGGTGTAGTGGAAGGACTGGGGCCGGGATGTTCGCCGAAGCGAAAGACTACCATTGGCGGCTAGCGTAGCGCCCTTCAGGTTCAGAGTCAATGCCGTTTACGCGTTATGCCTATGCAATTGACGGTACGTCCATACCCGTCCCTTGCAACTCGCCTGCTACCTGTTAGATGGCGCGAAAGGGTGAAAAGGAGCACTCCGCTGGCCTGGTTGATGAGGGGCCTAGTCGTCTGAATTCCGCCGGGGTACGCCAGCCGAAGGCGAATCTGTGGGCTGTCGCCGGTAGCCGCTCTCCTGCCATTGGTGCGGTTTTCAGAGGCGCTCATCCCAATCCTGCTTACCTTCCGGGCTGCCGCAGTTCAAACTACCCGGGTTGCTGTTTGGGGGCCCTGATTGCATCGCTCGGAAGCCGCGCCCGCGGTTTGTCTCCGAGAATCCGAAAAGGAGAGACTAATGCGACACCTGCGAATTCCCCTGGCAGTTATCTGCCTGAGTTTGCTTGCCACGCTCTGCCTTGCGCAGTCGCAAGAGCTGAACCTGCCACGCCAGAGTCAGCATGCGGTCCTGACTCAGCGCATCGGCATCACTGACATCACCGTCAATTACCACCGTCCTCTGGCCAACGGCCGCAAAGTTTGGGGAGGCCTGGTCCCGTATGGGCAGGTCTGGCGCGCTGGAGCGAACGAGAACACGACCATCCGGTTTACCGATCCGGTGACCATCGAGGGCAAACCCCTCGCGGCGGGAACCTATGGCCTGCACATGATTCCTAACGAGAGCGGCGACTGGACGGTGGTCTTTTCCAACATGTCCACCGCCTGGGGCAGCTTCAGCTACAAGCAGGACGAGGATGCGCTGCGCGTCAACGTAAAGCCGGCAGCCACGGGCGATTACAATGCGCTGACCTACGACTTCGACCAACTTAAGCCGGATTCGGCGGTGCTCACCATGAGCTGGGACAAGATGGCAGTGCCGATTTCAATTGCCGTCGATGTGAACAAGACCACCGAGGCGAGTTTGCAGAAGCAGCTTCGCGGACTCGCGCAGTACGACTGGCAATCGTGGAACGATGCTGCCAACTACTTCCTGAACGCCAAGTTCGACTACGACCAGGGCCTGAAGGACATCGATCAGTCCCTCCAGAACGAACAGCGTTTTGAAAATTACATGACGAAAGCGCAGTTGCTCGACGCTACGGGGAAGCCGGACGACGCCAAAACGACCCGCGATCAGGCATTGGCCAAGGCCAACGCGTTGCAGTTGTATGGCTATGGGCGGCAGCTTCTGAAGGTAGACCACAAGCCGCAGGAAGCGTTCGCGGTCTTCCATCAGCTGATCAATAAGTATCCGGATGCGTGGGTTTCGCACCTTGCGCAGGCGCGTCTGGACACCGGTGACGGCAAATACGATTCGGCAGTTTCGCAAATCAAACAATCGTTCAACGGCGCTCCGGACGCCATCAAGCCGCAACTGGAAGCGCTCCAGAAGCAGCTCGAGGCAAAGCAGGACATCAACAAGTAACCGGGCTTTCGTAAGCCGCGAGTCCAGGCCCAAAGAAAGGGGATGCCCGTGGGCATCCCCTGACTTTTAATTCGGCAAAGGCTTACTTCCGACGGCGCCAGATTCCCAGACCCAGCAAAGAGCTTCCCAGCATTGCCAGTGTACTGGGCTCCGGAACGCCGGTCTGTGCGTCGAGCGCGCTCTCAACGAAAGGAACAGTCCAGCCGGACTGATCGAAATCGTTGTCGGAGTACGCCCCGGGATCGAAGGCCATGTAGTAGAACCATCCGCCATTGGAATAGGCCCGGATAGCGGCGATCTCGGCCGGCTCATCGTCATGTCCCAACAGCAGAGTGTTCTGCGTCGGGAGGAAGGACAGCATGTGAAAGCTCACATTGCTGTTCTGGAAGATGAAATCGTTGGGCATGAACTGGGTTGGCTGGAAATTTCCGTCCTTGTGCCAACCGCCGTCCGTGTACCAGCCGTTCTGCGTATTGGTGATGTTGAAGTAGTTTGTCACCCAGGCGCGGTAGGGGTCGTAGTTGCTACCGCCCATAACAAGCAGGTGTCCACCAGCATTGAGGAAGTTGGTGTAATCGTATGGGTTGTCGCTTCCGCCATCTTGCGACAGGATGATGGTGTCGCCACCTCCGTAGCCGGTTGGGTCCACGAACATGCTGTTCACGTCCGTGTACTGCACGTTCAGCGTCTGCAGAGCTTGCGCGACGTAGGTTTGAGCGGTACCGCCAAGAACTACAGTTGCGCTCGAAATACTTGCGCAGAATGCAACGCAGGCAACGAGTACGCAGGCACGAATAATGCAGCGCTTCATATCGTGTTTCCTCCTAAGCGCTCTATAAAACGCCCACAGGGTAGCACCGCTAAGCCTCCTCAGAACCTGATTACTTCCTAAAAATCGGGGAATTTCCCAAATTGCAACACGCGCGCCGTGCGACTTTGCTCGACCCCGGGACCGCTGAGCATAGTGAGCACGCTACAATCTTGTTGTAGAACTTGCACTTGGCTTGATTAAACACTCCTTCCAAGTCGGCGACGTGAGGATCGGCTCAGGCCGCCTGTTCCTCATCGCGGGCCCGTGCGTCATCGAGAGCGAAGAGCACGCGCTGAAAATGGCCGAGGCGGTCGCGCAGATCGCTCGCAGCAAGAACCTGCCGTACATCTTCAAGGCTTCCTACGACAAGGCGAACCGGACCTCGATCAAGAGCTTCCGGGGACCGGGATTGGAAGACGGGCTGCGCATTTTGCGCAAGGTGGCGGAAACCGTGAAGGTTCCTGTGCTCACTGATGTCCACGAAGCCGCCGACGTCCCGCGCGTGGCAGAAGCCGTCGATGTACTCCAGATTCCAGCGTTCCTGTGCCGGCAGACCGATCTGCTGGTTGCGGCGGGCAAGAGCGGTCGCGCGGTGAACATCAAGAAAGGCCAGTTCGTCTCGCCATGGGATATGCGCCACGCGGTCGAGAAGGTGCGCGAGGCGGGCGGTGAGCGCGTCTTTCTCACCGAGCGCGGCGCCTCGTTCGGCTACAACAATCTGGTGGTGGATATGCGGTCGCTTGCCATTATGCGCGAGTTCGCGCCCGTGGTCTTCGATGCGACTCACTCCGTGCAGCTGCCCTCATCGACGGAGAACGGCGGATCAGCGGTAAGCGGTGGCCAACCAGAGTTCATTCCCCTGCTCTCTCGCGCTGCGGTCGCCGCGGGAGTCGATGGCGTCTTCATGGAAGTCCACGACAATCCCGCCTGCGCCAAGTCAGACGGGGCGAATGCGCTGGACTTGAAGCTGCTGCCGGGAGTGCTGCAGCAGTTGCTGGCCATCCAGACGGCATTGCGCCCCTAAGCCCCTGGAAAATCGATAGAAACCCAATCTCTAAGGCGACCTTCGATGCAGGAAATCCCGTTTTGCTGGCCCAAACTGCCGATTGACCGTAAAATGTTGGGAAGCTTGTGAGCGGTTGTTATCCTGTAATTCAGGCGTTGTGCTGCACTCGTGTGCCCAGCCGGTGTCTTCCGCGCACTAATCACGCGTTCTATTCAAGGAGCTGACTACATTGTCCAAGAAGCGTTTTTTGTTTACGTCCGAGTCGGTGACAGAAGGCCACCCGGACAAGATTGCCGATCAGATTTCCGATGCCATTCTGGATGCTTGCCTGAAGGAAGATCCTTACAGCCGGGTGGCCTGCGAGACGCTGACCGCGACCGGCCTGGTGTGCATCGCCGGCGAGATCACGACCAAGGCATACGTCGATTTCCAGACGCTGGTGCGTGGCGTGGTCGCCTCCATCGGCTATGACAACGCCCTGTACGGATTCGACTCCAATACCTGCGCGGTGATCTCGAGCATCAACAAGCAGTCGGGCGATATCGCCATGGGCGTTGACACTGGCGGCGCGGGCGACCAGGGAATGATGTTCGGCTATGCCACCAACGAAAACGCCAACCTCATGCCGACGCCAATCTTCCTGGCGCACAAGCTGACGCAGAAGTTGACGGAAGTTCGCAAGAACGGCACCTGTCCTTACCTCCGGCCCGACGGCAAATCCCAAGTCACAGTCGAATATGACGAGAACCACAAGCCAGTGCGCATCGACGCGGTGGTCATCTCGTGCCAGCACGCGGAGACGGTTACGACCGAGGAACTGCGCGCCGACATCCTGAAGCACGTGATTCAGGCTGCGCTTCCCGCCAACATGCTCGACGCCGACACCAAGTACCACATCAATCCCACGGGACGCTTCGTCATCGGTGGCCCCATGGGCGATACCGGACTGACGGGCCGCAAGATCATTGTCGATACCTATGGCGGCATGGGGCGTCACGGCGGCGGCGCGTTCAGCGGCAAAGACCCGACCAAGGTCGATCGCTCGGCCTGCTACATGGCGCGCTACATCGCGAAGAACATTGTTGCTGCCGGGCTGGCCGACCGCTGCGAAGTGCAGCTGGCGTATGCCATCGGCGTAGCCGAGCCGGTGAGCGTGCTGATCGACACCTTCGGCACCGCGAAGGTCGATGAAGGCAAGATTTCCGATCTGGTGCGCAAGAACTTCCAGCTCACGCCCAAGGGAATCATCGAGTCGCTGAATTTGCGGCGTCCGATTTACCGCAAGACAGCTGCCTACGGCCACTTTGGTCGCGACGACAGCGACTTCACTTGGGAGAAGACCGATAAGGCGAGCACCCTGCGCGAGCAGGCGGGAATCGCGGCGGAGCAACAACAGGCGGCTAAGGCGGCGAAGTAGGGAAGCCGCTCTTCGCCATTCGCTGTTCGCTCTTCGCCAGAGGGTCGGGAACAAACGCTTTGGCTTGTCATCCTGAGCCCGCCCCGGCGGGCGAAGGACCTGCTTTCGCCGAGGAGTGGCAAGAAATTCGAAGATTCGATGCGGCACGGCTGAAGCCGTGCCCTTTCAAAATAGGAGCTTATGTCCACTACGACTGCACGCATACCTGGCGACGTCGCCAACCTTGAACTGGCCGATCTTGGCAAGAAGCGCATCGACTGGGCCAACCAGTCGATGAAGGTCCTGCAGATTATTCGCAAGGACTTCATCAAGACCCAACCGCTGAAGGGCATTCGCATCTCGGCTTGCCTCCACGTTACCGCTGAGACGGCGAACCTTGCGATCACGCTGCGCGATGGCGGAGCTGAGGTCGCGCTCTGCGCCTCCAATCCGCTGTCGACGCAGGATGACGTCGCTGCCTGCCTGGTACGCGACTACAACATCCCGGTGTTCGCGATTAAGGGCGAGGACAACCAGACCTACTATCAGCACATCATGTCGGCGCTCGACCACAAGCCGCACATCACGATGGACGACGGCGCGGACCTGGTCACGACAGCGCTGACCAAGCGTACGGATGTGATCGACGGCATCATCGCCGGAACGGAAGAAACCACGACTGGCGTGATCCGCCTGCGCGCGATGGCGAAGCAGGGTGTGCTGAAGTATCCCATCGTCGCGGTCAACGATGCTGATACCAAGCACCTGTTCGACAATCGCTACGGTACAGGCCAATCCACGATTGACGGCATCGTGCGGGCCACGAATTTCCTGTTGGCGGGTGCGAAGTTTGTCATCGCCGGCTACGGATGGTGCGGCCGCGGATTAGCCAGCCGCGCACGCGGACTCGGCGCGGAAGTCATCATCACCGAAATCGATCCCACGAAGGCGATCGAGGCCGTGATGGACGGCTACCGCGTGATGAGCATGGACGAAGCCGCGAAGATCGGCGACGTCTTCTGCACCGTCACGGGCAACAAGAGCGTGCTGCGCAAAGAGCACTTTGAGGCGATGAAGGACGGAGCCATCATCTCCAACTCCGGCCACTTCAACGTCGAGATCGACATTCCTGCGCTGGAGAAGATGTCGTCCTCCAAGCGCACCACTCGCGGCTTTGTCGAGGAATTCTCGCTGCGCGACGGTCGCAAGATCAACCTGCTGGGCGAAGGCCGCCTGATTAACCTCGCTTCGGCCGAAGGGCATCCGCCGTCCGTGATGGACATGAGCTTTGCCGATCAGGCGTTGTCAGTCGAGTACCTGGTAAAGAACCACGCTTCACTCGAGAAGAAGGTCTTTCCGGTTCCGGAAGAGCTCGATAAGCGCGTCGCGAAACTGAAGCTGGAGTCGATGGGCATCAAGATCGATCGGCTCACGCCGGAGCAGGAAGAATATCTGGCGAGCTGGAACGAGGGAACCTAGAAGTGGTCGGTGGCTAGTGGCCGGTGGCTAGAAATAAGAACAAAGGGCGGCTGCAATGGCCGCCCTTTTCATTGCTTGGAGCTGCGCTGCGTCCGGTGCTCGGGTGGGACCCGCTATCTTCTTGGCGCCAAGCGTCTTAGCGGCCAAAACGAGAAGGTCACCGGAGCTTTGCTCAACGGTGACCTTGGGAGCTTGGTTGCGGGGGGTGGATTTGAACCACCGACCTTTGGGTTATGAGCCCAACGAGCTACCAGACTGCTCCACCCCGCAGTTTGATGATAAAGGTTCATGAAACTTCGGTCAATGAACCCGGAGTCCCCGCGGTCTTGCAGCTCCTTGCGCTGAACCAGAGTAGCGTCGCCACACGGGGTAGAATGCAATAGCCCATGTCGGTACAGGACAGAGCGATACCCGCAAGCCCGGCAGCGAACTCGACCCTTGTCCCAGAGCTTAGAAACTTCGTGGATGGCGAGTTTGTCGCCGGCGACCATTTCTTCGACGATGTGAATCCAGCAGACGGAACCGTGATTGCCAGGGTTTCGGAGGCAGGAGCCAACGTCGTTGATGCTGCGGTTGCTGCTGCGCGCCGGGCCCTCCGAGGTGAGTGGGGGAAAGCCGGGGTTTGGCAAAGGGCAGCTCTCCTTTACAAGATCGCAGAAGGCATAGAAGCGCGATTTAACGATTTTGTACAAGCTGAGTCGGCGGATACCGGCAAGCCCGTCGCGCTGGCATCTCGCCTCGATGTTCCACGTGCTGCCGCCAACTTCCGAGTTTTTGCGGACCTGATTAAGACCGCCGGACTGGAAGCATTCGAGACCGAAACTCCAGACGGCAAACAGGCATTGAATTATGCGGTGCGCAAGCCCATTGGCGTTGTCGGAATCATTACGCCCTGGAACCTACCGCTATTGCTGCTGACCTGGAAGGTTGCGCCGGCGCTGGCATGCGGCAACACCGTCGTGGTGAAGCCTTCGGAAGAAACGCCGGCGAGCGCCACCTTGCTTGCCGAAGTGATGCGCGATGCAGGCGTGCCCAGCGGCGTCTTCAATCTGGTGCACGGTTTTGGCGAGGGCTCGACCGGCGAATACCTGGTCAGCCATCCGGACGTGAATGCCATCACGTTCACGGGCGAGTCGCGGACCGGGGCGGCAATCATGAAGGCATGCGCTCCGGGCGTGAAGCCAGTCTCGTTCGAACTCGGCGGCAAGAATGCCGCGATCATCTTTGCGGATTGCGAGCGCGACGAAACCATTCAGCAGATGAGCGATGCCGTGTTTCTTAACACCGGTCAGGTTTGTCTCTGCGCGGAGCGCGTGTATGTGGAGCGGTCAATTTTTGACTGGTTCGTTTCCGCCATGAAGCACAAGGCAGAAAGTTTGCAGATCGGTTGGCCGCAGGATCGTTCTACCAACATGGGGCCGCTGATCTCAAGGACGCATCGCGAAAAGGTGTTATCGTACTTCCGCAAGGCACGCCAGGAGGGCGCAACCATCGTTACTGGCGGCGGAGTTCCCGAGTTTGGGGATGAGCGCGACAACGGTTTCTACGTGCAGCCGACGATTCTCACAGGTTTGCCGGAGTCGGCTTGTTGCGTTACGGAAGAGATTTTTGGGCCGGTATGTCATATCGCTCCCTTCGACTCGGAAGACGAGGCCCTCGCAATGGCCAATGATACGGAATATGGTCTTGCGGCCTCGATCTGGACTAGCGATCTGAAGCGCGCTCATCGCGTCGCGCGGCAGATGAATGTGGGGATTACCTGGGTCAATTGCTGGTTCCTGCGTGACCTGCGCACCCCATTCGGGGGAGTAGGGCTCTCCGGGATTGGCCGCGAAGGCGGCGTGCATTCGTTGAACTTCTATTCTGAGCTGAACAATATTTGCATCCGACTCTGACATTGTGGGACAAGTGACACAACCGGCTGGGGACAGGAAAGCCACCGTCGTGGAGGGCAAGGCGAAACCACGCGGCCGCTTTCCGCATATCAAACGCGCTGGGGACTTCCTGTTTGTGTCAGGAACCAGCGCGCGCAGGCCTGATAACTCCATTGCCGGAGCCGAGGTAGACGAGCTAGGTACCACGCATCTCGACATCCGCGTCCAGACTCGGGCCGTCATCGAAAATATTCGCGACATCCTGGCCAGCGCCGGAGCGAACCTGAACGATGTTGCGGAGGTCTCGACCTTTCTCGTCAGCATGAATGATTTTGCGGGATATAACGAGATTTATGGCGAGTACTTTGACCATCGGGGCCCCGCGCGAACCACGGTTGCCGTGCATCAATTACCGCATCCGCACCTTCTTATAGAAATGAAAGCGGTCGCGTATAAGCCGATCGATCGGAATACTGCTGCAAAAGAGGATTAAGGATGGCGTCCATCACTTCCTTGAAAGCCTTCAACCTTCAGGGCTGGATCAACGAGAACCGCGATAAGTTGAAACCGCCCGTCGGCAATGCCCAGGTGTGGGAAGACGGCGAATTCATGGTCACCGTCGTTGGAGGACCGAACCAGCGCCGCGATTATCATGACGATCCCACGGAAGAATTCTTCTACCAGCTCAAGGGCAACATTGTCCTGCGAGTCATGGAACAGGCGGGCAAGCCTCCGAAAGAGATCCCCATCCGCGAGGGCGAGGTGTTCCTTCTGCCCAAGCATATGCGGCACTCACCGCAACGCCAGGCGGACACCATCGGGCTGGTGATCGAGATGCCTCGGCCCGATGGCGAGGTTGACGCCTTCGAATGGTATTGTCCGAATTGCCACAACCTCGTACATCGCGCCGAGGTTCGGCTGAAAAGCATTGTGAAGGACTTACCTCCGTTATTTGAGAAGTTCTACGGCAGCGAAGAAGCCCGCCGTTGCAAGAACTGCGGCACCATTCATCCTGGGAGAGCCTAGGCCATGCTGACGATCGACATCCACGCTCACTTCTTTCCCGAGTCGTGGCCCGACCTTTCAGCCCGTTTCCGAACGCCGGACTGGCCCTCGCTTAGGCACTTGGGTAACGGCGAAAGCATGGTCATGCTCGGCAACCGCGAGTTCCGCCGAATTAATCAGGTGTGCTGGGACCCGGTCCTTCGACTCGAGGACCTGCAGCGGCAGGGCGTGGACCTGCAAATTATCTCCGCCACGCCTGTGCTGTTTTCCTATGCTCGGCCGGCAGAGCAGGCGTTGGAAGTTGCGCGAATGTTTAATGATGCTGCGCTGGAGATGTGCAGCCGCGGCCAGGGCCGGTTAAAAGCGCTTTGCCAGGTGCCCCTGCAGGATATCGACGCCTCCTGTGCCGAGCTGACGCGCTGCAGGAAGGCAGGACACATCGGCGTGCAAATTGGCAATCACGTTGGCGAGAAGAATCTCGACGACCCCGGCATCATCACCTTCCTGCACCACTGCGCCGATATTGGCGCTCCAGTGCTCGTGCATCCCTGGGACATGATGGCGCAGGACCGCATGCCGAAATACATGATGCCTTGGACGGTCGGCATGCCCGCAGAAACCCAGCTTGCGGTTGCGACTCTGGTGCTGAGCGGCGCGTTCGACCGTTTACCCAAGAATCTCCGGATATGCTTCGCGCATGGTGGTGGGAGCTTCGCCTACCTGCTCGGCCGAATGCAGAATGCGTGGGAACATCAGCCGCTGGCTCGCGGAGCAGCGGAACATCCGCCGGCGCATTATGTCGACCGCTTTGCCGTGGACTCTGCAATATTCGATGAGCGGTCGTTGAAGCTGCTCGTGGATGTTATGGGAGAGGGCCGCGTACTGTTGGGCTCCGATTATCCCTATCCTCTGGGTGAGGAGCACATTGGCCAGCTGATTCGGAAGAGCCAGTTCTCGACTGATGCGAAACAGAAAATGTTGTCCGGCAACGCTGTCGAGTTCTTCGGACTGCACGAAGTAGTTCCCGAGGAGCGTGTTTCGCCGAGCCAGCACGAAGTCATCACAGCCGGTTGTCCCTTCGCGTCCGCAGATAATGGCGGTGGGGCGCACACCGGAGATCGCCTCTCCGATTCGCTGCTGACTTACGGCTCCTATCTTCGGGTGCCGGATTTGCTGAAGCTGCAGAATCAGCTTTCGTCACCGCCCACCCATGACGAGCTGCTGTTCATCATCATTCACCAGACTTACGAGTTGTGGTTCAAGGAACTGCTTCACGATCTGGATGCGGTAGTCGTAAGCCTGTCGCAGGTGGCATCGCGACAGTGGCGCGACCAGGTCTATGAGGCGGCACGGTTGCTCCGCCGCTGCACCGAGGTCATGCGAGTGCTGGTGACACAGTTCACGATTCTCGAAACCATGTTGCCGACCCACTTCATGGCATTTCGTGGAAAGCTGGAACCCGCAAGCGGATTCCAGTCGGAGCAATTCAGGGAAATTGAATTCCTATGCGGACTGAAGGACGAGAAGCTGCTTCGCCAGCACGCTGACGAGCCTGAAGCTTATGCGCGGCTGCAACAACGGCTGCGCTCGCCGTCACTGCACGATGTCTTCTTCGAAGCGCTCGCCACCATCGGCAGGATGCCGGAGATTCCGGCTACAGCGACCGATCAAGAGCGCTTCAATCAGCGGGCGGAAGCCGTGCGCAATGTTTACGAAGACGAACGCAACTACCGCGACTGGATCGACCTTTGCGAACGGCTGACGGAGTTCG
>Ga0335077_10003104_pt1 | contig 19965 bp, 17 predicted proteins | sample Lox_Sample_31_FD_207151 | JGI IMG/M metagenome (GOLD analysis project Ga0335077, IMG submission 207151) | Soil microbial communities from Loxahatchee National Wildlife Refuge, Florida, United States - Lox_Sample_3.1 | ecosystem: Environmental > Terrestrial > Soil > Wetlands | place: USA...
GGCTTCCGTCGCTGTTCAGGTCTCCTAGCAATAACCGTACCGGAGAGCGTTGTTGTGACTGTGGACGTTCCATCACCAGTTCTCAGATTTAGGTCATTCAGGTCTGCAGGGAAAGAGGTCAGAATATCTGCCTTGCCATCTCCACCAAAGTCAGACAGAAACCGTTGCGAGCTGGAAGGATAAGAATGAGCCCTTTGAGCCTCTATTGGCAGGGAACACACAATATAATGAGAAACGTTAATGGCCAAGTTAAGGAGAGATGAAATTGCTCCGACGACGACTTTGGATGGCGAACACTCGAAGAAGAGAAACGTAGCGAAGCAGGCTAACTTTGTCCGAGCGCGGTGCTCATTGCCACAGGTCCTGCGAAAGAAGACCAAGGAAACTCAAGAACAAGTCTACAGCGCAGGGGACATGCTTTCCCGACATTTCGATCGCCAGTAGTCAAGCGTATCTCTGACCGTAGTTTCCAGCGAAATCAGCGGCGTCCAACCCGTATGGTGTCTTATCTTTGTGGGATCCCCACAGACTTGCTCTGAATCATTTGGTCTAACTTTTGTCGGATCTGCTCTGATAGCAACCTCAAAATCCACCAAGTCCTGAAAGAGATGTACAACTTCGGCCAGCGAAACTGAAACGCCCGAACAGACGTTGTAGGTTTCCCAAGGTTGACCATTTTCGATCAAAAGATCGTAAGCTCGCACAACATCTCTGACATCGGTAAGATCCCGCTTGACGGTTAAGTTACCTAGAGTTAGAGTGCGCGGGCACGAGCCCGCTTCCATTTCGGCGAATTGTTTTGCAACTGATGACAAAAAGAAGTTCGGGGTCTGGCCTGGCCCGCAGTGGTTAAATGACCGAGCGGTGGTGATTCCTCCTATTGGGATCCTTCCGTACTGTACCGTGAGAAGCTCAGCTACGGCTTTGCTCGCAGAATAGGGACTGTCCGGCTTCACAAGACAAGTCTCATTTAGACGTATCGCACTCGAAGCGTATACCTGAGACGTGCTGATGTTCAGCACTTTTGGCGGAGATTTCAGTTGCATGGCTGCATCGAACACATTATAAGTCCCGAGTACATTAACCTCGAAGGTCAGTCTCGGATTTGACCAAGATAACCCGACTTCGGAAATAGCTGCTAGATGATAAATTCTCGTTGGAGAACAATCCTGTATCAATCTACGGAGTGACTCAGCATCGCGAATGTCCAACTCGCAGTACTGAATCTTTGGATCAGGATTCGATGGAATAGAAGCCGCGATCGCCGTAATATGAAATCCTCTGCTTTTCAGCTGTTGTATCAGGTACGGCCCGACAAACCCGGTTGCGCCGGTGACAACAACTCGTTCTTGGTCGCAGCCTGCACTCATGCGAGAGTCGCCCTCCGACATTAAAGTGCCGCGGCGCAGGAATGCTTAAGTTCCCGACCCGCAACTAGTTCCATATCACTGTCAACCATCATTCCGATAAGCTCTTCAAAACCGACTTTGGGTGACCAGCCAAGCTCGCGACGAGCCTTCTCGCTGTTGCCGAGAAGGTGCACCACCTCTGCAGGACGCAAAAGACTCGGATCAATATCGACGTACTCACGAAAATCCAAGCCTACGTGACCAAATGCTACTTCAAGCAAGCGCTTCACGCTGTGGGTAACGCCCGTTGAAATCACGTAGTCACACGGGTTCGTCTGCTGCAGCATCGACCACATGGCTCGCACATAATCGCCAGCAAAACCCCAGTCACGCTCTGCTTCTAGGTTTCCGATCATCTTGGATTGTAATCCAAGCTTGATCCTAGCAACGTTGTAAGTTACCTTGCGAGTTACGAACTCAATGCCCCTGCGTGGAGATTCGTGATTGAAGAGTATGCCAGAGCAGGCAAATAACCCATAGCTTTCACGCGCATTCACAGTCATCCAGTGACCGTAAAGCTTTGCGATTCCATACGGACTACGTGGATAAAAGCGAGTCCCCTCATCCTGTGGGGATTGGTCTACCATGCCGAACATCTCGCTCGACGATGCCTGATAGAACCTAATTCTCGAATCTATAATTCTTACTGCCTCGAGCAATCTAGTCACTCCCAACGCTGTAAATTCTCCAGTGAGCACTGGCTGAGTCCAAGAAGTGGGTACGAATGATTGGGCGGCCAAGTTGTAGACTTCATGTGGCTTGACCGTTCGAAGTGCAGTCATCAATGAACTCTGATCAAGAAGATCGCCCGGAATTAATTCGATCCTGTCCTGGAGGTGGGCAATTCGCTCGAAGTTAATCGTGCTGCTCCGTCGAACCAGTCCGAATACTTGGTACCCCTTATCCAGCAGGAACTCTGCTAGATAGGACCCGTCTTGTCCGGTAATGCCCGTTATCAATGCACTCTTCCCCATGGTGTCCCCTTAGATTTCTTAGGTATGAAACCTGGATCAACCGACGCGCATGGATCCTATTACCTTATCGTCGTGTGCCTGCGGCAGCAGGGATCGTTGACTCCCATTTCATTTCATTGGCTTTTATTTGTGGATGTGAAACAAGAAGGTGCCATATCAGGGCTTGAAAGGACTCGGTGTGGGGAGTAATCGTCTCTGGATTCACGACCGGAATAATCACGCAAGCATCTGCAACTTTGGCAGTGAAGCCTCCGTCGCGCCCCACGACGCCGCAGATCGCGGCCCCTATTTGCTTTGCATACTGCAGAGCACACACGAGGTTGGCGCTGATATTTCGCTGTACATCTCCCCCACCTACTGAAAACACGAACAACAGGTCTTCACGCTGCAAACGGCTCCCCTGGAGCCAATTACGGTAGCATGTGTCCCACCCGTCATCATTGATACGAGCAGTCAATTCAGACACGTTATCGGTCGGAGCATAACATTCGAAGCCCGCGATTTTACGAAAATCATTGACCGCATGGGAGGCGTGGCCTGCACCCCCACCTACTCCCACGAAGAATATCCTTCCACCGCGCTGCCGTACTTTGCTCAGTAGGTCTGCTGTTTGCTCCACTTGTGCAGAATTGACTTTGCGGATGATTTGCACAGCTTCTTCTAAGTATTGCGATGCATATTTCATCTATTTATGCCTCATTCTTGTAGGTTCTTCAACGGCTAAATAACGTCAGCATGTATCAATTTGTCTCAGGAATGTGCGCAGGTCCGTAGAAACATCTTCATCGCGTAAGGCGTATTTTATAGTCGCTTGAATATACCCCAGCTTGTTGCCAGCATCATAGTGCTCGCCTTCGAATAAATATGCATAGACTGGCTTACTTGACACATACCGGGCAAGTGCATCAGTAAGCTGGAATTCCCCGCCTCTGCCGGCCGGAGTCTCCCGAATGACGTCAAATATGTCTGAAGTTAATATGTATCGCCCGAAAATCCCATACCTTGACGTTGTCTCGGAGAGGTGCGGACGTTCGAGCAGACGGGTTACGCGGAGCACTCGACTGTCCTCCGCTGTTCTAGGTGGAGGCGCTGTCTCGACAATACCAAAACGCTCGACCTCAATTGCCTCGATCTTTTGGACCGCAACAACGCTGCCCCCATGAGCTTCCTGACATGTTGCCAACTGCCGAATGCAGGGCATCACCGAATGAATTAGTGCGTCTGGAAGTATGACTGCAAATGACTCGTCGCCGATAAGTGGCTTCGCTGCGTCAATGGCATTGGCGAGCCCGAGCGGAGACGACTGCCAAACGGTCCGAATATCTGCTATAGCTGACAGTTTTTCAAGATCGCGTGCATCTTCCTCACGGCTGCTCCGCCGTAAGGATTCTTCGAGTATTGGATTTCGCAGAAAATACTGGCTCAACAACTCTTTCCCCGGGCCAAGGACCAGGACAACTATCGAGATGCCACTGGCGACAGCCTCTTCGACTGCGTATTGAATTAGGGGACGGCCAGCAATTGGTAGCAGTTCCTTAGGTACTACCTTGGTAGCTGGAAGACAACGCGTACCTAATCCAGCCGCCGGTATCACCACCTTCCGGATCACCGATGGGTCCATTGAAAATTGGTATTGTTTTTGATTCTTGCGTCCCGAGCACTGGAAACTAAGGCCCTCGCGAAAGTTTCCGCATTCCCGTTCGGAGGTGCAAAACACTCAAATTTTCGTGCTAACTCGTTTAGAGATCGGTAATTACTTCTACAGCTTCCCAGAGGCTCTTAACCACAAACTTCGGTCGCAACCCCGCAGGTTTTATAAACGCGCAACACTCACATTTCCACCGGCCGACGAAGACCGTCGTACACCCCGCTCGGTGACCTGCCTCTACGTCCGTCAGGCCATCACCGACCATGAAAGAATCTGAAAGTGAAATACCAAAGTCCCGGGCCGCACGTTTCAACAAGCCATCCTGGGGTTTACGACAACTACAGCGCTTTTTTAGTTTTAGCACAGTCGCGTCCGGATGATGCAAACAGTAATAAATTGCATCGACATGAGCACCTTCGGCTCTTAATAAAGAGTGCAATCGTCGATCAAAGGCCCGAAGAATAGACGAGGTGAAGTGGCCTTTGGCAATTCCAGGTTGGTTGGAGACAATAATAACCGGAACTCCAAGATGGTTCAGCCGACGAATTGCCCGCGGTACGCGCGGAAAAAGCTCGAATTGATCCAACGTAAACGGTGAATCTATAATACCCATGTCCTTGTGGTATATCAGCCGATTTATCACCCCATCCCTATCGAGGAAAACGGCCCCCGAGCGTAATCTGTTGGTAGATTTCGAATTGACTTTCATAGAATAAGAATAAATAGCAAGGCTTACAACGAGGCTAGTACGACAAAAGCTATCAGAAGTCAGCCACAACCTTGGATCCTTCAAAGTCAAACTCGTAAAACACTTCCCTCAAGCCTGCCGAACTCATGCTTTGGCGGAGCTTAGTCTTACGGCCATTGGGGCAACAGAGCATGAAAAAGCCACCGCCTCCTGCACCCATTATCTTGCCTCCGAGCGCACCATTTTCCCTCGCTAGCTGATACCATTCGTCGATACGGGAGTCGCTGATGTGGGTAGATCGCCGCTTCTTATTTTGCCAATGAAGATCAAGAAGAATTCCGAATTTTTCAACATCGCCGTTCTCGAGACATTCCTTAACCCTGTAGCCTAGCTCCTTTGTCCGATGCAGACTATCGATAACCTCGGAGTTCTCTGCTCGAGTATCTTTCTCCTGATGATGGAGAATGGTGCTGCTCGACCGGTTTTGCCCCGTGTAAAAAAGCAAAATGGAGCTGCGAAAGTCTTCCAGTGCACTGATCGAAAGTTGCATTGGAGTGACAGTGACCTCTCCGTCTTGTTGAATCTCCAACACCGTTATCCCTCCAAATGCTGCCAAATAGTGGTCCTGTTTCCCAACCGGATGACCCGCGAGGCAACGCTCAATATGATAGGCTTCCTCAGCTAACGCTTTTGGGGAAACCTTGTCACGTTTTAACTGCCGTAGCGCTGTTAGTAACGCAACCAGATACGAACTAGAGGAACCAAGCCCCGTTCCATCAGGTACATCTGCGAGGGACACTATTTCTATGTTATTCGGCAATGACATAAGGTTGAGAGTAGGCCGAACCAAGTCGTGTTCGACCTCATCGGCACTAGTAACCTGCTCGTACTGCGAGTACTTGACGCGCACGTAATCGTCGGCAGATGGGCGGTTTACACCAATATAGACATATTTATTGATCGCAGCACTTAGGATAAAACCGCCATGCTTTGAATAATAAGACGGCAAATCGGTCCCACCACCGCCTAGCGGGGCTCTTAAAGGGGCACGTGCAAGAATCATAAGGTCCTTTTCTCCTGTTTTTCCGACTATTATACCTATACACGTACTGGATGAGTGGTATACGTACTATCCCACCTCTCGGGTTGAAGCGTGCCTTGGCACACGTCAGATACGAAGTTACAGAAACGGGCACGAAACTGAGTGATGTCGAAAATCCGTGCTCGGTTTCGGATGCAGGTCGAGTCAAAGGTCATATGATCAAATTGTCGAATTGCTTTCACGATGGCATCGCTCGTCTCCTGTCGAAAAAAGAGACCCGTAGCTGACCTTGACTCGACTGTGCTTGCATCTATCACCGTCTCCAATGCCCCACCGCGGGAAAGGGCAATTACCGGTTTTCCTGAAGCATGAGCCTCAATGGGGGTCAAACCAAAGTCTTCAATTCCCGGAAAGATGAGTGCGCGACAGCGTGCGTAGTAGTCCCGGAGTTCTAACTCTGAGACTGCTCCCACAAATTCGACATTGTGGTCGGCAATTGCTTTCAATCGTTGCAAGTCTGGACCTGTCCCAACTATCTTGAGTGGCATTTTGAGCTGAGTAAAAGCCCTAATCACGAGATCAATCTTCTTGTACGCAACCAGTCGAGACACTACAAGGAAAAAATCCTCCGCTTTCTCGCTGGACGAGTAAGAAGTTACGTCCACTGGAGGATAGATGATTGCGTCGGGTCTCCTGCCATATGCTCGTTCAATTTTGGCCGCCGCATGTTTAGAAATCGCGACCAAATAATCTGGTTTCTGTCCCGCATTGAAGTCTACCCGTCGAAACGCAGAAAAAAACCAACGCATGAGTTGTCGTTTGACCCAACTCCAACCTACTCGCGCGGTATATTGATCGAAGTCCCATACAGGCCTAAACGGAGCGTAGCAATAGCAGATGTGTATAGCAGGCGCGACAGTGTCAACGTTCTTGGCGCAATAAGTTGAAGAACTCAGAACAACATCAAAGGTCGACAATGGTAGCTTTCGCATAGCCAAATACGTAAGGGGAAACAGCGCTTTCAGTTGTCCTTCACTTCCCACAATGTTTTGTAGCCAGGTGGAAGTAATCTTCGCATGCTGTAAGATGTCATGCGTCCGATCAGGAAGGTACACAGTCGTGTAAATCGGGGCGTCCGGAAACATTAAGTGAAAACTTCCTAAAACACGTTCCGCCCCACCCAGGTTTACTAACGCGTCGTGCACGATTGCAAGTTTCATGTCAAGGATGAGTTGATGCCCAAGTGGTCTGTAGTTCTTCAGGCATTGCGTCAACGTCTACAGGCATGCTTTCCCGTGCCGATTGGTAAACGGCATCCACGATTCGCAAGGTCTGCACACCATCCAGTAAAGCAGCAGAGGCTGAATGCCACTCGGTGGGCCGATTGGCACTCTGTTTCCTTATAGCGTCAACGAAATGGTCCCACTCCTCGTCCCAACAACTGGCCTCAAGATCGACTTGCTCCAGCGGACCTTTGCCAATCATTTGCTGATATTCAGAGGTTAGCGTACCGATAGCACTCCCGGCCTCTGCCGGTTGCTTGAACACGATTTCTTGCATGTCCGGCACACCGCCAGCAGCACGTCTCCTTGCGATTACTAAACGCTCCGGTCCGTAGTTCCCACCCAGGCCTTCCATACAAACAAAGCCGTTGGTTCCAAACACTTCAAAGGAGAACAGGTTCTTCCACTGCGTCCAGCTAACGTGCAGCAATGCCGTTTTGTTCTGTTCGGTCCTCAGCATCATAAAGGCATTGTCTTCGACTTCTCCTTCTTCAACACTGCGTTCCTCTAACAAGCAATGTCCAGGAATAATTTCTGCCGCAAACGACTGCGCAGTACGCGTATGCCAAAAGTAAGAATCGGCAAAGCCGACTACTTGTCGAAACTCGCCAAGAAACCACCGGCTGAGGTCGATCAGGTGAACGCCCTGATCAAGCAGTTCGCCGCCCCCTGAGAGATCTCGGCTGCCCCTCCACTCTTTCTCGTAACCGGCTCGGCCTCCATGTCCATATCGGCCTCTTACGTATAGAGGCTCACCGATCACTCCGGAAGCAACAATTCTGCGCCCGTGTGCTACCGCAGGATGATGTCGTAGGGTGTAGCCGACCACTGCAACCGGTTTAGATTTTCCGTCAATGCCAGATCCGGTTGCAGATTGTGTCAGTGAGGTAAGAACATAATCTGCTTCGACTGCCGTGCGTGCCATAGGCTTTTCGCAAAACACATGTTTGCCGGCTCGAAGCGCCGCAATGGCAATTTCGGCGAGAAATTTGTGCGGAGTTGCCACAACTACAGCATTAACGTCCGTTCGCTCCAGAACGGGTAGCCAGTCCGTGCTGCTGGAGCAGGCCATTTCATTTCCGGCACTGGTTGCCAAACTCTCTTCAACATCGCAAACATGAACAACTTTGCAGTGGGGGTGAGCTTCGGCAGATAACGCTCGAATCCGACCCATTCGGCCAGCTCCGATGATGGCCACACCTAAGAGAGGAGGAGTATGCATTTTTATTTTAGAAAGCCTTTATGCATCAGGTGCTTTGTTGAAGGTCTTACTAGTTATCAGCGGGATGTCGTTTGAGGAGTCAACTGCTTGAGAGTAAAGTGGTCAATTCGCCGCAGCGCCAACCACGATCCACCCATCAGATCCGCGATGCGCTGTTCATTCCAGCTCCGCCAATCGTCATGCGGGGCAGAAATTAACTTTCCTGAAAGGCGGTCTGCTTTAGAAGATGCGAGGAACAATGCTAATGCGGCCGGAAGCTCAATCGGGGTCCCGCCAATCCCACCATTTTTTAGCTTGCGGACTGCTTCTTTCGTTTCGGGAACGATCATGCTTGCCCCAAGAACGTCATCATGAATGCGGGTATCTACCATACCGGGTGCAATCGCGTTCACCTGAATGTTGAAAGACCTTACTTCCTCGGCGATGGTCTCAGTTAATCTGACAACTGCCGCCTTCGAAACACCGTAAGCACTCATGTATGGTGATGCTGAGGTCGCACCCCCTCCTGAGAAGTTGATAATCTTGCCACGTCGCTTTGCAATCATGTGTGGGAGCACAGCTCTGGAGTATAAAAATGTACCTCCAAGGTTTACCCGTAAAGCTGTGATCCAAGCTTCAGGCTCAGCTTCCCAAGACGGACCGAGAGGACCGTGAATCGCTGCCGCGTTTACCAGCAAATCAACCGTACCGTACCGCTGAACCGTTAGCCGGACAGTTCGATCCACATCGGCCGGATCCGAGACATCGCCTTGCGAAATCATTACAGTCGCTCCGATTCGCTCGATCTTGCAGGCGACCTCTTCAAGTTCTGACTCGGTTCTCGAAGTGATCACCACTCTCGCCCCATGGCTCGCGAACGCTAAAGCAACGGCTTCGCCAATTCCTCGACCACCTCCCGTAACAATCGCAACTCGGGATTCTAGATCTGCATCGCTGAACGTCCGTTGGGATCCATTTCGATTGGTCAATGACTGTGCTCCGATTTCGCCGGCCACAAGGCGGGATCGTTCTACGCTAACTGTGATGTCTGAATCACCCCTTGTTCTTTCATGACCCGCTCCGCTTCCAGTACATACTCCGAACTGACTTTTTGTTGCTGGATCCAAGCTACATATTCAGCAATGTTCTGTTCAATGGGTATCGCAGGCTTCCAGGCTAATTTTTGAAGTTTGGAAATATCCGAGACGGTATGCCGCGTATCCCCCATTCGAAAATCCGCGTTGATTACAGGATCCAAATCACTGTCAAACGCACTCAACATCATGCGAGCAAATTCGTTGACAGTGATTGCCCGCCCACCCCCGACATTGAAGACCTGAAAATCTGCTTCCGGCTTCTCTAGCACGATCAAATTAGCGCGAGCAACATCGCGCACATTGATATAGTCACGAAGCTGTTGCCCGTCTTCATAAATGATAGGAGGCAATTCCTGGAGTATGCGCATTGCAAACCGACGTGCAATCCCAGAATAAGCGTTATAAAACGAGTTACGCGGCCCTTGAACGTAGGTGTAACGCATACTTACGGTCGGGATGCCATATCGGCGACCTAATCGCTCCGCCAGGAGCTCAATGGCGAATTTTGAGATAGCGTAGGTGGTATGGGGAGAGGCTGTTGCCTCGTCTATCACGAAAGGCTTCATGGATAGTTGGCAGAACGGGCAATGCAACTCCCAGTCGCCCCTTTTTAGCTGTGCCAGCGACCGAGGGCCTGGACAAATCACACCGTGTGCGTCGCCCGGCAAAGGGTCAGGCAAGCTCGACAATACCCTGTCGCTATTGATTCCCTGTGAATGAGCTTGGGCCCCAAGGCATAAGTACCGCCCCTCTCCGCACACCGACTGGGAAGACGCGAACACGATTTTCTGAACTGGAAATCGCTTGCTATCTTCGACGATAAGCTCAAACAATAAGGCTGCACTTTCGGTGTTCGTATGGATAAACGTGCTGAAGTCAGTTAAGTAGTCCTGGTAAGCAGCGAGATGAAACACCGCCGAGACCCCGGTTAGCGCACGAGCGAGATCCAGCCGGTTTGAAACGTCTCCTTCGATGAACTCCGCTTCCGTGGGTACCCACGCGGGTTTGCCATTCGGGTGCACTCGGGGTTGGAGGTTATCAAGAATGCGAACCTGATAGCCGCGATCAAGCAAGAGGTCGACGGTGTGAGATCCGATAAAACCAGCGCCTCCGGTGACTAGTACTAGACCGCCAAACAACTCACCTGTGCTCAACGATTCCTCCGAACATTTTGGGCAGATTCATTTGTGCTCAATGTGCGCCTTTTGCAGCAATTACCGCCGGCAGGGTCCGTAGCAAAATTGCTAGATCCATTCTCATCGACGCATTTCTTATATATTCCAGATCTAGCCGAGCCCACTCATCAAAACTTGAGATATCGCTTCTTCCGCTTATTTGCCAAAGGCAAGTAATTCCCGGGACAACGCTCAGTTTGCGCCGCTGCCAAAACTGAAATTGATCAGCCTCGCACCTCGAGGGAGGGCGCGGGCCGACAAGACTCATATCCCCTTTTAACACGCTATAAAGCTGCGGCAGTTCGTCCAAGCTGAACTTGCGAAGAATACGCCCCAACGGCGTAACACGAGGATCGTTTTTCATCTTGAACACAGGCCCGGTCATTTCGTTGTGGCGCATCAATTGTTCTTTCAATTGATCCGCATTAGGTACCATGGTCCTGAATTTATAACCGACAAATGTGCGCCTGTTCCTACCCAGAACCCTCCAAGGATAAAATATCGGACCTCGTGGCGATGTGGACTTTACCAGAACGGCGAGCACAGCAAAAACAGGAAACAGTACGACGAGCAGCGCAAATGATATCACTATATCTAGAAGACGCTTGAAACCCCGGTAGACCGGATTGTGACGAATGCTAGATAACATCACAATCAACGGAAAACGTAGAGATAACACTCTTGGTGTCTGCTCCGGGAGATAACCAGCGAATTTGTTTATTCCGGAAGTAGCAACGATTCCAACAGGGATGCCAACTTGCAAACTAGCATCAATCAACAGATCGGCCCTGGGTACGAGACTCAACGGCATGGCAAAAAGAACCAGGTCGATCGCCTGCCCGAATACCAAGATCGGCAAGTCGTCCGGGGTTCCTAATACCGGTGTATCGGCGACCGTGGTGCCGACTGTGGCCTCATGATCAAGGCAACCAATGATCTCGTATTGTTCCTGCCTTAGTGCCGTGATAGCTTCTTTTGCGCACGCCCTCGAACCGACGACTAAAATCCGAGCGTCGTGGGGCACGAGTTGGATATTGCGCAGAATGGTGGCAGCAAGTACATCAATGAAGTAAGCCAATGGCAAGAATAAGAGTGCAATGGCGGTAAAAGCCAGACATGCCGCGAGACTGAGTCCAGCCATATAACCGATTGCGATGAGGAATAGCAGGGCGATTGTCTGCCATATAGAACTAGTAACCCACCGCGCGCACCTGGGCCGGATCGAGTCTGAGACCTCGCCAAGAGCCATCCAAACGCACATCAACACTCCGCAGAGAATGATGTCAGTCGGGGAGACTAGCGAATTCACTCGGGCAGGCCCTGTATGTAATACAAATCGTGCCAAAAGCTCATATCCACCGATGCATGCCAGTAGCATTGAAGCAATTCTGCTCCACCTACGCGATGCCAACATGCCATGTTCCGGGTCCCATGTCGATGCAAATTCAATTTTGCTTCTGAGTCCGCCGGCAAGTATCGGTTGCGCGAAAATCTCATCGACTGCCGAGGGAGGGCCAGCAAATGCGCTGGGAATGTCAGTCGACTCTAACTGATCATGACTTGATACACTTGTGTACACAATATTTTTCGTCCAGATGTAGCCTAGCAATATGTTGTGGGCCGGGGGTTGTCTTTGGTTCTTGTTTCGTCAAGCCCGACTTTCTGACTCTTCAATCTGTCGCGGCTGCAGCCACAGCGCGCACCGTGGAAATTTCTTTTAATGCTTTTTCGGCATCTCGGTTGAACTGGCGCACTGTGTCGCGCGTGTACTTGTGGTCGACCATTTTGGAGAAGAACTGGGGCGGCACAGTAATCACATGGGCTCCCGACAAAGCAGAGTTCTGGATGTCCATGACAGTGCGTACACTGCCCACGATGATTTTTGCCGAGTATTCCCAAGCGTCGAGCCAGTGCCGTACATTACGAATCGTTTGCACTGGGTCATTGCCTTCATCCGCAATACGGCCAGCAAAAATGCTGATGTAGGCAGCTCCTGCCTTGGTCGCGAGCATCGCTTGGTTGAATGACAGAATGGCCGTGGCGTTTACGGCCACCCCTTCGCTGGTCAGAGCATTGATCACATCCAGGCTGGATTCACCCGACTCGTTTACGACCGGTATTTTGACTACAATGTTTGGCCCCCAAGTCGCGAACACCCGGCCCTGAGCCAACATTTCGATATGGTCGTTGCTCGTCACTTCCACGCTGAATGGCCGCTCGCCAATGAGCGAGGCCAAACGCCTCGCCCCCATTTCGACGTCATATACACCATCTTTGAACATAATGCTGGGGTTAGTAGTTACACCATCGACTATTCCCTGCTTCAACAAGTAGAGAATGTCTTTCTCGTTTGCCGAATCAACAAAGATTTGCATTTAGGTATCTCCCTCCCGTTGCCCCTCGAACTGTGGTCCAAACACGTCTAGAGAAATTTCGGTCAGCATAACCCGCACTCACTAGAAAAAACACAACAAATGAAGCATTCGATTAGATGGGTACCAACAGTGTTATCTTCGAAGATCTTTGCTGGCGCTCACGAGGATGTCATGTTGGCCGTTCCGCTGTTCGCTGCTCGCAGCCTAAAGGCGTCACCGCTTGTATAAAGGAATGCTAGCGCTAAGAACCAGGTTTCAAACATCCATCCGCCTTGACCAAAATTAGTGGCAAGCAGAGCGGTAAGCGCCGCGATCGCAATCGGTCCGTAGAATTGTCGACTTCTTTTGCCAATATTCCACAACCAAGAGACAATCATTGCGAGCCCTATACAGCCATACTCGACCAGCCAGAAAACGGGTGTCACTCCAATTTGCACGGTCGGGGGAAAGATTCCGGTTCGAGCGGCATAATCTCCATATCTACCTGGACCGATACCGGTTAGAAATGCGAGTGGAACTTCTCCAAACCTTGCGAGGCCGTAACGAACGTGAAACATGCGTTCGGCACCGGGCTCGCCGATTACATCATTGTTCACAGGGGCAACGGCCATTGCCTCGTGAAGCTTCGCAGTGATTCGCTGAGCGGTATAGAAGCCAATTCCAAGCACCAATGCGACTACAACAGCACCCTCGATCGACTTTCCGTGGCGATGCGCTCCCAAGATGCGAGTCCTTGACACTAGGTACCAAGACGCGCCGAATATGACCACTGCAAGCAGAACTTCGTCTGAAAGCGATAAGACTGCTCCGACGAATGACACAGCCATGCCGAGGATCAACCAGCTCTTTTTGCGCGGCAGAGATGAAACAGACTCGAACGTCCAAGAAAGGGCAAAAATCGAAAAGCTACAAAACATAAATAGGCCAAAAGGCGGGGACTCTATGAACGTACCAGCCATCCGGTAAACGAGCGAATCGCCCCATAAGACACCTTGTCTCCCCTTGTAGAGAGTCAGGTAAATCGCGATGACATCAGGAACTGGCACCAGCTCGAATAGTGCAGCATACAGGTAGGCGGCAATGGCGAACTGGATAATAACCGAAAACAATAACCAGCGTACAACGAACTCCCTCCTCTTCCTCAAAACCTCAATCGAAACCAGGTACCAAATTATGTCAAGCCACAGTCTGATCGGCTCGGCATAGAAGGCGTAGAAGTCGGAATGTTCTCGGGCGGTTGAAGGCGGAAGAAAGAACGATCCTAAAAATGCACTTAGCAGAGCGAAGCACGCAATTGATAACGCATACTTGTCGCGAACTGGTAGTCCTAGTAGGAAAAAAATCGCCGCCGTGAGGATCATACTAGGATCGATCCAGATCGTGGTTGTTAGCTGTAACATCTGCTTAAGTGCGGCCGACATTGGCAGCATCAGAATAGCTACGCCGTACAGGTATGTTGCTAGTTTTGTTCTAGCCATCCGGATAAGCGTCCTCTGAAGGCGGCGCAGTGATACTTTGCTTTGGATAGATTAGATTGTGAGAGCGACAAAAGGACGCCGCCGGTTGCTCGAAACAAAACATATCCTAGAAACCACAAAGGATACTTATGTTTTCGTATTGTATATCCCATGCCACGCCCATAAGCGACTCCCTTTTCATGTGCTTTATGGTCAAAAATGGGTGAAGCGTCTGGATGGTCAATGAGCAAGTCCGGCCGATAATAAATATGAAACCGATTTTCGATTGCTCGCAGAAGGTAATCGATGTCTTCGGCGGACGCACGTCCGGACTCTGATCCTACCCCCAAGCGCTCGTCGAATGCACCTACCGTCTTTATCACTGAATTTTTCAAAAATATGGTGACTGAGGTGGATCGGCGCCACACATTCATTTTGCTGAGCACTCCTTCGTCCCGGTCCAAAAAATGAAACGAGCGCGGAGCGTTGCACTTGCCCGTAAGACCATCCCATCTGGGATGGTCGATTAGAAGACTCGCGACCTTTTCCAATAAACGCGTCTCGTACCAGCAATCGTCGTCAGGAAATGTGACAACGTCGCCCGTACAACGGGTTAGTCCGATATTACGAGCACGTGAAATTCCTTTTGGAGATCGAAGATGCATGACCTTCAACCGGCTTGAGTAAGGCTCAATCACAGGGAGAAGTCGATTGTCCGAATTTTGATCGACGATGATGAGCTCGAAATTCCGATATGTTTGCCTCTCAAGATGCAAGAGAAAATTGGAAAGCTCGTTCGTGCGTTCGATTGTTGCCAAGACTAACGAAAATCGCACGAGTTGTCCGGTCTCACTAACAGTTAGTGAACTGCTCAAGGTTCCTCGGTTTCTGACCTTCATTCGTTGGATTGATTTAAATCTCAATCCTCAAGTTGCGCTTGCCGTAATAGCGATTACACCACTCGCAAAGACGGGTTTACGAATCGTGTATTGCAACAGAAAAACTACGAGATATACGTATGAAACGAGTGTGGCCCATGCAGCACCCATCGCTTGATATCTGGGTATGAGATACAGGTTGAAAAGAATGTTCGTTGCTGCCGCACTGCCAATTGCCACTAATATCGCGCGGTCTAGTCCCCGGCTCACGAAAACGATTGTCAGTAAAGCAACGCAGAAATCCATGGGTATTGCGACTAATAAAATCCGGAGCAGCATAGTTGCCCCTAAGTCGCTTCCATAGACCAGCCTAAGCAGATCAGGCGCGAAGACGCAAGCAACAAGCGCCAGAATAGTCCCGACCGTGGCAACCATAACAAGCGAGGCCAGCAAAAGATGGCGTGCCGTCGGTCCGGCTTTGGCGCTTGATAGTTTCGGGTATAGTGAATTCGTAAGCAGCCAGTAAACGCCCAGAATTAAGAAAAGGATCTTGTAAGCGGCACTATATCGACCAACTTCTGCCGTAGTCGACATAGCGCCAAGCAGCACAGTGTCAAAACAGTGAAATGCTTGATTGAGAATCGTAGCCATACCAAGCGGCACGATTGCCATCCAGCGAAGTTCGCTTTGGATAAAGTCCCTGGTACCTGAAATTTGACCAGCCACTTCTTTCTTCCATCGCGATCGCCAAACGATCCAGAGACATGCGGCGCCCGCCATAGCGGCAAACGCGTTCGCAATCGTAAGTGGTAGCAGCGTACTCTTGGCTAGACTCATTCCAAGAAGCGAGCCTATCAGGAACGTCACAGCCACTCCACCTCTGAAACCGCCCAGCCATGCAAATTTGTTCAATCCCCACGCGAGCCAATCTAGAGAAAAGGCGTATGGCACAACGCCCAAAACAAACCCCAGTATGTAAAGTCTTGCCGACTGGGGAACAGGGCCATATAGAGCGTAGACGCATCCCAGACTTACACACACTGCACAAGACGTAAGCCGTTTGAAAAGCACGGCTCTCATAATAAGGGGAGCAGATCCACCATGCCGTGATACGAGTCTTGCTCCGACCAGCCGCAAACCCTGATCAGTACCTAGCGTCACATACATCGCAACTGTCTGGGCCAACGCAATGATGCCCAACAACTCAACACCATAGGAGCGAGAAATGTAAGCAAAGAACAAGAATGTGGCTAATCGCGAAACACACTCCCCAATTCCCAGATTGAACGCAGAACTTATAGCACTTTTAACGCTTTTAGAGTCCACACGCCGGAGCATCACAAACGAATCTTTCAGTGTCGCCGAGGAAACCACCTAAACGTTATCCTGTAGAGCAGACCACATAGTAAGAACAGTGGCCATTAATGAACTTTCTTAGCGTGAAAAGTTGCGTTCTATATTGGCCTTGGGGCTCGTCAATACCCCCTGAATCTGCCGTGTAGCCGGTTGTTTCGGAGAACCGACCAATCGTGCCTCAGACCCGCCGACACCTTATTGAGAAACATCTTGCGCGGATCCTGATCATCCATTGCCTTCCATGCGAGGGATCCAGGAATCCAAAAGCAGCCCGCGGCAAAGAAAAGCACTACGCCAACGAATATGATCTGTAACCGCTTTGGGCTGGCTTTTCTCTCCGGGTAGCTGGGCAGATCCAGAACCTTGACTGTAGGAACTTCTTTTGCTTCTTGAACTTTGGCTAGTTCGTACTGCTTTGTAAGGGTTTCGTACACTGCTTCTTGGATCTTCGTACGCCGGTATAAGTCGGAGTAAGTCACGCCCAACAGCGGCAGTTCTCGAATAGACGGGTAAACGGAGCTCACACTGGTTGAATCTGATGTGCTTGCACCGACTCCTCCTAGCTTGTCCAGTTGTCGGCGCAGCTCGTCAATGTTGGCCTGCACAGATCGTACTCGAGCGTTATTGGCCGAATAAATCTGCTCAAGACCTTGACGCTGTGCTTCCGCAGCGATCAACTCGCCCTGAAGGCGAGCTGCGGCTTCGACCATGGCCTTGCCTTGCTCAGAAATATCGATTGCAGTGTTCTCGCTGGCGAACTGACTGAAAGCCTGGGCCGCTTGGTCGAGGTCCTGCTTGACGGCCTTCAATCGCGTCTCCAGAAACTCGCGTTCGCGTCGTGCAGAGGAAGTGGACAGCGTGGAAACAGCAATGTTCAATTCATCAATGTACGCCTGTGCCATTGCTCGCGCTCTTTGTGGGCTGTGATCGCGAACGGTGATCGTGATGATTCCGCTCTTGCGGTCTTCTACAATAAAAGTTCGCTCTCCGAGTTCTTTCCGTGCATCCTCCATTCGCTTCGTCCAATAGACCCGCCGAAGATCGAACCTGTTGATAAGCGCATCTTCAACCGTACGGCTGCGGAGAATGCCGATGAAAAGCGCGCCGGAACTTTTTTCACCGAGCAGACTACTGGCATACCCTCCCAGGGCATCTTCACTCCTGCTCGCAAGCGCGGAAAGCATACTTGATGCTGAATTATCGCTGTCAGGAGGCATCAGCTGTGTTACTGAGTCGTATTTCGATGGAATGACGAACGCGAGGGCAGCCGATACGAGAAGCCCGGCAACCGCAAATCGCAAAAGCGTACCGCGATTATCCCAAAGGATCTCAAGCCTAGCGACAGGGCCGCCGTGGTCTGATGCTGAACGGGGCCACCCGTTTATCGGAATCTCTCGGGTCAGCTCCGGCTCGATAATGTTATCCGTCACCGGCGGGGCAGATTGCGCCACTTCTGGCTCCTTATCTCCGTGTACTCGGCTTCCATGCAGGCTGCGATGGCGAGTTGCCGCAGAAAAGCCACAATTTTTTGCTCTCAACGCTTACTCTCATAGACGTCCTGAGCTGAAGTTTCCTCATTTACCAACATTCCAATGTGGTGAGTAAGTTAACTGAATTGACGAAGTGAAGTTCGTCTGGCGTCCAAGACTTAAGAGTGGAAAACGCCAGTTCTCATATTGCAACATCGCACTCAAATCGAATGATTGCGCTAATTTCTGGTTCCATCTGGCTGAAACGTCGTTCAGCGAACCGCCTTCCAAGAACTGATGTGAGACGCGCTGAGCGCGATAGCTAAACTGCAGTTCGTTTTGAGGAGTGAACGAATACGTTACCCAGCCCTGACCACCCCAACCCGCCCGACCCACCCAATTTCCCATGAGGTCACCCTGATTGGTATAGCCACTCACATACCGAGCATCGATATAGACAAAACCCGGCCTAAACTCCTGGGTCAATGGCTCTCGAATTCCCTCGGCCCGCAATTGCAGTTTGGGAATTTTCGGTACTTGCGGCATGTAAAGCCCAGGGTTCACCGAAGCGCGACTGGAAGTAATCGGTGAATACTCATCTACGACGAGTGAGTCAGAGTAAATGGAGAGCCAGTTTCGCAAGCCCGGCACTCGATAACTAAAATCGAAACCTGAGAATCTTTTCCCCGGGTTGTTAGCAAGCTGCGTGTGAGCATAGTACGTCCGAAAGAATTCACGGAAGGTCAGCGGTACACCTGCTCCTGCAAATATTGCTGTAAAGTCGGCGCCGAATTCCAAGTTGTTGGTAGGCCGAAAACTGATCTTATTGCCCATAATGAAGGGCTGATCGGCCGGATAAGGCCCATACAGAGTGGGCGGCGAATTTACCCACTCCTGGCCAGTAAGTCTTCCCATCAGGAACTCAACGCGAGCCGGCCCAAACAGTTTCGAAAGCAGGGGGAATTCGAAAGGACTCGGTGTATTCATCTTGAACATCGTGATTGGCGGTGCGTTGTTGCTGAAAAGGAACGGACCGCTCTCTGATGGCCCCAGCCAGGCGCTCTGACGTCCAAAAGAAAACTCCACGTCGTGCACATTCAGGCTTATAGACCCTTCGAGCAACTGAAAACGGTTGTAAGAACGAGTGTCGACCGAGGATTCCGAGGTATTCGAATTCAGCAGGTCCGCGCTTGCCATAGCTTGCAATTGGGAAGCAGTATAGGGCGCAACCGATGCGGATTGTTGATATTCTCCCCTAAAGTCGAATGCAAACGGACCGGCAACCGCATGCGTCGAAATTCCTGATATCGAGTTGAAACCTTGGCCGTACGGCCGGCCGTAATCGTTAATAATCGTTTGGCCGAAGTGGTAGCCGTCGCGCAGCGGAGGGCCAGAGATTTCAGTGCCACGGGCGTAGACGGAGTCGATTCTTGCGCCGAGATTCTCGGCGCCGTTCAGGCGGCCGTTTTCAAATGAGAATTCGTCGGACAAGTCGTTGTAGATACGAACTGCTTCGCCGTCCTGGTCGCCATCGTCTTCGATCTTTTCCTGGGCCTCTTCGAGCATGCGCGCGCATTCGAGGCGCGTCCAGGGGCGGATGCCTAAATATCCGGACTTAATGTAACCCATGGCAATCAGGCGTTCGAGTGCGGGGTAAACCCAACTATCGAGCGGGACGTCGGGCGATCCCATGTTTTCGGGATTGCGAGTTTTCTCGCCAGAGTTATCAGGCAAGATACTTCCCCATGAGCCACCACCTAAGTCGGTGTCGTGGTGCGCGCGAAAAACCTGCCGGCCAAAGTACCAGCCGAGCGCTCCGCCTACGATTACATCCGATGGGAAATGTTGCTGGCCAGTTACACGCGTCGCACTTATACCAGTGGCTAAGCCGTAAGCGAGCACTTTGCTAAAAG
>Ga0335077_10003105_pt1 | contig 19964 bp, 18 predicted proteins | sample Lox_Sample_31_FD_207151 | JGI IMG/M metagenome (GOLD analysis project Ga0335077, IMG submission 207151) | Soil microbial communities from Loxahatchee National Wildlife Refuge, Florida, United States - Lox_Sample_3.1 | ecosystem: Environmental > Terrestrial > Soil > Wetlands | place: USA...
GATGCGAATGCCCATGTCCGGCGCGTGCGCCGCCTGGGAGAGTATTGCAAGGATGTCGCCGACACGATGCGGATCGGGATCCGTCAGGTGGAAGCAATGCCCGTCCTGTCCATTGAGATGGGCGAGATAATCAAGCGCGGCAACGACGAAGTCGACCGGAACCAGATTGATGCGTCCACCCTCGATCCCGACGCTCGGCAGCCAGGGCGGCAGCAGTCTGCGCAGCTTTTGGATCGGTTTGAAGAAATAGTAGGGACCGTCGATCTTATCCATTTCGCCGGTCTTGGAGTCGCCGACGACGATGCCCGGCCGATAGATACGCCACGGCAGCCGGCATTCGGCGCGGATGACTTTCTCCGCCCGGAATTTGCTGGCGAAATAAGGATGATCGAGATTCTCCGCCTCCTCGAACATGTCCTCGCGGAACACGCCCGGATAAAGGCCGGCCGCCGCAATTGAGCTCATGTGGTGGAAACGCCGGGCGGCAATGTCCTCAGCAAAGCGCACGATGTTGCGCGTGCCCTCAACATTGGTTGCCATCTCAACCGCAGGATCGGCTTCGAGCGCATAGACCGCGCCCAGGTGAAATACGTGGTCGATCTTGTTCTTCAACATCGCCAGATCATCGGCGGCGACGTCTAATCCCTGCTTGGTGAGGTCGCCGGCGACCGGAATCGCTCGGTTCCCGTCGACGCCCCAGCCGTCGCGCAACTTCGCCACTCGCTCGGGAGAGGGATTGCGTAGCAAGAAATAGACAGTCGAGCCGGTATGCGAGAGCAACGCGCGCACAAGCCGCTTGCCAATAAATCCGCTGGCACCGGTCACGAAATAAATCATGTAGTGCATCCCGAACCGGGTATTGCCCGGCTGCTAATGCATGATCCGCCATGGGAATCCACCATGGGCCCGCGCGCGCGGGACCAGAATAGGGTCCACCTGCGCAAGTGCTGCAGCTTTGATATTTCTCAAAGCCAAGTTGTGAAAAATCGCCATAGTGCCGCTCGATAGCAGGCAAGGGACCCACAGACGGCAGGAGAGTAGAATGGCGAAGAAAACGAAGAAAGCCGCCGCCGCAACTGGCGAGCAGTTGGTGGCGAAGATCCGTGACTCGGCAAGTCAGATCTGGCTTGCGGGACTTGGCGCGTTCTCCAAGGCACAGCAGGAAGGCACGGGCTTGTTCAATGCCTTGGTCAAGGAAGGCGAGGCGGTTCAGAAGCGGACCAAGCAGGCAGCTGGCGAGACCGTTGCTGATCTTCGCGGCCGCGTTGCGGAAATCCGCGAAAATGCGACTGGAGCATGGGACAAGCTCGAACACGTGTTCGAACAGCGCGTTGCCCGTGCGCTGCACAGCCTCAACGTTCCGACCAAGAAGGATATCGACCATCTTTCGCGGCGCGTTGCAGAGCTGACATCGGTTGCCAATAAGCTTTCGACCACGATGAGCCACGAGAAGCATCACTAAGCGCGCGTTTATTGCGTCGGTAGAGAAGAGCGGCCCATCACGGCTAAGCCCGAAAAGCGAACCGGGAAAAGACACTCCGCCTGAAACAAGTGGGAAGCAGCGTGACGCATCGAGCAAGAGGCGTCGCCTTGGCTGGCGGCGGCCCTTTAGGCGCAATCTATGAAATCGGTGCGCTGGTGGCGCTTGACGAAGTCTTGCGCGACTTCGATCTCGTCGACTGCGGCGTCTACGTAGGCGTCAGTTCCGGGAGTTTCCTCGCCGCCGGGCTCGCCAACGGTTTGACGCCGCGGGCGATGCACCAAATGTTCATCGAAAGCGAGGCCGCCGACGATCCGTTCGAGCCTGAGCTCCTGATGCGTCCGGCGCTGATGGAATACGCGCGCCGGCTGGCCTTGCTGCCGCAGCTCCTCAAATCGTCCGCGCAGGATTATCTGATGTCGCCGCGGGCGCGCAGCCTGGTCGAATCGTATTGGCAGCTCGCGCATGCTCTGCCGACCGGCATCTTCGACAATTCCGGAATTGCCGAATATCTCACCGACCTGTTCTCGGCTCGTGGCCGGACCAATGACTTCCGCAAGTTGCGCCACAAGCTGTTCCTGGTCGCTACCGATCTCGACTCCGCAGAAGCGGTGCCGTTCGGCGCGCCGGGCTGGGACGATGTTCCGATCGCGCAGGCCGTCCTAGCGAGCGCCGCCCTGCCAGGCCTGTTTCCTCCAGTCGAGATTGGCGGGCGCCACTATGTCGACGGCGCACTAGTGAAGACGCTGCATGCCTCGGTCGCCTTGCGCGAGGGCGCGAAGCTCCTGCTGTGCATCAATCCGTTGGTGCCGTTCAACGCCGACGCGGCTGCCCAGCATAAGCACGGCCGACGCGTCTCTCTGGTCGAAGGGGGACTGCCGACAGTGCTGTCACAGACATTCCGCGCCATAATTCACTCCCGCATGCAGACCGGTATGGCCCGCTACGGGCACGAGTTTCCCGATGCCGACGTGGTGCTGTTCGAGCCAAGGCCCGACGATGCCGAGATGTTCTTTGCCAATGTGTTTAACTATTCGGAGCGTAAACGTCTCGCCGAGCACGCCTATCAGCGCACGCGTGCCGAGCTGCGCCGTCGATACGCAGAACTGCAGCCCATATTCTCCCGTCACGGCGTAACGATCGACGAGGTAGCGCTCGCCGACCAGACGCGAACACTTGCGACCCGCGACGGCGCCACGCGCCGGGCCGCTTCCACGGGGCGACTCGATCACACCCTCGATCGGCTGGAGGCGTTGTTGCGGCCGCGCGCTGAGCCTGCCTCCGGTTGAAGCGTTCTCGGCCGATCAACAAGTCCGGAGCCGAGATGTCGAACTCGCAGTGGAAAGCCTTTCCCTACCCCGATGCCGAATATGACTACGCCGGCGTCAGGCTCGCGAAGTCATGGGCCCGGCTGCATCGCGGCGACTGTGAACCGTTCCCGGATCCAGAGTCGCTACGCAAGCTCGCCGCGGCTCATCCGCAATTAAAACCTTCGATCTCCTGGGATGAGGCTGCGGGGACGCTCGCTGATGCGTGGCGCGCCTACCACCGTGGCGACTTTGGCAAAGCGGTGAAGCTCGGTCTCGGCCTCGGCCTTATCGGCTACAATGTCGCCAACAAAGCCACGAACATCTACGCCACCTACCTGGAAACCAGTGCGAAGAGCAAGCTGGCTCTGTTCTCAGAAGCGGCGCGCCGCGCCGAGGAACTGCTCGGTTGTGCCGAAAGCCTTCCCAATGCCTGGTATCTCCATGCCCAGGCGCTCGGTCGTTATGCTCAGGGACTTTCGGTGCTTGAAGCGCTAGCGGAAGGCCTCGGCGGCAAGATCAAAGCAAGCCTGGAGCAGGCGATCGCGCTGGAGCGTCATCATGCCGATGCCCATATCGCGCTCGGCGCTTACCATGGCGAAGTGATCGATAAGATTGGCGCCTTCGTCGGCGGCCTGACCTATGGGGCCAGCGCCGACGCCGGCGTCAAACACTTCCAAACCGCGCTCAAGCTCAATCCGCATTCCGCGATCGCGCGCATCGAATATGCCAACGGCCTGGTCATGATGTACGGCAACGCGAAGCGGCCGCAGGCGATCGCGCTCTATGAGGAAGCAGCCGCATGCGATCCAGCCGACGCGACGGAGCGGTTGGATGTCGGGCGGGCGAAAGCCGGATTGAAATAAGTATTGAGCGTATCCCTTGGCGCCGGCGCTAAGGCGCGGCGCCGCCGTGCTTCGAGGTCGGCTTTGCACCGCGGTGCTTTCTTGCTCGCGTCATGCGGATCGTGCCTGGGACTTTACGCGCGACCAGTTCGCCCGACTCAGCAGTCAAGTTGTCCCACGGCTCCAGCAACGCGTAATAGAGCAGCTGCTCGAATTCCGGCTTGAAGCGGGCGACGATCGAGTGCGGATCGGGCACCAAGGCGGCATCGGTGATCAGCCCGAACTGAACCTGGCCATTGAACGAGAGGATCGACACGCCCATACCGATGTCGTGGGGCCGCGGCACCCAGAACATGAACTGCTTCAATTCGGAGCCGGCGAGATAAAGCGGCATTTGCGGGCCGGGTACGTTCGTTATCACCGCGCTGGCGCGGCTCAACAGCAGGTCGAAGACCCTGTCCTGCACGGCCTGTGGCGCATTGCCGAGCGCTGCGAGCAACCCCAGCGTTACCGCGGGCTCCTTGGATTGCTTGAGCGCCTCCATCCGCCGATGAACCTCGCGCAGCCGGGCCAGCGGAGAACCAAGGCCGACCGGCAGCTCGAGCGCGAGCACGCCGAAGCGGTTGCCCAGTTCGGCTTCGCATCCCGGTTTACGCAGATCGATGGGCACGAGGGCGCGCACCTCAACTCCGTCGATGGGATCGCCATGGTCGCGCAGATAGCCATTGAGCGCGCCGGCGACGGCAGCGACGAGCATATCGTTCACCGAGCAGCCGAGTGCATGACTGACCGCCTTGACCTCGGGGAAAGGAATCGGATCGGTCCAGGCCACCCGCTTGTCGCCCGACGGTTTTCCTTTGAACCGCGTGGGGCTGTCATTCGGCATCAACAGGAGATAGGCGAGTTCGGCCGCGACGCCGGTCCCCTCGCGTAGGGTTTCGGCCGCCTGAGCCGGATGCGTCGCCAGCCCCAGCGCCGTTTGCAGAGCTTCCGCGGAAATATTAAGCCCGGTGCCGACCATCTCGGCGACCCCGCTCGCAAGGCCGACGATCGTCTGCAGCGGAAAGCCAAGGCTGGGATCGTGGATCTTTGCCGGACGCTCACGCTTGGGTGGCGTCGGCGCCGCGTCCGGCCGTTCGTCCGTCAGCGATAGCGCGACGCCAATAAGCGCAATACCGTCCGCAATTGCGTGATGGATGCGGGCGACCACAGCCGCGCCGCCTACATAGTCCTCGACGATATGGAACTGCCAGAGCGGATGCGCCGGGTCGAGGGGTTGCGAAGCAAGGTCGGCGACGAAGCGCTCAAGATCGGCCTTAACCCCTCGCCCCAGCAGCCGGGCCCGCTTGATATGGTGCGCGATGTTGAAATGTGGGTCATCGCACCACCAGGTGGCGCCGCCGCTGGTTTCGACGCGTTGGCGAAATCGGCGGAACGCGAGCATCCGCTTCGCTAGCGTGCGTTCGAGACGCGCAATGTCGACCGGGCCGGCGAGCATCAGCACCCCGACGATGACCATCAGGTTGGCCGGCCGGTCCATGCGCCACCAGGTGACGTCGACCGGGTCCATTCGTTCGCTTGGGGATATCATCGATTCCCTCGCAAGCTGACAGGACTTGACACTATTGCAATGATAGATGGTGACGCGCTACGCCACAGCCGCGGGGCTAGCGCGACCCACCCAACCAAGATGAGTGCTGCGACTTGAGCGATTCGGAAGATGTGGTGGAGCGGCTGCACCATCAACTCGACCTTGCGGCCGAGTTGCACGGCTCCGCCAAGGCCGATCCGAATGTTGAGGCGGCACGCGAACGCTTGCGCGCCTGGCAGGCGGTGCGTCTGGCACGTAGCCACGCGGATCTGTTGGCGAGTCCGGACATGGGCCCGGCCGCGGCCTTCTTCTTGACCGACATTTACGGCGCCAACGACCTCAGCAAGCTTACGGGCGACGTAAAGCGCATCGTCCCGGTCATGGCGAAAGTGCTGCCAACCGCGGCGCTGGAAACGGTCGCCGACGCCATCGAGTTGCATGCACTCTCGGAAGATCTCGATCTCGCGATGGTGAAGTCGCTGGGCGGCAAAATCCGAAAGCTCGATGGGACCGCTTATGGAAACGCCTATCGCAAGGTCGGCCGGCGCGAAGATCGCGAGCGGCAGATCGCGCTCATCGAGGACCTCGGACAAGCGCTTGGCCGGCTCATCGATCAGCCCTTCGTGAGCAGCGGCCTCGCGCTCATGCGGATGCCGGCGAAACTTGCCGGAGTGAGCGAGTTGCACGCTTTCCTCGAGCGCGGCCATAACGCGTTCCGTAAGATTGGTGACACGAATAAGTTTCTCGACCTGATCGTCAGCCGTGAGCGAAAGCTGCTAAAGGCGCTATTCGCAGGAGATGACAGCCTGCTCGACCAATGAACCGGGGCGTCTGTTTCCCACCTGGATATTGGCGGAAATAAGCACATCACGCTTGATCTAGATCATTGCCTTGGCACGGCGCCGCAACAGACTGACGCGCCTTGCGAAGTTGGCGCGGGCACGAGCCGTGCGACACCGATCTCCATGGCACAGCCCCGACAGCCGAGGAGACACGGAGCGATGGACTGGCCGGCCGACACCGAACCCGACGCCGTCCAGCGCATGGAAACGTCGTTTCATGCGCTGCGGGCGGCGTCCCGCCAGGACATCGACGTCCCGCTCGCGCTACGCCGGGATCGCCTCAAGCGACTGTGCACTTTGCTCAATCGGCATTGCAGCGATTTCGAGGCTGCCATCTCGGACGATTTCGGCCATCGTTCCGCTCACGAGACGCGCTTCGCCGAGACGGTGACCGTCGAAGCCGCCATCAAGCATGCGCTCCGGCATGTTGCACGGTGGATGAAGGACCGACGGGTTCCGACCGATCTGCATTTCCGGCCCGGATCGAATCGACTCTTGCCGCAGCCGCTCGGTGTCGTGGGAGTCATCGCGCCGTGGAATTATCCGCTGATGCTGAGCCTTAGTCCCGTCGTCTCGGCGTTGGCTGCGGGCAATCTGGTCATGATCAAGCCGAGCGAGCGGGTGCCACGCTTCTCGGCATGCCTGAACAAGGCGATCAGCGAATATTTCGACGCGACCGAGGTTGTCGTGGTGGAGGGCGGGCCGGAGATCTCCGAGCGCTTCGCGGCGCTGCCGTTCGATCATCTGCTGTTTACTGGATCTACGCGTGTTGGGCGTCTGGTTGCGGCAAGTGCGGCGAAGAACCTGACGCCGGTTACGCTCGAGCTGGGCGGCAAGTCCCCGGTCATTATCGACCATTCCGCCGAGCTTGCCGCCGCCGCCCGACGGATCGCTTTCGGCAAATTGCTCAATGCCGGGCAGACCTGCATTGCGCCGGACTACGTTCTCTGCCCTGCCAATATGCAGGAGCAGTTCGTAGAGCTATTTTTTGGAGCAGTCTCGACGCTATATGGCTCCGATCCGGGCAACCCCGACTACACGACGATCATTGATGCCGCCGACTACGAACGTCTACAACGGCTTATCGATGATGGTGCCGCCAAGGGCGCGCGCATCGAACACCGGGTCGATAAGCCTGAGGAGTGGAAATTAACGCGTAAGCTCCCGCCATGCCTGGTCCTCGCGACCAGTGATGACATGCTGGTCCGCCGCGAGGAGATCTTCGGACCGATCTTGCCGGTCATTCCCTACGAACGCGCCGAGCAGGCAATTGCCTTCGTCAACGATCGCGACCGTCCGCTGGCGCTTTATTGGTTCGGGACCGATCGCGACGCGCGTGACCGCGTCATTCGCGAAACCGTGTCGGGCGGCGTCACCGTAAATGATTGTCTTACGCACATCGCACAGGAACACCAGCCATTTGGCGGCGTGGGAGCGTCGGGCTCAGGTAGCTACCACGGCGAATGGGGCTTCCGGAGCTTCAGCAAGGAGAAGCCGATCTTCTACCAATCTCGGCTGAGCTGGCTCGAACTCTTGTTGCCTCCCTATGGCCGGGTCTTCGACTGGACTATTCGGCTGCTGCGCCTGATTATATGAACGCGTACGATGGATGAGCTCGACTATCTCGTGTTAGGCGCCGGCTCCGCCGGTTGCGTGGTCGCTAGCAGGCTGAGCGAGGATGCAGCCGTCAGTGTCGGCCTGCTGGAAGCCGGCGGCATGGGCGACAACTGGATCGTCAACACACCGCTCGCCGGCGTCTTTATGGTCCCGACGCGCGTCAACAATTGGGCGTTCGAGACGCTGCCGCAGCGGGGCCTGAACGGGCGGCGCGGATACCAACCGCGCGGCCGCGCGCTCGGCGGCTCATCGGCGATCAACGCCATGGTCTACACGCGCGGGCATCCTGCGGACTACGATCATTGGGCTTCGCTCGGCAACGCAGGCTGGTCGTTCGCCGATCTTCTTGCCTATTTCAAGAAGTCGGAATGTAACGAGGATTTTGACGGCGAATGGCACGGTCTGGCCGGCCCGCTGAACGTGGCAAAACTGCGCACCGATAACAGTTTCCACCGAATTTTCCTTCAGGCGGCGCGCGAGGCCGACTTCCCGATCCGCGAGGATTTCAATGGGTCCGAGCAGGAGGGCCTCGGTCTCTACCAAGTGACGCAGAAGAATGGCGAACGTTGTAGCGCCGCGCGCGCCTATATCCATCTGCACCTCGGCAAACGGCCCAATCTTCGCGTCGAATGCCGCGCGCGCGTGCTCAGAATATTGGTCGAGGGAAACCGGGCCGTCGGCGCCGAGTACCAGCAAGATGGCCGGCGGAAGATCCTGCGCGCTCGGCGCGAAGTCATCCTGAGCGCCGGCGCGATCCAGTCACCGCAGATCCTGATGCTGTCCGGCATCGGCGACGGTGCCGAACTGCGCAAATTCGGCATTGAGGTGCTGCGGCATCTACCGGGCGTCGGGCGCAACCTGCAAGACCACCCCGATTTTGTTTTTGGCTTCCAGGCGTCAAGCGGCGACCTGCTCGGCTTCTCGGCCGCAGGATTGCTGCGTCTGGCGCGCGAGTTTTGGCGCTACCGCCGCGAGCGCCGCGGCATGGTGGCGACAAATTTCGCCGAGGCCGGCGGGTTTCTGAAGACTCGCCCCGATTTGGCCATCCCCGACATCCAGCTGCACTTCGTCGTCGCGATCGTCGAGGACCACGCGCGGCGCCTGTGGGCCGCGCACGGCTTCTCATGCCACGTCTGTCTGCTGCGGCCGAAGAGCAGGGGTGCGATCACGCTTGCCGGAAACGATCCCCTCGCTGCGCCGCTGATCGATCCGAACTTCCTCGGTCACCCGGACGACGTCGAGGACATGGTCGCCGGCTTCAAGCAGACCCGCCGTCTGCTTGATGCCCCGGCGCTCGCGTCCATGCGTAGCCGCGATCTGTTCACCGCCGACGTGCGTGGCGACGACGAGATCCGCGCCGTGCTGCGGCGGCGCGTCGACACGGTCTATCACCCGGTCGGCACCTGCCGGATGGGTGTCGACGAACACGCGGTCGTCGCCCCGACTTTGAAGGTGCGTGGCGTCGGCAGCCTGCGCGTGGTCGACGCCTCGATCATGCCGACTCTGGTCGGCGGCAACACCAATGCACCGACGATCATGATTGGCGAGAAGGCCGCCGATATGATCCGCGCAGACGCACGAATGGTGTGAGGCGGCCCCACTTCGGGCATTACTCGAGCGACTTGCGGAATCGAAGGATGCTGATGGTCAGTAGCGTGACGGCAATAATTGCCATTGCCACCAAATCGGGCCAGAGCACCTCGACGCCGACCCCTTTAAGAAACGTGCCACGGATTACAACAAGATAATATCGCAGCGGGTTAGCGTAGGTCATCCATTGCATAAATTCCGGCATGCTCGTGATCGGAAAACTGAATCCCGACAGGGTAAAAAGCGGATTAAGCACGAAAAAGTTGGTCGCGAACGCCTGTTGTTGAGTAGAGCATAATGTGGAGATCAGCAGCCCGAGCGCTAGGACGCTGAGCAGATAAAGGGTGGTACCCAGAAGGAGCACGAGAGGGTTGCCAACGAAAGGAATCCCAAACCAAAAAATACCGACCGCGGCAACAAGAGCAACTTCGCCGAGGCCGACAAAGAAAAACGGAACCGTCTTCCCGAGAATAAATTCGGCCGGACGTATTGGTGTCACCATGATCTGCTCGAGCGTACCGATCTCGCGCTCGCGGACAATTGCAAACGCGGTTAAATTGACAACGATGACAAGCGTCAAAGTACCGATCACGCCCGGCACAAAAAACCAACGCCCGTTCAAGTCTTCGTTGTACCAAGGACGCTGCTCAAGGGTCACCTGCACCTGTCTTACCCCCTGCAAACGGGTGGTCCGTTGCAATAGGTCTGCGGTGTAATCCTGCGCATAGCCCGCGGCGATCGTGTTGACATATCCGAGAGCGATAAGGGCGGTGTTGGAGTTTGTGCCGTCGACAATGGCCTGAACGGGGGCACTTTGACCCTTTCGCAACAGGTTCGCAAAGCCGGCGCGGACGACCAATGCAACGGCAGCGTCACTGTTATCGATGGCGTTGTTTACGTCTCGCTGTGAACTGGCGATGCTGACGATATTCAGCCGGTTACTGGATGTGAATCGGGAGACCAATTCGCGGCTTTCCTGGGTATGATCGAGATCGAGCACTATCGTTGGCACATGATAGACTTCAAACGTCGCCGCGTAGCCAAAGATCAACATCTGAATAATAGGCGGTACGATCAGGCGAAACCGTCCCCATTTATCGCGCCATAATTCGATAAACTCCTTGATTAATATATATTTGATGCGCGCAAACATCGGCCACTCACTCAAGTGTCTTGCGGAAGGCGCGCGCGGCCAGAAATATGACAGCGGATGCATAAACGAGAAGGAATAGAATTGGCGTCGCCATGGCGTGGAGGTCGGCGCCCTTCAGGAAGATCGCCTTCACGATCGTGACGTAGTAGCGCGAATATATGAGGTATGTGATTTTCTGAATAATATTTGGCATTTGATCGATCGGAAACACGTAACCCGAAAGCAATGTGGTCGGGAGCATCGTCACCAGCAGCGCGATTTGGCTCGCGCCAAGCTGGTTACGGATCAGGACCGAAAGCAGGTAGCCGATGCCGAGGACGACGGCGAGAAAGAGCGTCGTCGTGACAAACAACGTGAAAATCGTGCCGCGAAACGGCACCTCGAACCAAAATGCGGCGATGATCAGACAGAAGGAAGCATCAATCCACCCCAGCACCAAATAGGGGATGAGTTTTCCGAACATCACTTCGCTTGGTCGGGCCGGCGTTGATATCAGGAGCTCCATGGTGCCGCGCTCCCATTCCCGCGAGATGGTGAGCGAGGTGAGTTGGGCGCCGACGAGAGCCAATACAACAGCGACTAACCCTGGAATGACGAAGTTGCGGCTCTCAAGGTCCTCGTTGAACCAAACGCGGGATTGCACCACCATCGGCTGAGATTGTTGAAGCGTATTCCCTTGCCTTGCTGACAGGAGAAGCTGGGCATCGGATGAAAAACTGCTGACTACGGCAAGCGCATAGCCATAGGCGATATTGGCGCTGTTATCATCTGTCGCATCAACGATAGCCTGCACCGATGTTGAACCTGTGTCGTTGAGCCGCTCGGAAAAATCCGGCGGAACGACAATGGCGATCTTGCAGTCCGCACGATCGATCGCCCCGACAAGCGCCGGATAATTCTGAACGTTACCGGCGATCGCGAAATAGCGCGACGCCGCGAAACGTTTGAGCAGCGCTTGGCTGTTCTGGCTTGCTTCACGATCGAATGTGCAGATCGGTATGTGTTTGAGATCGAGCGTGACTCCGTAGCCTAGCAGGAACATCTGCATGAAGGGCATCAAGAGCGCGATCATCAGGCTGCGTGGGTCGCGCCAGATCTGGAGGACCTCTTTGAGAGCGATGGCCTTGAGTCGCCGAACTTTCATGCGGCATTGTTCCGATTGGCAATGTCAGCGCCGACGAGTTGGACAAAGACGTCCTCGAGCGACGGATTAATGCGCGTGATTCGATTTAGCTGTAGATTTTTGGCTGCCAAGTAACGAGGCAGCTCCTCAAAGGACTTTTCGGCGTCGTCGACAACGACATGCAGGCTATCGCCGAACACAGAACATTCATGCACACCAGGAGCCTGTTGAAGTGCGGCAAGCGCGGCACCTAGGGCATCACATTCGATGAGAACGAGCTGGCCGGGTAGGGCGGTATGCTTGAGCTGCTGTGGACTGCCGATGGCGATAAGCCGGCCTTGATTGATCAGTGCGGCGCGATCGCAATATTCGGCTTCGTCCATGTAATGCGTGGAGACCAGCACGGTTACGCCGTCGGCAGCTAAGCTATGGATCAGATCCCAGAAGCGTCGCCGTGAACGCGGTTCGACGCCGGAAGTAGGTTCATCCAAGAACAGGATCGGGGGGCGATGAAGCACGGCGCAGCCGAGGGCTAGCCGCTGTTGCCACCCGCCGGCCAGTGTCGAAACGCGGGCATGCTCGCGGCCAGACAGTCCTGCCATTTCGACAGCGAAACGGATGCGCTTAGAGAGTTCGATTTCAGGCACGCGATAGATGCCGCCGAAAAAACGCAAATTCTCCTCAACAGTCAGATTGCGATAAAGGGAGAATTTCTGAGACATATAGCCGATACGCTGGCGGACGCCTTCCGGATCGCGGGATACGTCAATACCGGCGACCACTGCGCGTCCTGAAGTCGGACTTAACAGACCGCAAAGAACGCGAATAATCGTCGACTTGCCGGCGCCGTTCGGACCGAGAAATCCCATGATTTCCCCGCGTCCGACGCTGAAACTGACATCGTCGACGGCGACGAATGTTCCAAATCTCTTGATGAGGTGCTCAACAACGATCTGTGCTGGATTGTTGGATATGGTCATCGGCCAGTGCCCCCGTTTTCCAGAAGGGCTACGAAAACATCCTCGATGCCCGGCCGTACGATTGAGATTTCGCTAATCGGCACATCGGCCTTTTGTAGTGCCGCGCGCAATTGCGGAATTCGCAAATCCGGGTTGTCAACGACGGCATGAACGCCATCGCCAACGAGCAGAACTTGTGCCACGCCTGCTGACTTTTCGATCACGACGCGTGCGGAACGACCGTCTGGCGATATAATCGCCAGCAGTGTTCCGGGCATTTTCTCTTTTAATGCTGCCGGCGTGTCGCAGTAGAGCAGACGACCCCCGTGCAAGAGAGCCAAGCGGTTACACCGTTCAGCTTCATCGAGGTATGCCGTCGAAATGATGATCGTGACGCCTTGCTCCCGCAGCTCATAGAGGATGCGCCAAAAATCTCGCCGCGAAACCGGATCTACGCCCGTCGTTGGTTCGTCGAGGAGAAGAATTTGCGGGGTATGGACGAGCGCGCAAGTCAACCCGAGCTTTTGTTTCATGCCCCCTGAAAGCTTTCCCGCGAGGAAAGCACGAAAATGGGTCATCTCGGATGCTGCTAACAAACGCCGGGCTCGCTCCTCGCGGACATTCGGCGGCACCTCGAAAAGATCCGCATAGAAGTTTATGTTTTCGTCAACGGTCAGGTCTTCATAAAGTCCGAACCGCTGCGGCATGTAACTGATATCCGGCTTCACCGCCTCCGGATTCCTGACAACATCGATGCCGCGGATGACGATGCTGCCGCGGTCCGGCTGCATCACGCCCGCAAGCATTCGCATGGTGGTTGTCTTGCCGCAGCCGTCTGGGCCGACGAGGCCGAAAATTTCGCCGCTTGCGATAGTAAAACTCACTTCGTCAATGGCGCTAACTGTATCGAAACGCTTTGTAAGCGTTGTTGCCGCAATAATAGGCGCGACCGGGGTGTTCATTGCTCGCCTGGCGGTAACGCTGCCATGATTGCATCCGCTGGCATGCCGGGCACCAGTTCGTGTGTCGGATTGAAAATATCGATGCGAATGCGATAGACGAGAGTCACACGCTCGGCATGTGTTTCGACGCTTTTCGGTGTAAATTCGGCGCTCGATGAGATGAAAGAAACGCGTCCTTGGTAGGCCTTGCCAGGGTAGGTGTCGGTTTTAACGGTGGCCGCTTGGCCGAGTCGAACTTTGCCGATATCCGGTTCGTTGACGTAGGCGCGCAGCCAAACGTGATCGAGATCAGCGAGGGTGACGACCGGCGTACCGGGCGCCATTATTTCACCAAGCTCGGCCTCGCGGACGGTAATCACGCCGTCGAATGGCGCGCGCAGCGTTGTATAGCTGAGAACGATTTGCGCCAACTTAAGCGTCTCCTCCGCGTTGTGCACATTGGCCTTTGCCAACTCAACTTGACGCGCAGCTGCGGATTGCAACGCTTGATCTCGGTCGTGGGCGGCGTTCGATTGCCTTAACGCGGCATTTGCTTGGTCACGCGTCTGCACGGTTCCGGCACCCTTTTGCAAGAGGGTGTCCGCCCGCCAAAAGTCGGCCTTTTTCAATTCCAGGTCTGCGACATCGGCTTCGACGGTCTTGCAAGCTGCCAGAAGATTTTGTTCCGCAGTGGCAAGCTGGCGGCGTTGCACTTCGAGTGCCGCCTCTGCGATTGCTACTTGCTGAGCATAATCGGAATCGTCTAATCGCGCGATGACCGTGCCGCTTTTCACCCATTGCCCTTCATCGAAGGGAAGCTCGGTGATGCGCGACTGAATGGTCTTGAAGGCAAGCACGCTTTGGTGTGCTTCGATGTTGCCTGAGACGACGATCGTCTGAATGGCGCCGGAGAAGCCGAGCCAATTCTCGATCTCCCCTTTATAGGTGTAAGCAAGTGCTGCGCCGGCGATCAGCAAGACGGCGGGAGTTAAGAATTTTTTGCTTGTCCAATTCGGCACGGTAGCCTGATTTCAAGTTATTGGGCCGCAGGCCGATGGCCCCTCGACTGCGTCCTGAATGCTTTACGCCCGTGATTATTATGCTTCCCACGGTCGGCTTCGTTCTTGATCCAAATCAGCTTTTTGGGCGTGGCAGGCTGCGATCGGATGCCAACAGCCTTAATTTGCGTAATTTTACGAGTTCTCGGTCGAATCCTACAAAAGATTAATAGTTGCCATTCTTCGAGCTTGGCGAGGGAAAACGTGAGCTAGCCCGTTTCTCCGGCGTAGCGGCTATTTTTGCTGAACACGGTGGAGATAATCTATCAAATTGAGAATGCGGGTCCTTACGTAGACTGCTTGATTATAATTTTCAGGGGCATCGGTAGAATATCGCGTGCCCCAAATCGGCATATCGCGAGAACCGTGCACTGCGATCTGCGCTCTGCCATCGATGACGTCGTACATATGTTTGATTGGAAACACGCCGCCATTTTTCTTCGCGAGCAAGGTAAGATCGGGCGGAGCGACCTTAAGACCGGAAACCAATATGCCGTTGCCCTTCGCGTCCTCTCCGTGGCAAACGGCACAGTTCGCCTTAAATTCCCGCTCACCGAAATCAGCTATCTTCTCTTGAGCAAACGCCGCTGCACCAAGCGAAATTATCGCCAGTAGAATGAGTGGAATCGTTTTCATAACTGCCCCCGATGCTGGTTCGGGTGGATAGTTAGTAACGCGGTCCGAATCCGTTGTTTTGATTTAGCTCAACGAGGCACGATAAATTGGTCGTCACCAAAATGGGTAGAGCAGTGGCATTAGTTAGCTTAATGGTTTTGCCGTGGCCGGCGGATTCTCAATGACCCGCCCCAGTTTCGCCATTCCCAATATCCAGGTGCACTTCGCGCGCGACCTGCCGGCTGGCCTGCATAGGTCCACAGTCAACGGGCAAGCTGCGCTGACAAAGGGTCATTTTGAGTGGACTTGTGATATCCATTTGACGATGGTGCCGACCAACATGGTACCAAGCCGCTAATGTTTTACAGAGTAAGACGATAAAAATGCAGCAAAGGCGCTTTAGTATTGCACCGATGATGGACTGGACCAACCGGCATTGCCGGTTCTTCCATCGCCTGCTTACGCGCAAGGCGCTCATCTACACGGAAATGCTCACCACCGGCGCCGTGCTCAACGGCGACCGCCAGCGGCTGCTCGGCTTCGATCCCTTCGAGCATCCCGTCGCGCTTCAGCTCGGCGGCAGCGAGCCGGCCGCGCTCGCGGCCTCGGCGCGCATCGGAGAGGACTTCGGCTACGACGAGATCAATCTCAACGTCGGCTGCCCCTCCGACCGCGTTCAGGAAGGCCGCTTTGGCGCCTGTCTGATGGCCGAGCCGGCTTTAGTCGCCGATTGCGTCGCCGCCATGAAAGCGGCGGTGAAAATTCCGGTAACGGTGAAATGTCGTCTCGGCATCGACGAGCAGGACCCCGAGCAGGCGTTGTTTTCATTTGCCGCAACGGTCAAGGCGGCCGGCGCCGATGCGCTGATCGTGCACGCGCGCAAGGCCTGGCTCAAAGGTCTGTCGCCGCGCGAAAACCGCGAGGTACCGCCGCTCGATTACGTCATCGTGCATCGGCTCAAGCGCGCGCATCGCGAATTTCCGATCGTGCTCAACGGCGGCGTTGCCAGCCTGGCGCAAGCACAGGAACAACTCGCACAGGTCGACGGCGTCATGATGGGCCGCGCCGCTTATCAGGAACCCTGGCGGCTGCTCGATGTCGACCCCGTGTTGTTCGGCGAGCCAGCGCCATTCGCCTCGCCGAAAGCCGCGGCTTTGGCGCTCATGCCCTATATCGAGCGCGAATTGGCCAAGGGCGTGGGCCTACATGCCATCACCCGCCACCTGCACGGCCTGTTCCAAGCAGTGCCGGGCGCGCGCGCCTTCCGGCGTCATCTCGCGACCGAAGGCGTCAAACCGGCGGCCGGCGCCGCCGTCATGGCTGACGCGCTGGCGCTGGTGCTGGACAGGACGCCGGATTTGTCGCACATCGCCGCCTAGCCCGCCTCTTTAGTTTCCCGGAGACATCGGTGCTGGGACAATCGCTCGGCGAGATCGCGCTGCTCGCGGCCTGGATCGCTGGCGCCGGCATCCTGGTCGGCGTTCTCGCCGGCCTGTTCGGCATCGGCGGCGGCGCCATCATCGTGCCGGTGCTCTACGAGGTCTTCCGCGTGCTCGGCGTGCCGGAGGATGTGCGCATGCAGATGTGCATCGGCACCTCGCTCGCCATTATCATCCCGACCACGGTGCGCTCCTACATCGCGCACAAAAAGAAAGGTGCGGTGATCCCCGAAGTCGTGCGGCTGTGGTCGCCGTCGGCAGTGGTGGGCGTGGCGATCGGCGCGGTGATCGCCTACTTTGCCCCGCCGGCTCTGTTCAAAATCGTTTTCGTCGTGTTTGCCCTGTTTATCGCGGTGCGCATGCTGTTCGGCACCGATCGCTGGAAGCTGGGCAGCGAATTGCCCGGTGCCGGAATCCAGGGGTTTTTCGGCTTCGTCACCGGATTGATCTCGTCGCTGGTCGGCGTCAGCGGCGGCTCGGTGTCGAACGCCCTGCTGACGCTCTACGGCCAGCCGCTGCAACGGGCAGTGGCGACCTCCGCCGGCGTGGGTGTGCCAATCACCATTGCCGGCACGATCGGTTACATGCTGGACGGCTGGCCGCACATGGCGCAGCTGCCGCCCTTGTCGATCGGCTTCGTCTCGGTGATCGGTTTTGTGCTGATGGCGCCGGTGTCGAGCTATACGGCGAGCTACGGCGTGCGGCTTGCCCACTGGCTGCCCCGCCGCAGGCTCGAAATCGCTTTCGGCTGTTTTCTCGTATTGGTCGCCAGCCGGTTTCTGATCAGCGTGATCTAAGGCACTTACGGATAGCCGCGCATGCTGAGCCGGTCGCCGCGCACCTCCCAGCTTTCCAGCCGGTTGAGGAAGGTCATGCCGAGCAGATTGTTCTTGAGCGAATCCGTCTGCACCACCAGCGCCGGCACCGAGCGCTCGATCAAGCCACCGACGGCGAGGCGGTCGAGCGTCACCGGGGCGGCGCGGGTGCGGCCGCTCGCGGTATCGACGCTGACCGTATAGTCGAGCACTTCGAGCGGCAGGCCGGCCGCCTTGGCGGCAGCCTGCGTGAGCACCACCGAGGTCGCGCCGGTATCGAGCACCATGGGCACGTGGGCGCCGTTGATATGCGCGCCCACGGCGAAATCGCCGCCATGGTCGCGCATTACTTCGACGCGGCGGCCCTGGCCGGCGACGTGGCCGGGCACCACTTGGGCAATGACGCGGTCGCCGACCTCGCGCAATTCGAACCGGTAGCTGTAGCCGACCACCAGCAGCAGGCCGATCACGGCCCAGAATAGCAAGGCCTCGAGCGCCTGCGACAGGCGTTCGCGGAGCAGCGTGAGCAGCAGTCCGCCAGCGAAGATCACCAGCGCGAGCTTGAGCGCGAGCGAGCCGATATCGTGGCGGAGCAGATTGGCGATGGGGTCCTGATCGCTGCTTGCGATTAATGCTGCGAGCGACAACGCCACCCCAAATACAAAGGTCCAGGTCAGACGGCGGCTCACGGGATCATCCTGCCGTGGTTGGCTCGGCGTGGCTCGCGGCCATGCGCCAGGGAAGCTCGCCGATGACGCGGGCTCGCTCGGCGTCGCTCATCTCGATCCAGCGCGCGATCTCATCGACGGTGCGGCCGCAGCCCAGGCACCGCCCGGACCGCGCATCGAGCGTGCACACTTTGACGCAGGGGCTGTCGATCATCGTCGGTCTCGTGGCGAATCCGCGGCGACCATAGCCGCGGCGAGCGGGAACGCAATCCTGGCGAATGTTGCAGGGCGCATCAGGTCCCCGCGCGGAATAGGGGGCGCCGGCTGAGGCGGCGTTTTTCTTCGGGCGAGAGAATAGGTTCGCCCGGCGCCGGCGCGATCGGCGGCGCGTGGTCCATCATTGACGGCATCGGCGCCATGGCCGCGACCACGCGTTCGGGCGGGAAGGTGACCACCACCTCGGTGCCGATGCGCAACTTCGACTTGAGCACGAACGAGCCGCCGTGCAGGTCGACCAGGCTCTTGGCGATCGGCAAGCCGAGGCCGGCGCCTTGCTCGGCCGATTTGATCGAATTGGAGCCCTGGCCGAAGGAGGCGAGCACAATGGGGATTTCCTCTTCCGGGATGCCCGGCCCGGTGTCCTTGACGCTCATGTATTGGCCGCCCGAGGCGGTCCAGCCGACCTTGAGCCAGATTTCGCCGCCCTGCGGCGTGAATTTGATCGCGTTCGACAACAGATTGAGACAGATCTGGCGGACGGCGCGCTCGTCGGCCCACAGCCGCGGCAGGTCGGCCTCGAACATCTCGTGAATAGTGATGCCGCGGTTGGTGGCGCGCAGCTTCAGAAGATGGTGGCAGTCCTCGACGATGCCGACCAGCGAAATGGATTCCTCGTTGAGCTCGTATCGGCCGGCCTCGATACGCGACAGATCGAGGATTTCGTTGATCAGGCCAAGCAAGTGCACGCCGGAATTATGGATATCAGCGGAATATTCCTTGTACGCCGGCACCGCATGCTCGCCGAACACTTCCGTCTTCATCACTTCGGAGAAGCCGAGGATGGCGTTGAGTGGTGTGCGCAGCTCGTGGCTCATCTGCGCGAGGAATCGCGACTTCGAAATATTGGCAGCCTCGGCGCGCTGGCGTGCCTCGTCGGAAATCGCCTTCGCCTGTTCGAGTTCGACGATCAGCGCGTCCTTCTCGGCGCGTGCCTCCAATGTGGCCAGCGTCGTCGAATAGAGCCGGTAGGCGAGCACGGCGAAATATCCCTGCGCGGTGACCGCCATCCCGGCGAGAACATAGTTCCGCAGTGAACCTTGCAGAATAAAATCGAGCGCGATCGCCGCCGTCACCGGGAAGGTGGCGGCGAACGCGGCTATCGGCAGGTTGGAGGCAAGCATGCTCGACACCGCCACCACCAGCAGCATGACGAACAGCATGAAGGTGCCCGAGCTTTCATCGCCGCCGACCGGATGGATCAAGATGAACATCCAGGCCAGCCCGTAGAACAGGTCGAGCATGATGAAGCGCAGCCGCCACGAGCGCGCCGCGACCTCGGTCATCGGCAACTCGAGGAATTGCCGGCATTTGCTGATCATGACGGCATGGATGACCAGCACCGCCGCGGTCCAGGTGCCGGCGGCGACCGCGCCGGTCCACAGGCTCGACAAGAAGCCGATGGTCGCAACGAGGAGCAGGATTACCAGCGATGCCGATAGACGGTTCTGCGCATATTGGCGCAGCAATTCGTAGTCGAAGACCGGGCGGGTCCCGCTCGATGACGTCAGGCGGTCGCGCGCGTCGCGCACGTATTGTGCGGCAATACGGCGTTTTACCGCCGAGGTCATCGGCGGCAACGCGGACAGATCGATCTTTTCGCCTGGAATCGGCATAAAACGACGCTTGAACGCAGAAATCCCCG
>Ga0335077_10003109_pt1 | contig 19958 bp, 23 predicted proteins | sample Lox_Sample_31_FD_207151 | JGI IMG/M metagenome (GOLD analysis project Ga0335077, IMG submission 207151) | Soil microbial communities from Loxahatchee National Wildlife Refuge, Florida, United States - Lox_Sample_3.1 | ecosystem: Environmental > Terrestrial > Soil > Wetlands | place: USA...
ACCTGCGTCTCTCCCGGAAGGAAGGCATCGACAAGACGATGGACGCCAACAAGCTCGACGCGCTCGTGGCGCCGACGAGCGGCCCCGCGACGCTCATCGACCTCATCAACGGCGACTACGGCGTCGGCGGCTCTTCGACGCTTCCCGCCGTGGCCGGATACCCGCACGTCACGCTGCCGGCCGGTTACTTCCGCGGCCTTCCGGTGGGAATTTCCTTCTTCGGACGCGCCTGGAGCGAGCCGGCGCTCTTCAAGATCGCCTACGCCTTCGAGAAGGCGACGAAGCACCGGCAGCCGCCGCGCTTCCTCGCGACGTCGGATCTCACGGGAGCGGCCTCCTGATGCGCGAGTCGGTCGAAGCGCTGCCGATGCGCGGCAACGCGCTGCGTCGTGCGGTCGCCGGCGCGCTGCCGAAGCTGCGCGCCGTGACGGAGCCGCAGAGCGCCGTGCCGCGCGCGCCGGGCAAGTGGTCTCCGCGCGAGGTGATGGGTCACCTGATCGACTCGGCGTCCAACAACCACCAGCGCTTCGTGCGCGCGCAATTCCAGGAGGACCTCGTCTTTCCGGGATACGTTCAGGACGAGTGGGTGCGCCACCAGAACTACCGCGAGGAGCCCTGGGCGGATCTCGTCGAGCTGTGGCGGCTGTACAACCTGCATCTCGCGCGGGTCATGGACGAGATTCCCGAGGAGCTCTGGCGGCGCGAGACGCGCAAGCATACCTTCGACGAGATCCTCATGGTGGCGGTGCCCGCCGGCCAGCCGGCGACGCTCGAGCATCTGCGGCGCGACTACGTCGCGCACCTGCAGCATCACGTGGAGCAGATCCCGGGGCCCGTGTCGTAGGGGCGGCCCTTGCGGTCGCCCGGGATCCCGCGGGCGGGGACGAGCCCCGCCCCTACCGGCCGGCGCTCAGCTCGTTCTTCACGACCTCTCCGCCCTTCATCACGAAGCCGACTTTCTCGAGCGCCCGCACGTCCGCGAGCGGATCGCCCGCGACCGCAATCACGTCGGCAAACTTGCCGGCCTCGATCGAGCCCACCCGGTCCGACCACCCCGCCAGCTCCGCCGCGTTGACGGTCGCCGCCTGGATCGCCTGCATCGGCGTCATGCCGTACTGGACCATGTAGGCGAACTGCTTGGCGTTGTCGCCGTGCGGGTAGACGCCGCCGTCGGTCCCGAACGCCATCTTCGCGCCGGCCTTGACGGCCTTCTGGAAGTTCTCGCGCTGGAGCTTCCCGAGCTTCTTCTCCTTCTCGATCGACTCGGGCAGCATGCCGACCTTTTCCCCCTGCTGGAGGATGTAGTCGTCGTTGTAGATGTCCATGACGAGGAAGGTGCCGTGCTCCTTCGCGAGGCGGATGCCCTCGTCGTCGATGAGGCTTGCGTGCTCGATCGAGTCGATGCCCGCGAGAATTGCCTCCTTGATCGACTGCGTGCCGTGCGCGTGCGCCGCAACCTTCCGGCCCAGCCGGTGCGCCTCCTCGATGAGCGCCTTCATCTCCTCGGGCGAGTACTGCGCCGTGCCGGGCTGGTCGCCCTTCGAGAGAACTCCGCCGGAGGCGCAGATCTTGATCACGTCCGCGCCGTACTTGATGACCTCGCGGACCTTCGCGCGCGCCTCCCAGGGACCGTCGGCCACGCCGGTTTCGCGGTAGTGAAACTCGAACGGAAGGAGGTTGTTGTCGCAGTGGCCGCCGGTGATGCCGAGCGCCGGCCCCGAAACGATCATCCGAGGTCCCGGCAGCTCGCCCGCGGCGACGGCGTCGCGCAGCGCCACGTCGGTGAACCCGCCGGCGCCGACGTTGCGGATCGTCGTGAAGCCGGCCTCGAGCGTGCGGCGCGCGTTGGCGGCGCCGTCGAGCGCCTCGCGCGGAATCGAGAGGCCGAGCCCCTTGTAACCGAGGTTGTCCGGCATGAGGGTCAGGTGGTCGTGCATGTCGATCAACCCCGGCAGGAGCGTCGCGCCGCCGAGATCCACGACGCGCGTGCCTTCGGGAATCGTGACGGAAGAACCGGCGGCGACGATCCGGTCGTTCTCGATCAGCACGACGGCCGGCGCGATGGCCCGGTCGCTCTTCCCGTCGATCATGCGCGCGGCCTTGAGCGCGACGCGCGATGGCGCCGGCGCGTCCGCCGCCGTCAGATTCGAAACCAGGGCGAACGCCGCCGTCAGAGCGAGGAAACTCCGTTTCATCCCAAACCTCCTCGAAAAATCGCGCGCGATCCTAACAGCAGTCAGCGCCGGCCCTGCGCGATCCGGACGGCCTCCGGCAGCGCGCGCAGCCGCAGCATCGAGATCACGCCGAAGACGGGTCCCGGCGCGAGGGCCGCGAAGGCGAGGCCCCAGCCGACGGCGCCGGAGAGGTACGACACGAGAGCGATCGACACGTTGGTCAGGAGGAAGCCGGCACACGTCTGCACGGTGAGCGCGGTGCCGATGTAGAGCGGGTCGGACAGCTCCGTGACCGCGGCGGAGAACTGCGCCGAGTCGGCGACGACCGAAGCGCCCCAGACGATCGCGACGGCGAGGAGGAGCGCCGGGCTCGCGCCGAAGAGGAACCCCGCCACGAGGCAGCAGGCTCCCGAGACTCCCATCGCCCACGACGTCACGAGGGTACGCCCCACGCGATCCGCCACGAGGCCCGCGCCGATGCACCCGATCGCCCCGGCGCCGATCACGAGGAACCCGGCGAAATTGGCCAGCGACGCGGGCGCGCCGGTCTTCTCGAAGCTCTCGCGGATCATGATCGGGGCCCACGTCCACATCGCGTAGAGCTCCCACATGTGGCCGAAGTACCCGAAGGCCGCCAGGCGGACGCCGCGATTGGCGAAGACGCGGCCCATCTGGCGCGGATCGAAGGGCGCCACGGGCGTCGCGTATGGGCCGTCGCCGACGAAGAGAAGAACGACGAGACCTCCGGCCGCCGCGAGGATCGAGATCCAGAGGACGTCGGTACGCCAGCGACCCGTCCCGACCGCGTTGACGAGATAGGGCACGGCTTTGCCCAGAGTGAGCGACGCGATCAGGACTCCGAGCGCCATCCCGCGCCCGCGCCGAAACCAGGTCGCGAGCACCTTCATGGCCGGCGGATAGACGCCGGCGAGGAAGAAGCCCGTCGCGAACCGGAGCCCGAGGGCGAGAGGGAGCCCCCGCGTCGCCACCGCGAAGAGGGCGTTCGACGCTGCCGCGAGGAACGCACAGGCGGCGATAAAGCGCCGCGTGCGAAAGACGTCCGGTAGGTTGCCGATCGCCGAGACGAGCGTTCCCGCGACGAAGCCGAGCTGGACGGCGAGCGTCAGCCACGCCGCGCCGCCCGAGGACAGACGCCACTCCACGGAGATGGCAGGCACGACCGCCGCCGCGGAGAACCACGGCGACATGCCGAGCAGCTCGGCGCCGGCGAGCAGCGCCAGCGCGCGCCAGCGGCCCGGCGCCTCGGCGGCAGAGGAAGGCGCTTCGCGAGCGGCCGTCACGCGCGCTCGAGCAGGACGACGCCTCCCATTCGGTGGAGCTTCTCGCGCTGCCGGCGGGAGAAGAAACCGATCAGGCCGGCCATCCACGCCCAGCCCGGAGCGCGCCGCAGGCGCCGCGACTCCTCGAAGGTCGAGCGAAACTCGAAGGTCTTCCAGCCGAGGGGGCGGTAGAAGTCCGTCCCCTCCTCCGGAGCGAACTTGAGCGGCGCGCCCGCGGCGGTCAGCGACGGCTGGTAGCGCTTCTGCATCCAGCGCAGGAGATCCGGCGAGGCGATGTCGATGATCCACCAGCGGAAGCCCGCATTCGCGTGGAGGTCGGAAGCGAGCGCGCCGGCCTCTTCCCGCGTCAGATAGACGAGAAGGCCCTCGGTGACGGTCACGACGCTGCGGGACGAAGCCCCGATGCGCGCGAAGAGCTCGCGCCGCGCGGCGACATCCGAGAGGTCGAGGCGCACGCGTTCGAGGCGGCAGACGGGCTTCGCTGCCGCGAGCTTCGACTCCTTGTGATCGAGGATGCCCGGCAGATCCACCTCGATCCAGCGCAGATTTCCCGGGAGCTCCATGCGATACGGGCGCGCATCCAGTCCGGCCGCCAGATTGACGACCGTGTCCGCGCCCTGCGCGATGCAGCGGAGGATGAGCTCGTCCATGAGGCAGGTGCGGACGACGAAGGCGAAGGAAGAGGACCGCCCGCCGGGCATGGCGTCGAGGATCCGCAGTCCCTGCTCGCCGGCGAGCTCACGGGCGTAAGGGTCGCGGAAATGCGCGTCGGAGCGCTCGCTCTCGAGCGCTCGATACATCGCCACCCAGCGCGCCGTGTCGCTGATGTTGCCGACGGGGGGCGCCGCCATTCGCGCGATGATATGTCGCCTTCCGTCGCCTTCGCTTGCTCGAGGATCTGGCGGCCGCCTCCGGCGGTTCGCATGGTCTCGTTGCGAGAATACGGCCGCCACCGGCTACCGGCTCGCCAACCGTGGCTTGCCGTCCGCCTGATCCCCTCGCTGCGCTCCGGCTCCCGCAACACGAGTCGTTTCGCTCGGTGAACTTCGCGAAACTTGGTCGCGTTGCGAACCGGCGCCGTAGAATTCGCGCCGGATGACTCTCGACGGAAGATCCGCCGTCGTGACCGGCGGAACGGGAGCGCTCGGCACCGCCGTCGTGCTCGCGTTCCTCGAGGCGGGCGCGCGCGTCTCGGTACCGTTTCGCAAAGAGGGCGAGCTCGAGCGCCTGCGCGCGGGGGCGCGGCTCCCGGCCGACGCTCCCCTCTCCGGGGCGCGCCTCGATCTGACCGACGAGACGGCGGTGCTCGACTACTTCGAGAGCGTCGCCGAGGACCGTGGCGGGCTCGACATCCTCGTCAACACGGCCGGCGGTTTCGCGGGCGGCTCGCCCGCGCACGAGACGCCTTGGGCCGTCTGGCAGGAGCAGCTCGACCTCAACCTGAAGACGGCGGTCCTCGCGTCGCGCGGAGCGGCGCGGCAGATGCTCAAGCGCGGCGCCGGCGCGATCGTCAACATCTCGAGCCGGCCGGCGACGCAGGACGGGAAGAATCTCGCGGCCTACGCGGCGTCCAAGCGCGCCGTCCTCGCGCTGACCGACGCGATGGCGGCCGAGCTCGAGGACGCGGGCGTGACCGTCAACGCCGTTCTGCCGTCCATCATCGACACGCCGGCCAACCGGAAGAGCAGTCCCGACGCCGACTACTCGAAGTGGCCGAAGCCCGAGGAGATCGCGCGGGTGATCCTGTTCCTCGTCGGGCCGGAGGCGCGCCTCGTCAGCGGCGCGCACGTTCCGGTGTACGGAAGAGCGTAGTTGTCAGTTGTCAGTTATCAGCTCTCAGTTCCGGAACTGAAAACTGAGAACTGATGACTGATAACTCACTTCCCCACCGGCCGCGTCACCGGCGCCTCGAACCTGTCGTTGTCGGGCCCGAAATTCGCGACGAGGTAGGCGATGAGCTCGGCCTTCTTGTCGGCAGGCACGGCCGCGCCCCAGCGCATCATCTTCTCGACGGCATTGGTCCACTGCTTCTCGGTGAGCCGCTGCTGGAGCGCCATGCTCGCCGAGTGACACTGCAGACAGGCCACGTCGGCGACGGCCTTCCCGGAACCGGCGGGGTATTCCTGGAGACTCGTCCCGAGCACCGGCAGCTTCACGTCGAAGTCGGCCGCCGCCGGCGTCTTGGTCTTGCTCTTCTTGCGCGGCGCCTTCGCGAGCATCGGTCCCGCCGCCGCGACGCCGAGCGCCACCGCGAGCGCCGCTGCGGCCAGCCGGCGCCACCGCGTCACGCCGCCACCTCGATCTCGGCCGACGGCCACGCGTTGTGGAGGTAACCGCTCGGATTCCAGACCGCTTCCTTCGGCTGCACGGACCCGCGGCTGTCGGTCGCCCGCACGAGGAGCGTCGCGCGTCCCGCGGCGCGCGGCTCCCACCGAAACGACCAGAGCCGCCAGGCATACGGTTCGTGGCGCGGATCGAGGGCCGCGTCGCGCCAGGAGGTGCCCCCGTCCTCGGAGACCTCGACCTTCGCGATGTCCGGCGCTCCCGAGAGCGCGAAACCGCGGATCGTGACGGCCGCCCCGACCTTCGCGGCCGACGGCGCGTCCGTGATGCTCGACTTCACGAAGAGCTCCGTCACCGGCTGCGTGTTCTCCGGCGCCACCGGAGCCCCCGGCTCCCCCGGCGTCTTCGGATAACGGTATGCCGTGTCCATGTAGAAGCCGGTCTGCGCCTCCGGCTGCGGCGAGAGACGCACGAGCCACTTCATCCAGTGGTCGCCGGCCCAGCCCGGCACGATGAGACGCAACGGCGCCCCGTGCAACGCCGGCAGCGGCTGCCCGTTCATCTCCCACGCGAGGATTCCGTCGGCGAGCGCCTTTTCGATCTCGAGGCTGCGTTGGAACGGCGGAACTTTTTCGGGCGGCTTGTCGCTGCCGAAGGTGTGCAGATGCTTCGCGGTCGACTTCACGCCGACCCGCTCGAGGACATCCTTCACCCGCACGCCCGTCCATCGCGCGTTGCCGACGGCGCCGGCCTTCCACTGGACCCCCGCGACCGGCGGCCGGTAGAGCCCGCGTCCGTTTCCGGCGCACTGGAGCACGCAGGTGGCCTCGGCGCGCGGCAGCTTCTTCAGATCCGCGAGCGTCAACTCCCGAGGCGCCGACACCTCGCCGTCGACCGTGAGCGCCCACCGCCGCAGGTCCGGGTACATGGGATTCCAGTGGTGCCGCACGAAGAAGAGGTCGTTCGGCGTGATGTAGGTCGTCAGCGCGTCGAGCGGCGTCTCGGCGTCCAGCGCATAGCCGTTGACCTGGAGCATGCGCCGCTTGTCCTTCGGGACGGACTCGGCGACCGCCGCGAGCGCCGCGGACGGCAGGAGCAGCGCGCCGCCCGCCGCGGCGAGGAATCCACGCCGAGTGAATGCGGAAGACGCCATGTCGAAAGTGTAACCCGGAGCGCGAAACGAACGGTCGTCAGGCGGGCTTGCGGATTCCGTCGACGATCTTGCGGAAGGCCTCGTCGGCGCGGAGCCCGTCGAGGTCGGGATCCTTGTCCATCAGGTCCGCGTCGTGGAAGCCCTTGTCGACCGCCGTCTTCAGAGACGCGAGCGCCGACTTCCTGTCTCCCGAGATGGCCTGCATGCACGCGTAGTTGTACCAGACGAGCCCCGCGCGATCCGGCGCCATCTCCTCCGCGAGATCGATGCAGAGGCGCGCGCGCCGTGCGTCGTGCTTCGCCACGTAATCGCGCGGCAGGTAGAACGACGTCTGCACGGTGAGCCCCGCGAGGATGCGCCGCGCCGACAGCCGTTCGGCCTCGGTCTGCGCCGCCTCGGCGGCGTGGCGCAGCTGGGGAACTCGCATGTCCTGCGCGAGCCGCCTCGGCGGCACCGGATCGTCCGACTGGAGCGCCGCCAGGAGCTTGCCCCCCGCCTCTTCCGCCGTCCGCCGCTCGTCCGCCTCGAGCTTGACCTGCTTCTCGACAGCCCGCCGCGCGTCGGGATCCTTCTCCAGGCGGTCGAGGTTCGGCTTGACCGCGGACAGGTCGGTCAGCCCGTCGTAGTCCGCCGCGATGCCGCGGTAGCGCTCGAGCGCCTCGCCTTTCTTTCCGCCCGCCTCGAGCGCCGCGGCCGCCTTCGCCTCGCCGTCGAGCCACGCCGCGAGGAGACCCTCGTCACGGGGGCGGAGATTCGCGCGCATCGCCTCCCGCTCCATCCATTCGACGGACCTCATGCAGACGTCGGCCGGAGGCCAGCGGTGCGGCCCGTCGAAGACCGCCAGGCGATGCGTCGCCTTCAGCTTCCCGAGCGTCGCGTCGAGCTCGTGCATCTCCAGGTAGTTGAAGTCCTTGTCGCCAACGGCGCCGAAATAGACGAACGGCAGGTTCTTCTCCGGCGGGTTGCCCTCGGCGAATCCCGCGCCGCAGCCGATCACGCCCGCCACCTTGCCCGTCTTCTGCGCGAGCAGGCACGAGGCCCGCGCGCCGCCCGAGAATCCTGTCGCGTACACGCGCCGCGGATCGATCGGCAGCGTTCGATGCGTGTCGTCCCACATCGCGACCATCGCCTTGATGTTGGGCGACATGGGGCCGTCGCTCTCGGTGTTGTTGGAGCCCGCGAGAACCCAGCCGTACTTCTCGGCCGCCTCGCGGAAGAGCTCGACTGCCTGCGCGCCGTGGCGCCGCGGATCGTGGAGATAGAGGATCGGCCAGGCCCGATCCATCGAGAAGCTCTTCGGAAGATAGAGCGCGTAGCTCTGCTCCGCGTCGGACGCGCAAACGATCTTCGGCACGACTTCTCCGCGCGGCATCGCGGAAGCGGGCGTCTCCGACGCGCCGAGGAGCCCCGCGAGGAGGATCGGCAGAATCGCCACCGCCATCATTCCTGCCGCAGCGCGCGGATGGGGTCGGAGCGGGACGCCCGGCGCGCGGGCCCGAAGGCCGCGGCGAGGGCCGCGAGCGCGAACGGCGTGCACGAGCCGGGGCTGCGCGTCCGGGAGCGCCAGGCGTCGCGCAGGTCGCGGGAGAAGGACGGCACGTGTCCGACTCTACGACGCGGAAGAGCCCGGGTTCTCGCCCGGCGGGACGGGAAGCTCGAAAGTCGCCACGACCGGCGCGTGGTCGCTCGTTCCGTAGTCGGCGAGCACCCGGCAGTCGGAGGCGCCGGCCGCGAGACCCCTGCTCGCGAGAATGTAGTCGATGCGCCACCCGATGTTGCGTTGCCGCAGGTTCCGCCACGGCGCCCACCAGGTAAAGAGCCCGTCGTTCGACGGATCGAGCGCGCGCCCGACGTCCACGAATCCCGACGCGAGGATCCGCTCGAGGAGCGCGCGCTCCTCCGGCAATTGGCCGATCGCGTTCGCCTTGCGCTCCTTGGGGTGCACGTCCTGGTCCGTGCGCGCGATGTTCACGTCTCCCGCTACGACGGCGGCGCGGCCGGCGTCGCGGCCGGCCGCCCAGCGCTCGACGGCCTCGAGAAATCGCAGCTTCGCCGGATAGTCCTTGCCGCCGTTCGGGACGTAGACCGACGCCACTGTGACGCCCGGAAGCTCCGCGGTCACGACGCGATTCTCGTAGTCGAAGTCGGGATGCGCGAAGTCCGGGCGGTCGGGGAAAGTCTCCCGCCGGACGTGCAGCGACACGCCGGAGTACGCGCGCTCGCCGTGCCAGTAATTCCAGTAGCCGAGCATTTCGAAGAGCGCCGCCGGCACCTGCGCCGGCGCGGCCTTGATCTCCTGGAGACAGACGACGTCGGGCCGGTCACGTTCGATCCACGCGCGCACCTGCGCCTCGCGCGCGCGGATTCCGTTGACGTTCCAGGTCCCGAGCGTGAACTTCACGCGACGAGGCTCCGGTCGATTTCCGAGACGCTCCGGCAGCCGGCGAGCGCCATCGCGAGCGCGAGCTCGTCGCGAAGCATCGCGAGCACGCGCCCGACCCCCGACTCGCCCCGCGCGGCGAGGCCCCAGAGCTGCGGCCGGCCGATCGCCGCCGCCGTCGCGCCGAGGGCGACGGCCTTCAGGACGTCCGTGCCGCGCCGGATGCCGCCGTCCACGATGACAGGCGCGCGTCCCGCGACCGCGCGCACGACCTCGGGCAGCGCCTCGGCGGTCGGGATGGAGCCGTCGAGCTGCCGGCCGCCGTGGTTCGAGACCCAGACGGCCGCCGCGCCTTCGTCGAGCGCGCGCGCCGCGTCGTCGCCGCGGACGATGCCCTTGAGCACGAGCGGCAGCGGCGAGATCGCGCGGAGCCATGCGAGGTCCTTCCAGGTGAGCGCCGGCTGGCCGATGAGGGACTGGAGCGGCCACTGGCCCCCCGACGCCCGCGGCCGGCCGGTCGAGTGCGCCGGCAGGCCGACCGGCACCTCGAAGGCGTTTCGCAGGTCGCGCTCCCGCCGTCCGAGGATGGGCGCATCGACGGTCAGGACGAGCGCGCGATAGCCCGCCTGGTGTGCCCGCGTGACGAGTCGTTCGGTTTCGCCGCGGTCCTCGAAGCAGTAGAGCTGGAACCAGCGCGCGCCCGAGGGTGCCGCCGCGGCGACATCCTCGAGCGGCACGGACGAGACGGTCGAGAGGGTCATGAGCGTCCCGGCCGCGGCCGCCGCGCGCGCCGTTGCTTTCTCGCCTTCCGGATCGGCGAGCCGGTGGAGCGCCGTCGGCGCGAGGAGGACGGGGAGCGAGAGCGGCGTTCCGAGGAGGCGCGTCGCGACGTCCACGGTCGAGACGTCCACGAGCACGCGATACTTCAGGCGCAGACGCTGGAACGCCTCGCGGTTGCCGTGGACGGCGAGCTCATCCTCCGCGCCGCCGGCGTAGTAGTCGTAGACGCCTTTCTCGAGCCGTGCGCGCGCGATCGCCTCGAGCTCTTCGACGTTGACCGGTTCGGTCGCTCCGCGAGTGTTGACCGGATCGGTCACTCCGCGAGTGTTGACCGGTTCGGTCACTCCCCGATTGTCGACCGGCTCGGACACGCCGGGATTTTACAGGGCGGCACCCCGCCGCAGCGTCGAATGCGTCATACTGACGTCCTCACGAACCCTTCGAATCGACGCCGCCGTGTTTCTCTCCTCGCCGCCGCCGCGGCGATTGCGGCGACTTTCGGCTGCACGCAGATCGCCGCGGACGACGTGGCCCGCCAGCAGGCGCACGCGATGGGCAAGTACAAGGTGACGGTGACGACCGAGCGCGAAAAGGTGTACGGCACCTGCACGTTCGTCCGGAACATCGACCCGGACTTCCAGCCGGCGTTCGTGCCGACGGAAGCCCAACTGCCCGACTTCCTGCGGGAAGAGGCCGTGCTCTCCGGAGCCGACACCGTGGTCATGACCGGCCGCATCGGCGAGGCCTACATCTGCGGGCCGGGGCCGCTCAATCCGGACGGCACCCTGAAGACGATCCCCCCGCCCGGACACTGACAGGCAAAAACTTCAAGCGGGCCCTTCGCTCTCGAGCCGCGCGAGTCGCTCGAGGAGCTCCGTCCGCGCGGTCTCGAGCGCCTGGCGGCGGGCATCGCCAGGGGCCTTGCCGAGCTGATCCTGGATGCGGGCGAGCGAGAGCCTGAGGCCGCGCGCCAGCGCCTCCCGTTGCGCATCGGTGCGGCGCCCTCCCTCCGACCGGCGGTTCTCGCGCGCCTGCTCCTTTTCGGCTCCGAGGTCCTCCTCGCTGCGGCCCCAACCGCGCGCCATGCGGGAAGTTTAGTGTCTATCGCCGACGCGTGTCACTTCGGCTGCAGCTTCAACGCCGCCGAGTTCATGCAGTAACGCTGGCCGGTCGGCTTCGGGCCGTCGTCGAACACGTGGCCGAGATGTCCGCCGCAGCTCGCACACTGGACCTCGGTGCGGGTCATCCAGAGGCTCCGGTCCTCCTCGGTGTGCACGCTGTCCTGCCCCATCGGCTCCCAGAAGCTCGGCCAGCCGGTTCCCGAATCGAATTTCGTGTCGGAGGAGAAGAGCGGGTTGCCGCAGCCGGCGCAGACGTATGTGCCTTTCTCCTTCGAGCCGTTGTACTCGCCCGTGAACGGGCGCTCGGTCCCCTTCTGCCGCAGGACGCGATACTGCTCGGGCGTCAGGGTCTCTTTCCACTGGGCATCGGTCTTCTTCACGTTCAAGATGTCCGGACCTCCGGCCAGATATAGAGCCGCGGAGACCTCCGAGGTTCCGGATCCCGCGGGATTTCAGGAAGCCTTGAGGAAGTCGCGGACGGCCGCGATGCCCTCCTCCATGTTCTGCGCTTCGGTGCGGCCGGAGCTCCCCCGCGGCTTCCACGAATGGTCCCCGTCGGGCAGCCAGTGGAAGGCGATCCGTGGCGAGAGTTTGTAACCCGCCACCTCCTCCTCCGTGCCGAACGGGTCCCGCGTTCCCTGGACGAAGAGCGCGCGGGTCCGGAGCTCCTTCAGATGTTCCGTCCGGAGCTTTTCGGGCCGGCCCGGGGGATGGAACGGGTAGCCGAGGCAGACGAGTCCGGCGACGCCCGACTCGTCCGCGACCATGCTCGCGATGCGGCCTCCCAGCGATTTGCCGCCGATCACGAGGGGCGCGCTGGCGCCGCCGCCGAGCGCCCGGATCGCCGCGATCGCGTCGAGCCAAGCCTGCCGCAGGATTGGAGGCCGGTCGGGAGCGCCGCTGCGGCCTCCGGTCCGCCGCGCCGCCATGTACGGAAACTCGAAACGGGCCACGCGGAATCCCTCGCCGGCCGCGCCCCGGGCCACCCGGCTCATGAACGGCGAGTCCATGGGAGCGCCGGCTCCGTGGGCGAGGACGAGGCGGACGGGCGCCGAGGGCTGCCCGTCGAAGAGGAAGTCCGCAGCTTCCACGGCCCGATTCTACGGCTCGGTTGCCGTTCGTCCCTCGCGGCGAACCTTCCCCCGATCCCCTCGTACTCCTGTTCAGAATGATCGAAAGCGCGGTGCGGGTGCATCCTCTCCCCTTGACATCCGACAGGAGAGCCTGAATACTCCTGTCGAACAACTAGGAGAGAAGACCATGACCGCCGAATCCCCCCGCAGCGAGCTCCTCCAGGGCACCCTCGACGTCCTGATCCTGAAGACCCTGGCGCTCGCCCCGATGCACGGCTGGGGCATTGCCCAGCGCATTCATCAACTCTCGCGCGACGTGCTCCAGGTCAACCAGGGCTCCCTCTACCCGGCGCTCTACCGGCTCGAGTCGAAGGGATGGATCCGGTCCGAGTGGGGCAACTCCGACAACAACCGGCGCGCGAAGTTCTACGAGCTGACGAAGACCGGACGGCGCCAGCTCACCGACGAGACCGACAGCTGGGAGCGCTTCGCCGCGGCCGTGGCCCGCGTCCTGGAGGCGAGCTAGCCATGGGCGGGCTCCGGGCCTCGCTGCGCGCGCTCTTCCACCCGCGGCGCGCCGAGCGCGAGATGGACGACGAGATGCGCTTCCACCTCCAGATGGAGGCGGAGAAGCTCGAGAAGAGCGGGCTCGATCCGGAGACGGCTCGCCGTGAGACGCTGCGCGCCTTCGGCGGCGTGGACAAGTACAAGGACGAGTGCCGCGACGCACGGGGCCTGTCGGCGCTCGAGAGCGTCCGCCAGGACGCGCGGTTCGCGCTGCGCGGCCTGCGCCGCAACCCCGCATACACCGTCGCCGCGCTCGCGACGCTCGCGCTCGGCATCGGCGCGAACGTTGCGGTGTTCTCCGTCGTGCACGGCGTCTTCCTGCAGTCGCTCCCCTACGGCGGCGGCGAGCGGCTCGTGCGCCTGCGGCTCGATGCGCCGGGAGCCAACCTCAGCGACATGGGGTTCTCGCCGCCGGAAGTCTCCGATTTCGGCTCCCAGACGCGCGCGCTCTCCGGCGTCGCCGAGTACCACTCGATGTGGTTCATCCTCCTGCGCGACCCGGAGCCCGAGCGGGTCCAGACCGGCGTCGTGTCGGCAAGCTTTTTCGACCTCGTCGGCGTGCGGCCGCTCTACGGCCGGACGTTCCGGCCGGGCGAGGACGCGCCGGGGGCCGCGCCGGTCCTCGTGCTCTCCTACGACTACTGGCAGCGCAGCCACGGAGGTGATCCGAAGGTCGTCGGGCGCACGTTCAAGATGAACGACAAGATCCACACGGTCATCGGCGTGCTGCCCCCGATGCCGGCCTATCCCGACGACAACGACGTCTGGATGCCCTCCTCCGCGTGCCCGTTCCGCGGCAACGCGGCGGCGTCGCACAACCGCGGCGCGCGCATGCTCACGCTCTTCGGGCGCCTGAAGCCGGGCGTCACGATGCCGGCCCTCGACGCGGACCTCGCGACGATCCTCGGGCGCCTCTCGGTGCAGTACCGCGACGCGTATCCGGGCCTCGAGGCGCGTCCCGCCGTGACCGGCGTCCCGTTGCGACAGGAACTGACCGCGCGCGCGCGGCCGACGTTCCTCGTCCTCCTCGCGACAGTGGCGCTCGTCCTCCTGCTCGCCTGCGCCAACGTGGCGAACCTGACCCTCGCGCGACAGCTTCGCCGCCAGCGGGAGCTCGCGCTGCGCACGGCGCTCGGGGCCGGACGGGCGCGTCTCGCGCGGCAGATGCTGACCGAGAGCCTCGTCCTCTCGCTCGCGGGAGGACTCCTCGGCATCGGAATCGCCGCCGGCGGCCTCGATCTGCTCAAGTCTTTCGCCGCGCGCTTCACCCCGCGCGCCGCCGAGATCCGCATCGACGCGCCGGTGCTCCTCTTCGCCCTCGGCGTGTCGGTGGCGACCGGACTCGCCTTCGGCCTGCTCCCCTCGATGTCGCGCCGCCAGAACCTCTTCGCGGCGCTGCACGAGGGCGGCGAGCGCACTTCGAGCGGCGCCGGGCGGCACCGCCTGCGCGACGCGCTGATCGTCGTCCAGGTCGCGGTCTCCTTCATGCTTCTCATCGGCGCGGGTCTCATGCTGCGGAGCCTCGGGAAGCTCGCGAGCGTCGAGCTCGGGTTCCGCACCGAGCGCGTCCTGACGACGCGGCTCGACCTCAACTTCTCCAAATACATGGACCGCGACAAGCGGCGCAACTTCCAGACGCGCCTGCTCGAGCGGCTCAAGGGACAGCCCGGCGTCGTGTCGGCGGCCATCTCGGGCACGTTCCCGCTCAACGACGGCGGGCCGCAGAGCGGCAACTTCCTGATCGAGGGATGGCCCCCCGCGCGACCCGAGAACCAGCCGCAGGCCGACTTCCAGCAGGTCAGCACGGCTTACCTCGAGACCGTCCGCATTCCGGTGCAGCAGGGGCGCGGTTTCACGCCGGCGGACCGGGCGGATGCGACGCCGGTCGCGCTCGTGAACCAGACGATGGCGCGGCACCTCTGGAAGACCGAAAGCCCGATCGGCAGGCGTCTTTCCATCGACGACGGCAAGACCTGGATCGAGATCGTCGGCATCGTCGGCGACGTGCGCCAGTACGGCCTCGACCGGCGTCCCACGGACCAGGTGTATCTCGCGCAGGAGCAGTATCCCCCGCTCTCCTCGACGCTCCTCGTGCGGTCGACGTCGAACCCGATGCAGCTCACGCGCCTCGTGCGCGACGCCGTCCACGGGATCGACGCGGACCAGGCGGTCGACCGCTTCCGCACGCTCGAACAGGTGCGCGCGAACGCGCTCGCCTCGCCGCGGCTGACGTCGCTCCTTCTCGGCCTGTTCGCCGCGCTCGCGCTCGCGATCACGTCGGCCGGGATCGCGGGCGTCGTGGCGTTCTCGGTCGGCGAGCGGACGCAGGAATTCGGAATCCGGCTCGCGCTCGGCGCCGATCCGCGGTCGGTCATCGGCATGGTGCTCCGGCAGGCGATGACGCTCGTCGCGATCGGCCTGGCCATCGGCTTCGCCGGGGCGCACCTCCTCGCCGGCGCCATGTCGCGCCTGCTCTTCGAAGTGAACGCCACCGATCCGCCCACGTTTCTCGCGATGTCCGTCGTGCTCGCCGGGGTGGCGGCGGGAGCGAGCCTCCTGCCGGCGCGGCGGATCACGACCGTCGATCCGATGCTCGCCTTGCGCGCCACTTGAGGCCGACCCGAGGAGGCTCCATGAAGACCGTCCGCCGCCTTCTTCCACTGACTCTCGCGGCCCTGCTCCTCGCCGGGCCGCTCGCGGCGGCGCTGCCGGACGCCGAGATGGCCGGGGCGGACGGTCCGGGGCTTCCCGCCTCGGCCCCCGAGAAGAAGCCGACGCCGCGATCCGGTGCCGCGGCGCGCAAACATCACGCGCGCTCCCAGAAGCGAGCGCCGCACGATGCGGCGCGGGGCGCGTCGACGGATCGCAGCTCGTCTCTCGCGCCGCGGGCGTCGGCGAGAGACTCCGCGAGCCGCCCCAGCTAGCGTCTCGAGGGTTCTCCGGCCCGGAGTCGGGTTAAACTCCGGCGCCGGATCGAACATCCGCGCGAAAGGAGCTTGATACCCCATGAGGAAGACGACCGCCCTCCTCGCCGCCGCGGCGGCAGTCCTGATGCTGGCCGCGCCCCTGGCGTCGGCCGACGAGCAGAAGGAGCAGAAGATGGAACCCAAGTGGACGATGACGCCGACGGGCCTCAAGTACCAGGACCTGAAAGAGGGCGACGGCCCGTCGCCCAAGAACGGGCAGACGTGCGTCGTGCACTACACGGGATGGCTGTGGGAAGACGGCGCCAAGGGCAAGAAGTTCGACAGCTCGGTCGACCGCGGGCAGCCGTTCGAGTTTTCGCTCGGCATGGGGCGCGTCATCAAGGGCTGGGACCAGGGCGTCTCGACGATGAAGGTCGGCGGCAAGCGCCTCCTGCTCGTCCCCCCGCAGCTCGGCTACGGCGCGCGCGGCGCGGGATCGGTGATCCCCGCCAATGCGACGCTGCTGTTCGAGGTCGAGCTGCTGGGAGTGAAGTAGTCGGGATGCGGAAGCGGCTCGGTCATTCAGTAGGGGCGGCCCTTGCGGCCGCCCTTGCTCTTTTCGGGCGGGGACAAGCCCCGCCCCTACGCTTCCATTGGTCCGGTCGTAGGGGCGGCCCTTGCGGCCGCCATTCGTCATTCGTCGCCTTCGAGAAGATTCGTCGCGCTGCGAACGACTGTTACAGCCGGACTGGGACATGAGCTCGCGGCGCGAGGAGGCTCCCGAGGTCATCGAGGGAGGAGCTTCGCGCCGCGGGAGCGAAGGCGTCGCGAGGGATCCAGGCGGACGATCGAGGCCCTTTGGCCGAGTCGTCCGCCGGTGGAAGCCGCGCGTGGTGAGCTACAGGGCTATTACGCCCTGATCGAGCGCGGCCAGCAGGATCCCGAGCAAGCCGCAGCGACGGCTCACCAGATATCCCCGACCGTGAATCCCTCCGGAAACGGATCTTCGGGATCGAGCACGTAGCTCGCGAACCCCGTGATCCAGGCCTGGCCCGAGAGCGTCGGCACGACGGCCGGCCGGCCTCCCACCTGCGTCTCGCGCAGCAGCCGGCCCGTGAACACCGTGCCGAGCACGCCCTCGTGTCGGAAATCCCGGCCGAGAGCGAGTTTCCCCTTCGCGTGGAGCGCGGCCATCTTCGCGCACGTGCCGGTGCCGCAGGGCGAGCGATCGATCGCGCCCGTCCAGGTCGCGGGGCGGTTCCAGTCGAGCCTCCCCGTGGAGACGATCACGCAATTGCGCCGGTCGGCGTGCGGGCCCGACGGCTCGCCGGAGAGCTGCGCGATCGTGATCTCGCGAAAACCGGGCTGCTCGGGATGCGCGACCGGGAGCTGCTCCTGCGCGGCGGCCTTGATCATCTCGCCGATCCGCGTGATGTCGCGGCCCTCCTCGGGCGTCAGCTTCAGCCCGAAGGGCGCGGCGTCCGCAATGACGTAGAACATCCCGCCCCACGCCACGTCCACCGTGACGGTCCCGAGCTTCGGCACCTCGATCGCGCGGTCGAGGTAAACGGCGAAGGCCGGCACGTTCTCGAACGTGACGCGCCTCACCTTGCCGCCGCCGCAGTCCGCTCGCACTCGGATCAGTCCCGCGGGCGCCTCGAGGGCGAGATCGGTAACGGGTTCCTTCATCTCGAGCATCCCGGTCTCGAGGAGCGCCGTCGTCACGCAGATGGTGTTCGTGCCGGACATCCCGGGATACTCGACCTGCTCCATGATGACGAAGCCGGCGTCGGCGTCCGGCCGCGTCGGGGGCAGGATCAGGTTGCAGTTGGCCGCCGGATAGCCGCGCGGCTCGCGCAACATCCGCTTGCGCAGATCGTCCCCGTGCGCCTCGAGATGGCGCATCTTCTCGAACATCGTCGTGCCCGGCACGTCGAGCACACCGCCCACGATGACGCGGCCGGGCTCTCCACAGGCGTGGAGATCGACCGCCTGGACGACGCGCGAGAGACGCACGATGCGAGAGCCTAGGGCCCCGGGGCGCGCCGGTTCCCGTTGTCCATGTCGGAGGCGATGAGCCACCGCACGCCGGCGCCGCGCCCGAGCGTCCGCGTGAACTTGCCGGCGTCCGGTTCCCCCGCCGTCCGCGCGAGGCCGCCCAGGATGCAGCCGACGTCCTCCGGCGTCTCGTACGCGAACGCGCTTAGCGCGAGCGACCCGCCGGCTTCCGCGTCGTGGCGCTCGTTCGCCGGCGCCGGCAGGAACGAGGCGATGATCGCTGCGACGCGCCTAGTCGATCGCGATCCGGCTCTTGTTCGCCGCCAGCCAAGCATCGAAGGTCTGCAGCTTCGGGTAGAGCGAGCGCGCGAGAGGAATATCGCGCGCGGCCAGATACTCCTTCTGGAAGTCGCACTTGAACTGGAACATGTTGCCGAGATCCTCGGCACCCGGGAATCCCAGCGCGCGATACGCGTCGGGCGAGATGGCGTTGTAGCGCACCTCCTGGCCGAGGGCTCGGGTGAACGACGCCGCCATCTCCGTGCCCGTCAGGAACGCGCCCGCGATCCCGACGGTCTTCCCGATGAATTCGTTGCCGCGCTTGAAGATGCCGAGCGCGCAGCCGCCGATGTCACCGGCCGCGATGGCGGGCAGCTTCTTGTCGGCCATCGGGAGCGTGAGTGCGAGCTTGCCGTCGGGCCCGCGCTTAGGGCCCATGCCGAAGAAAACGAAGTTGTCAAAGTAGAACGCGGTCAGAAGAAAAGTAGTCGGAACGCCGATGTCCGAGAAGAAGTGATCCGATCCGCCTTTCGAATCGAAGTGCGGCACCTTGTACTTGCCCTGCAGCGTCGGCATTCGGTTGTCGGACAGCGGCATGAACCGGCGGGTGTCCTCGAGCGTCGACCAGATGAAGTGCGGAACGCCGGCGTCCTTCGCCGCGCGGGCGAGGTTGCCGGCCTGCGCCATCTCCTTCTCCGGAGAGAAGTGCGCCCAGAAGAACGTCACGCCGAAGACGCCGTGCACGCCGCGAAACGCGCGCTTCAGGCTCCCGACGTCGTCCTGGTCCGCGGCGACGACCTCGGCGCCCTGTTTCGCGAGCTCCTTCGCCTTGTCGGACCCGGGATCCCGCGTCTGTGCGCGGACCGCGAAGCCGCTGCCCGGATCCGCGAGGATCGCCCGCACCATGCCGCCGCCCTGATTTCCGGTGGCGCCCGTGACCGCAATGACCTTCTTCTCCGCCATTCGATCCTCCCGCCTGCAAAGCTTTCAGGAGCCGCGGCCGAAGTCAAGGCGGGCGGTTCCCGGACGGCATGGCGCGGGGAGTTCGGAAAGGGGCCGTTTCGCGGCGCGGCCGGTTGACCGGGGGCGGCGGCTCCCGGAGACTCTGCGCCCATGACGAACGAGCCGCGAAACGACCGCCTTTCCGGGATTCTTCTCATCACCGGCGCGCTCGCCGGCGTCGTCGTGATGGCCCTTCATCCGACGGCGCACGGCCTCCTGTCTCCCGACACCGGGCCGCGCCTCGCCCGCCTCAACGTCTTCGTGCACAGTCTCGCGCTCGTGACCGTGCCCGTGCTCTTCTTCGGGCTGCTCGCCCTGACGCGTCGCCTCGGGACGACCGACCCCTCCGTCGCGGCGCTCGTCGCCTGGGGCTTCGGCGGCGTCGCCGTGACGTCGGCCGCCGTCGCGAGCGGGTTCGTGGCGCCGGGCGTCATCGCGCGCATCGTCGCGAAGGACGGCTCCCAGGTGCCGGCGGCCTTCCTTCTCTACACCGGACTCTGGAACCAGGGCTTCGCGAAGGTGCACCTCGTGGCCTCGTGCGGCGCCATTCTCCTCTGGTCCGCGGCGATCCTCCGTGACGACGGTCGGCGGCTCCCGCGCGGCGCCGGGATCGCGGGGCTGATCCTCGCCGGGGGTGTCCTCCTCGCCTTCTTTACGGGACACCTCGGTCTCGACGTGCACGGCTTCGGCGTTCTGATGATCGCGCAGGGAATCTGGCTGGTCTGGATCGGTGCGGCGCTGCTGCGGGAGCCCGCCTCCGCCTGAAAGCGCATCGGAGACCCTCACCCCGACTCTCTCCGCAATTCCCTCGCCCCCGTCTTCGAGGGAGAGGGGGCGTCCTCTGCTACTTCGCGGGCAGCGGCAGCGACGCCTGGCCGAGGACGTACTTCCAGCCGGACGGCGTCCGCACGTACGTGTCGCTGAACCAGAGTTTGCGATCC
>Ga0335077_10003110_pt1 | contig 19948 bp, 20 predicted proteins | sample Lox_Sample_31_FD_207151 | JGI IMG/M metagenome (GOLD analysis project Ga0335077, IMG submission 207151) | Soil microbial communities from Loxahatchee National Wildlife Refuge, Florida, United States - Lox_Sample_3.1 | ecosystem: Environmental > Terrestrial > Soil > Wetlands | place: USA...
TTGGGGCTGCTCCTGTTCGAACGGAAAGAGTTCAACTGACTGATTGGTGCGGGGGGTGGGATTCGAACCCACGAACCCCTGAGGGACGAGGTCCTGAGCCTCGCGCCGTTGACCAGGCTGGGCGACCCCCGCGCAGACAAGGGCGCGGCAAACACCGAGTTAAAGAAGCTAGCCAAAAGCGGCGGGCGCGCTAATCCCAATCTCGCACTCAATGCTAAATACCCTCACTATGCAGTGAACCGGGTTTTGGAGACACCGGGGGAGCAACTGCGGGCCCAGGGCGCCCCAACTGCGGCCCCGCCTAACAAGCTAGAATCCACTAGCTGGAACCCCGGGCTGGAAGAGGAAATCCGGCGGACTTGGGAAATCGAAGATATTTTCAAGTTCAGACCAAATATTGACAAGAAACGCAACTTCGTAATGGACACACCGCCCCCATATCCCTCCGGCAAACCATGGCACCCAGGCGCTCTCACCCAATACTCCCAGATCGACATGGTCGCGAGGTCCGCGAGGATGCGCGGATACAACGTGCTCTATCCCATCGGAATCGACAGGAACGGACTGCCCGTCGAAATCGCCACCGAGCGCAAGTACAGGATCCAGATGAGAAAGACGCCTAGAGAGGAGTTCATCGGGCTCTGCAAGCACGCCCTGGACGACATCGAGGCGTACATGATCGACCTCCTCAAGAGGCTGGGGGTGTCCGGAGACCTCAAAGAAAAGTACCGGACAGACTCAGAGGAGTACAGGACCCTCACCCAATGGTCCTTCATAGAGCTGTGGAACAAAGGCCTTGTCCACATAGCGACCAGGCCCAACAACTACTGCACCGACTGCGGCACCACTATCGCGGACGCAGAGATCGAGTACGACGACCTCCCAGCGTATCTGGTGACCAACAAGTTCGTGGTCAAGGAGACCGACGAGGAGATCCTGGTCACCACGACCAGGCCGGAGCTCCTCTCCGCCTGTCAGCTGGTCGCCGTTAACCCGGCAGACGAGCGGTACAGGGGGCTGGTGGGCAAGACGGCAGTGATACCGGTCTACGGCAGAGAGGTCCCCATAAGGACCCACAAGAGCGTCGACATGGAGTTCGGGACCGGGGTGCTGATGGTGTGCAGCTACGGAGACTACAACGACGTCCAGTTGTTCCGGCAGCTGGGCCTCCAGGAGATACAGTCGATCGACATGGACGGGAAGATGACGGCAGTGACCGGCAAGTACGCAGGGATGGCAGTAAAAGACGCCCGGTCTCAGATCATCCAAGACCTACAGGACTCGAAGATAGCAGTCAAGGTCGAGCAGATTCAGCACCGCACCCCCTTGTGCGAGCGGAGCCACACCCCGGTGGAGATAATACCGATGGAGGAGTTCTACCTCAAGCAGCTGCAGTTCGCCACCACACTGAAGAAGCTTGCCAGGCAGATCAAGTTCCATCCGACTATGCACAGGCAGATTCTCATCGACTGGATAGACTCGCTCACCACCGACTACCCCATCTCCAGGAGGCGCTACTATGCGACGGAAATCCCGATCTGGTATTGCGGGAAATGCCAGACGCCCCACATCCCGAAACCCGGGAGGTACTACAGACCATGGAAGGACCCCGCACCCTTCCGGAAGTGCACAAAGTGCGGGAACACCAAGTTCGCGGGAGAGACGCGCACCTTCGACACTTGGATGGACTCGAGCATCTCAGCCCTCTTCATCACAAAGATGACCAAGAACGCCAAGTTCTTCAGGGCGACCTACCCGACCACTATTCGGCTGCAGGGCAAGGACATCATCAGGACCTGGCTCTACTACTCGCTCCTTCGCTGCTACCTACTCACAGGGAAGGCCCCCTTCAAGGAAGCTTGGGTGGGCGGCCTTGGCCAGGACGCGCAAGGCAGGGCCATGCGGAAGAGCCTCGGCAACTTCATGGACCCGGAGCCCCTGCTCCAAAAATACGGCACCGATACCTTCAGGTTTTGGGGTGCAGCCGAGGCCAACCTCGGATACGACTTCCGGCTCTCCGAGGACAGGGTCGCCGGTGCCGGGAAGTTCCTGACCAAGCTTTGGAACACGGCCCGGTTCATCGCCTCATTCCCTGAACCGAAGACAGCTAAGCTCACACCCTCGGACGTCTGGATTCTTTCGGAGCTCAACGGGCTGATCAGGGAGTGCGTGACAGGGTATGAGGAAGGGAACGGTTTCGTCCCGGCGACCAAGATCAGGGAGTTCGTCTGGAACGTGTTCGCGGCCCACTACATAGAGATGACCAAGGGCCGCGCGTACGGGGATGGCGTCACGGACAACGAGAAACAGGCGGCGTGGTTCACCCTGCACCGCGTGATGAAGTCCGTCCTCCTTCTGACGGCGCCAATCGCCCCGCACATGACCGACCACATCTGGAGGAGGCTGTACGGGCGACGCAGCATACATCTCGAAAGGTTCCCTGCTCCGGACAAGAACAAGACGAGCAAGAGCACCGGCCAAGCCATCATCAAGTTCGACGAGACTATTTGGAAGACCAAACGCGACAGGGGCGCAAGCCTCAGGGAACCGATAGAGGTGGGTGTCCCCACGAAGCTCCGCCCCTACTCGGCGGACCTAGAACGGATGCACCACATCCAACGGCCCCAGAGACCTCCCAAGGCGGCCAAGAACTAGCTGCGGAAGGCCTTGGACAGGGACTGGTAGTCCGCCGCCGAGATTCTGGTCGCGCAGGAACCCGCATTCTCCTCGACGTGCTCCAGGCTCGAGGCCTTCGGTATGGCGACCACCCCGTCCCGCCATGTCGCCCAGTTTAACATCATCTGGGCCGGCGTCAACCCGTACTTGTCGAGCAGCGTGCCGGGAATCCTATCGGCGGGCAGCCTTCCTGTGTCGAGGGGACTATAAGCGATCACGGAAATCCTCTCCTTCTCGCAGAAAGGGAGAACCTCTGACTCGATCGAGCGGTGGGTCAGGCTGTACCTCACCTGGTTGGAGGCGACCTCTGACCTCGGCAGCGCCTCTCTCGCTTCGCGCATCTCCGCGACCGAAAAATTACTCACTCCTACATACCTGATTTTGCCTTCGGACACCAACTCCTCCATCGCCCGCATCGTCTCTCCTATCGGGACGCGGTCGCTGGGCCAGTGCAGCTGGTAGAGGTCTATCTGCCTCAGCCCGAGGCGCTTCAGGCTGCTCTCGCAGGAGCGCTTGACTTGGTCGTACCCAAAATGCTCCGGAGAGACCTTGGTCGCGACGAACACGTCGTCCCCCAATCCCTTAATCGCCTCGCCCACGAGAGTCTCCGACCTCCCGTGCCCGTACATCTCGGCAGTGTCGATCAGCGTCATCCCCAGCTCAACTCCCCTCCTGATGGCCTTCAGCTCGGTGGCGCGCCCCTCGTTCTTGGCGTCGCCTATCTGCCACGTCCCCATGCCGACCACAGGTATCTTCTCACCGGTCCTTCCGAGCTCACGCTTCTCCAATCGGCGCCGTCGTCTGGTCAGCGGTCGCCGCTATTATGAGTTGGCGCGGCGGGGCCGGCCTCTCCCGAAAACAAAGGAGATAAACCGACAGGGCCGAAGGGAACTCTCACGCCACGGTAGCTCAGCCTGGTAGAGCAGCTGCCTTGTAAGCAGCAGGTCGAGGGATCAAATCCCTCCCGTGGCTCATCAATCTGCCCATGCCACCTATACCCAGTTGCCGGTGTAGTGGGCAGAGGACCCGTCGCTCAGCGCGATGGTCCCCTCCACATGGAAGCCCGGGATCGGTATGGCCCCTCCCGGAGCGGGCGAGCAGGAGACGTTGACGCTCTTGCCAGGCTGGACCTGGGCAGAAGCCGGGGAGAAGACTCCCGCTTGGCCGTCAATCGTGCAGCCTGTGGCGTTCGCCGATGTCCCTCCTGAGTTCACGAGGGTCACCATACACTTCCCTGTGCTCGCCGTGCACGTGGTGGCGCCGACGCTGATTTGCGCGGGGCCGCCTGTCAGCTGCAAGCTTGTTGTAGTCTGACTTGTGGATTGGACTGTGGAAGACATGGTCTGAACGGGCTGCGTCGTCTGGGTGCTCGTGGAGGAGCTGGACGACGAGCTCGGGCGCAGCAGCAGATAGGAGCCGGCCGCTAGGACTATGATCACGACGACCGCGGCCGCAACGGCGAAGCCTTTCATCTTCCCCCGTCAGCGCAGGATGCCAACTCGATAAACCTTAGGCCGTTCCCTTGCTCTTCCCCAGCTCCCTCGAGCGGAGGACGTCGGCCGCCAGTAGTTTCACGAAGGTATCGTATTCTTCATCTTCGAAGCTGACCTGGCGGACCAGGTCTGACTCGCTGGCAATCTCGTAGCTCAGCAGGTGATAGCACCGTTTGACCTTGTTGCCGAGGACTCCGTAGAAGTACGACTCGCACGTGCATGACAACTTGTCGGGGTCTATGAACTCGTCCGCGTTGCTCCCGACAACGGTGTAGACGCACCTCCCACTCGGGACGAACACGTGCCTTTTGACGCAGCCCGTGACGGCAGCGTCTATCGCCCTGGCGAGCTGCTTCTTGTCGGCCGCGCGTCCCCCGAACTCCGCCTCCAGCCGTTCACCGGAGGACCCAGGCGACCTCAACCCGTGAACTCCATGATTGAACTCTGGTCGGCCATGTCTTGAAGGTCGCCCAGACGGACTCCGACCCTTCTCGCCTCGCCCATCTCGCCTAGGAGCTCGCCGAAGAGAGCCCTTGTCTCTTGCTCCAAGACGGGGTAGGCGTCGGCGGGGGTCTCGAGCGTCCTGCTTCTCGTACGGAGCGAAAGGTCTTTCCCAATCCCAATCGCCGAGACGCTCCTGAAGAAAAGCTTCTTGCCGACCAGCTTCGAGTGAAGGTCCTTGAGAGCAGGAATGAGCTCCATCATGACCCCCTCAACGCTCTTGGTGTCCTCCTTCAGGGTGATTATCCTGCTGAGCTGGGAGACACCTCCCCTGTCCACGACCGGCTCGTCGTCGATGCCGTTGGCCGCCTTGTGGAGGTATGCCGCCAGCTTCCTCCCCAGGTCGTCGGCGAGGTCTTGTGCCGGAAAGCCCGCCAGCTCCGAGATCGTGGAGACTCCCCTCCCCGCCAGGAGCTTCGCGGTCTTCGGCCCAACTCCGTAGATGGCTCCGACAGGCAGGGGAGAAAGGAACGCCTTGGCCTCCTCCTCCCTGACGACGGTGAGGCCGTCTGGCTTCCTATAGTCAGACGCAATCTTCGCTACGACCTTGTTCGGTCCCAATCCCACAGAGCATGTAAGCTTCTCCTCCCTGAGAATCTTGGCCTTCAGCGTCTCTGAGGTCCCGGTCGCCGCATCGAAGTCTCCCCCCGCCTTTTTCGTGAGGTCGAAGAACGCCTCATCTATCCCGGCCTGCTCGAAGACGTCGACTTCCCCTCTGACAAGATCCATCACGCGGTCGGAGTAGACCTCGTACTTGCCGTGGTCCATCCTGACGAAGGACGCGTCGAGCCCATCCAGTCGGCGCTTTGCCACGGCAATCGGCATGCCCGACTTGATTCCGTACTGCCGCGCCTCGTAGTTCGAAGTGCTCACGACACCGCTCTCCTCGGTCCTCCCTGAGAACACACACACGACCACGGGGATGTGTCTCAGCGACGGGTTCTCGACCTCCTCGACCTGCGCGTAGAAGTAGTCGAGGTCGAGGTGACCGACGATGCGGCTCAAAACGAGCCGGAAAGCGTGGCGCGCCGCAGCTTAAAAATGGTGGGGTCGCCCGGATTTGAACCGGGGGTCTCAAGCGCCCGAGGCCTCTTCTTCGAAGTTTTGAAGCCTAGACCAGACTAGCCCCAGGCCGGACTCCGAAGAATCCGGCGATGGCCTAGCCGACGACCCCTCTTCGGCGGCCTCCCACGAGTCCCGCTTATATTCTCTGTTTCCCCTCCGGGACGGCCCGAAGAACAAGTGTCCCGGGTCCTGCAGAGCCGTTATAAGGCGGGAGGTTGGTGGTCGTACCATGCCCGGAGAGACGAAAACAGTAATCGTAGGCCAGTCCAAGCCGCTCCTAAACTACGTCACGGCGTGCATCACCATGTTCAACAGCGGGGCCGAGCACGTAATCCTCAGGTCGCGAGGCGAGGCCATCAACATGGCCGTCGACGTAGTCCAGGTCCTCAAGAAGCGGTTCGTGAGCCAAGTCGAGATATCCAAGATACAGATCGACGGCGAGGACGTCGTCTCACGGGACGGGAGGCAACTCAGCCTCCCTGTCTTGGAGATCGAGCTCTCGATGCCCAAGGCCAACCCAGCCTAAGCGGCCCTCTCTCGCAGGGTCTGGCGAGGAGATGCGGCACAAGAACAAACTAAGGCGAGTCAAAGGACAGGTCCCCGGGCCCAAGGCCAGGGCGGTCATCAAAAGGACAGCCGAAACCATATCCTCCTCGATAGCCAGGGACGACCCCCTTGTCGTCGAGTCCGCCCACGGGTCGATGGTGACCGACGTAGATGGGAATAGGTTCATCGACTTCTCCTCGGGGATAGCTGTCCTCAGCACGGGCTCGACGCACCCGAAGGTCGTCGCCGCCGCCAAGAAGCAGCTCGAGAAGTTCATCCACTTCTCGTACACCGACTTTTACTATGAGAACCTCGTCACACTCGCGGAGAGGGTCTGTGACCTCGTCCCGATGGAGGGGAAGAAGAAGGTCTACTGGGGGAACAGCGGGGCCGAGGCAATCGAGGCGGCCATGAAGCTCGCCAGGAACTATACGAAGCGGCCCATCTTCCTTGCCCACACGGGCGCGTTCCATGGAAGGACCATGGGCGCCTTGAGCCTCACAGCCAGCAAGCCGGTGCAGAGGCAGGGTGCGTCTCCCACCATCCCAGAGGTCGTCCACTTCCCGTTCCCCTACTGCTACCGCTGTCCGTGGAGGCAGACCTTCCCCGAGTGCGACTATTATTGCGTCTCCTACTTCAAGGAGCAGTATCTCGAGAAGTTCGTCCCCGTCCAGGACGTCGCGGCCTACTTCTTCGAGCCGTTCCAGGGCGAGGGAGGGTACGTCGTCCCTCCTCCCGATTATTTCACAAGGATGAGCTTCCTCAAGAAGGAAGGCGTCCTGATGATCGCCGACGAGGTCCAGACAGGGATAGGGAGGTCGGGCAAGTTCTTCGCGGTCGAGCACTTCGGGGTCGAGCCGGATATCCTCTGCATGGCGAAGGGCATCGCCTCGGGCTTCCCGCTCGGCGGCATGGTGGCGTCTTCCGAGATAATGGACTCCTGGGTCCCCGGGCAACACGCCTCTACATTCGGCGCCAACCCCGTGGCGGTGGAGGCCGCCCTGGCGACATTGGAGGTAATTAACTCGGAGAGGCTGGTACAGAACGCAGTCAAGATGGGGCGAGTGGCGATGAAGAGGTTCGAGGAGATGAAGGAGCGGTACGAAATTGTCGGCGACGTCAGGGGGAAGGGCCTTTTCATCGGGGTCGAGCTGGTCAAGAGCAAGAAGACCAAGGAAATGGGGATTGCCGAGTCCCAGGCGGTGACCAAGGAGTGCTTCAGGGACGGGCTCATCCTGATAACAGCCGGAAGGAACACGCTGAGGGTCATCCCGCCCTTGAACGTAGCAAGGGAGGAGCTCGAAGAGGGGATCGACGTGATGGAACGCGCCATAGCGAAGGTTAATTCCAACGCGTAGGAGAAGACTGCCCATATGCACGACTTCGACGAGCTCGTGGCCGAGGTCCTGCGGACCAAGCCGGAGATGACCAAGGACTCGTTGATGGGGCTCATCCAGGACAAGAAGCGCACCGTCGGCTCTGGCTACCTGACCGACCAGGGGGCGCTGTTCTTGGTAGCCGGCGAGCTGGGTGTGAGCCTCCAGCACATGGTGTCGGCGGACCTCACGCTCAAGGACATCCAGCTCGGAGCCAACGACATAACGGTCGTCGCCCGGGTGGCAGCGGTATATCCCGTCTCGGAGTTCGAGAAGAAGGACGGGAGCGGAAGGGGCCGTTACAGGAGGGTGAACCTCTTTGACCGGCACGGAGTAGTGAAGCTGACCATATGGGAGGACAACGAGGAGGCGATGGCGTTTCGCGGCATATCGGCCGACACACCAGTCAGGGTTGTCAGCGCCTACGTCAGGCCGGGCTACCTCGACCAGAAGCCCACGCTCAACCTCGGGAAGAGAGGGAGGATCGAGGTAGTCACCAATCCTGCCCTCGCGTCGAAGCTCCCATCTCTTTCCTCGTTCGCCAGGGCGCCTGGCGCCATCCAGGAGGGCGAGAACGTCCTGTCGGTCGAAGGGCAGGCCGTATCCGAGTGCCGCCGCTCGACGTTCGTGCGCCGAGACGACAACTCGGAGGGCTCGCTGACGCAGTTCGAGGTCAAGGGGCTGGACGCGAAGACGGTCAGGGTCGTGGTATGGGACGCGGGCGACCTGCCCGCATTCAAGGCCGGCGACAAGATCCTAGTCACCAACCTTCGGGCGAAGAGGGGACGCCAGGGGGACGTGGAGCTTCACGGAGACAGTGGCACTTCCGTTGTCCTCGGCGGGGCTGGAGGGCCCCCGAAGCCTGACCGCCCCCTAAAGGTGGCCGAGGTGGCCAAGCACGGGGCTGCCGGCTCCGTCAACCTGGAAGTCATGGCCCTCTCGAACGGCAGTGCACACGAAGTCAGCCTCAAGGACCGGTCCACCGCCAGGAAGGGGGAGGTTGTTCTTGGCGACGACACGGGGGAGATAACAGCGGTCTCTTGGAACGAGTCGTCCAAGATGATCGAGGGCATCAAGGCCGGCGAGACCCTGCGCGTCAGCGGAGCCACTGTCCAGGTGTCGAAGATGGGTGTGGCGACGCTCGAGCTCGGCGCCTCTTCGAGGCTAGAGAGGCTCCAGGGCGCCCGCTAGCTCAAGGCTTCGGACGCCGCAGGACCTCGTACTCGTATACGAAGATGATTACCAGGCTGACGACGAAGAGGGTGATCATCGCTCCGCTCAGGAAGTTGAAGTAGCTCGTTATGTCCAGAGCGGGTATCTGCATCGGCAGGAATCTCCGGCCCCAGGTTCGGATACAAAAGCATTCTGGAGAGGACGGCCTCGCACGCAGGCCACCCCAAAGGAAAGATTACATAGTTATCCCGGGCCGTTCAGGTCGCCGGGGTAGCATAGCTTGGCCCATTGCGCCGGCTACGTCCACGCGTGGGCGAGACTCATAATCGGCCAAGATGTGAAATCCGGAGAGGATAGAGATATCCCCGAAGGTCGCGGGCTCGAAATGCCTCACACGAGAATCCCGCCCCCGGTACATATCATGACCGCCCGCGTTGCCCTCCCACCTCCCAGAGTGATTCGCAAACGCTAAAACACTCACGCGACGGGTCTCGCCTCGCGCCACGGTAGCTCAGCCTGGTAGAGCACCACCTTGGTATCAACGCACAAAGAGGTGGGGGTCCCGGGATCAAAAATCGTCGCTTGCGCGAGCACAGCGCGGTGGAGAATCCCGGCCGTGGCTCTTATATCTCCCACAAACGCTAAAGGTTCGGGGCCGCGACGTCCCCACGTTGGAGCTCACGACGAAAGAGGAAGCCTTCCTAAAGTCCAACGAGGTCTGCCGGCTGGCCACTGCCTCGAAGGACGGCAAGCCCCAGGTCACGCCCGTCATCTACGCGATGGACGGGATGGCGATCGTCATAGCGACGGACTACGGGACGAAGAAGCTCAAGAACGTGAAGGAGAACCCGAGCGTCTCCCTGGTGGTCGACCGCTTCCACCCCAACAAGGCTGTGGTGATAGAGGGGACCTGCCGGGTCTACGAGAAGGGCCCGGAGTATCTCAAGCTCCTGAAGATACTCTTCGAGAGGTTCGAGACGTACAGGAAGGACCCATGGGGAGAGGGTGAGTCGCCGATTTTCAGGATAACGCCTGAAAAAGTCGTGAGCTGGGGCCTCTGAGGACGCTACCGCGCTCGCTTCTGCGTGTACACTCTGCCGACCTTGACGTAATCCACCGTGTCGAGTGGCGGTTTCGAATACAAGCTCCTGTCATGCACTCCGGACAGTTGAAAGGCTAGCGCTCTCCTTCGGCAATTTGAGCAACGTCCACAGTGAACCGGCAGCTTCTTGCCTCCGATCGTCGTGAAGCCGTGGCCCGCGTAGCAACTGTATGTATACTCCCATGGTACCCCGAGCTCCTCGCCAAGGTCGACCACCTTGTCCTTGTCGTAGGTGATCAGCGGGGCGTAGACGTGGTAGTCCCCGAAGTGGGTTGACTGTTGCGCAACCTTGTCCATGAGTTCGATGAACTCCGGCGTGTTGTCCTTCATCGCGACGGGGGTCTCCCTCCTGATGCCGATGTGGACGTCCCAGACGTCCCGCTTTCCTTCGGCCAGGTACCGGCCGAGGTCGATTGACTCGGCGTGAGCCAGCCCCACCGTGACCAGCTGGAGGTTCCTGACCACGTCCCACCACTTCAGTATCCTCTTCTTCGCCTCCTCGGGCTTCCACAGGTCCTCCTCCCTGGTCTCGGGGATCGGCACCCTGGGCTTCGTCAGGAGGCTGGTGCTCAACCCCCCGAGCCACCTAAGGTCGATGAGCTTCACGGGGGCCCCGAGAGCCTTCCCGACCGCCCTGATACAGAACTCCTCGTACTTGTACGTCCTCTGACGGTAGTCGCAGAAGATCAGGATGATCTGGGGGGCTTTGAGGTTGCGCTTGACATGGAACGCGGTAGTCACGGAGTCCACCCCTCCTGAAGTAAGCACGATCGCGCTCCTCGGTTCGTTCAAATCAAGCGCCACCCCTCGAACCCAGGTTCATATCACTTCGGGAACATCCTTTGGACGACCCCCAACCTCTTCACCGACCTGTAGAGGATGTAGCCGAGGACCGCGGTGGCGACGAATATGCCTGCCGTCACCCACGGTATCTCCACCCACAGGGGCAGGCCGAAAGCGTAGTTCAGGGCGTAGCTGACAGTGACCCCAAGGCCGACAGAGTAGAGGGTCAGCCCGAGGAAGACGCTCTTGTCTCTCAGCTTCCACACCACGAAAGAGAAGACGAAAGATGGGACCACGTTGATGAGGTCGATGGGCCCCAGCGGGTCCCCGAGGGCAGGCTGGTTAGCTATGAAGACGCCAAGCGCCTGGCCAAGGACCGCCGGCCACCCGATCAACGGGACCAGGCCCATCAGGATGTTCGCGACCCTGAGATTGATCTGGCCGTAGCTAATCGGGCTGAACACGAATGTAAGTGCGACGTACATCGCAGCATAGGTGGCCGCAGTGGCCGCTACCAGGCTTCTTCTCGTTCTCCTCCAACTCCGGGATTTGTTCTTTAGGCGGAACGGGCGGAGGCCCTCTCACCCGCCTACGGATTGCCTCGCCCCCGTTCGTTATAATTGTTCTATCCGACCGCTCGCCGCCGTCAGCCCCTCTTCGCCGTTGAAACCATCGAGAGGACATCCCTGTCCCTCAGCACATAGTCGACCGGGAGGTGGAGCGCCGTCCTCGCGTCGATGCCATAGAGCAGGCCCTTGTACAGGTCCGTGTGGACGGCCTTCGCCAGGTCCTCCACCGTGGACCCCGCAGGAAGCAGGTAGACGTCGGGCAGGACGTTTCCATGCTTGTCCGTTAGCCTCTCGGGGTCGGCGACTGGATAGACGGCGTTCATCTTGAGGAGCTTGAAGATCGCGATATTGAGAGCGAACTGTACCCCTGTCCTCAGATACTCCCCGAACACCTTCCTCCTGATGTAGGCGAGCGCGTTCCGCTGCGCGTCCGAAAGCTCCTGGGGCCTCACGACGTCGAACCTCTCCTCCCCTGGGACGTACTTGATCAGCCCCTTCACCTCGGCCCTCCTGAGTGATAGCTCCGCCTCTCCGCTCGTCGGGACGACCATCAGGTCCTTGTACCTCTCCCTGAGCGCCTTGAAGTTCTCCCCGGCGTTCGGGAGGTCCATCTTGTTGGCGATCACCAAGGTGGGCTTCGATACGTCCCGGAGGACCCAGCAAAAGTTCTGAATCTCCTTTTCGTTCCACGTGTCCACCTCCTTGTCCTGCAACATCGCTTCGTTCAACGCGTAGGCCACGTGCTCGCGTTTGACCCCTATCCCCTGGAGCACCTCGGCGATTGCCTCGGGTAGGCCCACCCCGGGGGTCTTCGTCGCCTTCGAGATTTTCACCATGTTGCTTGAGAACAGCTTCGTGTACCAGAGCACCAGCTCCAGCTCGACGTCGGCCAGGTCGGCGAGGGGGTCTCCGGTGCCTGGCTCCGCTATCTTCCCGTCCTTGTCCACGCTCCCGGAGGCGTCAACCACATGAAGCAGCGCATCCGACTGCGCCGCGACCGCCAAGAACTGGTTCCCCAGACCCTTGCCCATCCAGGCCCCCTTGATGAGTCCCGGCAGGTCGGTGACCTCTATCGGGATGAACCTCCACCCCTCCTCGCACCTCGAGTTCTTCGGGTTGTCTTGGAGGTTGAACTCCTTGTGGACGCACAGCGTGACGGCCTGGGCTATCCCGGTGTCCGAGGTCTTGGTCGTGAAGGGATAGTTGGAGATCTCCCCCGACTTTAACGTCATGGAGTTGAAAAGCGTAGTCTTCCCGGCGTTGGTTTTCCCGATAAGACCAATCCTGATTACCATCTTCTCACCAGCTCCTCCACTCACCCTCGTCAGCCAAAAGCATGCCGCCTCACAGGTCCGCGGGCCTGTACCTCAGGAATGCCGCCGCTCCGCCGAAGGACTTTAGCATCGACCCTTCCTCCGTCCCCGAGGAGATAACCTCGACCTTCGCCCCGACCTGGCCCGCTCTGTCCTCCAGGAGGTCCACTATGTCCGTTTCCTCGACCTCGAACTCCTTGGACCCGCAGTTCTTGCAGGGCTCGGAAGTTATGTCCTGCAGCGCCTGGACCTTCTTCGACGTAGGCACGAACCTCTCCCTCGGGGTCTTGCAGTTCTTGCACGTCGCCGTTATCCTCAAGGTGTCGATGTCGTCGGAGACCAGTATCGTTTCGACGTTGCTCTTGTCGAGCGCCAGGATTATCCTCGGCAGCCCGTAGACCGCCAGGCCGTTGGGCTTGTTCACCTCCGCAAGGAACCGCTGGACCAGCTTCTTCTCGTCGAACAGCCTCACGTCCTGGAGCTTGTCAGCCGCCTTGTCGACAAGCTCCCTGACTCCCTCCCTTCCCGAGTACGCGGTGTCAATCACCGCGACGATGTTCTTCCTCAGGTTGTAGTTCAGGAACTCGGTTTTCAGGAAGTCCTCCTTCGTATAGCCTGGGCCCCCGACCACCAGCCCGGTGACCTTGTACTCTTCCACGAATATCCTGTTGGCGTGGTCCGCGACCCTATGGTAGAAGTAGGTCAGCTCCATCTCCCTCCCCCTCTCGTACCTCCTCGCGCTCTGCCCTCCCTTGCGCGTCTTCCCCGAGATTCCCGAGGTCATCACATTGACTATCTCGAAGGTCTCGCCGGAGAGAATCCCTATCCCCACATCGCTCGCGTCGATGGCGAGGATGCCGTAGACCTTCTCCTCCCTCAGCATGTCCTTGAGGTACTCTATGTGGAAGTGGTCGTCGCACTGGTAGAGGAAGCTCTTGACGGCCTTGGGAGGGACTATCTCACGCAGCACAATCACCTCGCTTCCGGGGCCGTTCGTCATCAGAGCGCCGCAGAAGATCACGAGCCCGTTGTCAGGGGTGTCCCTGTAGAGCTTCAATCTCTGCATCGTCTTGGTAAGGGCATCCTGTACGTGGTTCCTCGTGGTGTCTGACTTTATGTTCCCCGCCGTCCCCCACTCGTTCCTGAGGTACGAGATGACCTCGTGGATGGGCTTCTTCGGGGGAATGTACAGCGAGACCAGCTCCGTCCCGCGCCCAGTCTTGCCGGAAAGCTCTGAGATGACCTTGCGAATCTTGTAAAGCCTTACAGAGTCTGCCTTGGCGCTCAACAAATGAGGATGACCTCCGGTCAGTCAGCTGACGGATTCGCTTGGTGCGACTCGGCTACCGGGAGACTCCAACTGGATTGGTACAATTGGGGCGTTCACCTTTATAAAAACTCCCCTGAGACATGGCGCCCCGTTGCCACCTGAACATACCAAGAAGATCGTCCTGCGCATCGGTGGCTCCGTTCTCGGCTCACCACCCAAGGCCAAAATCCTCAAGGGATACGTGGAGGCTATAGATGAAGGGAGGAAGGTCGGCCTGTCCATCGGGGTCGTGGTGGGAGGCGGACCGATCTCTCGCTCCTACATAGGCACGGCCAAGGAGCTCGGGCTCCCACGCGAGGCGCAGGACATGATCGCAATCGAGGCCTCGCGCCTCAACGCCAAGCTGGTCGCGATGAAGCTGGGCGTCAAGCGGGTCTCGACGACCATCCAGGGGATGGTGACGGAGCTCGAGAAGAATAAGGTGGGAGTGATGGGAGGCCTCCGCCCGGGGATCACTACCGACACGGTCGCGGCCATACTCGGAGACGCCTGGCACTCTGACCTCCTCATCAAGGCCTCTGACCAAGACGGGATCTACACGGCCGACCCTCGCACGGACAAGGACGCGAAGCTCCTCCACAGCCTCTCCTACCAAGACCTGGTCAGGATACTCGGGGGGACCCGGCACCGGCCCGGCATACACAGCATAGTCGACCCCGTCGCCGCGAAGTTCATCTCGAAGCACAAGATGACCCTGGTGGTGACGAACGGATTCTTCCCGTCGAACATACGAAAGGCAGTTCTCGGCGAGCGCGTCGGGTCGCTGGTGTCCTGACCCGGGTTACTTGTCTGCTGACCTCGGTGGCAGCTTGTCCCGTATTAGGGCCTCGACCGCTTGCCTCGTGTACTGTATCCCGCGCGTGTCGCCGGTCAGGACATGCGTAATCTTCCCATCGTCAGACTCGAGGAAGACCTGCGGGACAAGGTAGTCTGGCGTCCAATCCCCGTATCTCTTCACCAGGTCGTCCGCGACGGCCACATCGGCGGTGTCTATGTCGTGTAGCACCACCGGGACGCCCGCCTGCCTCCCGGCCCGCTGCAGAGGGCCGACCGTCGTCGGGACGCAGTGGGGACACCATTTTGCGTAGACGATGTGGACCGCCTTCAACGGTGTCCAGTCGGGCCGAAGGGTTCCTATAAACCGTCGGAGGGCTCTAGCCCTTGCGGACCTTCATCTTGGAGACGAAGCGCAAGAACTCCTCTTCGGTCACCCAGTCTACCCTGAGGTACTCCACTATCTCTTCCTCGGACATGCCTATCCTCCGCGCCTCTTCGACGGCGACCTCGTACGCCTCTATCTCCGTCGGCCTCTCGAAGTAGGGGTACCTCCTGTCATAAAGCTCCTTCCCCTCCTTGAACTGCCTCACGTGGGTCAGCTCGTGCAACACGTCCAGGTAGAGGTGCCTCTCGTCGCCCGTCCTCAAGTACTCTGGGTTGATGATGATGTCTCCCGTGTCTCCGTCCACCCTTAGGTATCCGACCGGAGAGTCCATCATGACTTTGAGCTTGGCGATGACCTCCTGGGCATCAGTTCCGAAGAGCCGCCTCACAGCGTCGAGCTTCTCAAAGCCCTCGAACACCTCTTGGAAGGGGGTCGCTGGCACGGCGACAGCGTCTCTGTTGAACCTGACCCCGAAGGTCTCCCCCGAGGGGACGTCCTTCTCGACCAGCGACCTGTTTCGCGGCAGCTCGAACAGGCTCTTGAGGTAGACCTGCTTGAAACCCTGCTTCACATAGAACCGCTCCACGCGATCGCTGAACAGGGTCTGGAGGATCAGCTTCCTCTTCTCGTCCCTTGCGATCTCTCGCACCCTCCTCACTATCGCAGCGCCCACGCGCCTTCCCCTGAAGCGGGGGATGGTCCCGATGCAGTAGGCGCCGGCGACCCCTCCCGCGCTCCTGTACATGGCAGCGCATCCCGCGGGTTCGTCCCCCACCCTCCCGAGGAAGAGGCTCACCTTCTTGTCCTTCGCCGCCTTCTGGATGATGCGGCTCACCGCACCGTTGAGCTTCTGGTCTCCGTAGAACGCCTCCAGGTACGTCCTCGTCCACTGCTGAAGCTCGTTCCTCCTGGGGGTCGGGCCCACCAGGTCGACAGCGACCTTCGGGTTCGGTCCCGAGGTCGGCTCCTCGACCCCCTCCATCACGAGCATCCTGTCTGCCACAGCATACCCCCTGGACGCAAGGCAGGATCTCATCTTGTCCCACTGGCGGCCATCCTCCACGAAGATCGATGGCACCTTCCTCCCCCTCTTGGCGAACTCCCTCTCGATGGCTTCCACCGCGTCCTGCGGGACCTTCTCGACCCCGACAAAGCCCCCACGGTTGAAGAAGGCCTCCTGCTTGAAGGAGTCGGAGAAGATGGCATATCCGTTCTTAGAGACCCACGTCGTCTCGTCTACCCACTTGCCCCACCAACCCACCTCGTTGAGCTCGTACTCCCTCATCTCTCTATTTGCCAAAGTCCACCCCCAAGACCTCGGAGACGATGCGCAGCGCGGCGTACTGCGGCGCAGGGTCAGACCTACCGACGACAAGATCCTCCACCCAGCCAAGGGCCCGCGGCGTGTCCAGGTCGTCGTCCATCGCCGCATAGAACTGGGAGAGAGTCTCCCTGACCTCCTCGGGTCGGGGGACTTCCAAGGCCTCCCTCGCGAGCCGCTTTAGGTCCTTTGTGCGAGAAAGCGCCCTCGCGTAGTTCCTGGCCGCCCTCCTCAGCCCAGCGAAGGAGAACTCGACGTCGTCCCGGTAGTGCCACGAAAGCAGGTAGTACCTCAGCTCGTCCGCGCTGAACTCTCGGAGCAGCTCCCTCACCAGGGTGGTGTTGCCCACCGACTTTGACATCTTCCTTCCGCCTAGGTTGAGCAGCCCCGTGTGGACCCAGAACCTCACCAGCGGCCTGATACCCGTCAGGGACTCCCCCTGAGCGGCCTCGGCCTCGTGGTGGGGATAGATCAACTCGTACGCCCCGCCGTGGATGTCGTACTGAGGGCCGAAGTTCGTCAGCGTCACGGCGGTGTCCTCGATGTGCCATCCCGGCGACCCCCTCCCCCACGGAGAATCCCACTTGCCCTTCTCAAGCTCTATGGGCCTCCACAATGAAAAGTCGAGGAGGTTCCTCTTGTGCGGCGTGAGCTCGAGAGGCCTGAGAGAGAGGTCGTCCCTCGACTGGTGCGAGAGCTCGCCATAGTGAGGGTACTTCGAGGTGTCGAAGTAGACCACGCCGTCGGCAAGATAGGCGAACCCGTTCTTTACCAGGACGGCGACCTGGTCTATCATCGTAGAGACGTAGTTCGAGACCGGCTCGAAGCTTGTCACCGACTCCACCCCCAGGCCCCTCAAGTCCTCGAAGAACGCCTTCGAGTACTTCTCGACAATCTTCCCGGTCGTCGTCCTCTCCCTCCTCGCCGCTTCGGTTATCCTGTCGTCGATGTCGGTGATATTGACGAGGAAGTTGACCCGGAGCCCCAGATGAGTGAGATATCTGGCCAGCACGTCGTAGGCGACGTACGTGCGCGCGTGGCCCACGTGGATGAAGCTCTGGACTGTCGGGCCACACACGAACATCCTGACCTCCTCGCCGGGCACCACCTTGAACGCCTCCTTCCTCTGGCTCATCGAGTTGAAGAGGGCGAGCCTGCTCCGTCTCACGGGAAGCCGGACCAGCATCTCTATGTTAGCCTTTTTCACGACGGCAACTCTCATATGGGGCCGACGTCCTCGTGCCCACATGGGACAGCTGTTCTTCGAGAAGAGCGTGAGCTCTTTCGCCAAGCTGGTCGACGAGATAGCGTGGCTCGACCTGGACAGCGGGATCAGGACCTTCGGTGACTACGCGGGAAGAAAGCGGCAACTGGTGTTCCTCACGAGGTCCCCTCACGACACCTACACTTTGATGGTGTACGAGGCCCGGCACGTGGGCGGCGGCGCCGCCCCGGGACGGAGGCTCATGGTCAAGGAGTTCAGGGAGAAGAAGGCCCTCACCGGGTTCATGAAGGGCCTCTTGTCAAGGCCCGTCAGGGCGTTCGTCTACTAGGTTTGGTGCGGGCGGTGGGATTCGAACCCACGTACCCTTCCCCGTCGAACCTCTCGACTCTGAGGGAGCGGATATCCCATTCACTCAGCGATGCCAGCCAGATCTTGAGTCTCGGCGCCTGAGCACCGCCGCCGTTGGCCAGGCTTGGCGACGCCCGCAAGGCCCGAAGCCCGCGCGCGGTCAAAAAGGCTTTCGTCTCCGTGCCATAGCCTTATAGCGCCCGCCGTGGAAATCATGCCATTGCATGGCGACTGCCGCGATGAGGAGAGAGGACTTTTCGTGGATGATCGGAGGGGCCCAGGGGAGCGGGGTCGACACCCCAGCCAGCATCTTCGCCAAGGCGGTCGCCGCGGCCGGGTTCTACGTCTACGGGACTAGAGAGTACTACTCCAACATAAAGGGCGAGCACAGCTACTTCCAGGTCAGGTTCGGAAGGAAGCCGCTGCGGTCGCACGTCAACACCATCGACCTCCTAGCGACCTTCGACGACGAGACCATCGCAAGGCACGCTTTCGAGGTCAGGAAGGACGGGGCGATTGTCTACGACAAGGACATCACCGAGAACAAGCTCCAGGACATCCCCACCATCGAGCCGAACGTCTCGAGGTCGGTGAGGGCCGAGCTCGACAGCCAAGGCCTTCCTTTCACGATAGGCGGCGTCCTCGAGGCCTCCAGGCGGAGGGGCGCCCACCTCTACCCCGTCCCCTACGCAGACATACTCAACGGGTTGGCGGCGAGCTTGGGCGAGGCCTCCCTGAGCTCGCTCGCCAGGATGACCAACGTGATGTCCGTGGCGGCATCGTTCGCCCTCCTCGGGTTCCCCGAGGACGCCCTCGACGAGGCTGTGAGGAGGCAGTTCAAGTCCAAGCCCAAGGTCGCCGAGACCAACCTCGCCGCCATCGCCGCCACCTACGACTATGTCTCCAAGAGCTACCACGGGAGCTTCGACCACCGCGTCGGGACGGTCGACAGGCCCCAGGGGCGCATCCTCGTCAGGGGGAGCACCGTCGTGGGGATCGGCAAGGTCGCCGCCGGCTGCAGGCTCCAGACCTACTACCCCATCACCCCCGCAAGCGACGAGAGCGAGTACCTAGAGTCCCACGAGACATTCGACTTCGCCGGCCCCCAGGCCCAGAAGGGCTCCATCGCGGTCATCCAGACCGAGGACGAGATAGCGGCACTCCTGATGGCCATAGGGGGCGGGCTCGCCGGGGTCAGGGCGTCCACGTCCACATCGGGCCCCGGGTTCTCGCTGATGGCCGAGGGGATTGGCTGGGCAGGGATGAACGAGGTGCCCGTCGTGATAACGCTCTACCAGCGGGGAGGCCCCAGCACAGGCCTCCCGACGAGGCACGAGCAGGGCGACCTCCGCTTCGCCCTCCACACCGGGCAGGGCGAGTTCCCGCGCATCGTCCTGGCGAGCGGCGACCTCGAGGAGGCGTTCTACGACGTGGCGAAGGCGTTCAACCTCGCAGAGAGGTACCAGGTCCCGGTCATCCACCTCCTCGACAAGGCGATGGCCAACGCAGACCAGACCTGCCCCGCGTTCGACCTCAAGAAGGTCAGGATCGACAGGGGCCTCCTCCTCACCTCCCCGCTCACCGAGGCCCAGGCCCGCGAGTTCAAGAGGTTCAAGTTCACCGAATCGGGCGTCTCGCCCCGCCCCGTCATCGGCACGGACGGGGGCATCTACTGGAACTCGGGCGACGAGCACGACGAGAAGGGGCACATCACAGAGGACCCCACCAACAGGGACATGATGATGGAGAAGAGGATGGGCAAGCTCGAACTCGCCTCCAGGGAGATAGCCCCCGATGACAAGGTCCTCCTCCACGGTCCGACGGACGCGCTCATCACCGTCGTGAGCTGGGGGTCCACCAAGGGGGCCATCCTCGACGCGGTCGACGCGCTGAGAGACCAGGACGGGATCCGCGTCAACTTCCTCCAGGTCAGGCTCCTCAATCCCTTCCCCGCAGACGAGGTCG
>Ga0335077_10003111_pt1 | contig 19941 bp, 16 predicted proteins | sample Lox_Sample_31_FD_207151 | JGI IMG/M metagenome (GOLD analysis project Ga0335077, IMG submission 207151) | Soil microbial communities from Loxahatchee National Wildlife Refuge, Florida, United States - Lox_Sample_3.1 | ecosystem: Environmental > Terrestrial > Soil > Wetlands | place: USA...
TTGTCTGCCTCGCGATTGGGAGAGATTCTCGCATCGATCAATCGGAAGACATCCTGCCTCCGGTTTCTTAGCAGGAGCCGTTGCTCCTCGGATCGAAGTTCTCCTCCTTGGTAAAGGGTCTCGAGAGGGGTGAGCAGTGGCAATCCGGTTTCGTGGTCGAACGCATTGAAAACCTGCAGTAAAGGTTGGCCCTGCACTTCGTCAGGTTCGAAACCTGTCAACTCCAAGGCTGGATGATTCATGGCTGCAATCCTGCCTTGGGAATCCGTCGTGATTACTGCATCACCCAGGTTGCGTACAACGGCTGACAGCCATGCCTCGCTCTTGCGAAGCTTCTGTTCCATTTCATGTTTCGAGAGCGCGATTTCGATCTGCGCGCGAAGCTCGACATTGCCGAAGGGTCTCACGATATATCCAAACGGCTGTGCCAACTTTGCCCGCTCCAAGGTCGCAATATCGCTGTCCGTAGTAACGAAGATGGTTGGGACATCGAACTCGTTCCGCAAACGAACTGCCGTCTCGATGCCGTCATGCTCGCCCTTTATTCGAATGTCCATCAATGCAAGGGCAGGGAGATTCCTGGACGCCGCCGCGACTGCATCCTCCATGTTGTCGACGATCTGCGTTACGAAATAGCCGCTCTCCTCCACCTGAGTCTTGAGATCTTGAGCCGCCAGCGATTCGTCGGCAACGATTAGCAGCTTCTTTTTCTTAGCCATCGCTCTCCTTTAGGCGCCATGCGAGTCGCACGAACTGAGAGACCGGGGAACTTCGAAAAACGATAGCTCGTCCCCAGATTCACATTTACTACACGTAGTTCTCAGAGTCTATGAGCGCAGTCACGAGGGTTATGTTCAGTTTCAAGCCCCATTCCCGAATCGGTCTAAGCCTAAGCTGGTACCGTAGGCGGGTACCGCGAGCATGACGAGCATCAGCCGCTCTTCTCAAGGACAGGAAGAACGTTCGAGGCGGACCAATTTGCTTGGCAAGCGGACGGTTTCGGTTATTATCCCGTTACAGGCGCCGGGCCACTCCCAAGCGCTCTACAGGTCACAATCACCATGAAGCTGCTGACAAAGTTCAACATTGTGCTGATCGTGTTTTTTGGAACCGGCGGGTTGCTGATCGCCAAGCTCGCCCAGGACTTTCTCCTGACCAACGCGCGCAACCAGGTGGAGCAGCAGGCTGAGCTCATGATGGCCGCTGCCAAAGCCACCCGCGAGTACACCAATGATCAGATCAAGCCTCTGCTGCTGAAGAACCCGGACCACGAGATCAACTTCCTGCCGCAGACGGTCCCGGCCTTCTCCGCCACGACCATCTTCTCTTCCCTGCGCAAGAACTACAGTGACTACTCCTATCGCGAAGCGACGCTGAATCCCACCAATCCCATTGACCGCGCCGAGGACTGGGAAGCCGACATCATTCGCTATTTCGAAAACCACCCGGACCAGAAGCAGGTCTTTGGCGAACGCGACACGCCGACGGGCCGGCAGCTCTATTTAGCGAAACCCATGCGGGTCGGCGCCAGTTGCCTGGAGTGCCACAGCGAGCCCTCCGTCGCTCCCGCAGCCATGATCAGGAAGTACGGCCCCAACAATGGCTTCGACTGGAAGCTGAACCAGGTGATTGCCGCGCAGATGGTTTCCGTGCCGATGACGGTGCCGGAGCAGATCGCCGAGAAGGCGTACCACAGCTTGCTCCTTTTTCTGATCGGGACGTTCGTGGTGACGATCCTTGCGCTCGATGCTGCGCTCTACTCGTTGGTGATCCGTCCGCTGCATATCGTATCGGTAACTGCCGACCGCGTCAGCCGTGGCGAGACCGACGTGGAATCGCCGGAAGTCCGTGGCAAAGACGAAATTGCGGATGTAACGGCATCATTCAACCGCATGCGCGTGAGTTTGATAAAAGCGCTGAAGATGCTGGAGTAGGAAAGGCAAGTTTCGAGTGTCAGGTTTCGAGTTTCAGGTTTTCGGAGGATCGAGTTGTGCCGGAATTTGCTTCCAGCAGAACGCTGCCCGATTCGCTTGTCTGTCTTAGGTTCGAAATTCTCGAAACTTGAAACCGAGACTGGGACCTGGAAACTCGCTAACCTGCCCCGTTCGCCGTCAGAGCCAATTAAGCCGGTGGCGCTTCTTCCTCGCGAAACTCGGCGCCTTCTAACCGCAATAACATCGCCTTCACCGGGAGGCCGCCGCCGTAGCCGCCCAGGCGCTTGCCGCTGGCCAGCACGCGATGGCAAGGCACGATGATCGCAACGGGGTTGTAGTGGTTTGCCTGGCCGACAGCGCGAAAACCGGCGGGCGATCCAACGGCGCGAGCGATCTCGGCATAGGTTCGCGTCTCGCCGTAGGGAATGCGCAGCAGCTCCTGCCAACAGCGCTTGCGAAACTCCGTCCCGCGCAGGTCGAGCGGCACGGAGAACTCCCTGCGCTTCCCGGCAAAATACTCTTCCAGCTGGGCTCGAGCCTTGGCAGTTCGCGACCGGGATTCCCCCCAGCGCACCGGTTCCCCGGCAATGCGCTCGGGCAATCCGCGATCGAACTCGAGAATAACCAGCGCTGTTTCGCTGCAGCCAATCAGCAGCGGGCCGGCAGGTGAAGACATTCGTGAATAAAAAAGAATCTCCATTATCTAAAAGTCGAAGATCACAGAGCCATTGCGAACATGATTCGGTGGCCGTCCGCCGTCACCACGCCGAACTCCCTCACGCCCCAAGGCTCGTCGCGCAACGGCTTGCAGATGACAACGCCAGAAGCACGTATGGATTGATAGTACCGGTCCACGTCATCCACCTGCAGATACGCGAAGTAGGAGTGGTCGCCAAGCTCTGCCGGCGGAACTGCGTCGCGGCACTCTCCGGCCATGATGGTACAGGCTCCCAAACGGTAGCGGAGCCATCCGGGATGCCCCATCGTTTCGATGGAAAATCCAAGTACATCCCGGTAGAAAACCGACGACCTCTGCAGGTCGGGCACCGCTATGACGAAAGTCGATTTAAGGATGGTTGCCATTCCCCTGCGGCCGCCCGGAATTCCGGGAAGGCTAGCGTATCACTCGGCCGGGTGCGCAAATCGGCATAGGGGGGACGGTCACCCGTCCGCCCCTGCCACACCACCGGACATGCGGGTCCGCATCCGGCGGTTCGGTGGATTTGAGCTAGGTACCAGCGAACAGGCGTGGAAGTCCGAGCGAATCAAAGTAGGCGATAGGAAATGCGGAGTTCATAGCTGGGCTATTGGCTATGCGGAATGGACCATGAGGACTCCCAGCCGTTTGTGCGGCCAAGGTCTTGCTCACGCCACGTTCACACAGCTTCCTAAACCGTAGCCTTCCTCGTTTCCATTGCTTCCAGATCATGGATCGCAGCCTGCGCCGTATCCATTGATCCAGTGCCTGCAGCACCGTGGGTGTCTCGCAGAACCCGAAGTAGCTCTTCCAGCCACGCAGATAAGTGGCCAGTTCCTTCGTCATCTGCTCTACGCTGATCCCTCGGCTCCGGCCCGTTAGTTCCCGTATCTTCTGCTTGCACCGCAGCAGGGCTTTGGGCGCGATGCGCCGCTTCGGCTGCTTGCCGCCGCTCAGGCTGAAGCCCAAGAACTTTCGCTCCCCCGGCCGCGCCACCGCGCTTTTGGCCGCGTTGACCTTCAGTTTGAGCCGCCGCGTGATAAAGCCGGTGATGCTCGTCATCACCCGCTGCCCCGCCCGCTCGCTGCGCACGTAGATGTTGCAATCGTCCGCATAGCGCGCAAAGCGGTGCCCGCGCCGTTCTAACTCCCGGTCCAACTCGTCCAGCACGAGGTTCGACAACAGGGGCGACAAAGGCCCGCCTTGCGGCGTACCTTCATCGACCGGACTGACCAGCCCGCCCTCCATCACCCTGGCTTCCAGAAACCCGCGGATTAACTTCAGCATCCGCTTGTCTCCGATACGCCGGGCCGCGGCGCTCATCAGTCGGTCGTGGTTCACTCGATCAAAGAACTTCTCCAGATCGAGGTCCACCACCCAGCCGTAGCCCTGGCGCACATACTGCTGCGCTTGTGCTACCGCCTGATGCGCCGACCGCTGCGGCCGAAAGCCGTAGCTGTAGCGGGAGAACGTCGCGTCCCACTGTCCTTGCAGAACCTGCATCACCGCTTGCTGGATAAGTCGATCCAGCACCGTTGGAATGCCCAGCTGGCGCACTCCCCCGTCCGGTTTGGGGATTTCCACCCGCCGCACCGGTTGCGGTCGATAGCTTCCACTCAGCAGTTGTTCGCGAATCGCTGGCCAGTGCTGTGCCAGATAGCCGGGCAGTTCCTCGACCGTCATTCCGTCGATGCCCGCACTACCCTTGTTGGCCTTGACTCGTTGCAAAGCCCGCAAGCAGTTCTTTCGCTCGCAGACCGCTTCCATTAGCTGTTCCTCTATAGCCGGGCTTTCAGTCCTGCGCTTCGCCGTGAACGATTCGGTCCCTTCCCGCCGAACCCTTGGAGCTTCACTCCTCTCTTCGCCGGTAAAGGCCAGCGCCATCTGTAGCTGGTTCTTCTGCCGCTTGTCGCTCATCGAGTCGCACCGCCTACTCCCCACTTCCTTCCGTTTGGGCCTTCGTTCCGGCTTGCCGGGACTACTATGCCCGCTGCTGACTTCTGCTGCACGATCAGAGTGGATCGCTCCGCCCTCAGTCCCGATTCCGGGACATGCCGCAGATCTCCCGAGGTAAGTTCGACCGCCTTCCACGCGCAACCGCCAGATCTACAACCAGTGCCCTTGATGGATATGGACTTCGCGATCACTAGCCCGCTCGTCCGGCACCGTATGCCTCCTATCTGGTTCTTGTTCATCGGCTCGCGTCTTTGCTCCACGCTTCTTTCAGACCACGCCTCACAGCGTCGCCCTTGCGCTTCGCTATCACTTCTCCTCCATCAGGATGTGAAGAGGACTTTCACCTCCAAGCTGTCGAACATGCTCGGCACACTAAAAAACCCCCTCGCTTTCGCGAGGGGGACAGGAGGAGTAGGAGTAGAGGTCTTTGTTATCGCTGTTGCGTCGTCGGTACGTTGCTCGCTGAGCCACCGTTGGATGCGAGCTGATCCAAATTGTTCTTCATCAGGCTGACCTCCACCCGGTTCGGCGAAGGCCGCTTGCTTCCCTGTGCGGTACTGGTAGAAGTATCGGCAGAGGCCGATTGAACTTTAGCGTTTCCCATGCCCATCATGAAAATTCGGTAGACGGGGATATTGTGCTGCTCTACCAGATAGCGGACGACCGAGTTGGCCATGGCCTGCGAGCTCTGAATTCCGGCCTGACCGTGGGTCGCTGAGAAACCCTGCACTTCGATTACGTATCCCTTCTGGCCGCTCAGGTTCGCCGCCATGTCATCCAGTGCCGCCTTGGCTTTAGGACCAAGGGTCGTGTGCCCTGCCGGGAAGCGGAGTTCGGTCTGCGACGCGGGCTGGTACTGATCCAGGTTGCCGACCACCTGCTCCACCTGATTCAGGCGGTTGCTGGCCTGTGACGCGGTCTGGTTTGCCTGCTGCGCGGTAGTGCCGGCTTGAACGGCGTGCTGGTCAGCCTCATTGGCTTTGGCGGAAGCCTGGCGGATGCCTTCCTGCGCGCGGGCGTCAACGTCTTTGATCTGCCGGTTATTGTCAGCCGTCAGCTCATCGAGCTCATTCACCCGGTTGCGAACCGGGCTCATCTGCCGCTGCACGTACTTCTTGCGCGCGAAGGGATTCAGGTGTCCCCAGAAACCCTCGCGAGTCTCCGGCTGGAGGGGCTGGTGGGCGGAAAGGTTTTGGTCGGAACTGCTGCTCTGATCGACGGCTTGTGTGTTCTGATCAGCGGCCTGCGTTGCCGAAGTCGAAGTTGCCGTCGAGCTCGACTGATCGCTCGTGCCCTGCTGCGCGAGCGCGGGGATTGCCAGGGCAGCTGCCAAAGGCAATATGTACAAAGTGCGGATGTTCATTCCATTTCCTCCGAATGTTGGCAGGCAGCTTGTTTTTTTGCCTGCACCAGGCGCCCCTAGAACGGGCGCGGTTCTCGGCCTATGTATTACAGGTCGATTGCCAAACTGTGCGTGCCGGTTTTTGCCTTAGAGAACAGGGGGTTTCGGGTATTTGGAGGCCGTGTAAGGCCGCGACACTGCGTAGGAATGAAGAGCGGGAGGTAATTTATTCCGTGTTTGGAATTCAGACCTGCTGGGGAGCGAACCGGGCCTCTTCAGCAGCTTCACGCGACCACCGGGACTGCACCGCCGCTTCCACGGCGTGCTTAGCCTGCTCCAGTGGTAGAGGAGGGATGACCGTCATGTGGCCGACCAGTTCGGCAAGCCTGAAGTAAGAAGCACGGCACTCGTGCATGAACTCGGCGGGATACTCGGGCTTGCGCGCGACGGCCGCGTCGGGATCGGCGTCCAGCAACAAAGCCACGTTGGGACGCGGGACGATCCACGAGATCAGGCTCACGAAGGCTCGCGTCAAGGGATTGCCCAGTGGGAGATTGGCCAACTCGTCGTAGATATAGCGATCGAGGATGATCACGTCGCCATGGCTCTTACGGGCTTTGGCAATGACCATCCGCAGGTGCACGGCATCCAGCAGGTAAAGCAGAGGACGCGCCAGGGTCAGATACCATGCGCGAACATTTTTGTCGCGGCGCTTCACTGGCTTCTCGGGAGACCCCACGCCGGGCTCGCTTCCGTAGACTTTGTGGACGAAGCCTTCGCGGTAAGGCTTGGCTACGACGATGTCATCCCAGAAGGCGAGCAGCCGGACACGTAAACCTGCCTCGTTGAACACCGAGACGAGATTGTTGATCTGCGTGCTTTTGCCAGAGCCGTCGAGCCCGGAAAACGAGATGAGGAGACCCCGGCGTCCAAGGCCAGAGTGCGGGTTGGCGTTCATGGCTTTACGGTTTCGCCGAGGTTCCTTTTGACAGCGCGTAGATCGTGCCGCCCGCGACCCCAACCGCAGCGATGGCGCCCAGCTTCAGCAGCAGCGACCGTCGTTGATTTTGCTTCGCAGGAGCAATGGCCACGCCCGCAGGCCGCGAGGCTCCCCCGCCGACCGTGGTTACCCCTTCAGCCGTGGCAGTGCCCAACGGCTCTTGGAACGGTTCGGCCTTGGTTTCGGGTGGCGGTGTCGCCGGACTCGGGTTCTGCGTCAGGTCTGAGTCCGCTCCCGGATACACCGTCTGCGGAGCGTTAGGCTCGGTCTGCGTCGGGATGGGCTGCAACGGCCCCTTCGACGGATCGACGCTGATACCGGTTTGACCCGGCTGTTGCGACGCAGGTGCGGCCTGCTGCGCCTGCAGCACTTCCGGTGCGCCGCAAAGCACAAACCCCATCACCGGCACCATGCACTTGATCAAGAATCCATAACCAGCTTTCATGAACAGCTCTCCACAAGGTATAGAAGCCCAGCAACTCACTTTGAGTTGGCTACCGTGGTTTGGGCACTGACGGAGACCGGCGCGGTCACCACCGGCTCGGGTTCCTGCGCCGCGGTCATGAGCCGCTCCACATCAGCATCGCGGTCATAGAAAAAATTGCGGCCTCGGTTCTTGGCATAACGCCACAGATTGCTGAAGTTGGTCTGATACCAGCAGCACTCCGACATTCGCGGTGAGAACCCGCAGTACACGCGGAACCGTGTGCGCACAATTTCCGGCGATACCAGCAACGCCGCTGTCAGCCGGTGATTGCCTTCCAGAATAGTCACAGGCTCGCTGTCGTCCCGCCCGATCAGGAGCACCGCGGTCTGCTCCGGCGAGGTGCGCAAGCGGTAGCTCAAGGCTTGTACGCGAGTGATGAAATCGCGCGTCTTCCCACGAAAGCGCTGATGCTTGATGCGCTCCGCTATGCTCTGAATCTGGAAGGTGCCGTTAGCGACTTTGCGCCACTGCGCCCGCGGAAAGACTCGGACCTGTTCCAGGTCTTCCGGTTCGATCTCAATTTCCCACCACGCCGTGTCGGGCGGAATTTCCCGCCACATATGCCCGCGGCGGCGGAACAGCAGCGCGCGACGAAGCGCGTTGGCGTTCTCGTCGGAAATATCAGCCTGCAAAACCAGGTCCTCAAATTGATGGCGATCGTGGTGAAACTCCTCCTGATAGAACTCATTCTTCAGGAATTCGGAGATCACCTCCGACTCAGTGACTCGACGCAATTTCTTCATGCAGCCCCCTCCTGCCAGCTGCCAGCCACGATCTCAAAAATGGATACGAGACCGCGCCTAGCAGTAAGACCCGAAGCACCTCCTGGACGACGATCACCTCCAGCAGGCTTGAATGAAACCATGCAATTCCGAGCACGATGAGTCCGCTTACTACCAGTTGCAACCAGCCAGTGTTTGCAATTCGCCTGGACATCTCATACGTGATCAGTACGACGCTCACGGCGTAAATGCCTGTGGCCGCCGCATTCATACTCAACAGCCAGTTCAACCCCTGAACGCTGGCTGAAAAGTGCGCTCCGAATAAGGAGCGAAAAACCAGTTGCGGAAAGGCGGCTAGGAACAGAACGAAGACGGCAGACATGCCTGTGACCATTACCAAGGGGAGTGCCAACAACCCAGGCTCCTGCCGTTCTTCGGTGCTTCCCGCCGCAACTGGGAACATAACGCTGACGATGGACCAGGCCCCGAAGTACAAGAGCCTGCCAACTAAGGCGATGGCAGCATAGAGCCCAGCCAGATCAGGCTGGAAAAAATGCTTCACCATCAGGATGTCGATATTGCTGATGATGACCTGCCCGACGAAGAACACGATCGCCTGCACGGTTTCGCCCAGCGGCGCAGCTGTGGCCTTGCCGGCTGTACCGCGAAGCTCGCGTGCCGCATCGGGCAGCAAGTAAGCCACAATGACCGAGCCTGAGATCGCGGCCACCGCTCCCAGTACTCCGAATCCCATTTCCACGAGAACAATCGCGCCGATGAACTTCACCCCGGCTTCGGCCGCCATATTCCAACTGAGCCCGCGAAAGCGGCAGGTCCCCTGCAGCCCTCCACGCTTCACCCCGAGCGGGATGTAGATGGTGAGTCCGATTGCCAGCAGAATCACAATCCAGGGACTGGACAGGCGCAGGTACGACGACAGAGCTGAGCTGGCGAGGAGCATGGCCGCTCCCAACGTGATACCTACGAACCACGATTTCTTGTGCAGCTGCTGGTAGATTGCGGCCTTAGCCTGAAGAGAGTCGCTCTTGGCGACCAGCTTGGTGCAAACCAACTGGAAAGCCAAAGTGACGGCCGAAACCAGCATGAGCATGGTGACGGCGGCAGCGGCATGGCTGAAATCAGCCGGTCCCAGCAGCCGCGCCACGCCGATGTTGTAGCCAAAATTTGCCAGGCTGACAGCCACCGAGCCAATGAGCATGATCAGGCTGCCGCCCAGGAGCTTGGCGTGCACTGAGCGGCTCACGCCCAGTCGGGCGATCCGTTCGCGCCAGGTGCTTGCACTGGGTACACCAAGCGCGACCGTGTCTTCTCCCAGGATCATGCCGCGATGTCGGCTCCGTCTCCCTTACCCACGAAGACTTCCGGCGCAACCATCGGCGTGACATTGTGGGCGGGGTGGGGGTAGTAGTGTTTCAGGGCGTTGGGCAGGAAACTGCTGAAGCTCTTAACCGCCTGGGTGGAGTTCTCGTAAATCTCGAACAGCCGGCCGGTGCGCGTAAGTTCGAGCACCACCGCTGCCTGTGGCGAAAGCGAGGCTAGTTTCACATCGCCATCATGCTTGATGGCGTCGCGCATGCACTGCAGCAGGATATCCACGCCGGCGGCGTCGATGTGCCTCACCTGCGACATGTCAAAGACCACCTGGGGCCGATCGGACGTCAGGAAAGGTTCTACTTCCTTCAGGAAATTACGAGCCTCTTTGAGGTTCATCTTTTCCGGCATGCGCTTAACCACGACGGGCCGACTAATGCTCTCCATATCTCCTCGCTACCACGAAACTGGAGGGGAACTCTCCCACTTCTGGGCCGGATGTGGTTTCGTTCACATCCGGTGTTCCTAAAGTTGCTGCGGGCGCATCCAGCGATTCCGGCAGCTCCACAGGGCGGGTCTTGCGGACCCGTCCAAAAAACCCACGGTAGATCTGCTGTGGTAAGACGGCAAAAAGGGCTACAGCGCTGCCTAGGGTGCGAGAAACAGCGTTGGCAGGCGAGCTGCCTACCAGCTTGGCGTCGCTGATTTCGACGCCGACGTTGCGTGGCAGGTGAAAGACGCGGCGGAAGCCGACCACGGAGTGCATTACATCCAGGCCGGCGCCCACGTACGTAAAGGGCAAGACCGTCGAGTTTTCCACAACCGTGCCGCAGTCGATTTCGGCATGATGTTCGATAACGCTGTTGCGCGTCACCAGCGAGGCGGCGCGAATCTTCGCGCGTGCGCCAATAAATGCCGGCGCCAGAATGCGCGCGTTGCGATGGATGCGTGCCCGCTCCCCGACCCATACGCCAGGCTTGATCTCCGTGGCCACGGGACGAATCCCATTTTTTTCCAGGAGTCCGTCCAGCGCCAGACACCGAAAGTCGGCGACGGTCTCGAGAAAGTTAACGTAACCCTTCACCTGAAAGCGTTCGCAGTCGTCGCGCACCCTCTGAAACCGGCTGCCGAATAGGGCGGAGGCATCGCCGCGCCGCGCCGCTTCGAGCAGGAAGACCTCCAGCGGGCGACCCTTGGCATCCACCGCCGAAGTCATGCGGCAGCGTTTATCAATGTGGTGCTGGATCACTTCCTCGAAGTCGATGTCGGCATAAGCTCCCAGTCGAAGTACCACAACCAACTCGGCGCCTGCCTCGCGACATTTGTCGAAGGCTTCGTCGGCGCTCGACCATAGTTCCGCCTCAGTCGTCTCTATCGATTCCACCCGGGCGGCGAAGCACGCCTGCTCCAGGCCGGTCTTCGCCTCCGGACCGACACTGCTAACGACGGAAATCTGCGATACCCCAGCAGCTCTAAGCCGCTGGGTGACGCGCTCCAGGACAGTGGCTCCCAGAACATCGAGCAGAGCGAACGGAACGCCGGCAATACTCCCACGCTCGGGAGCGTTGCCGTTCGGCGCGACACCTTCGACCAACACCAGGGCCCTTAGATCCATGGTTCCCACCTCGGGGCAGCAGCACGGAATATGGCGGAGCGTGACGGTATCCAGGACGGCAGACGGCGAAACCGCGAAATCGGTTCCAGGGCGCGCGCCCGCTGGTGGAGGTCGAAGGCACGGAGGTACTGGCGGATAATTTGGGGCATCGTCATCCGTAGCGCAGCCGAGAAGTTCTGCTCCGACATTTCACGCATCTTCTGCTCGTCGTTGAGCAGATCGTTCATTCGGCTCGCCAGATCGTGGGCATTGCCGGTTTCGTAAAATTCAATGGCGATGCCCTCATCCCAAGCCATTTCGCGGAAGTCCTTGATTCCGGCTGAAACTATTGGGACGCCAAATTCGCACGCAAGGTGGGCTACACCACTCGCGCCGGTAGCAGAAGAGTAAGGAAGTACTAAGAAGCTGGAGCTGCGGAACAGCTCTGGGATGGCTTCCTCGGAGACATATCCCGTGAACTCAATACGCGGGTTGTCCTTCACCTGTTCCGCGATCGATTCCACATATCCCGGCGTCATGGGATGATTCGATCCGGCAACGACCAGCTTTACGTCGGAACGCTTTTTCGTCACCTCATCAAAGGCTTCGAGCAGCAGATCGAGCTTCTTGTAGGTTCCCCACTTTCCAAACGCAAGAATGCGATGCTCGGGAGTACCGCGTTGCGAAAAGTCAGGCGGCTCGGGACGGGCCGAGAGGATGCCGTGGGCGCGAAAGTGCACGTTTTCGCCGCGATATTTGTCGATGAGCGTCCGCCGATAAGCCGGCAGCAAAACGGAGATCGAGTTCGCCATCAGCAGCATCCGCGTGGAGGTGTAACCCGCGGCGCGGTACAAACGCGGAAAACGCACGCCCGCGTCCTTCAGGTCGACGTTGTCCATCAGGTGATGCAGCGTGACATGGGTGTAATGGCCGCCCATGCGCGAGAGCACGGGCACCGTAAGACCACTGAACGCTGCAACCGGATTCGTGCCGAAGGTGGAGAACAGCAGGTTAAACCACACCACATCCGGCTTGATGTCGCGCACCGCCTTCCACAAACGCACCGCATTCCCGACGTGGTCGAAGCGCCAGCATCGGATGACGTCGAAGCCGTCCAACTCCGCTTCGCCGTTCTCCACTTCATCAGCCAGAATCGTCAGGCTGAGCAATGGATCGCGAGTCAGCTCTTTCGCGATGTGATAGCCGTACTCATTCAGGCCGCGTCGGCTGGGCGGAAAGGCTGTTACCAAACATAACTTCATCGCAATGGGGCCCTAGAAAACACTCAGCCGGAAAATCGGCCGGATCAACTGCACGTTTTTGACAGCGCCTGCATAGCTCGGAAACTGCTCGGTTTCCACACCCACCGAGAATCGCAACGGATAATCCACGGCAAAGCTGCCCGCTGAATCCGTTATGATGCGGCGCAACGGCCTGGCGTACGAGACATAGAAGGCGCTGTAGAAATTGTTGTAATCCTGCAAAATTTCGCCTCGGGTATAGGCGAATTCCCCGTTGACGCTCCAGGCCAGGTTGGGACGGAACTCGATGGTGCCGCCCGGACGCAGCGCCTGCGCGGTCGCCGTCAGCGTGTCCTGAACCCGGTAGGAGCGGATGTATTCGCCCAGTCCGGTGATGGTCAGCTTTTGCCCGAACTTGCGCTGAATGCCGGCGTAGGTCGAAGTAGTAAAGAATTGGCGTACCAGTGGACTGTACGTCAGGTTACGACGCGTGTAGCCCGTAATGAACGCTGTCTTGCCCCACGGGCGCCCTACACGAAATTCGATTCGCCCACCCACCTCACTGGAATTGAGGTCTTGCAGAGTGAACGGACCGGCTTCGTGGTAGATCGATCCATTCAACGAGAGCCAGTTGTAGAACGAGCTGCTCGAAACGTACATGAACTCGCGGAACAGGTTCTGGTCCAACACGACCGGTGAGTCTTGATCGCGGCGCAGCGTGAACTCAATTCCCGTGTTGAAGGTCAGCGAGGCATCCCCAATGTGCAGCACCGGATTAATGCCAGTGTTGAAGTTATAGTCGAAGGTGTTGCGCTGAATAATCAATGCTTCCTGCGGCAGCGAGTACGGACCGTTCGCGTTGCGCAACTGGAAGAAGCCGCTCACCAGGGGAAAGTTCCCCAGGTGCAGGCGGTATCCCAAAGTTGTCAGGCTTTCCAGCTGCGAGCGTGGAGGCGGTAGCAGCGGGCTGTTACTACTCAGACCAAAAATCTGCTGGTCCAGCATGTAGATAGTCGAATCGTCATACACACCGCCGATGGTGAAGTTACCCAGCAGGCTCAGGTGATCGTTGATGCGGTAGCCTTCGTCACCTGCGACTTGTTGTAGGACGCGCTCCGCGTCCTCGGTGTCATTGCTGAGAGCGTTAGCGCGCGACAGGACCTCGAGCGCGTTCACGTTCTGGTGGTGCTGGCGATACACCGTGCTCTCGGCGAGAAGATAGTCGTAGTTCTCGTTGCTTGCTGGATCGTTGCCCAACAAGGCGAGTTCGGCCTCGGCCTTTCTCGTCTTGCCCTGCGCAAGATAGGTGTTCGCCAGCCCGATGGATACGACTTCATCGGCCGCTCCAGCCTGTTTGGCTTTGTCGTAATAACTCTCCGCCAGATCGAAATCATGCATCGCCAGCAGCAGGTTCGCCGCCTCGATCAGATTGTCCGAGGTTATGGGCGGCGCTTCGCCAATCCGGCTCTCCGCGAAACCAAGGCTGATCTGCTGCTTGGCATCGTCGTAGTGCCCATCACGCGCCATCACATCCGCAATCGCGAGCCTGACGTCAACGCGATTGGCATCCGGCGCTGAGAGGGCCTCGGAAAAACGGTCCATCGCAGCCTTCTGGTCTCCCAAGGCCAGCAGCGCATCGCCGGTGTCGAGCAGCGTGGTCGAGTTGTCGGCGCCAAAACGCTCTGCCGCCTGAACGTACTTCAGCGTCGCTTCGCGGTTGTGCATTTCGGCGTAGGCATGGGCCATCTCGCCGTAGATCTGGGGATCGTCCGGTGACAATCGCAGCGCCTGGTTCAACGCATCGATCGAGTCCTGGTAGCGCTTCATGCGATACAGCGTGTCAGCGCGGGCCAGCTGCAGCCCAAGGTCGTCGGGCGCGTACTTCAGGGCGGCGTCGTACTCCTTCTCGGCGCTGCCCAACAAACGCTCCTGGCGATAGGCCGTGGCCTTCACCAGGTGCGTGGCGCCGGACTCGCCCATCAACTTCTGCGCCTCCTCCACCTGTGCCAGCGCGTCTTTCCCGCGCCGTAGTTGCAGGTCGCTGAATGCCATCCCAAGATGCGCGATGCCGTTGTTCGGGCTCAGCTTCAACGCGGTATCGAAATCCTGCGAGGCCTGCTGCGCGTCCTGCATGTCATTGCGGACGTATCCGCGGTTCACATACGCCTCGGTCATCTTCGGATCGCGCTTGATCGCCTCGCTGTAGTCGTTCACCGACTCGAACAGAAGCTGCGACTGCTTGTGTACGTGGCCGGCGAGCAGCGGGAAGTTCGGTTCCTTCGGCAGCACAGCCTGATACTTGTTTACGACCCGAAGTACTTCGTCGTAGCGCCCGAGGTTGTAGAGGTCATACGCCAGATAAACCGAGGCATTGCGATCCGTGGGAAGTTCCTTCAGGACCTTGTATCCCAGGTCGGCCGATTCCTTGTAATTGCCTTCGTGGAAGAGCACGCGCTCGCGCTCACGCATGACGCGCGGATCGTCGCTGGTCTTGCCCTGCGCGCGGTTCACCCAGGTTGAGGCCAGCTTGATCTGTGCACTCTCGATCGCAGCATTCGCAGCATTGGAGATCACCACGGGATTCTGCGGCGCGAGCTTGTACGCCTTCTGGTACGCCTCGTCTGCTTTACCGAACTCCTTTACCTGCACAAAGAGATCGCCCAGTGCCAAGTAAGGAACGTAATCGTCGGGATAGGCGGCAGCCAGCTTGTTGAAGTACTCCTCCGCCATGCGAGGATTGTTGTCCTCGCGATACAGGTAGCCCATCGCTTCGAGCGCGAAGCGGTTGTTGGGATCGCCGCTGAGAATCTGGTCGTAGAGCTTGCGCGACTCGTCTTTGCGCTTCTCTTTCCACAGCAGATTGGCGTATTGCAGCGTGATGTTGGTGTTGCTGGGATCGAGCTGACGTGCTTCAAGCAAATCGGATTCAGCGCCCTTGAAGTCATTGTCGGAACTCTTGAGCGCCGCGCGAATGCGCAGGAATTCTGCCTTCGCCGGGCCTTCCACGTTGAGCTTGTTGACCTGCTCTTCCGCCTCGGCAATCGTCTCGTGCGCGGCCTTCTCATCCCCGGTTTCGCGATAAAGGTCTGCCAGGTTCAAGTGCAATTGAATGGGGTAGAGATCGCCTTCCGGCGGCGTACCCTGCGGCAACGCTGCGATAGCGGCCTTGTATTCCGAGATCGCCTCTTCATTCTTGTTCTCGGTTTTCGCCAGCAGTGCCTTTGTGGCGTGCAGTCGATAATTGTTCGGATCGATGGCGGTCGCGCGCTGCAGGAAGCTCTTGGTCTTCTCCAGGTCGCCGACCCGCAACTGCGCCTGAGCGGCGCTGAGCTGATAGCCAATGTTCTTCGGTTCGGCGTTCGCGGCTTTCGAGTACGCATCGGCTGCGGGCTGCTTGTCGCCGGCGAGCTCGTAGCTGTATCCCAGGTCGCCGAGCACCGACGGCGTCATCTTCGGCGCGCGCTTCAGCATGTCAATCGCAGCCTGGTAATCGTGCTGTTCGCGATAGAAGGTTGCTGCCGCCTGGTAGATCTCGACATTCCCGGGCGCATGCTTACGCGCGAGATCGAGCATCTGCTTCGCCTTACCCGGCTCCTTCAGCTTCAGGTAACCCATCCCCAGCATCAGCTCGAGGTGCGGGTTCGGCGACTGTGCCTCGGCGCGCTGCAACATCCCGATCGCCCGTTCCGTGTCTCCCGTCTTCATGTAGAGCTGGCCAAGAACCAGCAGATCGTTCGTGCGATGCGGATTCGCCGCAATCACCTGCTGCAGGAGCCGCATGGCCTGATCGGTGCGGCCCATCACCGCATACGTCTGCGCCAGGCCGCTCATGCCATCCGGATTGCCGGGAGAGTTCTGCAGGCCGTGCTGGTAGGCATCCAGCGACTGCTGGTACCGGCCCGCCATGCGAGAGGTGTAGCCCAGCAGGAACCACAACTTGTTGTCGCCGGGAGCAGCGTTCACCGCGCGCTGCGCATAATCGGCCGCTTGCGCCGGATTACCGCGGCGGAGAGCATCTTCGGCAGCGCGAGCCAGGCGGTTCACCTCGATGCTGCTGCCCCACCCGATGCCCTCGTTGCTCGCGTTCGACGATGCAGACTGCGAACCCTTGTTGGCGCGAGGCTGTTTGTCATTGGGAGATGCAGCTGGCGGCTGCGCCTGCTGGCCGTTGATCTCGAAAGTCTGCGCAAACGCCAGCGGCGCACAGAAGAAAAGCAGGCAGAGCGTCACTAGTGCGGGATTCTTCTTCACTGAAATTGACTCGCAACCGAAGTGTGCAGGAACTTACCTTGCAAGCTGCTTCATGTGCTCCGATGCGAATACCCGCTGAATGGCTGTTCGCAGCTCTGCTTTACCCGAGGCGGTTTACTTAAATTGGGCAACCGCATTCCCAGTTTTCCGCCACCCGTGCCCAGATCTGCCACATAGACGCGACAAGCAGCAGCCCTGAAGCAAACCCAGCGGCAGTTTTGGAATCCAAACAGCTCTGAAACCCCTCGGAGGCGTCCCCGTGATTTTGAAGTCCTCGACCCTGAACTCCCGAGCCCTGCCGCTCTCGGTGATCCTGCTGGTCGCATTGGCGGTGCATGGGCCTCTGCTGCTGATGCAGCTGCCCGCCGGGTCGTACGACGCAAACGTGCACATTTTTTTCGCCAGCCACTACGCCCAGCACTGGTTCAATCCCTGGAATGCGAAATGGTTTGGCGGGTTTTCAGAGACGACTTACCCGCCCCTGGTCCACCAGTGGATCGCCCTGTTCTCGTACGTGATGGGCCTGCAGTTGGCGTACATGTTCGTGCAGCTGATCGCCATCCTGCTGCTGCCGGTCGGCATGTACCGCTACGCCAGAATCTGGGTGGATGAAGTTTCTGCCAGCTATGCTGCGCTGGGCTCGGTGTTCCTGGGCTCGCTGGGAATGCTGGTCTATCAGTCCGGCCAGATCAATACCATCGCAGCCGCTGCCTTGGTGCTCAACGCTCTGCCCTATTTCTACGAGTGGCTGCGCTTCAGCCGCATCAACGCCCTTTTGAAGGCCGTAGTCCTCGCGTGGGCCGCTGCCGCCGCGCACCACGTCACCATGATTTTCGGTTCCGTGCTGTTCGCCATCCCGGTGTTCTGGATCGCGTTGCTGGATCGCGACACCGCGATCAACCAGGAGGAGAGTGCGTCGGCTGGAGGGGTGATTGGGCGCGCGATATTGTTCGCCGTACTGGCCATTGGCGGCGTGATTGTCGTGCTGCTGCCGTACTGGCTGTCGCTGCTGCGCAATCCGATTACCCAAATCCCGATTCCGCACGGCTCGCGCGATAACTTCCTGCTGAAGCCGATCAGCGGAGTGAACTTCTTCCTGATCCCGATGGGCGCGCTGATTCTCGCGCTGCCGTTCATTTTCTTCCGTGGCGCTGCCGAACGGCGGCTACGTCCGCTGCTGCTGTTCTGGTATCTGACCGCAATCCTTGGCCTGGGTGGAACCACGCCCGTAGGCAAGCTGCTGCTGGGGCGCGCCTACGAGGTGCTCACCTTTGAGCGTTTCACCTTCTGGGCGACGCTGATGGCCATGCCCTTCGTCGGCCTGCTGGCATTCGAGATGATCGCCCGCTGGAGCCGTCGCGCGGTGGTCGCCCTGGCGATCCTGGCAGTCTTCACGTTCTCCATGTCCGTCGCCTGGATTACCTTCCACCCGATGTATCCCGACACCTTCGACACCAAGCCGGTGATTGCATTTCTGAACCAGGATGACCACGCGCAGTTCCGTTATCTGACGCTGGGCTTCGGAAACCTGTTTGCAAAAGTCTCCACTTATTCCAAGGCCGGCAGTGTGGACGGCGATTACAACTCCGCCCGCCTGCTGCCGGAAATGACCTCGTATGGCGCCGGTCAGCTGTACAACTCCAAGTTTTACGGCACGTCCGGCATGGAGGCGCTTCGCGCCATCCTGAAGCACGCCAATCGCTATGGCTTGAAGTACATCTTCGTTCGCGATCGCTACTACGAGCCGCTGCTGGCATTCGCCGGATGGCGGCAGGTTGAGAGCTATGACAGCGGGGTCGTAACCCTTTGGACAAAGGAAGATGTTCCCCCTGCCAAGCAGCTTGACTGGGGAAGCTTGATGCCCACCCCGATGGAAGGACTTCTCTGGGGCACATTGCCGATGGCCAGCAGCATCCTGGCAATCCTGCTGATCGTGCTGCTGCCGGAGCGGCGCCGAGTCGCCAACACAGTCGAGTTCCCTGCTCCGGTCGTACCTGAGCCGGTGATCCTGCGGGAGGCGAAGTAATGAAACGGACTCTTCCCATTGTGCTTATCGTGCTCACCGTGGTGCTGGTCGCAGCGGCTACCATCCATACCAACGCCGGCGCGTCCTCCAAATCGCCGGAAGGCGCGGTACAGGCAATGTTCCGCGATGTGAAAGCGCATGACTACGCCGCGGCGTATTCCTACGCTGCCACCGCGAACAATGCCGACGAGAAGGACTTCGCCAGCGACCTTGCAGGGCGCGATGGCAGCCTGCGCACCTACTCGGCGTTGCAGCAGGTGGATACCAAGGTCCTGAACGAGAACGATAACCAGGCACTGGTGCGCGCGACGTTGCAATACGCGACCGCCGTCGGCGCCACCTACGACAATCGCGACCTGAAGGTAGTCAAGGAAGGCGGCACGTGGAAGGTGGAATGGCCTGTAGTGAAAGAAACGAAAGTTCCGCCGCAGGTCATCCCGGTGAACTTCCTGCGCTGGGACATCATCACTCGCGGCTCCAGCGACGATTGGGGCGCGCAGAATGTGGACGCTCCTCGGGTGCGCATCGTCTCGATGAACGCTGTGCAGAATGAAAATTCCACCGTGATCATCGGCGAGATCGCAAACGAAGACACCGTCCCGGGATTTGTGTCGGTGGGCGCAACCCTGGTCGGCAAGAACGGCCAGGTACTGGGCGAAGAGACCAGCTTCGACAAAATTTCCCACACCCTGCTGCCGAAAGAGATCTCGCCCTTCCGCATTGACTTCCCTAACGTGAAGCTCGCGGACGTCAAGAGCGTTCGCATGCAGCCCAACTCGATGCTGGTGCCGGCGTCAGCGGATCCGGTCATCGGCGTGATGGACCAGAAGATTCAAACCGATGCGCGCGGCCGCCACGTGCTCACTGGGCAATTGATGAACGAGAGCGGAGAAGTTGTGAATATCCCGCATGTGCTGGCGACGTATTACGACAATTCCGGCAAGGTCGTGTGGGTCTCGGACGGCTATGTCGATCAGGCACTGCTACCACAGACGCCTGTGCCCTTCACCGTCTCCTTGCGCGACGACATCGCCTCCAACGTTCATAACACGCGCGTGACGGTGAACCAGTATTCGCGCGACCGGCAGCAATAGCGGGAAAAGGTAGGCACGAAGACTTGCGTATGAAATTGATGGCCATTATGCCCTCCGCCTGGCGAAGATTCGCGTCAGGGCACGGCTTCCAGTCGTGCCGCAAGAGCCTCGAAAGCCCGCGGGCTTTAGCCCCTGCGCAACGTGCCCCCGGGGCTAAAGCCCGCATGAAGAAAGGACCATGGCGGCACGACCAAGGTCGTGCCCTGACGCGGAGCTCTGGCAACGCCAACCGTGCTGTGACGCCAGCCGTGTACGGTACGGCTGG
>Ga0335077_10003114_pt1 | contig 19934 bp, 20 predicted proteins | sample Lox_Sample_31_FD_207151 | JGI IMG/M metagenome (GOLD analysis project Ga0335077, IMG submission 207151) | Soil microbial communities from Loxahatchee National Wildlife Refuge, Florida, United States - Lox_Sample_3.1 | ecosystem: Environmental > Terrestrial > Soil > Wetlands | place: USA...
CCGACCTTCACGGCTCGGCCCCCAGGCCGTGCCGGGGCTCGAACTCCCCCGCCCGGTCCTCGAGGAGGAGCCGGCCGACCTCCGCGGGCTCCTCGCTCTGTCCGAGCGCCCAGAGGAGTTTCACGTACGCCGTCTCGGGCAGGAGGTCGTTGAGGTAGAGGACGCCGGCGGCGAGCAGCTCCCGCCCCGTCGAGTACACGTACGGATCGACGTCGCCTCCCAGCGTCTGCGTCACCATCGCGACGACCACGCCGCGCGCGACGGCGTCCCGGATCCAGGGGAGGTGCGTGCTGCTCACGTGCCCGAGGCCGGTCCCGGCGAGCACGACGCCCCGGAGGCCTTCGACGAACGCGCGGGCCCGGTCGGGGTCGAGCCCGGGATGCATCCACAGGAGCGCGCCCCCGGGATCGAGCCCCTCGGAGAGGCGCGCGGGGCCCGCGGCCCGCCCCCGCGCCGACGGGTCGAGGACGATCGAATCGGGTCCGATCGATCCGAGCGGCCGGGCGTTCCGGGTGCGGAACGCGTCCCGCCGGGTGGAGTGCATCTTCCGCACGCGCGTGCCGCGGTGGATCGCGAGCCGGTCGTCGGAGAGCCCGGCGTGCATCACCACCACGACCTCGCCGAGGCCGGGGTGCCGCGCGAGCCGCACGGCGCCCTCGAGGTTCGTGAAGCCGTCCGACGACGGGCGGTCCGGCGAGCGCTGTGCCCCGACGAGCACGACCGGCCCGGGGAGGTCCTCGAGGAGGAAGCTGAGCGCGGCGGCGGAGAAGGCGAGCGTGTCCGTCCCGTGCGCGACGACGACCCCCGTCGCGCCGTCGGCGAACGCCCGGACCACGTGGCGGGCGAGGACGACCCAGTCGTCGGGCTGGATCTCCTCGCTCAACCGGTCGAACACGCCGACCACCCGGACCGGGCCGTCCCGGTCAAGGTCGGGGTAGAACTCGAGGATCTCGGACTCCTCCCGGACCGGTCGGACGCCCCCGGTCCGGTAGTCGACGCGCGACGCGATCGTGCCCCCGGTCGTCAGCAGGGCGACCGGCGGTCCGGCGCGCTCGGACCGGCGCGGAGTTCCCGAAGCGTTCCCTCGCGACGGGGGAGCGGCCGGGAGCGCGCCGACGACGACCCGGTCCCGGGGCCCGACCTCGACGCCGATGTTGTAGCCGCTGTCGACCTTCAGCTGGACGACGCGCTCGCCGGAGAGACCGTGCGACGGGACGAGCGTTCCGCGCCAGACGCGGCCGTCGGCGCCGTGGATCTCGATCTCGGCGCCCATCGGGAGCGCGCGGATGCTTTCGATCGGGTCGTCGTCCATCGACAGGGGGCCCGCGCCGCGGTCCCCCGGGGGGCCCGGGGTTCGGAGGGCTCCCGCCTTTAAAGTCCTCCGCGCGCGGCCTCCCGCGCGACCGGGCTTTTATACCACGCGGACCCTCGGCGCGCCCGGTCCGCGAGCCGACGCACCGCGCCCGTGTGGGGTAGCTACCGGTCCGGGTCCTCCCCGGCCCGGCTGCATTGGATTATCCTAGAGGCCTGCGGAGCCTCAGACCTGGGTTCGAATCCCAGCACGGGCGTCTACCCCGGCTTGACGAATACCACATGAATGGACCCGCGGACATCTCTGGATCCCCTGCCCTGACCTCCCCTCAGGATCGCCCTCAGGCGGCGGGGAGGGCGCCCGTCGGGACTTCCGTTCGATGATCGCGAGGCGGTCGGTGAGGTCGACGGTCGCTTCGACGGAGACGAGGATGCGATGGAGGAAGTCGTTGGCCGGGATCCGTCTCCCATCGCGAGCGCTCGCCGACCGTCGGTAGAGCACTCGTGGACCCGACTCGTTCAAGGTCGGGCGGGCGAGGAGGCGGAATCGGGGGAGTTGATGTTGCAGAACTCGAAGACGCGCTACCGCTCCCGAGCGAGTAGTCTCCCGTCTCGGATCGCACCACTGCCCCAGCGAAGACGAGAATTGTCGGCGAACACGCGGAGCGTTCGCTCCTTCTGGTCGAAGCCCCTCTAAGCTGCGACGCTGAAGTCGCCGAGTAGCTCCTTGTCCGGCATCTGCGGCGTCGCGCTAAGCGTCGATTGAGCCTCCTCCGCGAACTAGGTACACTCGAAGATCCGGTGAAGGACCCAAGGGCGATGGGGGTCGGCCTAATCGCTCCGGCCGAGACCCGCTCGAGGAGGTCCAGGTCCGTTGCCCACCTTGCGGTGAAATCGGCGATTTGAACCCCCCCGCCTCCACCAGCTGACCGATCGTGTGGATGGGCAACTCCGTCTGCTGGATCGCCCTCCAGACCCGGTCGGGCGAACCTTCTGCGCATCCACCTCCGAGACCGCCGCGACCTCGAGCTCGTCCGTGCTCGACGGACAGAAGTTCGCCAGCCGATTGTTCTTGATCAGGTCCCCGATCGCTTCGTCAGGGTTGAGCTAGTGGGCGCATGCTCGGAGCCGTCGCGCAGCCAGGCGCCGTCGGTTCAGCCGGGGGAACGTCGCCAGCTCGAAGCTTCGGTGAATGCCGACGTTGTCTCGCTCCCCCACGATCCGACCTCGAATCTCCTCGAACAGCTGCTCGAGGAACCATACCACCTCGGTCCTCAAGAGATCATTCCGGTAACACTCGACGTACGGCCCGCACTTCAACGTCAAGCGGCTGATGGCCGACGCCCTCTCCCGGTGGCCCTTGGTCCGAGGGGCCGGGCGGGATCCTTCGGTCGCTCAGCTCCGTCGGACGTCCGGGCTCGTCAGTACTTCCCTCACGTCGAGGTACACCACCGTATGGTTCCCGTCGAATGCCCCTCGGAAGATCTCGGGCCATCGGTCGCGCACCGACTTGCGAATGTGTCGCTCGTCTCTCTCCAGGGTTCGGGTCGGCGGGACTTGGGCGGAGGGGCCCAGGGCCCGCAGCACTCTCTAGACCCCGGACATGGTGTACTCGACCCTGTACTCCTTGCGATTCGCCTCCGCCATGCGTTTGAGCGTCCAGAGGTTGGTGGGATAGCCGTAGACGCGCGCCCCGCGCTTGAGCACTTCAAGAAGCGTCATCGGATTCAGGGCCGAGAGGCGGCGCTCCGATCCCGGATGATCGTGATAGCGCCAGGAGTCGGAGTCCTCGGTATTTCGGCGGGACTCCCACCGCCAGACGGTCACGTACGAGACCCCGGGAGACCGGGCGATCGCCGCCTTCGGGGTCCATCGGCTGAAGATCCGGTAGGCGATACGGCAGTGTTCCTCGCGCGCGGTCACCTGTCGAGCGCGGGCCCTCCGACGCCGAAATCAGGGCATCGAAGGGCGTAGTGCGCCCCCCGGTATCACACTATCGGGTCAAAGAGTACTTGCATGTATTGGCGATCCGACCCCGAAAGGCTACCCTTCGAGGATGGTGCTCCCTTGGCTCCTCGATCGAATCGAGTGGCTGAGGCGGGAGAGATGACGAGCTCTCCTTACCCCGGTCCTCCGGTTCTCGCTACACCTCGATCTCAGCGGGCCCCGAATCCCTCAGGAAGGATTTCGGAGCCGATCGAGCGGCCGACAGGGCGTGGGCATGGCTCCCCATGCTCGGCGGCAAGGCCGGCTAGCTCCGATCTATCCTTGCCGTGGTCCGCTGGCGGTCGTTCTGACCCCGGCCCAAGTGACTCAACTCTAGCTGACCACGGATTGAAATGCGGGGAAATGGTCGGTGGCTCCGAATTGGGCGATGACGCCAATCATCAGCTCCAGACTGCCTCGAACCCGACGGCGTCTCTCGATGCGGCTTGCCCTTGCCATCTGTCTCGGAGGGCTTCCCCTTCTCCTCGTCTTTTGCGCAGACGCCCCTCACTCCGGTCCCCTGACAGTCACCAAACCTGCTATCGCCGACTGCCTCCCCTGCGAGCAACCCCGCGGAGGTTGCTGGCCAGCGTGTTGTGATTCCTACACTCAGATCACGGTTACTAGCGTCCGGATCACGAGCTACAACTCAAGCACCGGAACGACGGCCACGGTCTCTTGGACAGACAACCCCTCCTCGTCGTCCGACCAGTTCTACTGGGGTACAAACGGACAGTACAACCACCCGGCCTCGCCCTCGAACCATCAAGTAAGTCTAACCGGGTTGCCCCCATACACCCTGGTGTATTTTGAGATAAACGCGTATCACTCGAACAACTACCCGTATTGCTACCTCTCGGGCCAGCATTATGGGACTTTCACGCCGTACTACGGTCACTCCGTACTCTATTCCTACCATGCATTCAATGACACCGGAACTGCGACAATCGCGGGGCACACGATGCATGATGGAGACTCGGTTTCCCTTTATAGCCCCAGCAACAGGTCTATCACGTACACGCAGGACCCGTCCGCCACCGCAATTCACTTCGTCGAATGGCGTGCAAACGTCGGATTCTTCCTCATGGCTACCTCAATCACAACATACTTCAATGTGAGCACGACGCTAACGTCGGGAAGCTTCGCCGCGGAGCTCAATTCATCCGGGTCTGGGGGAAGCTCTGGAACGAGCGGCGGCTTCGGCGGCTGGTCCGGCGAACTTCTCTCAGACTCCAGCGTCCAAAGCGTGTCGGCGAACCTTACCATTCCGAGCATCTCATGGGCGTCCCCCGGGCCAATCTATGCCGGTGACCCGGAGGCGCTATCTCTCTGGGTCGGGATCGGGGGCTTTGACAAGACTCCCACGACCGGGGTCTCGGCTTGCCCCACTGGCGGGTGTTTCTGGCAAGTTGGCGTACTCGTCAGCAAGGCATCCTCGGGTTCCTCCACGACCGTTGACTTCTTTGTCGACCCCGTCACCTCGGACGAGTACGATCGAACGGTCTATGCAAGCAGCGGGGGGACTCTCGATTGGCAGGGATCGGGGTCGTGGACGCTCGACAAGTGTCCACATCGAGGCTTCTCCGGCTGTGCGACCTCAGTCCCCTACCTCTCATTTACGCCGATGGTCGGGGACAGTGTAACGCTCTTCATCTCGTACGGCTACGATTCCGTCTTGGGCGGATACGGGTCGTTCGAGGTCATGGACTGGACTCAGGGGCAAGGCTGGCCAACCGACCGGCCCGCTAACACCTGGCCGGTGTATGGCGGAACCATACCGACGACGGGGGACTGGGTCATTGAGGACCCAGTGAACTCAGCCAGCGGGTACAGCGACAGTCTCCCAAACTTCGGAAACGTAACAAGCTCCGGCCTCGTTTTGAATGGACCCTTTGATGCTTCGCCTGACGTCGGGTACCTTGGTCCGATTCTAGCCGAGTACTATTGCATCTCGCCTTCATTAGGAGGGGGACAGTACAACCAAGAGAGGATGTCACCCCCCCTTGTGCCACCTGGCAGCGATTCGACACCCTTCTGGTTCTATGACCGGTTCACTCAAACGACCTCGACAAGTGTCTGCTAGCTGTATTTCGGCCCGTCCGGGCGGGGTTCCGGGCCCAGCCTAATCCGGCATAGCGGAGGCAATTCGAATGGTCACTCTCTCGCGTAGGGGATTCCGTACGACGGCGGGGTTGCAGTCCACTGCGACGATGTCGGATGCTGGCACGTCTGGACGAGAGTCACTCTCGTCGAGCCGGGGTCGGTCCTCTCTGTCCGAGATCGGGAGTCTCCGCGGTCCTAGCTCGAGCACAGCGATCGGTAGAGGCAACACCAGCCCGCGCGCCCTGAAGATTGCACTAGCGGTGGTCGTTTCCCTGATCGTCCTCCTAGCCGCATACGTTGTCCAGAGAGACCTTCTCCCCACCCCTTCTCGAAACGAGTACCCCACGGTATTCTCCGAGACCTTCGTCATTGGCGAGGTGGGAAACTGTAGCTCCCCGATCAGTCTCGACCTGTGCAGCAGGTTGTACTTCGACGTTCCGGGCCCACCAAACACGGTGTGGGTCACGCTCCTCAACATATCGCTGAATCGCTCTTGGTCCGGAGTCTCGTTCACTGTTGGGAGCAATCTCTCCGCCAACACCCTGTACTACGGGGGTGACGTCAATGGCGCATCCAATCGCACGCAGCTGGCCTCGGGCTTGCTGGGGGCCGGGGGTGGAGTGGTTTCGGTCGTCGAACAAGCACATTGCCAGACGGCCTTTTCCGAGACTTGTATTCCCAGAGTTCAAGCAGAGGTCGTCCTGCAGAACTTGGGCTACTACGGGAGATTCTGAACTGCAACTCGATACAGAGATTGTAGCGCTGGAGCTGGGTCGAGTGTGAGCTACAGATGTCTGTCGGGATATCGTTACCCGTAACATCTAAGTTCGGCGGTAGACGGCTACACCCTCGGCCTCAGCCCTTCGGCTGTAGAGATGCGTCGCCGAGACGAAGCAGCGGATCAGCGCCGACAATCGGAGCCCCCTCCGCAACTCCGTCACATCGTGGGCTGCGTAGCTAGCACGGGCGCCTCCCCCGACCTGACGACCACCTATCCGGGGGGGGAAGAGGGAACGCTCGCGAATTCCCGAGAAGCCCCGTCGGACAGACCGATGGACGACCGCCGCCCGTCGGGGGATCCTCCCGTCGGGGGTCGCAACCGCCTTCCGGCGTGTCGGGCAGGTCCACCGCTTCAAGCCAAACCCTTGAAGAGCTTTCGTCGAACCTCCGCATTTGTTCTAAGAGGATATCTCGAAGTACTTCCGTCGCCGTCATGATTCGATAACCGCCCACAGGGATGCACGGCTCTTGAACATCGCGGCCGACCGCTCAGCTCGTCGCCGCTTCCATAGCAGAAGTCTGCCCGAACCCGCGGGGCCGGTCGTTCTTTTGGAACGAGCCGAGACCCCGACGGCCGAAGCGGAAACGCTGATGTGGTAGACCCCCGGTCGGTCTCGCGTGCCGTCGATAACCTACGGCGAACTTCGCCGGCGACGGCGGATGGAGTTGGAGAGCGCACGGATCCACGTCCTCGAGGTAGGGAAGCCCGATGGGCAGAAGTGGACTCACCCGCTCCCCCGTGGCATCTACCTCGTCGCTCGCGGGGATCCCCGCCTCGAGGAAGGCGAGTACGACTCACATCTCGACACCGATGCGGCGTACGACCGCGGGACCCGAGCGCGGGGCCTCGGCTGGATCCTCCGAAAGGGGCCGGCCCTCGAAGTTCGAGAGGCGTGGTTGGATAATGAGGGAGTCGGGAACAACTGCGCCGAGCTTTCCGCCCTCCTCGGCGGCCTACGCCGGGCCCAGATCGAAGGGTGTCATCGGCTCCTCGTCCGGACCGATAGTCGGCTTGCCTCTCACATCATAACGAGGGTTGACGAGCCGCGAAAGCCGACGGTGGTGGATCTCGCCGGCAAGATCGGCGTCCTCGTGGAGTCGTTCGAGGCGGTAGCGGTCCGGTGGACTCCCGAGAAGGAGTTGAAGGAGGTCGACCGCCTCTCTAAATCGCTTCTCCGATCCTCTCGAGAGCCACGAGGGTCCGAGGTCTATCAATACTCTCGTCGGGACAAGAACTGGACTCCACCTCCGAGAGACCCGGTCCAATCGGGCCTCCTCGGCGGCCGGAGGGAGGAGATTCCGTAGGCACTCCCCGCCCGAGACGGCGGTTGGGACGGGCGTTTTGCGCCAAGTTGAAATCGTAGAGGGTAGGTCCCTCCGCCGTGCCAGTCATTCGAGACGTCCCTCGGGTATTCCTCGCGCATAGTTGCCAGAGCGATGGCCTCGTCCACCAATTCGCTCGCGAACTCAAGGTTCGGTCGGTGAACCCCTACGTCGCCGAGTGGGATGATCGTCCCGGCCTTACGGTCGATGAGAAAACCCTCCCCGAACTCGACGGGGCCGATGGAGTGGTGGTCTTTTGGTCCGAGTCCGGCCGTGCCTCGGACCGAGTAAATATGGAATACGATCGCGCGCTCCTCCGCGGGATACCGATAGTGCTTCTTCTGTACGACGGAGTCGATCGGCCGGCGAGCTGGGGGGACCGCATCTACCTCCGCGTCGAGATCTCCCGAGACTTCTTCGGCCGAACGTTCGTCTCGCCGATTACTCGGCTCCGCCTCGTAGAGCGCGTCACAAAGTACGCGTTCGAGTGGCTCGCGGGGGCCAATCGGCGAGCCAGGGGGACGACTGGCCCGGTGCCTGTCTAACCCGTCCCACCTCGTATCCTACCCGCACGCCGTTCCCGCGAGGGTACCCCACCCCTCGTTGAACACGACGAGGGCGCCGAGGAGGAGGACGACGCCGAACCACGATCGGCTCGCGAGGAGATCGTAGAGCCCCGCCGCCGCGACGACGATCGAGAGGCCGACGAGGGCGTCGACCCACCTTCCGAGGGGCGTCCTCTCCTCGAGCCGGTCGATCGAGGCGAGGAGACGGCGAACCTGGTCGGGAGTGAGTGAGCCGCTCCCCGCGTGGCGAACGTCCGTCCCGGTCCTGAGCACCCGCCCAGACCGATTTGCGCGCGAGAGAGGCTTATCGACTCGGATCCGGCCTCCTGGCGGTTGTGTATGGGGCGTTCCTATTCCCGCAGCTGCAGAAATCGGAGCGGTCATATGATGGGCCCGAGTCCCGGGGGTGTGGTCGACGCGTCCCCGCTGGGCCGGACGCCGCTCTTCAGAGAGGGGCATGGGTGCGAAGCACGAGTGCTCGCCCTCTGGCTCGACCCCTTGGGGATGAACCCTGCGCTCGTCCACCTGCACAAGAGCGACTGCCCCGCAAGGAAGACAGCGCAGGGCGGCCCCGCTTTCGGCGGGGCCACGACCGAGGCTTGGCTTTGCTCCACCCACTTCCTGATGTTCAGCACGGTTCCCGCCGACGTCGCTGCGAGGAGCCGGTCGACGAAGGGGAGGTAGCGGAGTCGGCCCGGGCGATCCCTTATCGAGAATCGCTCCGGCCTTGTCTCATAGCCACCACCAAGCGGATGGAGTGAACACGAGATCTTGCGTGAAGACAACGACCGGGGTCGGATCGGACTGCGAGTTGAGCCAGAGAAGGGTGTAACCTCCCGGGCCGAGGTGTTCGGAAACGGACCCCTCTGATATGTTTCGCGCGCTCGTCCATATCGGGGAACCCCCACAGACGGCATCTGCGCCCGTCATGCATTGCGAACTCGGGTAGAGTTCTACTGTCGTCGGCCCTGGGTGATAGGGGTCCTCATTGGGTGAGTCCATCCATGCCCCTGATAAAGTTCCCGGGCGGCCAACTTGAAATCCGAGCGTGGCGTTGCTGTATAATTCCGGAATCCCAACACAGTCTCCGTGTGACCGCATCTTGACGGATTGAGTTTCGTAGGTGTTAGTCTCCCAAAGGGAGGCGAGCATCACTGAGACAAAGATAGCGGCGACGATTCCGATTGTCAGGATGCGCCGTCGGCGGGAGGGTCGAACGAAGACCCACTCGGGAAGATCTTCGGGAACCCTACGGTCGTTCATCGCGCGGGGGACAGGTTTCGAATCTGCTACCAGAGGAGGGCCTGGACGCTCCACGCCTTTCTGTTCCGGGGGCGGCCGCCCTCGAAGGGACTTCGGGAGAATGGAGAGAGGGCCGGTGCCCCGAATGTCGACGTTTGCGCACCGGCCCCCGGTCCATCTCGGACCGACCCCTCGGTTTCGGAGGGGGGTGATTCGGGACGGTCGGCGGGGAGGGAACCCCACGACCGGGGCTTGACCCGCAATCGCCCGTATTCGTATCGTCGCCCCATGGGTGGCCGCCCGCCCCACTCGAGGAGCGTAATCCGTTCATCAGGCTCCAAACGAACGGCAATCCGCCTTCCGCCCCCCAAGGTCATTAGAGACCCCGGAATCTGGACGGACAATGCCGGGCGCGCCTCCCGAGGCTGGCGTCCCTGGTCCCAAACCTCCCTCGTCGGATCCCGCCCTTGAGGTCGAGGCAGCCGAGTGGAGCGACCGGTTCCTACCAGATCGACCCCTACGCTTCCTAGCGGAGTCTCAGCTCGGGACATGCCCCTGGGAGGAGATTGCCGAGCGTACCGTTACTGCGTTCCAGGAATGCGGACTCGACCTCGCCGAGGTCCGCGCGCCGCCGTACTCCAAGGAGGACCTCTCTACGCTCGGAGCGGCGGCCGGCCATGGCTACCTGGTCGGAGAGTCGGACCTTCGGCGGGCGGCGTTCGGGTTCTTCGACTCCAAGGGTTACGCGAGCTTTGTTGCGTCGGTCCACGCATGGATCGATCCCCCGCTGCTAAAGCACGAGCCGGACTCGGAACAAGCGGTCCATCGTTGGATGGTCAGGGTGCGAGCGGGCCGGGTCCACTCGATCGAACCCGTCTCGAGACAGGGGCGCGTTCGTCAGTACAGCGGGATCGCCGAGACCGAGGAGGTCTATGGATGGATCGCTCCGTGGATTCTGTCGCAGGTTACTCGGGCGCATTTGCCCTAGTCCCTCGCCCGGCGGCACGCAAGACCTTGGAGATCGTGCCGAGGGAGAGCCCGGTGTCCGCGTGAATCTCCCGGTAGGTGTGCCCTGCCCCGTGAAGATTGCGGATCGTACTGACGTCCGTCGAGGCTGCCATGTGGACTCGGCCCCACTTCGCCCGGCCCCGACCTACCTCGGCCCGGTTCCGGTTCGCGGCGGCAACCGTGCGCCGGAGCGCTCCCCTCCCCGACCGATCGTCGTCGGGACTTGGAGACGAAATCCAGCGAGCTCGTCCCGGGACCTTGGGTCCGATTCCGGACGAGACGCCCGGCGCGACAAGGCGCGCCGTTTCACGACCTCCCCGGCCCGCTCATAACGCATGGAAAGTTCGGGGGATCGATGGCGACGATCGCTGAGGCGAAGACCCTTGACGTTCCCGGCGGGAAGATCGCCTACGAGGCGGCGGGTCGAGGAGTCCCCATCGTGCTCCTTCACGAGGGGATCGCGGACCGGCGGATGTGGAACAGGGAGTTCCCGCGCCTCTCGACGAGTCACCACGTGGTGCGGTACGATCTGAGGGGCTACGGTGGTTCGACCCCGGCGACCGCGCCGTACTCGGCCGTGAACGACCTCCGGTCGATCATCGACCACCTCAAGATGGACCGGCCGCTCGTGGTCGGCCCCAGCATGGGCGGCCGGATCGCCCTGGACCTGGCGCTCGCCGATCCCGGGAAGGTCGGGGGGCTGCTGCTCATCGCCCCGGGGTACTCCGGAATGGATTACGACCACGTCCCCGGGGGAAAGGCGACGTTCGAGCTCGACGAGCGCCTGTCGAAGGCCTCGGCCGACGCCTGGGCGGCCGGGAAGCTCGACGAGGCGACCGAGCACGCGCGTCAGCTGTGGGCCTCGCAGCTCACGGGAAGGGAGCTCGAGCTGTTCCGGACGATGGTCCACGACAATGCGGCCGAGGTGTTCGGGGACCGCTCCGGCCAGCACGAGACGAGGGAGGGACCGCCCGCGGCGAGCCGGCTCGGCGACGTCCGCACCCCGGTGCTCATCCTGGTAGGGGACCACGATAACCCCGCGATGCCCCACCTCGCGAACTACCTCGGTCGGGGGATCTCGGGGGCCCACGTCGAACTGGTCCCGGGGGCGGACCATCTCCTCAACCTGTCCCGCCCCGACGCGTTCGATGCGGCGCTGCCGAAGATCCTCTCCCGCCTCGCGTCGGGTCCTTCGTAGGCCGAGACGGCTGCCGGGATCGCTCCGGGCGGATCTCCTCGCCAACGACCCCCTACGGGGCGTCTGGGAGATACCGGCGCGGCGCGGACGGCGCGGTCGGGTGGGGGATGCGGCCCTCGAACCGACCCGTCGGTGCGAGATCGCCGGGGTGAGCGTCGAGAAAGGCGCTCGGCGTGGGCCCGCGCCCTCCTCGCGCCGGTAACCGGTGCCGTGGGCCCGTTCCCTTGCGTCCCGTCGACCGATACGCCCGCCGGGCCGCCGTCCGATGGCGGATGCCGAGGCTCCTCGTCCGTTGTCCCGGGTGCGGTACGGAGAACGATACCGGGTTCCGGGTCTTCGCGGGTCCGGGCTGTCTCGGAACCCCAAGCGTGCGCCACACGTGCCGAGTGTGCGGGGTCCTGTTCGCGCTCCGGGACCTCGATGCCTTCGATCGTCTCGGCCCGGACGCAAGCACCGGATCCCCGGCGCTCCCGGGAGGGGATTTCGAAGGCGGCCGCGCCGGCTCCGGGCCGACCGGCCCCGACGTCGGGAGGCCGGTCGGGCCGGCCGGCGGAACTCCCGGCGAGGCGGTCAAGCCGGCCCGACCGGTGGGTTATGAACGGTCGGAAGCTCGACGCTCCGCGAGCCCGATGCACGCGAACGCGCAATGGGAAGGTCGCTTCCGGACCGCGCTCGACGATGCCCGGGGGCACCGGGTCGTCGTCGACCTTCCCGTAGAAGAGGACGGCGCCGACGCCGGCGCCTCCGCGCTCGAGCTCTCGGTCCTGTCGCTGGCGGGCTGCATCACCACCATCTTCGCCCTCGTCGCCCGCCGGCGTCACCTCTCCGTCGAGTCCCTGCGCGTCGAGCTCGAGGCCGTACGACCCCGCGGAGCGCGCACGATCACGCGCGTGGACGGCACGGCGCGGTTCGTCACCCGCGCCCCGCCGGCGGAGATCGCCACCGCGCTCGCGATCACCCTGCGCACGTGTCCCGTCGGAGTCCTCTTCGAGCAGGCCGGCGTCCCGGTCCACGTCGAGCCGAGGATCGTCGAGCCGGCGGCCGCCGCTCCGGCGTCGGGGGACTGACGGTGGATCCGTCCCCCCGATCGACGCACGACGCCGAGCGAATGCACCACCGGCCGTGGACCCGGCGCGAGGCGCTCGACATCCTCGAACGGCCGGGACGGGCCGACAGCGAGGACGCGGAGGCGCTCTGGGACCGGGCCGGGATCGAGGCGGGGGACCGGATCGCGGAGGTCGGCGCCGGGTCCGGCTACTTCGCGGTCCCGGCTGCCCGCCGGGTCGGACCGACCGGACGGGTCTTCGCGATCGATCTGTCGGAGGAGCTCGTCCGGCTCGTGTCGGAGAGGGCGACGGCGGAGGGCCTCCCGTGGCTCGAGGCGGTGCGCTCGTCGGTCGACCGCATCCCGCTCCCCGACGGGGCCGTCGATCTCCTCCTCCTCGCGAACGTGCTGCACGACCTCCCGGACGCGACCGTCGGCGAGGCGGTGCGGCTCGTCCGGCCGGGGGGCCGGGTCGTGAACGTCGACTGGGACCCGCGCGCGACCGCCATCGGCCCGCCGCTCGCGATCCGCCTCACGCCCGCCCAGGCGACCGACCGGCTCGCCGGGTTCGGTCTCGTCGCCGGCGCCCCTTGGCGGTTCGGTCCCGAGCACTACGGCATCACGCTCGCGCGCCCCTGACCCGGCCCGATCGTCGCGGGCCGCCCACCCGGCGGGTCAACCCGGGCTGACCGTCGGTTTATCTCGGCCGGTCGGGGTGGTTGGCACGGGGCCACCGTGATCGAGATCCGGTTCCACGGACGCGGCGGGCAGGGGTCCGTGGTGGCGTCCGAACTGCTCGCCGAGGCCGCGTTCGTCGCCGGCCGCTCGCCGCAGAGCTTCCCCTTCTTCGGCGTGGAGCGACGCGGGGCGCCGGTCACCGCCTATTGTCGGGTCGACGACCGCCCGATCCGGGTCCGGACCTCGGTCACGACCCCCGACATCGTCGTCGTCCTGGACCCGGGGCTCCTCCGGACGATCCCGGTCACCGACGGGCTCAAGGAAGGCGGGCTCCTCCTCGTCAACTCCGGGCACGGTCCCGAGAGCCTCGCGACCCCCGTGCGGGCGGTCCGGGCGAGCGTCGACGCCGACCGGATCGCGGTCGCGCTCGGGCTCGGCTCGCCGACGATGCCGATCGTCAACACGACGATGCTCGGGGCGCTCGCCCGGGTCTCGGGGATCGTGCCGTCCGTGGCGCTCGAGCAGGCCGTCCGGGCGTCGGCCCCCCGGGAGGTCGACCGGAACGTGGAGGCGATCCGGCGGGGGTTCGCCGAGGTCCGTGTGGCCGAGGGGGAGTCGCTCCCGCTCGTCCGCCCCCGGGCGGTGCGTGCGGCGACGGTCCTGCCCGACGCGCCGCTCGCCAGCCGGCCGAGCGACGAGCTGCACACCGCGAGCTGGCGCACCCTCGTGCCGACGATCGACCGGGCTCGGTGCACGCGGTGCAACTTCTGCTGGAAGTTCTGCCCGGACGACGCCTACGGGTTCGACGCGGACGGGTACCCCGTCCTCCGGGCGGCGTACTGCAAAGGGTGCGGCATCTGCGCCGTCGAGTGCCCGCCCCACGCGATCGCAATGGTCGCCGACGAGGGGGGGCTCGACCCGTGACGCGCGAGCTCCTGTCGGGGAACCACGCCCAGGCGCGGGCGGTCCGGCTCGCGCGCGCGCAGGTCGTCGCGGCGTACCCGATCACGCCGCAGACGACGATCGTGGAGGCGCTCGCCGAAGACTTCGCCGCGGGCCGCCTCGCGGGCCGGTACATCCCCGTCGAGTCCGAGCACAGCGCGCTCCAGACGTGCCTCAGCGCCTCCGCCCTCGGCGCCCGGACGTACACGGCGACGTCGAGCCAGGGCCTCCTCCTCATGCACGAGCTCCTCCACTGGGCCTCCGGCCTGCGGGCGCCGATCGTGATGGGCGTCGTCGACCGGGCCGTCGCCCCGCCGTGGTCGATCGGGGCGGACCACACCGACGCGATCAGCCAGCGGGACACCGGCTGGATCCAGTTCTTCGCGGAGAGCAATCAGGAGGTCCTCGACACGGTCCTCGTGGCGTACCGGGTCGCCGAGGACATCGGCATCCGGCTCCCCGCGATGATCGCCGAGGACGCGTTCTTCCTCTCGCACACGTACGAGCCCGTCGACGTCCCCGAGCCGGACGTCGTGGACCGGTTCCTCCCCGCGCGCGGTCCGACCGGAACGCTCGCCGTCGACCGGCCCGAGCGCCTCGGCTCGTTCACCGGCCCCGTCGAGTGGGTCGAGTTCCGGCGCGCCGTCGCGAAGGCGATGGAGGCGGTGCCCGCGGTCCTCGCGGCCGCCGAGGCCGACTACGGGCGCGCGACGGGACGTCCCCCGGAAGGACCGGTCGCTCTCTACCGGACCGACGACGCCGAGGCGGTGCTCGTGACCGTCGGTACGATCTCGACGACCGCGCGGGCCATCGTGGACGAGCTGCGCGCGTCCGGGAAGCGCGTCGGGCTCGCGAAGCTGAGGATGTTCCGGCCGTTCCCGGCCGAAGCGTTCCGCGCCCTCGCCGCCTCGGTGGACCGGATCGGGGTCGTGGACCGGGCGTACACGTTCGGGGGCCGCGGCCCCGTCGCCGGCGAGGTCGCCGCGGCGCTGTACGGCTCGGACGGACGGCCCCGGCTCGAGAGCTATCTCGCCGGCATCGGGGGCCGGGACGTGGGACCCGCCGAGATCCGGCGGATGTTCGCGCTGCTGCTCTCCGACGCAGCGGGGCCGAGCGCCCGGTGGATCGATCTCGAGCCCGCCGAGGAGGTGGCGACCCATGGCTAAGCTCACGATCCCCGCGATCGAGCTCCTGCGCTCGGGCCATTCGGCGTGCCCGGGGTGCGCCCCGGCGCTCGCGATGCGCCTCCTCCTGAAGGCGCTCGGGCCCCGGACCGTCGTCGCGGTCCCCGCGTGCTGCTGGACGGTGATCGCGACCCCGTACCCGACGACCGCCCTCGGCGTCCCCCTCCTCGACAACGCGATCGAGGCGACGGGCGCGTCGGTGTCGGGGATCCGCGCCGCCTGCGACGCGCTCGGCCTTGAGGACGTCACGGTCGTCGGGTTCGCCGGCGACGGGGGGACGGCGGACATCGGGCTCCAGTCGCTGAGCGGAATGCTCGAACGCCGGACCGATGCGATCTACGTGATGTACGACAACGAGGCGTACATGAACACCGGCGTCCAGCGCAGCGGGGCGACGCCCGCGGGGGCCTGGACGACGACGACGCCCGTCGGCGGCTCGTCGCACGGCAAGCCCGAGCCGAAGAAGGACGTGATCGCGATCGTCCTCGCCCACCGGCCGGCGTACGCCGCGACGATCAACCCGAGCTTCCCGGAGGACCTCGTCGCGAAGGCGACCAAGGCCCGCGCGGCGAGCGGCGCCCGTTTCCTCCACGCGTTCACGCCGTGCCCTCCCGGCTGGCGGTACCCCTCCGAGGAGACGATCGAGATCGGCCGCCTCGCGACGGACACCGGGCTGTTCCCCCTCTACGAGGTCGAGGCGGGACGGTACCGGATCACCCGGCGCCTCGGCCGGTTGAAGCCGATCCGGGAGTACCTCGAGCTCCAAGGACGGTTCGCCCACCTCCCTGACGCGGCGATCGACGCGATGCAGGCGAGCGTCCGGTCCCGGTGGGAGACGCTTCTTGCCCTCGAGGCGCATCCCCCCCTCGCGGAGGCGTGACGACGATGGCGGAGATCAAGCCGGTGTCGAAGATTTGGCAGGACGGACGGCTCGTCGACTGGCCCGACGCCCGGGTCCATGTCCTCACGCACGGCCTACACTACGCCTACTCCGTCTTCGAGGGGATCCGATCGCACCGGACCGACCGGGGGACGGCCGTCTTCCGGCTGCCGGAGCACCTCGCGCGGTTCGAGGACAGCGCGAAGATCTACCGGATGCGGCTGCCGTACCGGCGGAGCGAGCTCGAGGCCGCCGTCGTCGATCTCGTCCGCGCGAACGGCGCCGGGGACGCGTACATCCGGCCGATCGCCTTCTCGGGGTACGGCGAGATGGGCCTCGACCCGACGCGCTGCCGCATCGAGGTCGCGATCGCGCTGTGGGAGTGGGGGCCGTACCTCGGGGCCGCCGGCCTCGCGAACGGGGTCCGGGCGACGGTCTCGAGCTGGTGCCGGGTCGACGCCCGCGCGCTGCCTCCCCAGGCGAAGTGCGCGGCGAACTACGCGAACGCGGCGCTGGCGAAGATGGAGGCCGTCGCCGGCGGCTACGACGAGGCGATCCTCCTCAACAGCGCCGGACGCGTCGCCGAAGGACCGGGGGAGAACATCTTCCGCGTGAAGCACGGCGTGGTGAGCACGCCGCCCGCGAGCTCGGGAATCCTCCGGGGCGTGACGCGCGACACGGTGATCCGGTTCGTCGCCGACGAGGGCCTCGTCTTCCAGCGGACCGATTTCACGCGCGAGGAGCTGTTCACCGCAGACGAGCTGTTCTTCTCGGGGACGGCGGTCGGCATCACCCCGATCCGGGAGGTCGACGGCCGGACGATCGGGACGGGGCAGTACCCGATCACGCGACGCCTGCAGGCGCGGTACGACGACGCCGTCCGCGGGCGGGCGCCCGAGTACGCGGGGTGGCTCACCTACGTGCCGCCCGTCGAGCGGGCCCCCGCCCCGGCCGTAGCCCCGGCCCGTTAGACGGGCGCGCCGACGGCGGCCCCGATAGGGACCGTCTCCGTCCACGTCACGCCGACGATCGTCCCCGGGGAAAGGGAAGGGGCCGCGGCCGGCCGACGGGCCTCGATCCGGCGGCCGTCGCCGGCGAGCAGGTACGTCCGGCGCTCGGACCCGGTCGGCCCGTCGGCGAGGACCTCGGCGTCGACCGCGCCCGTCCCGGGCGGCCCGAGCCGGACCGCGTGGGGTTCGACGGCGACCGGTCCGTCGGCCCCGGGGAGCACGTTGTAGCCGAGGAACCGGGCGACCGCCGGGGTGACGGGCCGGCGGAGCACGGCCTCCGGGGGTCCCGACTGCACCAGGGCGCCCTCCCAGAGGAGGAGGACGCGGTCGGCGAGGAGGAACCCCTCCTCCCGATCGTGCGTCACATGGACGGCCGCCGTGCCCGTCGCGCGAAGCGCGCGCCGGAAGTCGCCGAGGAGCTCCGCCCGCCGCTCGACGTCGATCGCGGCGAACGGCTCGTCGAGGAGCACGAGGCGCGGGCGCGGGGCGAGCGTCCGGGCGAGGGCCACGCGCTGCCGCTCCCCGCCCGAGAGCGCCGTCGGGGGCCGGTCGTCGAACCCGGCGAGCCCCACGAGCGCGAGCATCTCCCGGACCCGGTCGCGGACCTCCGCGGGCGGCCGCCGCCCGACCTCGAGCCCGTAGGCGACGTTCGCGGCGACGCTGCGGCGCGGGAACAGCGCCGGCTCCTGCGCGAGGAGACCGATCCCCCGCCGGTGCGTCGGCCGGTCGCGAAGCTCCTGGCCGTCGAACCAGACCCGGCCGGACGAGGGGCGCTCGAGGCCGACGATCGTCCGCAACAGGGTCGTCTTGCCGCTCCCGTTCGGGCCGAGCAGCACGACGAGCTCGTTCGCGCCGACGCGGAGCCCGACGGACCGGAGGACCGGGCGCCCGTCCCAGTCGACGCACAGCCCGTCGACGCGGAGGAGCTCAGAGCTCGACACGGCGGCCTCCGAGGGCGACAGCGGCGAGGACGGCCAGGCTGACGAGGACGAGGAGCCCCGCGACGGCGTCGGCGGCGGCGAAGAGACGGACGCCCGGGCCCTGCAGATCGTAGAGGACGACCGGGAGCGTCGCGAACCCCGGCGTCGCGAACGACGTGAGGAAGTACGTGGCGGTGAACTCGCCGAGGCATAGCGCGAAGGCGAACAGCACCGCCGTCCGGAGCGCTCCCGCCGACCCCGCCACGTCCGTATCGAGGTACGCGACGAACGGCCGGGCGCCCAGGATCTCCGCCGCCTCGCGGGGCCCGGCCGGCCGGGACCGGAGGGCGACCCAGAGGCTCTCGAGCGCGAACGGGAGGGCGAGCGTCGCCTGGGCGGCGACGACGAGGCCCCAGCTGCCGGGACCGGCGACGACCGGCCCCCAGACGGTCGCGAGGGCGAGCGAGAGGACGATCGGCGAGATGAGGAGGGGGGCGAACAGGAGTCCCGGGAGCCCGCGGGCCGCCCCGGGGGCGCGCTTCAGGGCGAACCCGGAGACGATGCCGAGGAGGAGCGCGACGAGGGCGCCCGCGACCGCGAAGCCGACCGTGTTCGCGACCGCGCCGGCGACGCTGACGCCCGTCGCGGCCGCGATGCGCGGCGATCCGAGCGCGAGCCAGCCGGCGGCGGCCGCCCCCGAACCGCTCCCGCCGCCCGCGAGGGACCGGTAGAGGACGCTCCCGAGGACCAGGACGACGACGCCGACGACCCCGACCGTCACGGCGACGATGCCGCAGGGTCCGGCCCCGCGGATCGGGCGCGGGGGCCGCGGGCGACCGCTCCGTCCGACCCGGAGCCGGTGCGACAGGACGAGGTACAGCGCGGTCGGCACGGCCAGGAACGCGACGGAGACGGCGGCGAGGGCGCTCGCTGCGTTCGGCTCGAGCAGGACGGTGTCGAGCGACCAGACCCGCGCCTCGATCGTGTAGCACCGGGCCCCGCAGAGCAGGAGCGGCGCGGCGAAGGCGAGCGCCGAGAGGAGGAACGTGACGAGCGCCCCGGCGGCCGCGCCGAGGAGCGACGGCGCGGCCCACACGTCGCGGTAGACCCGGGACGGGGGTGCGCCGAGGGCCGACGCCGCGTCCTCGAGCTCGACCGACGCCGACTCGACGCCGACCGCGGTCAAGAGCGCGACGAGCGGGAGGTTGAAGATCACGTTCGCCGCCACGATCCCGCCGAGCCCCGACCCGAGCGCTCGGACGGCGGGGACGACGGCCCCCACGGTGCCGCCGGGTCCGAACAGCCCCTCGATGGCGAACGCCATCACGACGCTCGGCAGGAGGAACGGGACGAGGAGCACCGCCCGGAGGACCCCGCCGCGGGGACCCGCGTACCGCCCGAGGTAGAGGCCGACCGGGTAGCCGAGGACGACGGCGCCGGCCGCGCTCAGCGCCCCCTGCAGGAGGGAATTCGCGACGGCCGTCCGGTTGAGCGGGTCGCCGAGGAGCGTCGCGAGCCCCGCGATCCCGCCGCCGTCCGCGATCCCCCGGCCCAGGAGGATCGCGGCCGGGCCGATGGCGACCGCCACGACGAACGCGGCGGCCGGCAGGAGCGCGAGGAGCCGCCGTCGCTCCGTCATCCGCCGTACTGGTTCTCGAGGGTCTGCCACTCGTCGATCCATCCGGGGAGCGACGACGCTATCGTCGACGGCCCGAGGGCGCCGTTGAGCGGCGTGATCGATCCGGGGTCGATCGCGTA